>JAABUU010002713.1_pt1 | contig 24404 bp, 27 predicted proteins | sample 5559301 | NCBI WGS metagenome assembly JAABUU01 (sample SAMN10711884, study PRJNA513360) | rock metagenome | isolation source: Antarctica rocks | place: Antarctica: Victoria Land, Richard Nunatak white | reverse complement strand
AAAACCCCAATACCCCCCCCCCCCCCCCCCCCCGAAAAGAGTTTTTTCGTTTTGATTTTGAAAGAAAAAAAATGCGTTTGCTGTGTCGGTGATTTTCTTTCTTTTGCTGTTTCATAGCATTGCGATACTGTAGGAACTGAAACCGAGAGCTTGGGATCCTGGGTTTAGAAATTTCGGCTGCTTCTCCTTCTTCTTCTTCTTCTTCTCCTCTCACGCCCACAAACCCCCCTTCCTCCGTCTCCTCCCCCATCCCCACTGGCCTCAGCATCACTATAACCATCTCCAGCCTACCAACAACCCCAACCCAACCCAACCCAACACCCAAAAACCCCTTCTAGCACCACATCTCAAAACACAGAAACTCAGATCACTCACCCCAGTTTCTGTTTCTTCTATCTGCGCGAAGAACGCTCTTCCCCTCCTACGTTCTACGGAAAGTTTTGAAAAGAGGGAGGGTGGGGTTTGTGTGGTTGTTACGGTAAGCTTTTGTTTATTGTTGTTGTTGTTGGTTTGGGGTTTGTCGAGGAGGGTTTCGAGGCTGTTGTTAGGAGGAAGCTCAAGGTTTAGGGAGTTGGGCTCTTAGAATTTGGGGGGGGTTGTGAGTAGCAGGGTTTATAGCGGGGAGTTGAGCGGTTGGTGTTTGTGAGATCTTATTTTGGTTTTTGGAAGTTTTTGTGATTGGTTTGCACGGTTCTTGGGGTGTGTGGTTGATTGAGGTGTGGGAGGGATTCTTTGTTCAATACCACAAGTTGGCATGTTGATCTCAAACACATCCCAAACGAACCATGGACGAACATGACGAATCATGGTTTCGTTACCCTGAAGGGTTCAGAATGCCAGCCACTGCAGCTTTCCATTTTCGTTCAGTGGCGGATCGTTGCAGATTCCTGCAAGCTTCAATACAGATCGCAAGTAGAAGCGGAAAAGCTGACCTACAGTATCTCGAATATGTATAAAAAGCTCTCTTGTTACCGGATATAATATCTTTCGCCAATCGACAGTAGATATTCTTCGTGTCCAATAGCGTGTAGACTTGAGCGTAAGGCAGAGCACATGAGATGGAAGACGAAGAAAATAGCCTCACTGTTTGGCTTGAAAGAAAGAGTACAATAACTCGAATTTGTAGAATGTGGAGGGTGAAACGAATAGTCATGCCATGAGGATCCGTCAAGGGAACATGACTTCAGAGATCCCTCGACATCATTCTGGGAATGCCTTGTGTTAGTGAGAAAGCAAGTTGAATTCTCGAAAGAGTAGCTGCCTCTCCAGTAGGTTCGGATGTACGTTCCCCCAGTAAGCCATTGTCTGGCCGCTGGTGGGCCCATCTTCTGCCATGAACACCGCTTCCGCTGCGTTGCTGATAAGAATATATTTAAGAAAACATAGCCAATAGAGGCCATATGCAACATTGGTTAAAGAAACTCGACTCTGCCTATCCTAATCGCGCTAGTCTAGCCGCCTTGAACCTACTAATCTTTGGCGCTCCGCCCTCTTCCTCAGTGAGTGCTACCTCTGCCTTCTCCTCGTCAGTCGCCAAAAAACCGCCTTGTCGCTGTATCATTCGATTGTGCATGCTGTGGTATTCCGTGGCCACTTGTTGGTGGAGTAATGCAGGATCCAACTCGTCTGGTTCACACGCTGTTGAGGGGTCGGCTTTTGTTGAATAGGGGCGCTCAATTACTATGAGATTGTGCGTGCGATTAAGAGGGCTGCATGGTTTAACGCGGGTGCCGTTTTCGGTAGCGGAGATTGCAAGGTTGGGAAATTGGTTTAAAGTGGAGGTAGATTGCCCTGGAGTGGATGTCTCAGGGGCAGTTCTTTCCATAATGCAGTCGGCTATTGGTTTTGCAATCTCAGTGTTCGATTGAAAAGAATTATGTTCCTCTTTTCGTGCACTCATGAACCGGGATGTTCTCTTCTTCGGCTCAGGTTTGGGCTCCGTGAATGGACCAGCAGGTGTGACTCGCTCGATAATGGTATCCCTGATGGGCCCTGGAACGGATTTAGGGATATCGTTTTCCTGTGCCTTGGGTGGCGCATTTTGCACATCTAGCTCTTCTATAAAGCGAACCCCTTTAGAAGGCGGCCGAACCGTATGCAGATTGGACACATCTTTGAGTGAGTCATCGCTAGTCGCCTTTCCACTCGAGATCTCGGTTGTGGATGGAACAACGACGCTCCCTTGAGGTCCAATGTTCTGGACTAGAGTGGCATTTAGCTTTTTCTCCAACGCTCGCATCTCCTCTAAATACGCATTGTCAAGCACCCGCCGCTTCGTTCGTCCAAAATCGTCTTCATCTTCTTCGGCACTGCTAGCATCCGAATTGGGTCCATATTCATCATCCGTGTAAGATGCATCACTGTCATCCTCATCAAGCTCGATTTCTGCTACAACAGACCCTACTTCGTTCATACTATATCCAAGCATTTGACGTCGTAATGCAGCATCTTCCGGAGACTCGTCTGCTGGAATTATTGGTGAATCAGAATCCGCATCTCGATTTACGGCCTTATTGTTTGGTGGATGCTCTGATAAAACATTCTCTTCATGGGATGTGGTTTTGGAAGGCCAACCACGAGTAGTCGCAGCAGATATCGTGCTCTTGCTTGAGGTGATAGAAGTATCCTCGTTATGATTTTGTGTCCGATCATGACCAGTATCGATTCCCTTTCCTTGGATCAATTGACCAGATGTAGCATGTCCGGTAATTCCGGCTCTCTTAACCCCCAATACTTCATCCATCTTATCTTTGGACGCGCTGCTTGGTTTGATCGACCGACCAGGACTATCTACAAGCCCGGCCCGCCGCTTTATTTCGTTGATCGTCTTCAATGGATGTCGATTATTGACTGCTTTTGATTTTGAATGAGGTGCGTCCGCAAGCTTAGTGCCTTCCGCAAATGTGACACTTTTTCTCCGGTTTGGAGCTTTTGGCCCTGCCCCCTCGTTGGAAGAATCTCCCGACAAGGAACTGGAGCTACCCGATTCCTGCACCTTGGGAGACTTCAGGATGGACATCGCTGGCGCATCGAATTTATCTTCAGTTACGCAAGATGGATCTTCCCTGTCAACGGAATCGACTTCTGATGTTGAAACGCGCTCCGGAGTATCAGGAAGCCCTTTTACCCCTGCCTTGCGCAAAGCCTCAACCACCTGGGGCGCCGCATTACCAGGCGCACTTATTGAGCTAGCTGCGGAGGGTGTTAGGTTGCATTTCCTATAGCTTTTGCATAGCGTACACACAAATGACATTTCCTTCTTCGTCCAACTCCTCTCGAATCTCCGTAAGAGGTAGTCTTTCTTCATTGTGAACACCTGGACGACTAATGACAGTCGAGGCCACCAGCATTTCTTCGGCTGCGTTCAAGAGTGATGTCGCGGTCTTGACATTTTGCTGTACATCTACTGAGCGTTACCTATTGCTCTGTGAGTATCGATATTGGATACAGTCTCACACTCGATACGCCTCAACAGCAGACCAATCATTTGACTGCTGTCACGGTGTTGTCCTTTGTCATCGATAAGCAGTATTTTGACCTCTTAGAAAGTCAGTAAGATGCAAAGCTGACAGTCACCTCTTTATCATACCCTTCTCGTTTAATAGAGTTCCCGCAGACCCATTGGCAACTTGTTCCTAGTACCCTAGTCAGCCTGAATATATCAGACCAAGCATCAGTGTCTAAGCATTGAGTACCAGCTCAGAACTAGTATGCTCGTCGCCTAGGCTTTGGATATCCTCTTTAATGCCCTCATACTCAGCCTCCCAGGTCTGCCAATGTCTAAGTGATTCCCGAAGCTTGGATACATTTTCTTCCAGCCGTAGACGGTGACGCTCAAGGTCCACAAACCTGTCCTTTACTTCTGTAACGGCCTTTGGCATTATTGACGGTGATAAACCCTAAATACGAATATGGAATTTGGTGCTCAAGGTGACCAAGAACATGTCTAACCTTGATAGAGCTTAGCGGGAACATCTTTCTGAAAGGGTTTAGTGGGAACATCTTAACCTAAAAAATACTAGCGTTGATTGATCAGCCCCGCAAGGCGCGCTGGGAAGCTATCAAACTGCTGTCACATTTTTCTGACGATAATACAATCCCCCATCTTCCCAATCATGTCACGAGCGCCTGCTCGTAACGGCGCTGCTCCTCGCCGACCAGGTGAAGAAGATGGTGAGCTCCATGCCCAACTGCTCACCCTCCGTCTCCAACCAACCTTTGCTGATTCGACGTCTCCCCCTCCCTCAGACATTTGCCCCGTCTGCAAATCGTCTCGATATCTTAATCCAAACATGCGATTCCTCGTAAACCCAGAATGTTACCACAAAATGTGCGAATCCTGCGTCGACCGCATCTTCTCCCAAGGACCTGCTCCTTGCCCCGTTGCAGGCTGTGCTAGAACGCTACGGAAACAACGTTTTCGAAAGCAGACATTTGAGGATATTACGGTAGAACGGGAAGTCGACATTAGACGAAGGGTAGCTCAGACGTAAGATAGCTTCGTACTCCCCTGTTATTCCGCTCCCTCCGTCTTTAGCGACATCCACTGACATCTGCCTTTGCAGATTCAATCGCCGCCAAGAAGAATTCACCTCCCTACTCGCCTACAACAACTACCTCGAAGAAGTCGAGACTCTAACCTTCAACCTTCTTAACAGCATCGACGTCCCCCAAACCGAAGCCAAGCTGTCCTCTTACGCCGCTCAAAATGCTTCCTCCATCGCCCGCAATACCAACCTCTCCTTTCAAGAATCCGCATCCACAGAAGCCCATTTCGCAGCGCAAAAGGAGCTAGCAAGATCAAGGCGAGAGGCAGCAAGGAGGGAGGAGGACGAGGAGAGACGAGAAAGGGAAGAAGGAAGGCGAGAGATAACGGAGAAGATCGCAAGAGGGGACGGAGACGCCGAAAAGATCGCTCGAGAGGGGCAAAGGGTCGTCCTCAAAAAGAGCACAGCTCGAAGAACAGCAGCCGAAAAAGCCCGGCAGCAACAACAACAACTGTCCTTCACCCCCAACAACCCCTTCGGCGGGCCCCTCGGAAACGGCGCCGCAGACACCTCTTTCACCATCCAAGGCCTCAAACCCATCGTCGAAGCCGAGCCCGAGAAACCCTACGATCCCTTTGGCGGCCTCTCCAGCCAACGAAGTTACTACGCCCTCCAGCATTCCTACGACAACCCCTGGCTCGACAAGGCACGCACAGACATACATATTACAGCCGGGGGCTATGATGTACGAGAATACTACGCTAGGACTATGCTGGAGGCTTTTGCTGGGCTTGGGTGTTTCATCGAGGAGGAGGTGTCAGCGAGGGATATGCTTTCTGATGCCGGTGTGGCAACCGCGGCTGCCGCAGCTGCGGCGGGAGGTGACGGTGATACGCAAATGGGGGAACTGCTGTAGCATTGAGCGGTCTTTGTAGGATGCGGTGCATAGCGCTGGCGAATCGGAAGGATTGATTTTGGAGATACCCATTTCATCTAGCGTTCAATTCTACATAGAGATCACGATAAATGGAGGACTTTATAATAAAACCTTTTGTTCTCTCTGAGAGAAATCGCTATGTACACAAGGCGCCTTTAGACACGAGCACCCATTCATCAGCCATCATAATGCCTGCTTCCATACAGCAAGCATGAAAACTGTCCAAACGTGATCGCTTGAACACTGAATAAGAAAATAATTCTACAGTCTCGCCCTAATGGCGTTACCGTACACAAGAACACCTTCTAATGCCCATATCCAACCTTCATGATTCCCCTTTTCCATACCGTGAAACTCGAAAACACTCCGAACGCCCAAGAAAAGTCGTAAAACCACAACACCACAAAGCCAATCCTCCAAACCATAGTTGTTGCTAGAATTAAAGTCGGAAAAGCCCTCTAATCGCTTTCTATTTCCTTCAAGGATGATCTCGATCAGTGGACATAACACCGGAGTCAGTCAACACTGAGTGCAATCGAATCCAATTGGAAAATAAAAAAAGTTGGTAGAGATGTAACGATTCGTAGATAGGACGACAAGGGAGAGCGCGAGAAGTCGGAGGAGAGGCGAGGTGGCGAAAAAATTTATTGAAACGAATGTGATAGGCCGTTAGTCGAGATAGTAGGATCTAGGAGACCGCTCAAGCAGCCCAGCTCCTTCGCCGAGTGCCAGTCTGGCCGCTCTTGAAGGTCTCGACGGTAGATTCGATGCCCTCCCATGGCAAATTCTGCGTGCTGCTCTCATTACTCTCAAGGTCCCAAGGTTGGCGCTGCGCAGTTTGAGGCTTCTGTTCTTGAGCTGGCGCCTCACCTCCCCGAAGGCCAAGCTCTACCAGATCAATGCCTACGGACTGCAATGTCTCTTCAACTTCTTTGTCTTCAAGGTCGATGTTGCCGTCCTCTTTCTGTCCTTCCAGTACATCGTAAAGAGCGTAGATCTGATCAGCTTTGGCCTCCATGGCATTCAACAAAGTACGCATCTTTTCCCAGAGGTCTTTGCGCTTAGTCTTCATAATTGAAGGGTCGTGGCCGATATAGAGAGACTTGTAATGAGAGTATTGCATAATCAAGTGTGCATGCTCGTCTGATAGGCCTTTAAGTACGGCAGCAAGAGCAATAGCGGGCGGCTGTGATGGACGAACGGTTGGTTCGTCTTCGTACTGCTTGTCCTTTGGGACTCGTTCGGACACCGGAACCGGTCTAGGGATCTTGATACTTTCCTTTGCAGTGTTATTGTGGTCATGGTCAATACCACGCTCCATGATGCCTTTACAAACTGTGCATGTATGTATTTTATGCCCCTTGTCGTCGGCAAATTCTGTCCTCGCTTGAGACAGCTCGGGGCGAGGCTGACACACAACACCGGGGATTCTCATGGTGATATCCGGCAGTAGGTATGGTGAGGTCATGCCTAAGCTGCGGCTTCGACGGCGTGTGACTGGTACTGAAGGTTCAGAATGGCGGCGCATGTGTTCTCCACCGGATGACTTCGGGCGGGTAGCCTGGGAAAGATTAGGTATTCGCACCGTACTATTGTCGGGTTCGTTGGAACAAACCTCTTGAGCAATAGTTGGTTCCTGAACCGATTGCTCAGTCCTATCTGCTGAACCGAAGGATCTCCTGGTCATATCCTTCATAGACGATTTGCGAGGTAAAGTAGGTTGTCGCTCTAATGGAATCTTCGATGCCGCATCCTCCCGTACGATATCTTTTGCTATGCGCGAAGCATCTTGGTCTTTGCGTGCGATTCTCTCAAGTTCGAGAGTCTTGCGTAGCTTGCCTACTTCGTCGCTCTGCAACAAATCATGTTAATATTTACTCTGTTGTTTTAAGTACTAAAAATCATACCTTTAGAAAGCTCAAATACGTCAGATCTTGGGAAGAATCATCCCCTTGACCATTTTTCGCTGACCGGGACGATGTAGGCTTGGTCTGTAGTATGCTTTGTCGACTAAGTTCCTCTTCCTCTCTAGCTAAATCCAAGAACTCATCACTGTCCTGGCTATGGTAGGTTTGGTCGTTATTGGATGGACCTATGCCTCGAAGTAGATCCTTTGTCTTCTGATTTGTGCGGTATCCAGAGGCACTATCTTGCTTGTGGGAAGTAGGAGTTTTTGCTTTCTCAGTGTTTCCACTAGTAGCCTTGTGGGCCTCTTTGGAACGTTTTGCAATTCGGAGATACGGTTGCGTTCCAATCTCTTGCAATTTGGTTTGCTCAGTGGCATTCCGATGATCCTTCCCAGCTATTACTCTGGTAGAAGTCTTTCTCCCACTGAACATGTCCCTGGACATCTCTTCAAGATTTCGGACAGAGTCTTTCGTCTGCTGAATCTGTCTTCGCAGGTATTCTTCTTTGGTCGTCCAATCCTGGGTCTCGTTCTCATGACTAGCAGTGAGATGCCTGATTCGATCCTTGAGCTTCTGGTTCTCGGTCGTCAGAGCGTTGTTCTCACTTTTGAGCTGTTCAATGGTAAAGTAGGCAACGCCGAGTTGAGAGACAGCCGAGTCACGCTCCTTAGTCATGTTGTTGACAACAGTTTCGAAAGTAGATGCCTTCCGATTTGAGGCGTCCAATTGGCTTTGCAACGACCGGACGGATGTTTCAAGGCCTAACATCGTGTCAACTGGAAATTCCTTGGAATTTTGGTGAGTTCAAAGCTTACGGTTCTTCTCAATAATCAGCTTGCGGCTACTACCTGTTCTTTGACCACCATCGCTCCCACTATCGGATGAGCCCAATGCACTATCACTCCGCTGGCGTCTCTTTTGGTCGGCCTTTTCTAGCTCAAGCATCTGATTCCTTTGTTGCAGATCTTGGATTGTGTTCTGCGTTTCGGCTCGGTCCTTCTCCAAATCCGCAACTTTTTCTTGTAGGAGTCTTAGCGAGATGAAGATTGCGTTTTCGTCATCAGGAACAGGAATCTCGCCAACAGCTGCATGATCGGGACCTCTTACAGTGCCATCTCGAGCCTGCGAAGACGGCGCAAATCGGGACGCTCGAGATTTTCCATGGCGTGAGAACACCGGTGTGCCGTCCTGGAATACTCCAGAAACCAGTTCGGAGAGGTTTGGCATGTCAGGTAGCATGAAAGATTGCTGGGTTCCAGGGTTTGGGGTTGATGAGATTGCGCCATGGGCTTGAAGCCCGGCGTTTTGCTGACTATCTCCATGTTTTTGAGTGGTAGTACGCATAAAGTCCTTCGCAGAGCTGAACTTGGACGGCAAAGATTCTTGTGTGGATGCCGGTTGATTCCTACCACTTCCGAATCGAGTGCTCCTCGTAGTGAGGTCAATAGTTGGGGGCCGCTCGTCATTTATCTTGGACAGGTCGTCCTCATCTCGTACACGCGCATGCATTGCAGCCAGTGTTCGGCGTTCCTCACCACTTTTATGCCCACTACCGCCAGAAACATAATCAGTGGTCTTGGCTGGAGGTGGTGAAGGATCAACGTTTTCCTTTTGGGTTTCCTTGAGGTTTCTCAAGACTTCCTGGCTCGTCTTCTTCAAAAGCTCGAACTGCTCTTTTCTGTTTAGAGAAGCGCGACGCACATGTGCCTCCCGTCTAAGCGCATTGCTGTCGTCATTTTTCCTCGAGGTCGAGCGTTGCCGTATCGGTGGTGTACTCACCACCTGATAACTGCCTACTATGGGCGCTTTGAAGTCTAAGCTATCTTCACTGACACTTACTGGCGGATTAGGAGAGTACTCTCTGGATCGTCCAAGTTTCCCAATGGTGCCGTTGCTGGTATTTCTGTGCCCGCGACCAATCTCGATTGACATGCTGTTTCCATCGGAAGTGCCTCCCGACGAGAAGTCAGGAAACGCTCGACCTAAGGCTGAGGTGTTGATAGCAAAGTCGGTTTCTGATCGCTCCTGCCTAGCGAATCGGTTGTATTTCTGGGCGCTAGCACGTAGTTCTGGAAGCTGTTGTGATATCATGTCAAACTGCCGAGTCGACATGAGTGCTTCGTTTTCGGGGTCAAAGTCAGAGGTAGTATGTTCAACGCTCGCAATTCCTTGCGAATTTCTCGACGAGCCCGATGAATGACGCGTTTTGTTGAGATCTCGAGACATTTCTCGAATCAGTTGAGCGCGTGATTGCGAATTGGAATTAGAGGCCTTCGCCATGGTTTTGGGCTGGTTTGTCGTATACCGAATGTATTCGATCACTCGCTATGGTCGTCGTATTCTATGACGCTCTATGAAGTGTTTGGTGATAACTGAGGACTGCAGAAGCTTTTAGTATGCTACAGTAGAAGCTTCTTTCGTTACAATGCTTTGACAAAGTACCAATGCGGTGCTCAAGAGTACGCAGCGTTAAGATGTGTGGTAGAGATGTTTGTTTACAATTTGAAAGAGTTGAGGGAAGGTGTGACGCGCTTCGCTTATGTAAGTAAGTACCTTAGTGCCGTCCACCGTCCATGCGCTAGTGGGAAGTTTCGACACTGATATCGAAGCCATTCATGATCTAAAGTCACATTCAGCAAGCAAAGCTAGAGTCCTTGATAAAGACAGACTGTATGATCTATATATCCATGGATACGACATCCGAAACTAGTCTACGTTTCATCCCTTACACTTCGTTACATTGCTCGCTGTTCCTACAGTACATGTCACTCTGCGAAAAAAAGTTAAATATTTCTGTCTCCTATTGTCACAATCGGGAATTATTTCCGAACAGAACTGGTGCTAGAAACTTCGAGAATCGTTACAGTTGCTACTCGTGAGGCACAGCCGCTTTATATCATGTGCGGCAGGTTTTGACAAGAATACTCTCACGTTCCTTTGGTGTTTAGATTAGACTGAATTACAATACAGACGAGAGACAGAGGGGACGTAAAACTAGAAGTCGGGACCTAAGCCATACTCCTCTTGATCCAGAGTTGTCGCGTCCCAAGAAGCAAATAGGTGCAGCCGAGGGGCTCTTTGATTCACTGAAAAAAACTTGTCCCGGCTCGTGGCTGGGAATTTATCTTCTGAGCATTGACCCGAGAGGGGAGACTATCCTTTACGAAGTCGACGCCGGCGATATCGGTTTGAATGCCGTGAAATTTACCATAGATGTCGAACTGATTATGAGACAGTCCGTCTTGTTCGAGCCTAAGCAGCTGGAAAGATTTGGAGGTGGAGAAATCGGAGTGGGCCGACTTTGATAATTGTTCATTAATAGCTCGAATTGGGAGCCGGCCATGTAGAAATACACCACGAGGGACAGACGACTAGAGCGTCTATCTAAGCTCCTGTTATCGTCAAGCACTAAAGCCTTGGCATTGTTCCGTTTTGAAAAACGTAGGGGAAGGGAGCGGAAACGGAAACGGCAGGGCTTATCTCTCACCTGGTATAGTCGCAAACCCACCAACACCCATGCCAGTAATGCATGTGTTTCGAACGGCGTATGCTCGTGCGTTGATCTGGGCCCAGTCATGGACGGTAGGGGTGACAGCGCCATGGGCTTCCGATCCGTACGATATGAGAGCGATACGACAGCTCCCTATATTGCCTGGTTAAGATCTTGGAATCTTTTCTTTACAGACAGCAAGATGCTCTTACCGGATATCCAAAATTTAGGCACTTGCACGATCCCAGTTTCTTCATAATCAAAAACACCCCCGAATGGAGGTATCTGAAATTGAGGTTCAAGAAAGAGATGACGGACCACTGGAGACTGGGGGATCCAGGTGTACGCGCGATCACAGTCCGAAATTTGCGCGGGCGAGCTCGAAGCACCGAATCCCTGGCCGCTGCATATAGGAGGTGGTTGAGAAAAGGAAATTACAGAATAGAAGCATACTGCGAATGTAAGAAGCCTAAATAGGAAAGATTCGCATCTTGAGTAACTCATGTTTTCTTGCACTCGAAATGTGGATAGAGCATCCTTTTTATCAATATTCGACTGCGCGTAACTCACGAGAATGCTACATTGTTCTCCCGATACATTGAAGTGTTAAGCGCTTGGATATCTAGCTTACTATAGAACTGAGTTGCTGGACGGGTGGTCCATGGATTGCGCATACAAAATAGGTTTAAGATGTCAGTGTAGCTAAATAGTAATAAGGCAAGATAATGAAGTGAGAACACGCGCAAGTCTTCGTACTGTTCATGATTCATCAGAATCATAAGTGCGATGCATCAAGAAGCTTAAAGATGTTCAGCCGTGTTGTTCAGGTTCGTATATCGAATGATGAAGAGAATTGCAAGTGCGAACGAGGGGAAGGTAACTACCTTAACTACTCACGAGTCGCTAATTAGCAAATAAGCGACTATCATGTTGATGAGGAGCGCTTGTTGGTGGCTGGAAATTTAATACCGACAATTATTAAACTCCCGCATTGCAGCATCCAAGGTTTCAAGAAGAAGCACACGAATGAGGTTGACTGGGTGAAATCCTCTCAAACTCGTTGATACACTGACTCCGCAGATTTGAAATCTCCGAAGCTGCTGTGATTGGCCAGAAACATCTACCAAATCATCCAAATACTGTTGTCCTCGAGATTCACGAATCACTTCAATATAATGACAGTTCCGCTGGACGCTCCCCCAGTTCTCTCCACACCTGATACCAACATCTTCCAGGACCATTCGCAGCCGAAGATAGATGCTTTTGATCGACGGCATTCGGATGAGCAAATGCGCATCACGTATGAGATAGAACGAACAATAGCAGAGATAAAGAGGGGGAGATGGACCAGAGTTGCTCTTCAATTTCCAGATCACATGCTACCAGATGCACCCAGAATTTCTGAGGCTTTGGTTAAAGGCTTGAGTGGCGTATGCCCTCAGGACGTCCCCTCGAAGTCTATATCACATTTTGACATCTCAGACGCGACTAACAGGCTAAGTATCTCACCCGAGCTGCTACCCACAACGAGAGTCTACATCCTTGCAGACACTTCGTATGGAGCTTGCTGTATTGATGAGATTGCTGCGGAGCATGTTAACGCTGAAGTGGTTGTACATTATGGTCGAACCTGCCTGTCACCTACCGCGAGATTACCGGTAATATATGTGTTCAGTGCTCAACCTTTGGATATAGAGGACGTTGTTCAGGCCTTCAAAGAAAATTATCCCGATCATCAACAAAAAATACTGCTTGTGGCAGACGTAACATACTCGGGCCATCTTCCAGGTATCGCTAATGCTCTGAGTAGCGAAGGATATACCGATATCTACAAAACTAACATTGTTCATGATCCTTCATCGCCGTTACCAAATCGTACCATCCCTGATGATGTGAGAACCGATCCCACGAAGCTTAAAGATTGGCAGCTTTTTCATATCTCAGATCCTCCAGACTCGCTTTTACTCATCCTATCGTCGCGTGTATCTCAGATTCATGTCTACCCTACATCTGATGACGCTACTGGTCACATACACAAGTCTATTCTTACATCAACTGCGCTTGCCCTACGCAAGCGATACGCGCTCTTGACATCCGTCAGTACCGTTCCAGTCTTCGGCATACTCATCAACACTCTTAGTGTCAAGAATTATCTGCACATGGTTGAGCATGTCACGTCTCAGATTTTAGCGGCCGGCAAAAAAAGCTATACTTTCGTCGTTGGCAAAGTCAATGCAGCAAAGGTAGCCAATTTCAGTGAGGTAGGCGCTTGGGTAGTGATAGGTTGCTGGGAAAGTTCTTTAATAGAGAGCAAAGATTTTTGGAAGCCAATCCTAACTCCATTCGAGCTTGAATTAGCGCTTAAAGGGGACGATAAGAGAGTCTGGACTGGAGAATGGACTAGCGACTTTCAGAGATTACTAAACGAACCTAGAGAGCCTCCGCTGGATGCTAAGAGGGATGGAAACGGCTTGCAAAATGGTTCACTGAACGCTGGCGAGGATATTAACAATGGAGACTTTGATTCAGAGCCAGAGTCTGCGGCCCCTGAATTTGATCTACGAACGGGACGCTATGTCTCAAATTCTCGGCCAATGCAGTCTTTTGCTGCACGCGTATCCAACCTGCCTGCTAACCAAAGTCAATTGAGCAAGTCTGCGAAGGCATTGATGAAGCGTCCTAAGGGAGATGTAGCGGCCGTTGGTGGTGAGATGTCTCCTGGGGCTGAATACCTTAGATCAAGCAGGACCTGGAGGGGGCTCGGGAGTGATTTTGAAATCGCATATGATGAACCTGGGACACGTGGTGGGGCTCCTATTGAGGAGGGAAGGAGTGGAATCGCAAGAGGGTATACGATCGGGGATGGAAATAACAGGCGATAACTTATCAAACGTTTGCTCAAAGATTGAATGGATTTTGTCGAACAGATGCGTGGTACGATATAAACGTAAAGCTCGCAAATGGCATCGCAGAGCTCTTCAGCGGTCATTGCGCGTTGCATACGCATATATTATATCTATTTTGTCTTATCGATTAGGGTTCTCCTTTGCGGGCACCAGGGAGCCGCCTGGTGTTCTGTACGGGTGCCAAGGCTGAGGGACCCCACGTCACACCTGCAGCTCAAAGATGAAGGGTTTTCCATGTACGGTTGTACCTACCTTAGGACCATCTTCTGGTTTCTAGTGATTGTACTTCTATAGGATTTCGGACTCGTCATATTCCATCCATACAAGACCCTAAGCGTATGTTAACTTAGCTGCGCATGGCCCCATGGATGTCTGTACCTCACCTTCGGAAGAGTCTCTTTTCATGAAGACAAGATGCTCTACAAGGACTGTTACAAGATCGGTAACTCCAAAAACACGGACCTCCTTGTCGATCTTTGAGCGAGTCACAGCCACATATCCGCCTATCGTTGAATCGCTATTTCTCCAATTACCAACATCTGCAATCCTCGACCTTTACCACACCTCCAGATACCTTCGATCGTTTCTGCAGTCGTACCCAACAGCATGGAACTATCTTTCCTTCCGTCTATTCAACCTTGGGCGAGCTGAGATAAGGCAGCCGTCGCCGGCAAGCGATACATCTGGAGAATCCCTTCTTCGGCGGTCAAAGAAAAACGCGCTGGATCAACTCCTGGTTACGGTCATACTACCGATAGGTACTCGGTTGAAAACACTGGACCTGGATCACACCGCAGTAGGAGGTCTTGCCTTGACCGCAAACATCCTTCCTGCCCGGAGGGAGACTTTACAGCACCTATCTGTCCGCGGTTGCAAGCAAGTGTCGTTAAAATATCATATAGTCCCATATCTTACTTTATTCAGTCTTCAGAAATCGGTCAGCTCCCTTAACAAATCCGTTCATGTTGATCATTTAGCTTTGAGGAGTCTCTACACATTTCGGTGCCGGCATCACAGACGGCGACCATATCTTCCTGCATCACTGCTACGGACAGATTCGGATGCAGAACCTACCCACGAACTTATCAAAATCTGCTATAATTTAGGCATATGGACAGATACAGCCTGGTGTCCTACGCCAGGGGGCCGCTGTCTCAGGAGGAAGGACTACTATACAGGCAGAGGTAATCTGGATGGCCGAGGGGAAGTCTGGGTTGTCTTTGATCGCCTATGGCGCTCTGGCAATACGTTGGGATTAGAGCTTGTAAAGGCTGAAGCATTCAGAGGGCAGCTATGGGCAGAGGCGGAATACGGCCATGAGGGGGAGCCGCTGGGATGCCAAGATCAGCCAGGTCGGAGGGAAGGTAGGATGGTGCCTACGCATCTTCGCCGGAGCCACAGGATGTTCACCGAGAATTTCAAATGTCATGATTGCGGAGATCGAATACTGGAAAGATGCGAGCAATGCAGTGTACGATTGCATTGTATGGGCTGTAGGAAGACTCTGTGTGCGAGCTGTGCATTCGCTCGACCGTTACCGCGGTCGAAGAGAACCAAGCTAGATGAATCTACAGCAGACGCTACAGCTCGTGAAGGGGTCAGTCATGATCTTTTCTGGTGGGCTCCGGGCGAGACGAGGAGCCCGAATTTGATGATGCAAGAATCATCTGGTGGTGAAAATGTTGGAAATGAACCAACCAGCTCCAGCACTCCGAACCTTAAAATGCATTGGTGCTGTTTGAAGCCAATGTTTTCTGGCGGTGGGGGCATTTCTTTCGTTGGCCCTGACATGAATAGAATAGGCGCTGGCCAAATCCGCACTGCGCCGCTCCCTGGAGGCAGGGGTTACGAAGATCCCGAATTTGCGCGAATTCGACAAGATGAAGACTTTCCAAGGGCAGCGTATGGAAAACCTGATTCGCCTGATTACACTCTCCGGGAAGGCCATGATCAAATGCTACACTGGCTGTTATACGGACCAGGCAGTCAGGACAATAGCATGTGCCCGCGTAGTCTTTGTCAAGAATGCTGGCAGACGCCAGGATGGAGGGCCGCCTGCCAAGCTTGCCATGAGCCCTTCTGTTTTGCCCATGATCTCCGAGGTCTTAAAATGAGGATCTGCGGTTATAGAGACTTGACTGTTGAGAAAAAACACATGAACGAGAAACCAGTTGAGACATCTAAGATTCCAAGCAAGAAATCGGAAGATGAACTACTCGAGGCTATCCGACGCCTTCTCCTATTGAAGGAAAACCCACATCATACACAGGAGCTTGCTGCTTTAACAAATCTCCCTGAAACTAACGACACAGACCTCATCGCCGACACTGAAGACCTCACTTTTTCCTCGCAACCGTCCTCAACCTCCCCTACCTGCATCCCCGCTAAAGATCTCAGCTCAGCAAATGCCACTCCCCCTACCACCCCGCGAGCACCCATCACCCCCATCCCTACCCCTCCACCCCTATGGCGCGGCTGTGCCTCTTTTCTCTGCCCCGAATACCGCCCGATCGGCGACCACCGCCCCAAGTGCACTGCCGCCGCCCGCGAATGCACTCTCTGTGGTGTACATGTGTGCCCCGACTGCCTCCTCAAGGATTCTCCCTGCGATTGCTCGCACTGTCAGAAGAATTATAGGTGTCCGAGGTGTTTTGGGTGGTTTGGCCAGACGTTATGTAGGAAAGTAGAGGAGGATGAGAGGGAGAGGGAAAGGAGGGAGGCGGAGGAAGAAAAGAGGAGGAAAGCGGAGGAAGAGATGGAGAAGGCGGATGGTGTGGCGGAAATTGCCGGGGCGTTTATGGATATGGCTGGCTTGGATGTTTAAGCGTTTATATGGATGGACGGGGAACAAAAGACGGCGATATCATGTGGGTGGACGGGGAAAGGCGTCTCAGCGAGTGCAGGTTGGACTTACATTTCAAGGCGATTTGGGTGGGCATTTACAGAAAGCGGGCGTTTACGCAAATTATTAGTATCAGGTTTGCAGGATTTGAGATGACAAGCACATCTGTTGCTATGTATGACAGTGTTTTGCCTCTTGTTTGGTGATAATCCACGTTACCTAACTTTATCGATTTCAAGAGTTGGGAAAATTGCACAATGGATATGAAGAATGAATATCCAGATGTTGGAGGCCCCCCCCACAGTTTGAAGTCACTGGTATCTCCTACGCCTTCAACATTCGCCCAACTCGCACGCTTTGAACTAACTTGACTCTCGCTTGCCCCAAATATCAAGATGCCGATGTATATCGCGAACTGTATGTCTGCAGGTGAAATCCAGAGAGTATCCCCCCCAAATCTGCCTTTGCCTGTGTCGGCAGATACAGTAGTTCACACAGTACCTAGGCTATCAAATCGCCTAGTACAGTACAGTAAGTTCTGCCCACAGGAAACCGACAAAATCCTTTTGCACATTTACTTTTTTTCTTTTTTCTTTCTTTCGGAATTACCTCAATCATGCAATGGCAGACTCCCCCCGATCGATCTCACACTGCCACCCAGCAAAGGGCGCCGGGGATTGGAGTACATACTACCCGTGATCGACCGATGGAGTTGCTCCCATTTGGCGCTCTGCACACCCCCTCGTGGATCTCACTGACGAAGAGCTAATCCAGCTACAAACTGGCATGCGAATCCGACATCGATTGTGTGGCCCCGGCAGAAAAAGTATAGTTTCCCCGTGGAGTTTATATACATAGGATGACCGCTTCGGGCGGGGTTTGAGAACTATGTTCAGCTGGGGCAGAGAAAGGGAATGTTTGACCCGAGTTACTTTGTTGTAGCGACCGATCGGGACTGGAGAGTAAAGGGGAGTGCTTCTGGTTGCTTTGGTTTGGAATGCAATGGGGATTCGTTTTCGGACCAGAGCGGGGATATCCGGGCTTTTGTTGGTTGATCTTCAGATTGGTAATACGGACTGGGTTGAGGCGAAGGAGTGGAGGAGGCTGGTAATAGTAGCGATGATGGGGTTCGTGACGAAGGTGGTGACGAAGAGTCTGATGATGATGGGAGCGAGTGGAGGCAGCGAATGTACGGTGGAGAAAACTGCTGCTTTGACATATGGAGTACCGCCTCAGCTACCTCTTATAGGGTTCTTCATAGGGGTTTATGCACAGTCAGATACAGAAGGCATGGCTTTGATCCGCAGGATAGAGCCCCCAGCAACATAAAGAGGGCCAACGAGTTCGCCTGTCGACTGCAGAGTAACTCTTCCTTCACTGGCTTATCTGTCGAAGACTGTGTCTCCCAAGCCTCTTAGAACACAACAAACCTCTCGTCTTCACCCGAATCTTTTCCTACTTAGCCCCTCCCAAGATACGCAAGAGAAGACGGAATCATTCTCATTCACCTTGACTGGCCCGGCTCCACCAACGGCCTCTCAACTGACCAACTCCTTGATATCGGCGCGACAGCACCGCGCAAGACTCAAAAACTTGAGGCATCTGCCCCAGCCGTTGTAATAGTCTGTGAAATTGCTCACGGTCGCCGAAAATGGAGCGCTGATCATTGGATCTTCGGCGTGTACACAGTCCAATATCCGGACTGTGATATCAAGATCTTAGAGTTGGTTGATCAGCAATGGAGCCGACGTTATCAGGGAGAAGAGCGGGTGGCAGTTGGGCAAACGATTCCGGAGTTATCGGATAACGCTAGAGTTGATGGTCAGAAGACTGACGGTGAAAGGCAACGGGGAGGATGGGTTGTTAATAAAGATACCGAGAGGTGAGGGGTTTTACATATGCGGCGGTTATCAAAGCTCACACTGCTCCCGCATACCGCTATCGCTTCTGTAGTAATTTTAGTAAGAGCTATTGTATTGTTGCGGCTATGACTGAGCCAGATGCCGATGGCGTCTTGCTCAACAAGATCGACTGGGAGAACGATTTTGGTGGCAAGGCTGAGAACCAAAGAAAGGAACAGAGTGATGAGCTCATGAGAAGCTGGAAGGAGGTGATTTCACTGCTCAGATGTGAGATAGTTGATGTTGCACACAGGTATCTCAGCGAGGTCTCAGATGATAAGCGGGAACGGGAAGGTGTGAAACTGGGGGATTGTTTAGACTAGAGTTCCGTACAAGCTCACCAAGAAGTATTCAAGCTTGTGGCTTCCAGGCTGTCGTTCTTGCACAACACCTCTTGCCTCATTCACTCACCTGCCATTCCCATAGCGCTTCACCACCACCTCGACCCCCGCAACGACAACGGCAGCAATAATCACAATGGTCGCAACAAGCTGCAGCATAGCATGGCCAACAACCTCATGTGATCATCTGGCTCAGACCCATCGGCCCACCGATCGCCCTCGGCATTGCTGGCTTCGATGACCAAAGCCGCCAGGATAGCTAATTAGCGCGCAGCCCAGATTCACCGACCATTTTCTCCCCATCCGTTGCCATTCTTCTTTCTGAAGCCCAACGACTGGAGCGAAGGTGACCACGGGGAGATCGGCCAGAGCCTCAGTGGATTTGGATCATTGAAGCCTTTTTGGACATCGATGAGAAAGAGAGCGGTGTGGTGGAGATCCTTGGACATGATGTCTTCCGGAAATTTGCATGATAGCTATGTTATTACCCATTCTAGGCAGAGCCGTCCAATCGTTTTGAAAATTACCGATCAGTACTGTTAAGTCGATTCCACTTCTCAGATGCTACAAATAGTAGTGAGAAAGGCCGTCTGAAACGGTATCAGGAAAATCCCAAATCAGACGCCTTCACACCTGCACATAAAGTATGCGCGTCGTCCCGCTCCACCCTTTAACGATTGATGAACCGAATCAAGTCGGATAAGGTGACATGGACCACAGTTTCGAGCCTGCCGTAAACTTCTTCAGGACGGGCCATGACCGGCATGTACTTTGTGGTTCTTTTTGGTAGTGGAAGCATCTCCATGTCAAATCATCATAACCCTCAGTTAAGTAGCGGGATCTGCTCTTCGCCTTCAAGCCTCGCATAAGCAGCACGTCTCGAAGGTCTAATCCGAATCTTTGATCTCAGGGTGCGCCAGGCAGTACGGGGACGGGAGATTGAGGTCGTGAGAGGTCGGAGGGCTAAGTTGATGGTTGTGAAGTGGATCATTGCGGTGATGAGAGATTGTGGAGGGGAATTCGGGGGGGGTTGAGAGATGAAACGGTCGAGGAGAAGGTGGGAGATACATTTATATATTTGAGTGATGCTTGTGGTTACGTGGGGTGTTTTGGGCAAAGCCTTCGAAGGTGTTTCATGTTCATGAGGTGACAGGTGGTGGTGTTGGATGGCGATGATTGGGATGATGTCCGAGGTCCGGATCTGGACTAGTACGGCGGTTAATCATGAATTTCGAATTTTCGGAATGGAATATTCGACGCTCACGAAATCAATTGCACGAAGAGCTCTTTCCTATCAAACCGATTTTTACTTGCGAATATGGTCTTATCGCTTCATACCCGAGATTGATAGACAAAGGTCTTGTCAAGTAGATGTAGAGTACAGCAGATTTACTTATCGGCTACAGATGTGAAATCTAGATAAGAAATGCAATTTTTTTTATTTCCTAGTTTAATCTTTCATACTTCGACATTTCGACAACTTTATATTCAATTCGTTATCTTTTTACTGGTTTCCTCGATTTAAACATTTGTTGGTAGGCTCCGCAGCAGGCTGAGGGCCGCGCAGAGTAGGAACGCCACCGTGCTGAAGAGGACGAGAAACAAATGAGTTGTATAGCCCCCGAAGAACTACCGCGATCATGCCACCGTCTTTCTAAATCCATTACCGTCCAGACAGACAAGTCCTCAAGTCTGTTAAACATCTACGACCTGTTCAAAGGGTAATCATTGCCCTACAGTGCTACGGCCTTGGAACGAATTCCCGAGCGTACAGCAAGGAGCATTTGACGAAGTCTACAACACCCTCCACCCACTCAACGACACAAGTTCCCTATTGTTCAGTCCACTACATCAACGAGCTCGGTCGTACAATGTGCAATGCCAAGCGGGAAGATCGCTAGCGAAGATGATCCCAAACCATTCCATCTATTTCAACTATTTCAACACTTCGCGGTCGAAAACTTTGTTGCAGATGTCATCTCTGTCTCTGGCTGAGAACCATCAATACGATGAGGATTTGGCTCTCGGGCAGGGCGTGACATTCGAGAACCATATCTTAACCCTCAGCGATATGGCGAAGGACGTTCGAACTCGACCGCATTTATCAAGTTCCTCGAGCAATCCTCGCCGGACCCGCAAACCTATCCATGTCCTCGGCGAGATTTTCGAGTGCAGATGCAGGAGTCCCAAATATCATTAAAAACAACTCCTCCGTTGGCGGATGTAGGGCTGATGGTCTGCGCAGGACTACAGATACTCTAGTCCACTTATGATATGTCTAAGTGCAAACCGGTCTAGTGCGCTTGGCGCGCGTTTCGGATCCTCGTATTCAGCCGACTAGGGTTTGGCTTATGCGCCATAATCGCCGATTCGTAGAGCCTCCAGTCGGTGGTCGTCCAGGAGGATGGGAAGTGGCTGGTCCTGCCTGAATGGCGATACGACAGCGCAGTTCAGCTCAATAATAATACCAGGAAAACCTCGCGTGCCTCCAGTGACACTATGCTACTGGGATGGTACCGTCATCTGCAACTACTAGATTTGTGTACTGGTTGGACAAGCCACTGCAAGCCTTTGGACTTGGCGAGGTTCGAGAGTCAGCCTGGCCGCTTGGCAGCTGAAAACTATAGCCGCTCAGGAGAACAAGAGAAGTTCTCATCTGATATATAAAAGGACTCCCTTTTCGCTTACGCCAAATGTTCTGAACTCTTTTCATCTTCGCCTGGTCGTGCTCACATCGTTCATACTTTCGCAATCGACTCGCATTGATACTGTATATTACTCTCGTTTAGTCCATCACCCCTTCCGTTGCAGTACACTTCGCCGTCCCACTCACTGTATCAAAAATGCATTTCCTCCTTTTCGCGACACTGACTGGCACCGTCCTTGCCAAATCGTACCTGGGCCAGTTCCCAAACGCCCTGCAAGCTCGCCAAGGGGGCGATGCGTTCATCCCTACCAGTGGTGGCACCGTGGTCAATTGCCCGGCCCCTTGCGGCGAAGTAGATTGTCTCCAGCTAAGCCGTGGTGATACCTGCTGTGCCGAGGGCTGTAAGTGCATCCTTCTGACGGCTTGGACTCTACGGAAAGACCAATGCCCTTGTCACTCAGTTGCCGGGGAAGTTGGGTGCTAATGCATATGCTGCTATTAGATGGCTGCCCCGGAGGGAGTTTTTGCTTGACCAAAGGCTACTGTTGTCCTGAGGTATGTCTCACCTCTCTCACCCTCAATATTAGTTGCTACTTCACAGCATTACCCTTTCTTCAGACCCTCTTCTGCTTTTCTAACATCCTCCATCCTTCCTGGCCATCCAATCGCACCTCGCTGACTATCATGCGCCAATAGGGGGACGATCCCGCTACCTGCGCCAGAAACAATGGCATTACCCTTCCCAGCGGCTTTCAAGCAGGAAATACCGTCGCTCCTGGCACAGCGAGCTCTACTCCTGCCGCTACAACACCCACTCTGGTCTCCATCTCGACACCCCCTCCGAAGGCTGCTACTTCATCCCCTGCGCCACCGCTCTACGCTAATCCAAGCAACTCAACCGTACCGGCTGCTACTGCTCAGACCACCAGCACTAGTACTTCTCCTAGCACGAGCGTGGTGCCATTTACTGGGAGAGCGAGTTCCATCCGCTTTGCCGCTGAGGGCGGTATCGCGGCAGTCCTCGTTGCCGCCGGGGCTTTCAGCCTCTTGCTTTGAGTAGAAGTTGCTGTTCCGAAGTGGAAAATGAGCGAATGCGCGGATGAGCAAAGAATCTAATGCTGGAGGAGACGATGTATGAATGCTGTCGTAGTTCTCTTAATTAATATGTGACGTGAAATATTGAGACACGGACAATCCTTCGCACTGAAGCATACATGTGATGTTTGTGCTCCGTCTTAGCGCGGTACATTGTTCTTGGATCGTGATGTAACCGAAGATAGTACTGAGATTTATCTTCGCTCGAACATTTTCCTCCCGCTTCTGAGCACATTGAGCATACACACCAGCCTTCCCGGCTCATAAACCCAAAAACACTCTCCGGTAGATCTCACGTCACATAGAAATTTCAACAATCGTATTCTCGATGGGCCACCCAATCAGCTTGCTTCCACCCCTTCTCGCTTTTCTTTCATTTCCTGCTTGTATTGAATTACTTTTCATACCTCTTGCGTCGTGGCTATTCTACCAGTACACCTATAGAATTCCGCTTCTTGCATTATTGCGCGAAGCACATGCTGCTTTGTCCGAGCGGGTGACTGACAGGGCATCAGCAGCGCAGGTGGTGACAGAAGCGGTCCTGAGCGCCTTCTCGACATATGGCTGGGCCAGCATAATGAGTCGGCAGCTAGTCTCAGCTACGCACTGTCTATCGTATGCATACTCAGCGCGGTCACCCTGAGTTATAGGAAGACCAACTCGATCTGATGACTTGAAATGGACCACCCAGCTATTCAAAGCGCACATGACGTGATCGTAATGCAGGCTTTTCATATTAAAGTCTTCCCCAGGCTCAGATCTGTCTTCTAATCATCCGTTCGGCCAAGGATAGGGGCCCGAGAATGAGGGCCGCCTCATCTGTTCATGATTCTTTACTTCGCAGGCATTATAAGAAACAAGCCTGACACTCCCCGTGTCCGACATTCCCAACCGACATTCCCCACAAACATCATTGTCAGTATCGCAACTAACAGCGTCACTAGCACAACATTTTCGGAAAGAGATGGGGATGTTGAACGCCGGTTTATTGGATGGTTTGCCCAAGCAGAATTCCACTATACGTCCAAAAGGATGAACGAATGCCTAGACACGACTCGAGCAAATTCCAGGAATGTTCTTCTCCAGCTATCTTTACAGCTTTCCTGCCGTACTTCTAACCCCAGAGGTTGCTTGAGGACAACACAGCGCAACTCTCATAAAGACATGTGGGTAATGTGGATGAAACCCCTGGCTTCATGCATTTATACGTAACGAGAGTACTTCACGCCAAAAAAATTGGCCTCAGCCCTCGAGCTCCTCCACTCCATCTGGCACGCTTGTCGGTTCCACTCTTGCTTGTTACAAAGAGGCCCATCTGCCCAACGCTTAGCGCTTCGATCAGATCAAGTGGAACTGAGCGATTTGCAATCTGGATAATCAAAAACGCTAAAAGCAGCGTATGCTGCGGAGGGCTAATGACAGGCCAACCACCGAAATCGATTGCTTCCGGTTAAAATTTGCAGTTGGAATATCTATCTTTGAAAGGGTACCACTAAACATACACCCCTTTTTACTACATTGACGCCCCCCACTTACTACATAAACGCCCCCCGTTTACTACACATACACCCCCCCAGATAGGTCTAGCGGCTACCCAACTAGGGTTTAGCGGCTCAATAATCATAACAACGCGCACACGTTCTTCTTCATCAACCAACTACTTTACCTATTCTACCCACCACCCACCCTACCTCGTCGCCGCCATGGATCTTGCACCCCCTCCTGTGGGTGAGTTCTATGTGAACCACGAAGAGCACATCGCCGCCGCCAATACATGGGCTGGAGCTCACGGTTACGCGCTCAATATCAAACGCTCGAGCAAAAACAAGCGAGGGGTAGGGGTAGGGGTGG
>JAABUU010002711.1_pt1 | contig 24407 bp, 21 predicted proteins | sample 5559301 | NCBI WGS metagenome assembly JAABUU01 (sample SAMN10711884, study PRJNA513360) | rock metagenome | isolation source: Antarctica rocks | place: Antarctica: Victoria Land, Richard Nunatak white | reverse complement strand
TAAATGTATGCAAAAAGATGCGCCCGACAGGAACCCCCGTCGGGCGCGTCTGCGCCGCGTTGCGGTTCGGCGTTTAGCCGAGGTACGGGGCCAGGTCGCGCATGAGCGCGGCCTTCGGCTTCGCGCCGACGATCTGCTTCACCGGCTGACCATCCTTGAAGAGGATCATCGTCGGGATGCTCATCACGCCGAACTGCCCTGCTACACGCTGGTTCTCGTCGATGTCCAGCTTGAGCACCGTCAGCTTCTCACCCTGCTCCGTGGCGATCTCGTCGAGCACCGGGCCGACCATCCGGCAGGGGCCGCACCATTCCGCCCAGAAGTCGACGAGGACATTGCCCTGCGCCTTGGAGACCTGCTCCTCGAACGTGGCGTCGGTGACCGGTTGTGGCTTCGCCATGTCTCTTCTTTCCTCCTATTGTCTTGCGCGGGGCCAACTGCGGCCATCCCGCGGCCCCAACGCGGGACTTCTGTAGCAGGTAACGGCGTTGCCGCCCCCGCTATTCCCCCGCCATCGCACGAAGTATACCGCCCTTCGCCGCCGTATGTATGTCTCCGTGCCGTGATCGTCACCACCATATCCCTTGAACTCCATCGCCCCGGCGTGGATAATGGTCCGACAGAAAGGTGAGGGAGGGCTGTAGTGCGCGTAGGCTACGATGGGACCGCGTATCTGGAACCGACGACCGGGGTTGGGCAATACGTCCGCGCCCTCTGGCATGAGTTCCAGCGTGGCCTGCCCGGCATCGAGCCGGTGATGCTGCTGGCCGGACCGCGCGCGACGCTGCCCGAGTTGCCGCCGGGTGAGGTCATCATCGAGGAGCCCCCGGCCCGTTGCGCCACGGGGAAGGCGCGCAAGCTCTGGTGGGAGCAGATCGGGCTGCCGCGCGCCACCCGCCGCGCCGGGGTCGATCTCGTCCATGTGCCGTACCATTCGGTGCCGCTGCGACGCGACCGACCGCATCTGGTCACGATCCACGATCTGGTGCCGCTCGTCTTCCCGGTCTATATGAACACCCGCCAGATGCAAGCCTACTATCGTCTCGCCTGTTACACCGCCGCGCGCGCCGAGCTGATCCTGACCGATTCGGACCACTCGGCGGGCGATCTGGAACACTATCTCGGGATCCCGCGCGAGCGTGTACGCGCCATCCCGCTCGCCGTCAGCGATTTCTATCGCCCGCTGCCGCCGGACGATCCGACGATCGCCGCCGCGCGCGCGAAGCTCGGCATCAGCAGGCCATTCGTCTTCAACGTCGGCGGGCTTGACGTGCGGAAGAATCTGGCGACGTTGATCCGTGCCTTCGCCCTGGCGCAGCCGCAGCTGCCGGTGGGGACGCAACTGGTGATCGCCGGTGCGCCGCACAGCGACCACCCCGATCGCTTCCCCGATCTCGTCCCGACGATCGCGGCCTGCAAGCTGACCGATGTCGCGGTGCTGACCGGGCGGATCAGCGAGGAGGAGAAGTTGGCGCTGTTGAACGCCGCCGAACTCTACGCCTACCCCTGCCTCTATGAGGGCTTCGGCATCTCGCCGCTGGAAGCGATGCGCTGCGGCACGCCGACCATCTCGTCCGATCGCTCCAGCCTGCCGGAGGTGGTGGGCGAGGGGGGGCTGCTGATCGAGCCGACCCCGGAGAAGTTCGGCGCGGCGATCGCCTTCGTCATGGCGACGCCGCACGAGCGCCGCGAGCTGCGCCGCCGGGCGCTCACCCAGGCGGGAGCATTCACCTGGGCACGGACGGCACAACTGACCGCTGCGGCCTATGAGGAAACCCTGAGTCGCGCGGCGGCCACGAGCCGTGGCAAGAAGAGGGCGGTCGTCGGTGCGCGGTAAGCTTTTCCGCTCGCTGGCGTGGCGCTACAGCATATCTCGCCCATCCGTACCCCTATCATCATGCTTCGGCCCCCGCCGATGAAAGTCCTCCTGCTGCACAAGGCGCTGGTCAATGGCGCGTACCAGAAGAAAGCCGAGGCGCTGGCGGCGCTGCCAGGGCTCGACCTGACGGTGATCGTGCCGCCCTCCTGGCGGGAGGCGCGCTCCGGCGTGCAGCCGCTCGAGCGGGCGCATACGGCGGGCTACGAGCTGATCGTCGCGCCGATCTGGTTCAACGGCCACCATCACACGCATTGCTATCCCACGCTCGGCTCGATCGTGCGGCGGGTGCGCCCGGACATCTTCCATGTGGACGAGGAGCCGTTCAATCTGGCGACCGCCGAAGCCTTCTTCTGGGCGGAACGGGTCCGCGCGCGCGCCCTCTTCGTCACCTGGGCGACCGTTTATCGCGACTATCCGCCGCCTTTCAGCCTCTTCGAGCGCTATACGCATCGCCACGCCGCCGCCGCGATCGCCGGGAACACCGCTGCGCTGGCGGTGTTGGCGCGGCGCGGCTTCGCGGGGCCGACCGCGATCGTCCCGCTGGCGATCGACCCCGCCCTCTACCCGCCGCGCGAGGAACAGGGCCGCACCGGCCCCTTCACGATCGGCTTCCTGGGGCGCCTGGTGCGTGAGAAGGGCGCGCACATCCTCCTCGATGCGGCGGCGACCCTGCGCGGCGATTGGCGTATTCTGATCGTCGGCGGGGGCGATCAGGAAGGGGCGCTGCGCGAGCAAGCGGTGCGGCTGGGGATCGCCGCGCGGGTCGAGTTCGTCCCGCAGGTGCCATCGAGCGCGGTGCCATCCTGGTTGCGGCGGCTCGATGTGCTGGCGGTGCCATCGCTGACGATCCCCACCTGGAAGGAGCAATTCGGGCGGGTGATCATCGAGGCGATGGCCTCGCGCGTGGCCGTCGTCGGTTCCGATTCCGGCGAGATCCCGCGCGTGATCGCCGACGCCGGGCTCGTCACGCCGGAAGGGGATGCCCCCGCGCTCGCCGCCGCCCTGCAAGGTCTGCTCGACAACGCCCCCCGCCGCCGCGCGCTGGCCGAGGCCGGTCGCGCGCGCGCGCTGGCACGCTACACCTGGGACCACGTCGCCCGACAGTATCGGGATGTGTATGAAGTGATGACGAGTGGGCGGAGTGGGCGAGTGGGCCAGTAGGGAAGACGGAAGAAAGCCGATTATCACGACTACTCCGTACCCCTTACTGGCCCACTCGCCCGCTCCGCCCACTCCGCCCACTCGGAGGGAGCCCTCATGGCGAAACAGGCACTCGATCTGCGGATGGCGACACGCCTGCTCAGTCCCGGCCCTGTCACCTTGCTGACGACGCAGTATCGCGGACAGCCGAACGTGATGGCGGTGGCATGGGCCGCGCCGGTGTCGCTCGATCCGCCCCTGATCGGGGTGGCGGTCTATCCCGGTCGCCTGACGCACGAGTTCCTGTTGAAGTCGGAGCAGTTCGTGCTGAACGTGCCGTCGCTGGAGATCATCACGGCGACGCACCAGTGCGGCATCATCTCCGGGCGTGCTGGTGACAAATTCGCCGCGACCGGGCTGACGCTGGAACTCGCCACCGAGGTCGATCCGCCGCTGATCGCCGAGTGCCTCGCGCACCTGGAGTGCGGCGTGGTGGAGCGGGTGCGGCTCGGTGACCACGATCTTTTCGTCGGGCAGCCGCTGGCGCTCGCCGCCGACGAGGCCGTGTTCGACGGCTTCTGGCAGACCGATGGGGAAGAGGGGAGCCAGATCCTGCACCATCTGGGGGCGGAGCGCTACGCGGCGCTGGCGAAGACGTATCGCGCGTCGTAGCGGCGCGGCGCGGCGGTGTTTCGCTCATAGTCGCGCATGCTGCTTGACCGACACGACGCGCCCGGCCCGCGCAGGCGGGCTTCGCCGGTGCCGCCTATGGCTGCCCCCAGCCGGGGGTCTTAACCCCCGGACTCCTTATACTTGCTTCGCCCAGGGGGCGAGGTTCAGGTGTGCGACAGTCGGCAGGTCCATCCCCCAGGCTCCGGCGGGGAAGAGCGCCAGCAGGCTCTTCTGGGCGTCGCCGGTGAGCGTCAGGAATTGGTCGCTGTAGATGTCGTTGAGCAACTCGCGCGAGACGCCGTAGCGCTCGGCGAGGTCGCGGCGTAGCTCGCGACGGCGCTCGTGCGCGGCGGCGAGCGCCACCGGCAGCGCCGCCACCAGCGCCGTGAGGGCCGGTGTGTCGAGCAGCCGCTTCGGGGCCAGGAGCAGGTGCGTCACCGGCGGCAGGCCGGTGAGGACGAACCAGGAGCGCCCCAGGTCCGAAACCTCGGCCTCGCCGGGCGCGTCGAGGAGGTGGAGCGCCTCGCCCCCCTCGCGAATCTCGATCGTGTGGCGCTGGTCGGTTCCCTCGCCGGTGAAGGGCGGCGGCGTATCGCCATCCCGCAACCAGGCGGCGGCGGTCATACCGTAGAACTTCAGCAGCGTTGCGCGCGTCAGCAACTCGGCCCCGCGCGACACATTGGCGAGATCGACGAGCGGATCGTCGATCGCATCGAGGCGACGGTCGCCGATCAGGACGATCCCGGCGTTGTGGTGCCCCCCGCAGGCGAGTTCGGGGATGATCACGTAGTCATCTTGCAGGATCGCGTAGTCCGCGATCGGCACGAGGACCAGCGCGTCCGGCTGCGCCCGCGCCACGCTCGCATCGACGCGCGGGCGCGTCTGCGCGGGCGCGGGGAGGGTCGCCCATCCCAGTTCCAGGGCCAGGGCGAGCGGCGCGATCGTCGGCGTGTCATCGAGCAGGAGGTGTACGGCTGGCGCTGCACGCATCACGGTGTCGCCGTCGGTGTGCCGATGCGCGGCGTGCCGGTCGCACCCGGTGTGGCTGCGCCAGCATTGCCAGAGAGCAAATCCTGGACCCAACTGTGGATAGCGTTGTAATTGCCCTGCCCGGCGCGCGGCAGCAGGATCGAGGCCCCGCCGCTCGATGTCGCGCCGGACAGGAGATTGCTCGAATCGAGGCCAACGGCCTTGATCGCGAACTGGCGCTTCGCGCGGGCCTGCTCCTGGCCCCACCCGAGCAGATCCTTCGCCTCGGTGAAGGAGAAGCTCATCCGCAAGTGCCCTTCCAGGGCGTCGAAGATGCCGAAGAGTTTGGGTATCGTCTCCACCGAGACGACCTTGTCCTTCACCGCCTCCATCAAGAGCTGTTGCCGCCGCGAGCGCCCGAAGTCGCTGCCATCTTCCGGGGCGTGGCGCGAGCGGGCAAAGGTGATCGCCGTCTCGCCATCCATGTGCTGTACCCCCGCATCGAAATGCACCGTGCGATAGCTCGGATCGATATCCGCGTCGTCGTTGTTCGGATACTCGGTATCGGTGAACGCCCGCTCGACATTCACGTCAACCCCGCCGATGGCGTCGATAAAGCGGCGGAAGCCGACGAAATCGAGGCTGATCCAGTAGTCGATCTGGATACCCAATACCTGCGATACCGCCTTCATCGCCTGTTGCCCACCGGCATCGTGCTTGGCGTACGGGACGTTCATGTCGCTCCGGTCCACCTGACCCATGCCGATGGTGTAGGCCTCGTTGATACGGCCCCAGTAGCCGCCGCGCCCCTGATAGGTCGGCACCTGAATCCAGAGATCACGCGGGACGCTGATCAGCGTTATCGCGCCTGTCTTCGGATCGAAGCTCATCACCTGGAGCGTGTCGGTCAGGTAGCCGCCATCGTGCCCCGCCCCGCCGAAGCCGAGCAGCAGGACGGTGACGCGCTGCCCGGCATTGAGGCGCTGGATGATCGGCGAGTTGCCGTAGGGTAGGGCGGTGGGCGCGGCTGGCATGGTCGCGGTCGCCGGAACGGTGGCTACCGGTGCCACTATCGGGGGGGCCACGGTCGGCGTATTCGGATCGGTCGGGTCGTGCGTGGGGGTGGGGGAGGCTGCGGTGGCGGTCGCCGGGCTGCTCGTCGGTGCGGCGGTCGGTGTATCGACCATCGCGATCTGCGGCCCGCTGTCATCGGGGCGGAAGGTATTGTTGACGAAGCGGTTGACGCGATAATTCGCGTAGACACCACCGGCGGCGGCGAGGACGGCGATGGTGAGGAGAACACTGAGGACGATCTTCAGGCGGCGTGAGATACGTCGTGGTGCCGGCGTCGTCGCAGTCATCCCATCCTTAAAATGTGTCGTGTGCTTCACACGCCCGCGCTCAACGCTTAATAGCCGTAGTGTGACGTGTTTGGCGCGCTTTGACAAGTCGCCAAGCGGCTGGCGCTATGCCAGTCGGTGGCCGTCCAGGCCGAAGAGCCGCCGAGCGCTCAACCGGGGCTGTCAGATAGAACGCCGTAACGCCGCCGCTGGTTGCACGCGCCGCCGCACGGGCCGGGCTTCACCGGGTGACATCCTTGCGGCGCAGGAAGAGTGCGACCAGGACGAGCGACGCCAAGATGAAGCAGCCGAGGACGAAGAGGTAGAGCGGCGGGATGAAGCTGAAATCGGCCCCGACCGCTGCCCGGTAGTACAGGTCACCAGCGCCATTATTGATCAGGTTCGGATTCTGCCCCTGCTGCGTGAGTTGCGCGATCTGGAGCGGTGTGAACCCCTGGAGTTCTACCGGCTGGAGGGGCACATCATCGAGCCGCAGCGTCGAGCCGAGCGCGCGCCAGGTCTACTTCGTGACCATCAATTGCGAGATCGCCTGGACGGCGAAGCCGCCTCCGCCCCCGATCAGCGGCCCGCCGAAGATGACTTGCGGGATCAGGATCAGCGGGACGAGGATGCTCGCACGGTCGGGATTCGGGGCGAGCGCGGAGATGATCAGCCCGAGCGCGATCCCCGCGATCGACCCGGCCACCAGGATCACGTAGAGAAAAGGCAGGCGCAAGATCCCCGCGCCGGTGAGGAGGAAGGGCAGCATCAGTACCGCATCCTGGATCAGGCTGATCCCGAGCAGGATGGCGAATTTCGAGGCGATGTACGGGATGATCTGGAGGTTGATCCGGCGCTCGCGACCGTAGATCGCCGCCTCTTTGACGATCTCGCGGGCGGCGTTGGACGTGCCGAACCAGACCGCCACCATCGCCAGCAGGAAGGTCAGGGTCCGGGCCTTGGCCCAGTCGCCGGTGAACGGGATCCTGCTGAAAATGTCGCCCCGGAAGGCCAGCGCGATCAGGATGGCGATCAGGGGCGCTTGCACCAGCAGCAAGGTCAGCAGATTATTGCGGTCGCGCGTCACCGTTTCCAGGTAGCGACGCGCCAGGATGCCGAACTGCCGGACGCCCGAATCGCGCCGCGCCGCCGGGGGCCGCGAGCCGGCGGCGGTCAGCGTGGCGAGCGGCGCGCTGGCCGTGCCGACCGGGCGCTGCGGGTCGATCCCCACATCGCTGAGACGGGCGGCGACGCTGCGCTGATACTGCGGCGAGGCGGCGAAGCGGCGCGGCCAGCTGTCCATCGCACGTTCGGACTCGATCGTGGTGTAGATGTCCGCGAACTTCTCCGCGCCGAAGTAGGGCAATGCCTCTTTCGGCGGGCCGTAGTAGGCCAGGTATCCTCCGGGTGCCAGGAAGGCGATCTTGTCGCAGAGGTCCACGTTCTGTGTCGCATGGGTGATCAGGATCACCGTGCGTCCCTGGTCGGCCAGCTTCCGCAGCAAGTGCATCATCCGCCCTTCCAATCCCGGATCGAGCCCGCTCGTCGGTTCGTCGAGGAAGAAGAGCGTCGGCTTGGAGATCAGCTCCGCACCGATCGAGACGCGCTTGCGCTGCCCGCCGGAGAGGTTCTTGATCGGCACATCGCGGCGCTCGGTGAGCCCCAGGTCGTCCATCACCTCCTCGACCCGCGCCTTGACCTCGCTCTCGGCGGTGTCGGGTGGCAGGCGCAGCTTGGCCGCGTAATAGAGGGCGCTCTCGACCGGCAATTCGGTCGGCACGATGTCGTCCTGCGGGACGTAGCCGATGGCGCTGCGGTAGGCGTCCATCTGGGAGTAGTAGTTGGCCCCGTTGTAGCGCACCTCGCCACCATTCGCCGGGCGGACGCCGCTGAGGGCATCGAGCAGGGTCGATTTCCCCGCGCCCGAGCCGCCGACGAGGCAGACGAACTCGCGTGGCAGGATCGAGAAGGTCAGGTCGTTGAGGAGGATTTTGCCCTTCGCCACCGTCTTGGTGAGGTGCAGGCAGTCGATGCGGATGGTGCCATCCTCGCTCTCCCTGATCAGTTGCCCGCCCTGGAAGACGAGATGATAGGGGCCGAAACCGAGGGTCGCGCCCGCGCCGATCGTCGCGCTGCCGCGCAATTGCTGCCCGTTGATGAAGGTGCCGTTGGTGCTGTTGAGATCGGTGACGCGCAACGTGCCATCGGACAGCGCCTCGAGACGGGCGTGGAAGCGCGAGATCTGGGGGTGATCCAGGGTGAGATCGTTGCCCGGATCGCGCCCCACCGTGGCGGTGGGGTGGGCACGGAGATCGAAGATCTCGGGGACGGCACCGGGCGCGGTGTGGCTCATCGCCACGCCGATCATCGTCCCGGCCCGCTGCTCGTCGTTGCGCTGGGCCTGGGCGCTCAGCTCGACGACGAGCGCGAAATCGCCGATCTGGATCAGATCACCATCGCGCAACTCGATCTGGCCGACGCGCTGCCCGTTGACGAACGTGCCGTTGGTGCTGCCCGGATCGGTGAGTCCCCAGCGCCCCGTCCCATCGCGCTGCTCGATCGTGGCGTGTACCCGCGAGGCGCGCGGATCGGCGGTGACGATCTCGTTGGTGGCACCGCGCCCGATCGCCAACCGATCGGTGAGCGGGTATACGCGACCCTTCTGGTCGTTGGAGACGACGCAGAGCCGGGGGCCGGTCGTGGCGAATGTCGCGCTCCCCTGTCCCTGCCCGATCTGTTGCATCGCGCTAAACTCCGTTTTTCACAAACCGTTGTGCGGCTCGCCGGGCGCGACCGCGTGAAAGCATTCTCGTTGGGCGTGCAACGCTGGGGTCGGGGCAGTAGCGCTTCCGCGCCCCCGGCGACGTTCTTAGCGGCGCGGGATGATCTGCGTCGGCAGATCGCCCTCTTCCTCGCTCGGTGGCGTCCCGATCATGCGGTCAGCCTGCGGGGCGGCGATACCCACATTCGTCGGCGCGTCATCGTCGTCGAAGCGCACCGCTGCCGGGGGCGGCGGGGGGGCCAACGGCTCCATCCCGCCGCCGATCATCGTCCTGTCACTATCCGCCAGCGGATTGATCGCGCCCGGCTCCGGGGTGATCATTGTGCGATCATCATCCGAGGCGGCGCGGCCGGGATTGTGCTCCACCATCGCCGGTGCTGCGGCGGGGGCGGCAGGGGGCGGCATGACGGTGCGCTGCGCGGGGACATTGCTTTCGCCGAGTCCTGTTGTGCCCGACCGCTGCTGGAACGAGAAGACGTTGCGCCCGATCAGGAGCACGTCGCGGTGGGCGAGCTGGCGCGCGACGCCCGGTTCGAGTCCCTGATCGTTGACCACCACCGGATTCGAGCTGCCGAGATCGATCACGCCGTACTGGTCGCCCTGCCGCTTCAACACCGCATGGTAGCGCGATACCATCGGGTCGTTCAGGATGACGTCATTGTCGGAGCCGCGCCCGATCGTGATCTGCTCCGCATGCAGATCCACGCGCCGCCCGATCTCGCCGCCGCGCTGGACGATTAAAAAGCCCTCCATCAGCGTTGTCCCTCCTGTTTTGCTAATCCATTTCCGAGATTCCCATGCGGGAGGCACCATGACACTCTCTGTACGGCTGTTCGCCACAGGTCGTTTCTGTCAGCGCCCGATCTCCGCCCCCCCGCCGAATCCGGTGACGCGGAACGAGAACTCTTGTACCCGATCGGATGCCCCGCTGGCGAGCGACAGCGTTCCCCCGGCGGTCGTTGCCACACTCGTGCCATCGTCATGGCGGAGTTACACGACGTAATTCCCGCCCGCTGGCGGCGGCGTGAAGGTGAGGCGGAAGGTGTAGCGCCCTACTGGAGTGTTCTGCCCGAAGGGCCGCTCCAGGCGCGCGTTGGCGCGCGGCGTGGCGGTGCGTTGATCGCGTTCCCACGCCGCCCGCTCGTAGAAGATTACTTCCCAGCGATCGGGGAAGTCGTCGGGGATGGCGACACCGCTCTCGATCGTCACCGTGCCGCCGATGGTCGTCTGCCCGGTCGCCGTCGTGCTGGCGACGCCGGTCGGCGAGGCGCTGGCGCGGGGGGGGATCGCCGGGGCGACGAATCCCCCCTCTTTGGTCGCGGTCGGCGTGCTGGCTGCGGTCGGTAGCCGTCCCCCGATCGCGACGGGGGTCGTTGTCGGTGCGGGCGGAGGGGTGGCGGTGGGGCGCGCGGTGGGCGCGGGCGTGGCCGTCGGGGGCGTGACCATCGGGACGGCGGTGGCCGGGGCGACGGTCGCGGTGCTGGTGGCGGCGGGTACATCGGCGGGCTGCCCCGAGTCCTGGCGCTCGCCGCGCCGCGCGCCGCCGATGAAGAAACTCCCCGCCACGAGCAACGCCACGACCACGATCGGCAACACCACGAAGAGCCACACCGGCGCGCGCGTTGCCCCCTTTGGCGTGGCGCGCGCGGGGAGCGGCGCGGTTTTGGCCGTGGCAGGCGCGACAATCACAGCGCTGTTCGGGCGGGCGGCTGGTGAAGGTGCCGCAGGTGCCGCCAGGGGCGGGATCGGCACGGTCGGTTGCTCATCGGTCGCGCTCGTCCCGGCGTCCGTCATCTCGACATCGTCGAGGCGCGGCAGGACGCGCGGCGTATCGTCACCGGCCCCGATGACGATCGGCGTGGTCCCGCTGTCGCTCGCATCGCCCGCCGCCGCGCCGAGTTGATCGATGCTGAGGGCCAGCGCCGTGATATTGTCCGGCCCGCCGCGCTCGCGCGCCAGCGCGATCAGGGCGCGCACCCCCTCGTCCAACGGCCCCGCGCCGACGATCTGCGCCAACTCGGCGTTCTCGACCAGTCCGTGTAGCCCATCGGAGCAGAGGAGCAGGCGCTCCCCGGCCTCGACGGTGAAGGCGAAGACATCCGGCTCCACCCGCGCGTCGTGGCCGACCGCGCGGGTGATTACGTTGCGGATCGTGCTGGCGCGGGCCTGCTCCTCGGTCAGTAGCCCCCGGCGCAGCTGCTCGCCGACCAGCGAATGATCCTGGCTCAATTGCTTGATCCGCCCGTCATGGAGGAGATAGGTGCGGCTGTCGCCGATATTGCCGACATAGAGCACCTTGCCGTGCAGCACCACCGCGGTCAGTGTCGTCCCCATCGCCCCGCCACCGGCGGCACGGCCCGCCTCGTAAACGGCGGTGTTGGTGGCGCGCAGGGCGCTATCGAGGATACGCGGTATCCCCGCCGCCCGATCGGCGGCGTAGTAGCGAGCGAAGATCGTGTCGATCGCGATCGCGCTGGCGACCTCGCCGTGCGCGTGTCCCCCCATGCCATCGGCGACCGCGTAGAGGAGCCCGCGCCGATCGCGCACAGCGGCGAATTGGCCCACCCGATTCCCGAGGGTATCCTGATTGATGCCGCGCTTGCAGCCGATGTCGGTCAACCCGTAGGCGGTGACGACGAGCCCATCGGCGGTACGGATCGTTTCACTCGACTCTGCTTGCGGCGCGCCGTCCATCTTCCCCCTCGATCCCTGCCATGACGGGGTGCTCCATCACCGGCGCGAAACGCCCATTATTGCGGCGGATTGATCTGGATACTGTCGATAATCGTCACGAACGCCGCCTCGTTGGCCGAGAAGCGCCCCTGGATCGCCAGGAAGCTGAAGAAGTACTGCCCGCTCCCCGGCAGCACCGAGGCCACATCGAGCTCGGTGCGCGCGCCGTTGGGCGTGGTGTGGTTGTACTGGTCGGTCTTAGACCCGGGCTGCCCGCCGATCCGGGCCGGGGTGATCTGCACCCGCGCGGCGTTGAAGCGCGTATCGACCTGTGCGGTCGCCGCGAGTTCCTGCTGCAAGATACGATCGGCGGTGACACCACTCGTCGTGGCGTTCCAGCGGGCGGTGAATTGCGCCTCGCGGCTCGGTGCGACGAAGGTGACGCTGTCGGCCTGCTCGTCGATCTTGGTCCAGCCCGCCGGGACGTTGAAGCTGAGGCCCACCCCCTCCGCCGTGTAGACCGTCGCGCCATTCGCGGCGGTGGTCGGGGTGAGCTGTGGCGCGGTCGTCGCGCCAGGGGTGGGGGTGCTCGCGCGCGTCGGCGATGCTGGTGCGGTCGTCGGGATCGTCGCGGTGGGCGCGAGGGTCGGGAGCGCCGCGACGACCGTTGCGGTTGGTGGCGCGGGTGTGCTCGTCGGCGCCACCGTCGCGGTGGCCGTGCTCGCGGCGGTCGGTGTCAGCGGCGCGCTGGCGACGCTCGTCCCCGACGGGGTCGGCGTGCCGCCGAACACGCCGCCACGGAAGCGCGCGTAAGCCACACCACCGCCGACGACGATGCAGGCGAGCAGGACAAGCACGGTGAGCCCGCCGAGGAGGAGCGGGAGATTCGAGCGGCGGGCCGGCGGCGGGGGCGGTGCCTGGTAGAACGCCCCCGGCGGCGGCGGCGGCGGTGCTCCCTGCCAGCCTGCGGAGGCGCTCGACGCGGGCGGGAATGCCAGCGGCGGGAGGGGCGCGGTGCCGAGGAAGGGCGGAGGGGGGGCGCTGTAGGGTGCCACCGCCGCCCCGACACCAACCGTCGTGTCTGCGACAGCACCGGGAGCGGTTCCCATGCCGCCGCTCTGGAATTGGGTCATCCCGATCTGGATGGTGTCGCCATCGTGCAGCGGCGTCGGCCCGGCGATCGGCGTGCCGTTGACGCGCGTGCCATTGGCCGAATTGAGATCGGCGATCGTGACATCCGTACCGGCGACCGTGAGGCGCGTGTGCTGCCGCGAGACCTGCGTGTCGGTGAGCACGATGGCGTTATCCGCCTGCCGCCCGATCGTGATCTCGGGTTGATCGAGCGCGTAGACCTGTAACGTATCCTGGCGGATCAGGCGCGGCAGGTTCGCGCGGATCGCGGGGATCGGCGCGGTGCGCGCTTGCGGCAACGGCACGAGCACCGTCGCGCCCGGATCGGCCCCCGCTGCCTGATCCCCTTCCACCAGGAGGAGCGTCTCGCCCAGGCGCAGGCGGTCGCCGGGGTGCAAAGGTTGCGGCGTGCCGATCCGCTGATCGTTGACGTAGGTGCCATTGGCCGAGTCGAGATCGATGATGGTCGGGCCGTCCGGCCCGTTTGCGACTCGCGCGTGGTTGCGCGAGAGCTGCCGATCGTCGAGGGCGATCGTGTTCCCCTCTTGCCTGCCGATGGTGATCGCCCCTTCGGCGAGGGTGAAGACGCGCCCGGCTGCCGGTCCCTGCTCGATCCGCAGGCGCATTGGTCGCTCCATACCGGTTCGTTTTCCTTCCCTGCCGCACTGGCCTGTGACACAGTGCGTATCTCTCGAACTAACGTCCGTTCGCTATCGCTCGTTTCGCCATCGTGGCAGCCGATGTGCGACAGTATGCTGCGCGCGGTGTGCCGATGACGCGAGTGTAGCGGCGCTGGGCGTGTGTGGGCAAGCGTGCCCGCGCCGATTCCGCTTTTCAATGGGCAAAACGCGGGTGGCGCGTCCGCGCTAGCAGCGCCCTGACTTGAGAACGTGTCCGAGGGTGAAAAGATGACGCTGGAGGGGCGCGTGAGGGACGAGGCACCAACGATTGTCGTCGGCGCGGGGCTGGCCGGTCTCGCCTGCGCGCGGGCTCTGGTCGATGCGGGCACGCCGGTGTATGTGCTCGAAGCCGCCGACGAGGTCGGCGGGCGCGTGCGGACCGATCGGCGCGATGGTTACCGGCTCGATCGCGGCTTTCAGGTGCTCTTCACCGCCTACCCGGCGGCGCGGCGCTGGCTCGATCTCGCGCAACTCGACCTGCGGCCCTTCGATCCCGGCGCGGCGATCCGTTACGGGAGCGGTTGGGCGATCCTCGGCGACCCACGCCGCGACCCCGGCGCGTTGCTCCCCTCACTCGCCACGACGGTCGTCGGGCTGGGGGACAAGCTCCGTACCTTCGCCCTCGCGGCGCGGTTGGCGACGCGGGACTGGGACGGCGTGCGCGCGATCACCGGCGAGGATCGCCCCACGCTCGACTATCTGCGCGCGTGCGGCTTCTCCGCAGCCTATATCGACCGTTTCATCCGCCCCTTCTACGGCGGGATCGCGCTCGACCGCACGCTCGCGACGAGCGCGCGGGTTTTCGCGTTCACCTTTCGGATGTTAGCGACCGGCGACATCGTCGTCCCCGCCGAGGGGATGGGGGCGATCGCGCGTCAACTCGCGGCGGGGCTCCCGCCTGGTGTCCTTCAGACGGGCGTCCGCGTCCGCGCGCTCCTGCGCGAGGGCGGGCGCGTCGTCGGCGTGCAGACCGCTGGTGGGGAGATACGCGGCGCGCGCGTGGTGGTGACGACGGCGAGTGCCGAGGCAGCGGCGCTGACGGGCCTGCCCCTGCCCACCACCGGCATCGGGACGACGGCGGTCTACTTCGGCTCGGCCACGCCGCTCGTCGGGCATAAGAAGATTCTGCTCGATCCCGAGCCGGGCGCGTTCATCAACAACGCCGTCCAGTTGAGCAATATCGCGCCCGAATATGCGCCGCCCGGTCGGCACCTCTTCTCCTGCTCGGTCCTCGGCGTGCCGGATCTCCCCGACGAGGCGATCGTCGACCGTTGCCGCGCGACGCTCGCGGGCTGGTTCGGCGTGACCGCCACCGCGCCGGAGCGGTTGATCGCCCTGGGCGTGACGCGCGTTCCCTTCGCACAGTTCGCACAGCCCGCCGGGGTGCATGACACGTTGCCGCGCAATACTACGGCGCTCCCCGGCCTGTTCCTGGCCGGGGAGTACACCGAGGATAGCAGCATCAACGGGTCGCTCCGCAGCGGGGAAGGTGCTGCCGGGGCGGCGTTGGGCGAGCGCCGCCGTACCCGCGTCCTCTAAGCCGGAGCGCCGAGGGGCACCACCTCCCGCACCGTATCTGCCCAGTCCGCGCAGGCGGACATTGTGCCCTTCACGGGTAGAGTATGCCCTTCATGGGTAGTGGCTGCCCTCCGGGGCACTTCGTGGCCGCAGGCCATCCAGCCGGGGGCTTGTACCCCCTTGCGGGGTGGTGGCTGCCCTCCGGGGTAGTGGCTGCCCTCCGGGGTACTTCGTGGCCGCAGCTCATCCAGCCGGGGATTTCAATCCCTCGGCTATCCTAACGCCCGCCGTGTCCCTCCCACACGCGCTTCGGTTTAGCTCTGGTCGGGGGTGAGGGCGGGCTGTGCGTCCTGCAAGAAGCGGTCGATCAACGGCTGCGGGCCAAAGACGACCTCGATCTTGACATCATACTCCGACCACTTATCGAAGAAATCTTCGAGGCGCGCGGCGTACCATTCCTCGCCACCACCGGCGTGCCACTCCCATTCCGGGCGGACCTGCACGATCAGTTGCCGCGCTGGATCGTAGTAGCTGTACGGGTGCTCGACATACTCGATCTGGTGGCAGACCGGGCAGCGCTTCACGTTGAAGTGCCCGGAGGTGATCCGCTGCACCAACTCCGGCGATTCCTCCGCGTTCAAGAAGATGCAGAAGGGGACATAGTGCGTGATCTGGCAGTCGCGACAGCGGAGATCGAACTCCGTCCACTGCGTCGCGAACACATCGACGGGCGGCTGTTCCGTCGGCGTGGCCGCGTCCTCATCCTCTGGCGTTGCGGCACTCAGGCCGATCAACAACTCATCGCCCGCCGACATGCCACGCGCGGTCCGCGCCGATTCCGCCTCGCCGCGCGGGTCCACCGTCTGATCTGCCGCCTGTTTCGCTTCCTGGGACACGAATTTTCTCCTCGGTGGTGGCCCCCGCTCAGGGGCAGCGACCCACGCTGCGCTCTGTAACCGTACAAAAAAGCATAGGCGATCGCTGCGCCCCTTGCCAAGCGTCAGGAGGCGACGCGCTTCTGGGAGTAAGCCTTCGACGTCTCTCTCTGTGCCGATTCGTCCGCCTGTGGCGAGTTCGTAAGGGGACGTGCGGTACGGCGCGCGCGCTTTTGCTGGTACATCCGCTCGTCGGCGAGCGCGACGAGCGAGATCGCGCGCGCGTGGTCCTGGCTACTGGCAGCGATCCCGATCGAGACCGCCGGGAGGGGGAGGTACGCCCCTTCGACCTCGAAACTCGGTGTCTGGCTCAGTATCTCCAGCAGCGTCGCCACGCGCGCGCGCGCGCCGGTCTCGTCCAAGCCAGGGAAGAGGATCGCGAACTCGTCGCCACCATAGCGGGCGACGAGTTCGTTCGGCAGCGTGTGCGCGCTGATGAGCTGTGCGATGGTGCGGAGCGCGGCGTCGCCGGCGACGTGGCCGTGATTGTCGTTCAACGCCTTGAGGCCGTCCACATCGAGCAGTGCGAGGGTGAGCACCTCCGCAGTCTCGGCGAGCGCCGCTTCCAGCCGCTCGTAGAAGTGCCGGTGGTTGGCGATGCCGGTTAGGCCATCGAGGCGTGCGATTTGCCGGACCTCATTGTGGAGCTGGGCGACCTCGATCACCTGGGCCAGCTGCCCCGCGATGATCGTCAGGAGCGTCGTATCCTCCGCGTCGAAGGCGGCGATGCGCGTGCTCTCCGCATTGAGCACGCCGATGATGCGCCCTTCGCTGAGGAGCGGTACGGCCAGCTCGGAGCGCGCGGACCAGCTGTTGATGATCAGCGGGCGGGTATCTTCGCGAACATCATCGAGGCGTACGGCGACCTGGTGCTCCGCCACCCAGCCGACGAGCCCTTGTCCCACCGGGATGGTGGTCGGCCCGCTGTCCGGCGTGATGCCGATCTGCCCGACGAGCGCACCACTCACCCGATCCACGATGTAGATATCCACCGCGCGGGTTCCGAGCTCGCGGCGTAGCAATTCGACGACACGCCGTAGGAAGGCGGGGAGCTCGAGCGAGGAGCCGCGCAACTGCGCGATCTGATAGACGATCCGCATCGCGCGGGTGTTGACATCCACCGCCTGGCTCGCGACCGCCAGCCCCTGCGACTGTTCGGTCGCCCGCTGGTGCGGGGCCAGTAGCCAGCCCGGCGAGGCGCTGGCCCGCAGGAATGCGGTGACGACGCGCGGGTCGAACTGGTGCCCACCGCAGCGGATGATCTCGCGGCGGGCCTCCTCCAGCCCTGGTGCGCGCCGATAGGGACGGTCGGTCGTCATCGTGTCGAACGTATCGGCGACGCCGATGATCGCCGCGCCCAGTGGGATCTCCGCGCCGAGCAGGCCGCTCGGGTAGCCCTCACCGTCGTAGCGTTCGTGATGGTGGCGGACCAGCGGGACCAGGGGCATCAGCGCCGGATTGTCCGAGAGGATGCGCGCGCCGAGATCCGCGTGCTGCTCGATCATGGTACGCTCATCCGGGTCAAGGCGACCAGGCTTCTGGAGGACCGCGTCGGGGATGCCGATCTTGCCGATGTCGTGGAGCAGCCCGGCCAATTCGATCGTCTCCACGTCCAATTGCGGCAATTCGAGCGTGAGGGCGATGGCGCGGGCGTAGGCCGCGACCCGCTCGGAGTGCCCGTGGGTGTAGGAGTCTTTTGCATCGACCGTGGCGGCGAGGGTGCGGATACCGGAGAGGTAGAGATCGCGCATCCGACCATAGAGTTGGGCGTTCTCCGTAGCGATGGCAAGCTGCCCTGCCACGGTACGGAGGAGGGTGAGATCTTCGCTCGAATAGGGGAGATCGCCGCGCTTCAGCCCGAGCGTCAGCAGGGCGACCGGTTGCCCCTTGTGGATCAACGGGACGAGTAGCGCGTCCTCCGCCGAGCGGATCTCGAAGTGCTGCACGACCGTCCATCTCGCCGCGCGCATCTCGAGTACCGTCGGGTGCTGGGGGGAGAGGAAGTGTGCCTCCTCCGTCGTGGTCGCCCCCACGCTCACCCAGTGATGGAACGCCCCTTCGTTGCGATCGTGCAGATAGAGGCGTGCGTGATGCGCGCCCATCGTTTGCCGGACCAGCTCCACCGTTGATTGCGCCAACTCGTCCGGGTCGAGGATGCTATTCATCCGCTGCCCGAACTCCAACAACTGGCGCCGATAGTCGTACCCCTCACGGTCGAAGAGCCGATCCACCTGCCGTTGCAAGAGCGCGCGCAGGCGATCACCGGTGACGATGAGCCCGATCAGGAGGGCGACCACCGCGACACTGCCGATCGCCGTGCGGTCACGGACGGCGATGGTGACGATTGCCAGCACGATGGCGTAGACCACCGTGATGATCGCCCCCAAAACGGAGTAGACCACGCCGCGCCGCACGTAGAGGTGCATATTCATCAGCTGGTAACGCAAGATCGCGTAGCCGAAAGCGAGCGGGATCAATACCAGTGGCAGCACCGTGAGGTAGGAGGGCACGATCGCCCGACGCAGGATCGCCTCCGGGAGGATGGTGAGGAAAAGCACCGGGATGATCGCGAGCAGCGTCCCGACGGCGATGAGACGCAATTGGGCGCGCTCGCGCACCGTCTCTGTGCGCCGCCAACTTTGTACCAATAACCAGCCGCCACCGATCAGGCAGACCAGAAAATATGCGAAGCCGAGTATTTTGTTGAGCGCAAAGAGGGCGGGATGATTATCGGTGGAGGCGAGGACGTAAAGCATACTGATGAATGGGGCGGGTAGGAGCACCACCGTTGGTGGCAAGTATCGTGTGCCGGGTATTATAGGACGCTTGATCGGGAAGACCAGAAAAAGATAGGCGAAGCTTCCCATAAAAAGAGGGACACAAATACCATTGACGATAATCGCCCATTGTATCTGGTTACTGGCGAATGGTATGGTGAGCGCCTCCAACGCTCCGACATAGCAGAGGAGTGCCAGCGCCTGCGATGCGGCACCGCGCCCGAACAATGAACTGAACAACCCGACAACGAGAAAAGCGATGCTCAGTAAGAGATAGGGCTGTACATTCAGCGTCCGAGGATCGTTGCCGCTCGCTTCGACCATGATCGTCTCGCCCGTTGCCGGGCGCTCTAGCATGATCTGTTGTGCCTGGTCAAGTTGGTCCTGGGTGATCGCTGACGTTGGCGCGAGCGGTTGCCCATTGATCGCACGGATCAAATCGCCGTGTCGCGCGCGTGCATTGGCCGCATCGCTCAGCGGACTGACCGTGGCAATTGTCCACGATGTAGTCGCGCTGTCCCGCTCGGCGGTGATACCGAGGGTCGGGGCGGTGAGCCGCTCATTGTAAGCCAGGAAAAAAAGATAGGCGAAAACGAGGATCAGGGCGGTAATAACGACATATCGCCACCGCGAGTCGCCTGGCTGTGCCTTGACCGACAATGGTTGTGGTGCGGAAGTAGCGGTTATCATCGGCTAGTTGAGCCGTTCGAGAAGGGCTTGTAAACGGACAACGGGATGCCCACGTTCGGCGAGCGCAGCGATGGTCTCCTGGCATGCTTGACGTTCGATTTCCCTGATGACCCAGGCAAAATGGAGCGCCCCGCTCGTCGCCAACGTCGTCATTTCGTCGGCAGCGGTGCTACGTGCATAGATTAGCGGCAAGGTACTTTTGCCTCGTGCGAGATCGCTCTTGATTTCGGGCGATTCGGCGTCGCGGATATCATTCTGAATCTGGGAGAGGGTGCCGAGATGAAGGCCCCAGTCGTGATACAGGGCTACCACTTCGGGATCGTCAGTGCCGAGCAGCGCGCCAAGTACCGCCGCCCCGGCGGTGAGCGCGCCCGCTTTCTGTCGCGCGATCGTGTGGGCATCCGTCGCCGAGATCAAGCGATCTTCCTCGGCGGCGAGATCGCCATGCTGGCCACCGGTTGCCGCCACGCCCGCAGCGATCAACGTGCGTGCGAGTACCAATACGCGATCTGCCGTGAGTCCGACATCGGTGAGCGTCAGGAGTAGCTGTTGCGCGAGGAGGAGGAGCGAGGTTGCGACATTGGTAGCCTGTGCCGCCCCTGCCGCGTCGATTATCTCCGACCGGTCGCTATCTTCGACCTCGTCGAGAACGTCGAGCGCGGCCAGGAAGATTTCGACCGCCGCCCCGACGCGCACGGCGGCGCGCAGCTCGCCACCAGCCGCAGCGCTCGTCGCCAGCACTAGTGCGGGCCAGAACGCATGCTCACCGGATGGGTGGAGGATCTTGCCCGGTTGTTGCAAGGGGATGAGGAGGAGCGTACGCAGCGAAGGCGGTAGCATCTGGGACGCTACCGCCTCGGTAATGATGCGACCGAGTTCGATCTGTGGGAAAGCGCCACTCACGCGAATCTACTACTCCGCGACGCTGTGGCGCCGCTTCTTACCACCAACCGCCGGCTTGCACCTTGTCTTCCACGCTCGTGCCACCAATATTAAGCTGGAGGCAGAGCTTGGTCAATGCCTGCTGCTCGGAGGAGGCGAGGCGATACTCGGCCAGCGCCGTAGCCGGATCGACGATCGCGCGCGCCCGAAAGGCGGCGTCGCTGAAGAGACGGCGAACAACGGTTTCGATCGCTTGCATGTTCATGCGTGCTTTTCTCCCTCAATCTGCGATCAAGGAGGGCAGCGCTCTCATGCCAGTGCTCGTGCTTTCCACACAGATACACTGTACATGAAATGAGCAACCTCTGCCTATCCCCTGATCGTCCCATTCCGTTACAGGACGTTCGTCGTGTGCGTCGCCCCATCCTCTCGCTCTACCGTCGCCACGTGCCTCCCCCAGGCGTTCCTCCTCGCCACGACGCCGAATTTCACGGCACCGTAACCATATGTACATAACCGACCGGGGCTATCGTCCACGTCGGTGGCTGCTTGCCGCCGAGCGTTAGGACCACCTTTGTGTGGCGAGAATTCGCGGCATCCTCGCGTGGCACCATACAATAGTACCGAAGCGCGTATTCATTTGTACCGTTGTTCGGTATGTTCGTCTGAGTGTTTCTAGCCAGTAGTATACATAGCACTAGCCCGTTTGTCTCTAGTACTTGAGTATCTAAAAAGTACTATCCCTGTGGCCGGAGTATTCGTGCCGCAACGGATCGCAGAAGAAGTCGCGGCACGGCCCCAAATCGAGCCGCAACTCTGGCATCACCGCCTGTTTGCGTAAGCTGGTGCGATGGTTTCTCGGTGCCGCGTTTCGCGATCGGCTGTAGGGTGTGGTCCTCCTCAGCTCCTCGGATGGGGGGCGGGGGTAGGGGGTGAGGGTAGCCGCGACGCCGCCGCGTCTACGTCATAATTCCGGGGGTTGCACTGCCCCGGCGGGCAGCCACTACCCCGGCGGGCAGCCACCCCCAGGGGGTGCCTATGGCACCGGCGAAGCCCGCCTGCGCAGGCTGGGGCGGGGGTGAGGGCCGCCCCCACTACGGTTGAAGAGACAGGGAAGTGCAAAAAGGGCCACCCGACGCAGAAGCGGCGGGTGGCCCTCGATACGAAGATTGAGTTGGTGGAGATGGGGGGAATCGAACCCCCGTCCAGAAACTTCCGCCGGGAATATCCTACAAGCGTAGTCGAGGTTTTGGTTTCGCAGCAGGGACGACCCTCGACGGCCTGCCCCACTCCTAGTGAACTGGTCTTGAGCGTCGCTCAGCTCGCAATCGGCGACGCAGCACCCTGACTTTATGACGTTCGACTACGGCCCCGTCAGGGTGAGGACCGCGCGAACGTGGCTACCTAGGCAGCCAGAGCGTAAGAAGTTTCGCCAGTTATGGCGTTGCCCGTTGTTATCGGGGAACCCGGGCGCCCCGGCTTGCAATTCCCTGTCGTACATCCCTGTCGAAGCCAGGCATCCCCAGGTCCGCTGGTGACTGACATAATACTACACGATCAATGGGGCTGCCGCAAGAATGGCGAAGCGGTTGCCGCTCAGTCGCGCGAGCGCAGGGTGCGCGCGACATCGCGCTTGGCGTCGCGTTCGGCCATCGCGTCGCGCTTGTCATAGAGCTTCTTACCCTTGCCCAGGCCGAGTTCGATCTTGGCGCGCGGCCCCTTCATATAGAGGCGTAATGGGACGAGGGTGAGCCCCTTCTGTCCGAGTTCCGCGCGCAACCGGGCGATCTCGCGCCGATGCAGCAGCAATTTCTTGGGGCGCATGGGATCGTGCTGGAAGTATTCGCTGGCCTGTTCGTATGGGGAGATGTGCATGCCGATCAGCCACACCTCGCCCGCATCGATCCGCGCGTAGGCATCGCGCAGATTGATCTTGCCCGCCCGCACCGATTTGATCTCCGTGCCGGTGAGCGCGACCCCCGCCTCGATCGTCTCCAGGATCGCGTACTCGAAGCGGGCCTGACGATTCGACGTGATCAGCTTCTCGCCGGTCTCGCGTTCACCGCTACTCTTCGGTTGTGTTGTCGGTGTCGCTTTCGTCGCCATATCACAATGATAGCGGCCCCGGCGGGGCGCGACAACCGCCCCGCTCAGGGAAGGCGCAGCGTGACCGCGGTACCGAGCGTGATCGCCGCGCCACCAGCGCGATCCGCCCGCCCGCCGACTCGCGCGAATTCCAGCAGATCGCCGCTGCCGAAGAGTGCGACGATGCCCCCCGCCCGGGCCGCGCCATCGGTGCCGACGAGCCCCCGACAGGCATAGCCCGCACCTGTCACGGTCGCGCCCGTCAGCCGCTCCGGCGCGACCGCCGCGAAGAGTCAGCGCGGGATGTTGGTGACGAGATTGCCGAAGCCGTCGATGTGGACGATCTCGCCGGTGACGACCTGCCGCGCCGCGTCGTCCCACGTCGCCCAGAAGTGCGGGAGGCGCACGAGCGTTGCCGTGGCGCTGGTCGGGCCGATCGCGGCGAAGTCTGTCCCGGCGGCCAACCGGGCGGCGGCGGGCACGAAGATATCCCGCCCGTGGAAGGTGGCGCTGATCGCCCCGCCCGTGTCGTCCGCGTGAAGTCGGGGTTGGCGATGGCGCGGGCCTCGGCGTCGGGATGCGCGGCCAGGATCGGCGTGCAGAGGCCATTGTCCGGCCCGATGAAGATGCCCACACCCGGCACGCGGAGCGCGAGCGCCCGCCGCGCCGTGCCGACGCCCGGACCGATGACCGCGACGTGGATACTCCCCGGCGGGCAGTAGCGATAGGCGGCGTCGAGCAAAAACGCCCCTCGCGGATCGCCTGCGGACTGACCTGATGGGTCAGGTCGGTGATCGCCGCTTCGGGGCAATAGGTGAGGATGATGCCGTGCAATGCCCCGACATAAATCCCCGCGAGTCCGAAGTTGGTCAGCAGCGTGATCGTCGGTCGTTGTCGCATCGCCCCTCGTGTGCGCTGGCGGCTGTGTCCGCGCTCCACTTCTCTTAGGGACGGGCGAATAATTATGCCTCCCAGGCCAGCGAGGCGCGAGGGCTGCTGTCGATGAACCACTGCTCGAGTTGGGGCAGGCGCGTGAGGTGGTTCTCCACGTCCGCCATCGCGTCCTTGGTCAGGGTCACGCCACGCTGGTAGGGGGTGGTGATGCGTTCCACGCGCGGGTGACGGCCCTGCCAGGCCATGCGCGCGGCGAAGGCCAGCACCGCCGCGAGCGCGTCGAGCAGGGTGCCGTTGCAGTGCTGCGCGAGCATACCCCAGCAGCGCTCGATAGGGTGGTACTTGCTATGGTACGGCGGGTAGTAGGCGAGGCGCACGACCAGCTGATCCTGCTGGGCGAACTGGACGAGACGGTGCATGAATCGGGTGCGATGGCTGTGGCTCTCCGGGCCATTGTCGAGATTCAGGACGCGGGTCGTGCTATGGCGAAAGCGCTCGCGCACGCCCGCCCACCAGACGGTGAGGCAGTCCACCAGGCAGTCGCTCGTGACGCGGGCGGTCACGCCGGAGAGGAAGCGTTCGTCCAGCTCCGGCAGGAGCAAGCCGCCTGGTGTCACGGTCGCTTCCGGCTGGAAATCGTGGTCGGCGGCGGCAAGCGGCACCCGGCGCTGCCCCCGGCGCGAGCACGGGCCGATCGTGACCGTTGCCTTGGCCTCGAGCGAGACGCGCCGTACCCCCGGCGCGGCGTCAGCGGCCCGATTGACCGCGCGCACCTGGGCGAAGATAGCGTCGGTTGCGGCGATCTTTTTTGCGGCTTACTCTGCGCGACGGTCTGGGGAGGGTCCCCCAGCGCATGCAGCTTGGCCCCAATCGTCTGGACCGTGGGCAACTGCGCGTCGGTGTACCCTTTCTGGGCGATGAGTTGGCGGCGCACCTCGGCGGCAGGCAGGCGGGTGTACAAGCGGGCACTGCGGAAGGAGGGGTCGGTTTGGCTCTGCCCATCGACGAGCGCCGCGATGTCGGCCAGCAACTGGGGAGGTGCGCCGCGCTCCGCTTGCGACCGCGCAGGGCGAAGGCGTCAACGATGGCGACCCCGCGCGCCAACGCGCGCGCACCCTTGCGGATCGTCTCGCGGTCCCAGCCGAACTCCCGCGCGGCGCGCCGCTGCCCGCCCGCACCCCACTCCCGTACCGTCCGCGCCATGAAGATGCGGCGGGCACTCCCCTTCAGCGCATGGGCGGTCTCGATGAACAGCGCCTTGCCCGAGTCGGTCAGTTCCATCCACCCTCCCACGATAGCGTCACTGCTGCCAGCGCGGGAGTAGAGCACCCGGAGGGTTTATTTCTCTTCATGTCCCTTA
>JAABUU010002709.1_pt1 | contig 24428 bp, 26 predicted proteins | sample 5559301 | NCBI WGS metagenome assembly JAABUU01 (sample SAMN10711884, study PRJNA513360) | rock metagenome | isolation source: Antarctica rocks | place: Antarctica: Victoria Land, Richard Nunatak white | reverse complement strand
GGCGGGGCGCCCGCGGCGGGCGACGCCGCCGCTGCGCGGCGCGCGCGCGAGCGCCTGCCGCGCCTGCTGGAGCTGCTGCTGCAGCGCAGCGCGCCCGCGGCGGGCGCGGACATGGGCGGGCAGGCCGGCGGGCCGCCCGACGCCGCGTGGGAGGGTGAGGGCGCGGCCGGTGAAGAAGGAGAGGGGGGCCGGTGCGCGCCGCGGTGGGCGCTGCGCTGCCGGCGCGCGGCCGAGCTGCACGCGCTCACCTGCGATCTGCTGACGGCCAACACGCCGTTCCTGGTCGGGGTGCGTGCCGGCCGCGCCGCAGGCCCCCCTCGCCACAGGGCGCGCTCACTACTCGGGGGCGCGCCCCGGGCATGCCGCGGGCTCCAAGGGACGCAGGCAGGCATGCGAGGCGGACTTGCATTGCTGCAGACCCGGCGGAGGAGTGGTGCAAACCTGCCGCATGAGGCCACTCTGCCTTGGCGCGGAGGCTCGCCGGTCAACTGGGGGTATCATGTGGCACCCTTGAGCATTTGCCAACAATCTGCGGCTGTTTGGTCCCCTTGAGCGCTGCGGCGCCCGGCCCAGCGTACGTGCGAACTCAGATGGGCACCCCAAGAGTGCGGGGTTCCTTGCTCGCGGCTTCCGCCAGGGTGCACGAGGTACTGAGGGCAGCGACTGAGGCGCGCCGGGTGCCTGCGCGGCAGCCCGAGAAGGCGGTGGTGCGGCACGAGTGCTGGACCTGGGAGCTGCTGCACGTGCTGTTCTCGCACATCCCGGGCGAGCGCATCGAGGAGCCCGGGCCCGGGCGCGCGCTGCGGCCCGCCGACATCGGCGCCACTGCTGGCAACCCCCTTGAGCCGGACGGCGACGTTGAGCCGGGCGGCAGCCGCGCGCGCGCGCCGTGTGCGCCCCCCGGCGAGGGGGCCCCGGCTGAGGAAGGGGATGCGGGCGGCGCCGAGGAGGACCTGGAGGGCGCCGGCCCCGGCGAGGGTGGGCCGGCCGGCGGCGACGGCGGCGGTGCGGCTCCGCAGGACATGGACGGCGACGCCGCCTGGGACCGCCCCAAGCAAAAGGGCAAGATGAAGGTACGCGCAGAGCGGCGCGCTGGCGAGGGGAATGCCGCCGGCGACGCGGACGACGACGCCGGCGGGATCAGCGAAGAGGGTCCCCGCGAGGACGGCGACCGCCCGCGGCGAGGCCGCGGCGGCCAGGGCGGCGCGGCGCGCCTGGCCGCGCTGCGCCGGCGCGGGCTGCTGTCGCGCTGGCTGCAGGACCGCGCGCGCGGCGAGGCGGAGGCCGCGCTCGGCCGCGAGGCCGAGCCGGCCGCACGTGTCGCGCACCTGCTGGCCGCGCACCAGCTCGGTGCCGCGGCGGCAGCGGCGGCCGCGGACGGCGACGTGCGCCTGGCTGGCCTCATCTGCCAGGCGCGCCGCCCTGACAACCTGACCAGCTTACCTGATCGGCGGCAACTGCTCTTCCGCTGACCGGCACGCTTTATTCATGCCGCCATGCATGCGGTGCCTCCGCCGGCCGCGCACCAGCCGGGGAGAGCAGGCGCGGTGTGAGTGTGGCTGTGCTTGCGTGCAGCTCGTGCACAGCGCCATCCTGTCATATGCCCCCCCAACCACCTCATGCTACACCCCACACTCGCCCACGTCAGCCGGAGCGTGCACGTCTCAGCCCACGCATGCGCCTCCCATCCCATGCCCTGCACGGGCAGGCCCCGCGAGCCGCGGCGCACGCGCAGGCGGCGGCCAGTGGCGGCGCGCGCGCCGACGCGGCCGCGCAGCTGCGCGTCTGGGATGCGGCGGGCGCGGCGGCGGCCGTGGCGCCGCCGCGGCTGCTGGCCTGGCGGCTGCTTGCGGGCGACGCGGACGCGGCCGCGCGCCCGCTGGGCCTGGACTGGCGCCGCGCGCTGGGCGTGCACCTTTGGCGCGCCCCCCCCCCCGCCGGGGCGCCCTGCCCGGCCTTGGAGCTGCCGCAGCGTCCGAGTGCAGCGCAGCGTTGGTCCATGAACAGGCCGCTGGCAGGGCCCTGCTGCCGCAAACAAATAATATTCACATGCTCGTGTGCGGGCGCGGGCACGCGCCGGGCGCGCCGCCCGCGGACGCGCCTGAAGAGCTAGTGCGCTGCGTGCCTGTGGGCGACTCAGGGTCTTGACCAGGTCGCAGCGGGCGGGCTTGCGCGCAGGTACCGGCACGCGCCGAGCGCGCCGCCCGCGGACGCGCTGGGCAGCTACGCGCGGGCGGCCGCGCGCGGCGAGGCGCCGCCGCCCGCGCCGCTCTGGCACGAGCGCGCGCCCGCGCCACCGGCGGCGCCCGCCTGGCCGCCGGCCGTCGACGACGTGGACTACAGCCTGCTCAGGTGCCCTGCCTAAGCAGCCCTGGCTGGCTGACACAGGCTTGCAACCTCACACGCCTGGGTGCGCAGAAAGCCGCCGAGAGGCACTCAGAGCCTTCCTTCCTTGCTGCCCCGGCCTAGCGCCGCGGGCGACGACCTGCAGGGGGGGAGCCAGGCCAGGCGCTTGCTGCATTCACTATCAGTTGGGATGTACGGTGCGTTGTTCGAGGCACAGCGTGTTCAGTTGTGGTGGAAAGCACTCTTTGCTGAAGAGAACCTGAACTAGGATTAGTCTTGCATTGGATTACGTGCAAGGCCTGCAGTGGATGCGCCGTGAGTACTTCCTGGGGGCGGTCCATGCGAAGCACACGTGGCCCAGGGTTCACAGCTGCTAAGTAGGACAGAACAGCACATCGGCCCGGCTCGTGGTCACACTTGCGCTCAAGGTTGGCGCAGCGTGGCGACAAGCCGTGCAGGCCCGCGTCCGGAGGCCGCCACTGAGCGGCCGGCCGGCGGCGCGCAGGGTGTTCGCGGGCGCGGACGACCCGGCCGATGCGGCGGCGCTGGCGCGGCTGCTCGCGCCGGCGGGCGCGACGCCCGCGCGCCTGGACCACTGGCTGGGCTGGGCGCTGCTGGGCGTGCTGCGCGCCGTGGGCGCCGCGCCGCTGCCGCGCGGCGGCGACCCGCCGCAGGCGCGCCCCGCCGCCCGGCAGGCACCTTTCCCCGCCGAAGCCCGTGCGGCCATGCCTGGCGGTCAAAGGGCTGCTGGGGTGGGGGCGCGTGGCCCCTCCGCGTGTGTCCTGACTGGTGCGGGAGCGCTGCTGCGCGCGCTGCGAGCTCGCAGAGAGCTGCAAGCGGGAGCGCGTAGCTGCGTGCGCGCGCGCTGCATGCGCCCCAGGGTGCGCGCGCGCCGGGCGGCAGGTGTTTGCGCTGCACGCGGCCATGGCCGCGCAGCTGGAGGCGGCCGGGCTGCCGCAGTGGGCCGTGTTCGTGGCGCTGCACCTGCCCGACGAGCCGGCGGCCGGCGGCGGCGGCGGGCAGGCGCCGCCCGGGCCCGCGCCCGGCGCGCGCCGCACGCGCCTCGTGCGCGAGCTGCTGCGGCGCCACGCGGCCGCATGGGCGGCGGACGCGGCCGCCGCGGAGGCGTTCCTGGTGCGCCGGCTGCGCCTGCCGCGCGCGTGGCTGGCAGACGCGCTGGCCGGCTGGGCGCGCGCGCGCGGCGACGTGGCGGGCGCGCCCCCCGCCCGCCCCGCCGCCCGCGCAGGGTCGCGCAGCCTCGCGGTCGGCGCAGGGGCGGGCATGCGTCCGCGGGGCCCCCCGTTGCAGCAGGGCAGGGGCGCCGGGCGCAGTCGCGCTCCCCTGCTTAAGCAGGGTGTGGCGGACGCATTCAAGGAATAAAAATGTGTAGGCGCGGGCGAGCTGCCGCAGCGGTCCGCGGACGGCCGGCGGGCGCCAGCGCGCCTGTTGCCGCGCTGGCAGCGCGCTCGGGCACCGCCTGTTCAGGCAATCAGCCTGTCATGTTATCGCGCGGGGCCTGGCCTTTAGCGCCAGGGAGCATCCCAGGCAGCGCGGCGCGGGCCCGGCTGAGCGCGCGCGCGCGCGCACGCGCAGGCGAGCTGCGCCAGCGCCTGGCCGCGCGCCAGTGGGCGGCCGCGCACGCGCTGCTGGCCGCGCGGCAGGCGCCGCGCTGGCTGCGCGCGGGGCGGCCGGCGCCGCTGCGCGCGGCGCTGGCCGCGCTGCGGCCGCACGTGCCGCCCGCCGCCTGGCGCGCCGGCGGCGGCCTGTATGACGAGTATCTGCAGCTCCAGGCGCGGCCTGGCCCACTGCAGCCGCTCTCTGCCCCCGTTCCGGGTGCGCCGGCGGCCTGTCGGCTGCATGCCTGCAGCTTCAGGGGTGGCAAGCGCGCGGCGAGCCGCGCAGCAGCATGGGACTGCACGCCCCGCGTCAGACCATGGGTCTGGGAGCAGTCGGCAGGCGTGCGTGCGGCCTGCCGGCAGGGCGTGCTGCAGGCGAGTGCGGCGACCTGTAGGGCGCCGCGAGGCACAGCACACGTGCGTGCGTGCAAGACCATGACACCCCCGGCGTTGGACTTTTCGAGCGTCAATGCAAGCCCCAGCTGCTGAGCGCTGCTGGTGCGGCAGGCGGCGTATGCGGCTGTGGAGCGCGGCGACGCGGACGCGGCGCCGGCCGCGGCGCGTGCGCGCATGTGCGAGGCGCTGGCCGAGAGCCTCAGGGCGGCGGCCGCCGCGCCCGCGCCGCGCGATCTGCCCTCGGCCGACGTGGCGCTGCTGCAGGTGCTGCCCTGGTGCTCTGCCGTGAGGCGGCCTTGTTGGCCTGGGACAGCTTGCTGCCATGCCATGCCACGCGCTTCAGAGCAGCCTCCGACGCTAGCAAGCCCAAGGGAGCAGACGGCGCGCGAGCTGTCAGACCGGCTGCGCTGCCACGGGGCTGCTGGGACCTGAGGCGCGCCCGCCGCCGTGCGCAGGCCGTGCGCGCCGAGGCCGCGCGCGCGCTGGCGGGCTGGCTGCTGGCGGACGCCGCCGCCGGCGCGGTCTCGGACGCGGAGGCGGCCGCGCTTGCGCTGCCGGCGCTGCCGCCGGGCGCGCGCGCGCACCACCTGCAGGCGGCCGCCGCCGCGCTGGGCGCCGTGCTCGGCTGACCAAGCCGCGCCGAGGTCTGGCGGAGCTGGGGGTGGGCGCGCGCGCGCTGGCAGGCGCGGCGCGAGGGAGCGAACGCGCGGGTGCTGCCTCGAGGCGGCGTGTGTGGCCCGCCCGCGGGCCGCCGCGGCTGCGCTAAGCGCGAATTTTGGCCGCTGGTGAGCTGATGCGGAGCACGAGGGGGGCTCACGCAGGGTGGCAGCTTGCGAGGTAGCAACCACTGTGTGGCGGCGCCGCCGCCGCCCAATGCGCGTGCTGCACATGCAGGGTGGCACCGCCAACCTCGGCGCTGTCACTGCAGCGGCACTGGGCTGGCGCTTTTGGGTCGCCCGGGCAGGAGCGCTGCCCCTAGTAGAGCTTATAGTAGGGCGGATGAATCGGTGCTGGGACAGAACGAGCGACGCAGCAGTCCACACCACCTGCAAGCGTGGGCACTAAAGGGGGTTAACGGGGGTTGGGCACTGGACAGCAGCGCAGTGCACGGCCTCACATAGTTATGATAGCATGCTCACAGGTGTAACTGCCTGCCTTTAATGGCCTGCGTCGAAGGTGTGTGCTGGATGTGGGCTTGGGCATGTGCATGGGGCCGGGGGCCCAGGTAGCGCAGCAGCCAAATGAACCGAAGAGACCGAAGCTTGCTTTAATGCATGATGCGCAGCAGCCAAATGAAATCCACCAAACTCACCTGGTGCAAGCAGGGAAGTGGACATGACTGCGTCATTCACTGTCTGTGCCTACAGACATTGGAGTTGTGCAGAACAACCGCCTAGCTGCGCGACCTGAGTATCTAGAGCCCCAGCTGGCCCCTCACTTGCAGGATGAAAACCACTGCGTGTGGAGATTGTGCAACTTGCTTTACATACACTTCACAGCCTCATCAACCGTTGCACAACGGTGCAACTTGCCTCCAAGGCGCAGTTCTAAAGCCACAGGCTCCACGAGCCAGAGTATGCGTTCTACACATGAGTTCCAGACCAGCGCCCACTGCTACCTGCTGTTCTGCGCTGCGCTGCCTCCCGCTCCCTTGCTCTTGGCCTGCGTGCCACACCGGTATGTGAGAGGTCCGGCCGAACTGTTCTGTGAAAGAGTGAAGTCTGCGGACTGCGCCCAAGGCCGCAAACAGGCGTCTGGCGCCGCACCGGGTCCACCTCGAGCGTCGTGGCCGCGTTGTACATCAGGCTCAGCAGATACGCGCCGGTGCCGAGCGTGGCCAGCCCCAAGAATGCGTTGGTGGTCCGGAACAGGGCGTTGCCGACGCTCATGCTGATTGCCGCAGGAACAGCCCACGCTTGGCACACGCAGAGAAAGGAGTCACCAGGCAGGCAGAGCGCGCAGGAGTGGTGCATCTGAGGTGTCACTGTGTGCTCGTACAGGGCAGAGATACCCTTGGAAAGTCCAGCGAGCTCAATAGCGCCGAATGGAGCTTGCCTTTGTAGTCTGAAGTCATCAGCGACCACTCATCTTCGCAGGCGGGGCGCGCCGCTGCAGTGCCGGAGTGTGCCAAGGTGCGCACGGACAGCGACGGCACGCTCCGCTTGCCATGCTCGGCGCGGCAGTGACAGAGCCTTGTGCTCGCGCTGTGCAGATGGAGAACATGAAGAACATGGGCAACAAGCTGCCCTCCGGCAACGCGGCCGGGCGGCTGGTGCGGACGGTGCTCATCGGCGGCGCGGCGGTGTACGGCATCACGCACAGCCTGTTCAACGTGGAGGGCGGCCACCGCGCCATCGTGTTCAACCGCTTTAATGGCTTGAAGGACAAGGCGCGGCAGCCTCCCTCGCTGTAACACCGCGCAGCATAATGCAAAGCCGTTTGGAGCTCCTGCGCCTGGCCTGGCCTGAGCACTGTGCCTGTGCCAGAGTGCCTTGACAGTCCCGGTGACCTCTTGAGTTGCAGGCGTGGCGCCGCTGCAGGGGAGAGGCCTCACGGGGCCGCCCGCCGCGCGCAGGTGTACGAGGAGGGCACGCACCTGATGGTGCCCTGGTTTGAGTGGCCATACATCTTCGACGTCCGCGCGCGGCCAAACGTGATTCAGAGCACGTCCGGGTCGAAGGACCTGCAGATGGCGCGCCCGCAGCCCGCAACGCGCTGCGGCTCATCCAGGGCCGGGCAGCGGGGCGCTGTGAGTGTGCGGCGAGCTCGTAAGCCCTGTGCTGCAGCTGAGCCTGCGAGGGCGCGCAGGTGAACATCGGCCTGCGTGTGCTGACGCGGCCCATGCCCGCCAAGCTGCCGGAGATATACCGCTCGCTGGGCACGGACTATGCTGAGCGGGTGCTGCCGTCCATCATCCAGGTGCGGGGAAGGTTTTGAGCGGGAAGGAGGCTCCAGGAGTGCGTCTTGAGCGAGCCTGCTGTGCGAGTCTGGGCGGTGCTGTAGCGGCGCGCGCGCTCGGCGAGGGCCGCGCCTGCCAGCTCCGGCAGTGCTGCGAGCGCGGGGCTGAGCGTTTGGGGCACGCCCCGGCGACGCGCAGGAGACGCTAAAGAGCGTCATTGCGCAGTACAACGCCAGCCAGCTCATCACCATGCGGGAGGTGCGCGTTGGGCCGGCAACCAATTGCCCGCCCTACAGCTGCCGCCTGTAACCTGGGGTGCGACAAGTCGGCGGCGCGCATGCATGCCGCTCCCGGATACGCCTGTCAACCGTATGAGCCGGCCCGGGGCGGCACAGCTGGGCGGGCGTGTGTCAGGTTTAGGGTTTACCTTAGGATTGGCCCGGCGGCAGGTGGTCAGCCGGGACATCCGGCGCATCCTGACGCAGCGCGCGTACTTCTTCAATATCGTGCTGGACGACGTGTCCATCACGCAGCTGACCTTCAGCCGCGAGTACACGAGCGCGGTGGAGGCCAAGCAGGTCGCGCAGCAGGACTCCGAGCGCGCCAAGTTCATCGTGCGCCTGCCCCGCCCCGCGCCCTGGCTTGCGCGCGTGTGCATCACTTTGTGCGAGCATGCGAGCATGGATTCCATGGGTCACACAGGGTAGTATCTCGTCATACGGTCGGCTCGGCTGGTGCCCCGCTCAAGCGAGCTGCGCGCCCTGCGTGTGGCGCATGCGCCTGCTGCACATGCGCCTCCGGAGCTCCTCATATGAGCTCAGATGATGCAGCGTGCCCTGACAATTGGAGTGGCGTCACCCGGCTGCGCAAGATCTGGTGCTGAGGGCATGTGCCCCCGGTCGGCAGGTGGAGAAGGCGGAGCAGGAGAAGGAGGGGGCCATCATCCGCGCGCAGGGCGAGGCGCGCGCCCCCGCGGCCGCGCTGCCGGCGCACCCCCTTGCTGCCTGGGCTGTCTGGGTGCTGGCGCTGGAGCGCGTTCACACTGGCTCACACGCTTGCTGGGTCACGCCGCGTTTGGCTGACGGTCGGTCTGCGGGGGACCTGCCCGGTCATGCCCTCCAAGCGTGCCTGTCGAGGCGGCTGCCGCTGTGGGCGGCAGGGCGCCGAGGGCGGGGCGGGTAGGCACCTGTGTCTGTGTGCTGGCTGTGCTTTTGTGAGGCCGTGGCATGGCATGCGGCAGCAAGCGAAGCAGCCGTGTGAGGGCATCCCTGCGGTTCGCGGTCACCGCACCCGGCCTCGTGCGGGCGCCCATGGCGCGCTGCTGGGCCGCGGGCGCAGCCGGCTGAGCTGAACAGCGCGCATCGGGGCCGCAGGCGCAATCCGCAAAGCTGATCGGCGAGGCCATCCAGTCCAACCCGGCTTTCCTGACGCTGCGGAAGATCGAGGCGCGCCCTCGCAGCCCTGCCGTTCGTGTCGGTGCCTGTGCTGCCGCGGCGGTGTGGACACAAGCGTGCACATCCATGCGCGTGGATCAGCGTGTCTCATACCCGGCCACAATGGTACAGCCTGCTTTGGCAGCGTCACCAGCCGGGAGGGCTGCAACATGTGATACGGCAGCTCCTGGCGGCGCCCGCGCGCGGCGGCCTGCTGACCAGTGTGGGCGGCGCGCCGCGCGCCAGGCCGCGCGCGAGATCGCGGGCACCATCGCGAGCTCCAACAACCGCGTGTTCCTCAACTCAGACAGCCTGCTGCTGAACCTGGTGCGCGCCCGGCGCTGCCCCGCGCCCGCCGCCCGCGGCCGCCTCCCTGGCTGCCGCGGCCGCCCGCAGCCCTATATCACACCCTGTTCCCTACCCTACCATACCCTGCTTACCCTGTTCCAGCCCGGTCGCCACGCGCGCCGAGCTGCGCCGAGCTGCACCACGCTCATGCCCGCTGCCTGCCTCCCTGCCCTCTGCTGCCGTGGCGCCCCCCTGCCCTCCGCAGTGCGCCCACCCGCCCTCCGCTGCGGGGGCGCCCCGTCATGGCGCGCCGGCGGGTCAGGCAAAGGTGGACGAGGAGTTCTACAACATGCTCTGGCCCCAGCTGGCGCCCCAGCCCAGGTGGGTGCACCAGCACGCACCGCGTCTAGCGCGGCTGCCGCCCACGGTTCGCTGAGCGTTGCGCCGGGTGTGCTCCGCAGGGCGACCAGAGCTCCACGAACTTGACAAAGGTGCGGTGAGGGCGGCGGCACGGCCGGGGTTGGGACGGCCGGCGCGCGCAGCATAGGGGATAGGGCTAGGGCCGGGCCCTACACCCTGCTTGCTTAGGTCTGGGGACCGCCGCGCCAGCGCTTGTGCAGGCGCGCGCACGCGCTCTGTGTGCGCGCCCGACTGCTGGCTGGGCGTCGGGGGGTGTGGGAGCCCGGGCAGGCGGAGCGCGGGGTGCCTGACCACGCGACGTGCAATGGTTTCGCGCACGGGCCAGGCTTGCTGTGCAGACCGGTTACCTGCGCGCTTAGCAGCACCGCAGGAGCAGCCGCATGCATTGGGGAGCGTGTGCGGGGGCAGGTTATGCCTTGCGCGGCTGCTCTTGCCGGCGCGTGTAAGCTGTCACTGGTGCGGGAGAAAGACCTCCTGGACGGGCTTGCAACACGTTGCAGTGCTGCGCCAGCAACATTGCACGCAGTATGTCTGGACCATGCACTACTTATGGTCAGGATACAGTGTCAGGCTCATGCATCGCTCGCGCTGCCCCTCTCATCCCGCGCTTCATCCCCCAGCGCGCCAGACGGCGCGGCCCCCTTCCCCAGCTCCTCGCCGGCGCGCGCGGCCGCAGCGCCGCCGCCCCGCTCGGCGGCGCCGTTCAGGCCGCCCTGCGCCGCGCCGCCGGCGCGCCCATTCCCGCCAGCTGCGGGGGCGCTGGCGGGCGACCCCGCCTCCCGGGCGCCCGCCGAGGGCCCGGCTGGCGCGGCGGCCGGCGGCGCGGGCGGCCGCGCCTCGGCGGCGCGCGGCTCGGCGGGGACGCGCTGGCGCGCCTCGGCCAGGCCGGCCTCCACCGCGCCCTGCAGCCGCGTCTCCTGCGCCACCTCCGCCGCCACGGTCGCGTCCTCCCGCTCCTGCGCCTGCCGCCGGCGCCCGCCCGCCCGCGTCAGCCAAGCGCGACCGCTGTGCGGCCGCGCTGCCCAGCGCTGTGACCGCGCTGCAAAACCCACACTGTGCAGCCTCCGGCGCTTGCGGGTGCGACCACAAGATTGCAACATCAGCAACAGTTAGCGGCAGCACAGCACGGCAGGATGCAAGGTCGGTCGAGAGAGCCTGGCGGGAGCGGCTTTCGGCCCTGCTGCCGAGTGCGTGCCTGCATGGCCTTGCGCCCGGCGGCCATGGCCTTGTTCGCGCGCGAGATGGCCGGGAAGAAGCGCTCGTTGTTCTCCAGCAGCACCGCGGCGCTGAACAGGCCGGCCGCGCCCAGCACAAACACGAGCCAGACCTTGCCCTTGTTCACGCTCTGCGCCCGCAGCGGCTTGGCCAGGCTGGTCACCGACGCGGGCTCCACCGTCTGCGGCGCGCGGCGGCGCCTGAGCGCCGTGGTGGCCTGCACTGCAAGGGACGGCGGGGCCTGAGCGTCGTGGTGGCCTGCACTGCAAGGGACTGAAGCGCCTCAAGCAAAAGCATACACTGGCAGTACAGGCACGGGCGACTCTGCGACTCTCAACAACAAAGTCTCTTGGGCAGCGTGTTCAAGGACTGCTGTCTTGGGGCAGCGAGACGAAGGACTGCTTTGAGAAGCAAGGGGCGGCACCAGCAGGTCCGCATAGGCTGGCTGCGCTGTGCAGAGGAGCGCGGCGGCGACGGCGGCGACGCCCCCGAGCAGCGGCTGCCGCAGCGCTTGCACGTCCGCCGCCTAGGCGCCACACACACAAGGGCAGCGTGAGCAACACCGACCTGAGGCCGGAAGTGGTGTTCTGTACGTGCTCTGTACCGTAGGCGGGCAGGTGCGCTGTCCGCACCCGCCCCTGCCGCTCGTCCGCCGCGCTCAACGCGGAGCACTGGTAGTGCCGGCTGCGAGCGCGGAGCTGCCTGCATACGGGCAGCCGGCGGACGGCCCGCCTGTGACACAGACCATCGCTCGGCGCTGCTGGTGCACGCAGCACTGGAGCGGCTGCGGGCATTGTGGCAGTGCCAAGGTCAAAGCCAAGACCTTATGTGCCAAGCCTGCGTCGCAGAGACACTGCCAAGCCTGCGTCGCAGAGACAGATAGACAGAGCCCATCGGTATCCAAACTCGGGATGCATTGAGTCGATGTCCCACCGGATGTGGAGGTATGCACCCAATACAGAATCAACACCGCCACCACCACCGCTGAGTTGCCCAGCTTTCTCGCTGCATCCTGGAAGACAGAGCAGAGACGGCGTCCACCTCTGCCACAGCAACGCACGACCTGTGTCTGTGTACAAGCCGGGAGGCGCACCGATCTGCTCAGACCAACTCATGCGGGCGCTTGGGCTCAGCCAGCCTCCGCCCTGACAGAGCCGGTGAAGAAATGCGGCAGTGATCTGGGGGCGCAGAACACACGCAGCGATGCAGGTGCCAGTGGCTGCGGTGCTGCAGGCCAACACAAAGCGGGAGCAGGGGAAGAAAGCGCAGTATGGGAACATCATGGCCGCAAAGGTGAGTGGCGTGTTGGCAGCCCCCAAGGCAGGCTTGCAGAAGAGGTATGTACAGCAGCATGCATATGCTCTGTGCTGCAGGCTGTGGCGGACATCGTGCGCACGACACTGGGCCCACGCGCAATGCTGAAGATGCTGCTGGACGCCAGCGGCGGTGCGGTGCTCTCAAGCACGCTCTCTGGCGTGGCAAGCTCGGTGCTCAGCCGCTTAATGCGTGTTGTGCCTTGCGCAGGCATCATTTTGACAAATGACGGCAACGCAATACTGAGAGAGATTGACGTGTCTCACCCGGCGGCAAAGGTGTGGCCTTTTGCGCTCAGTCTGTTGCACTTAAGCCAACACTGTGTTTGGCTGCAAGTGTAACGGGAGTCGTGGCGCATGCAGAGCATCATCGAGCTCAGCAGGACGCAGGACGAGGAGGTCGGCGACGGTACAACCTCCGTCATCATTCTGGGTGCGGTTCTGACCCAGTGGTCACGCAGAGTGTGACGAAGCCGCTCACGCTGCCGCCGGGCGACACACGCCATGTAACTGCCGCTCCGTTCGTCTTCAACACCCGTCACAGATGGCCGCACTGTCAGGAAGCTGTCGCCGGGCGCTTGACGCGTCGCGCTTCAGTGCATGAGCTGCGGAGCCGTCGCACAGCGTGACTGGCTGCGCACCCATGCAAGCCTCACTGGAGCAGCGTGCGCACTGGTCACATCGATGCGCATGCATGCGGCGCATGCGCCAGCCAGGCTTCGACCGGGAGGCAGCCGCCGCCGGCACGCAGCGCCGCCGCGCGCGCCTGCGCCGCGCCAGCGCCGTCGCGCCCGCCGCCGCGCCCTGCGCCGCGGCCCGCGGCGCGCGCCCGGCCGTGATGAGGGCGCCGCGGTGCGCGCCCCGCAGGCGGCGAGATGCTGCACGCGGCGGAGCCATTCCTGGAGCGCAATCTGCACCCGACGGTGATCATCCGCGGCTACGTACGCGCGCTGGAGGACGCGGTCAAGATCGTGGACGCGCTCGCGTTCCCGATCGACATTAATGACCGCGGACAGATGCTGAAGATCATCGCGTCCTGCATCGGCACCAAGTTCACGTCGCGCTTCGGCACGCTCATGCCGGCGCGCGGCGCCTCGCCTGCGCGCGTGCATTGATGCTACGCGTCCGCCGCGGCCGCTAGGGCGCAGGCGCAGCCAGCCGGCTGACAGGTGGCCGGCCGTGCGAGGCTGGGCCTGGGAGCCTTAGGCGACACGTGATCCAATGGACGTGGCGTTATGAGTCTTTCGCTGGTGCCGCCGTGCTCGCTGGCAACTGCTTTGCCTGATCCCGAAGAAACCCTGCCGGGGCTGCGCGCGGCCGCAGGAGCTGGCGCTGGACGCGGTGCAAACGGTGGCGATCCAGGCGCCCGGCGGGGCGCGCGAGATCGACACCAAGAAGTACGCCAAGGTGGAGAAGCTGCCCGGCGGCTCCATCGAGGACTGCAAGGTGCTGGCCGGTGCGTGGCCCTAAACCTAACCCTAGCATCACGCGCAGCGCCGCCCGCAGGACGCGCGGGCGCGACGCGCCGCGTGTGCTCTCCGTGCGCTTGCTCCCCTCCAAACCTGTGAGGGAGAAGGATGCCTCGAGGCGGCCCCTGCATCCCAGGGGCGGCATGAGGAGCCGTCTTGCAATATCCGGTCTCTGCACCGAGCGCAGCGCTGCGCCGCGGAGGCGCGGGTGCCCAGGCACTGCATGCGCGCGCGGCCGCACAGGCGTGCGGCGCTGAGCGCGCGCGCGCGCTCGGCGCAGGCGTGATGTTCCAGAAGGACGTGGTTGCGCCGGGGCGCATGCGGCGGAAGATCCGGCGGCCGCGCATCCTGCTGCTGGACTGCCCGCTGGAGTACAAGAAGGGCGAGAACCAGACCAACGTGGAGCTGACGCGCGAGGAGGACTGGCGCGCACCCTAGCCTACCTACCGTAGATGCACACCGTGCCCTATCCACTCTATGGCCGCGGCCGCTGCGTCCCGGCGGCGCGTCGGCGCTGCGTGTGTGCTGTAGAGTCAGCGGAGCGCTGTCGGGCCGCACAGGTGCGCCGGGCTGGGTCAGTAGGTATGCAGCTGACCCGGGTGGACATCTAGTAAGACGACGAGGTCAAGGGAGGTGCCAGGGACGTAGAAGCAGGAGATCACACATTGCCGGCGCGCGGCAGTCAGCACGCTGCGCGCCGCGCGGTGGCGAGCACGCCGCTTGCCGCGCGGCCTGCACACCAGTGAAGCCTGCACCAGAGGCGTGGGGGATCATTTTGTGTCAGTTGGCACCCTACCGTCATCCTAAACCCCACCCTGTGGCGCCCCATGCCAGCGCGCGCGCCGCAGGGCGGCGCTGCTGAAGCTGGAGGAGGAGGCGGTGGAGCGGCAGTGCGCGGAGATCGCGCGGCACAAGCCGGACCTGGTCATCACCGAGAAGGGCCTGTCCGACCTGGCCATGCACTTTTTGACCAAGGCCGGCATCAGCGCGATCCGGCGCCTGCGCAAGACCGACAACAACCGCGTCGCGCGCGCGACCGGCGCCACGATCGTGCACCGGCGCGCGCCCCGCCCGGCGCGCTGCGGGCCAGGGGCGTCTTGCGGTGCTCCTTCTGTTGTGGGCCGGGGGGTCGGGCTTGCTGGGGAGGGCGACCACCTTGGCGGATGAGGCAGCTGTCCCGACATGGTGGCGCCCCTCATGGTTTGTGCAACGGGTCGACTATATCATAACACGTCAGCAATAACACTCAGAACATATCTCATGCTGCTGCCAAGACTACACGGCGCTGCCTGCTACATGCACTCTCCCGTGCCTCGTGAATGTGTGGCACCACGGCCGACATCAGTGGGCGCACGTGCCAGCAGGCTCGCTCAAATGTAGATATGAACATTGTGAACTTACCTCCAGACGCAGGAAGCCCTCTGTTGCCCCTGGGGTCTCCCGCGCCAGCAGAGCGTTGCTGCAGCGCATGCCGCAAGTGGGCACAGGCCCCGGCATGACCTGCCTGCCTCCCAAGGCGCTCAGGCTGACCCCACCGCCGCCGGTCACCGCCGGCCGCCGCCGCGCAGCGTGGAGGAGATCTGCGACTGCGACATCGACACGCGCGAGCATATTCGAGCACGCCCCGGCGCGACCTGCCCGCTTTCCGAGAGGGCATCAGGCTAACCCCGGCCGCCGATCGCGCAGCGTGGAGGAGATCCGCGACAGCGACATCGGCACGCGCGCGGGCATGTTCGAGGTGGTCAAGCTGGGCGACGAGTTCTTCAGCTTCATCGTGGACTGCGACGCGCCCAAGGCGTGCACCATCGTGCTGCGCGGCGCGTCCAAGGACGTGCTGAACGAGGCGCGCGCTGCCCCGCTGCGCCCGCCCGGCCGCATGCGCCCCCGGCTCGCGCCGCCGGACGCTGCCACCCGTAGCTCTGGCAGGGGTTGCCTGCGCCCGCGTGTGGAGGCTCGTGCGGACCCCGCGTGAGGCCGACGCAGACTGGGGGTACCAAAGAGCTTGATCCGCTCGCAGGCGCCTCCTGCATGCAGCTCGGCGTCTTGCTGAGAGGCATGGATGGGCGGGGCCTGCGAGGCCCCACACGTGACGCAGGCGGAGCGATGCACACTGGGCAGGGTCTGCGAGACGGCTAGGACCCCACCCTAACCCTTACCCTAATTAACGCAGGTGGAGCGCAACCTGCACGACGCGATGGGCGTCGCGCGAAACGTCATGCTGGACCCGCGCCTGGTGCCCGGCGGCGGCGCCTGCGAGATGGCCGTCTCGCACGGCCTCGCCGAGCGCGCGGCCGCGGTCACGGGGCCCGAGCAGGCGCGCGCGGCCATGCGACCGCGCAGCGCAGCTTGTCACTAAAGCTGCCCAACAGCCCAGCATGCGCCGGCTCAAGAATGTGTATGCCGAGTGAGCCTCACCGTTTGTATCGAGGAGCGCTTGGTGGGCCGGGTTGTGGGCCGCTGATTGGGAGGACGGAGGGGAATGTACGACGCGCCCCAGCGGCCGCCGGCTGCCGCGCGCGCGCCCGACGGTAGCTACTGAGCCTGACTCAGAGCGCGCGAGCGCGCAGGGCCCGTCCCGCACGGTGGGCACGGCGCTGGAGGTCATCCCGCGCACGCTCGCGCAGGAACTGCGGCGCCACACGATGGCGGCCAAGCCTGATCAGGCGCGCGGGCGCGCAGGGGCCGTACCGCGCGGTCGGCACGGCGCTGGAGGTCATCCCGCGCACGCTCGCGCAGAACTGCGGCGCCAACATCATCCGCGTGCTGACCAAGCTGCGCGCCAAGCACGCCGAGGCCGGCGGCGCCGGCGCCACGTTCGGCATCGACGGCAACACGGGTGCGCGCGCGCGCCGCGCCTGTTCATGAGACGCCCGGCGCGCCGCCCGGGGCCATGCGGCTGTGTGTGCCGCCTGGCAGACGCCCAACGTGGCGCAGCTGGGATGCAGCGGTAGCGGTGGACTAAGAGCGGCGCGCCAGCTCTGCCAGTGCGCGGTCATGTCTAGACCGGGTCCTGGTCCTCAGGAGCAGGCATGCTTGCCAGCTGACAGAGCCGAAAGCAAGCACCAGCACAGCTAAGGCTTTCAGGGCGCCCCGGGGCCCGCTGCGGCAGGCGCGACCGTGGACATGAAGGAGCTGGGCGGTGCGTGGTTGCTCGCACAGCCAAGAGCAAGCACCAGCACAGCTTCGGGACTCAGGGCGCCCTGGGGCGGCAGGCGCGATCGTGGACATGAAGGAGCTGGGCGTGTGGGAGCCGTACGAGGTCAAGGCGCAGACGCTGAAGACGGCGGTGGAGAGCGCGATGCTGCTGCTGCGTATCGACGACATCGTCAGCGGCATCCAGAAGAAGGACAAGATGGCGCCCGGCCAGTCCAAGCCCGGGCCGCAGGCCGAGGACCCCGACCAGGCGCGCCGCCCGGCGCGCAATCACGGCGCTGGCAGCTGCACCCGCCAGCAGCAAATGGTATGCCTTTTAATAGTATCAACAGCCTAAAGAGTGCTTGATGGGCATGCTTGCCGGGCATGTGTCATGAACACAGGTGTGCCATGGTCTGTTTGATGCAGGCCCGTCAGGACGGGCTTCCCCGCATGCTGACATATGGTCTGCAGCGGACTGGAGTGCTTGAGGCTTCAATGCGAGTTGTCATGCTGGCAGAGTAACGCTTAGCTCACATTCTAGAGCTGCGCGCAGGTGGACTCTGAGGCCATGCTGCCCGACTAAGCAGCCGGGCGCACGCATGTTGTGTTGAGGGTTGCGCGGAGCTCTGAAACTTGCAAACGCATGCCTGTAAGAAAAAGAGTGGAGCGTCGAGGCCCTAACCCTTTCCAAATGGCAAGACACAAGTCATGAAGCTGTCATGGAGCTGGGGGGTAGGAGGCAGGGCATGCGCAGCAATGCGCCATCAAGCAGCGATCCTGATTTCGGCAGCGTGCTCATGTTGGCAAACCACCTCCAAGACAGCACAACCAAGTGGTTGACAGTGCAATAGTAAGTGCGTAAGCGTAAGGTCGCATGGGGGCGTATGCGAGCGTTTGCGCACAGAGCTGCATTTACAGATGAGGCATTGGATGATCCATGCATGTCACTACAGTCTCGCGTGCATATCCCATACGCCAGCAGCGCCAGGGTCGCCTCGCCGCATGCCACAGCTGCCAGCTTCACTCGCTTGTCTTCTTGTAATTCAAGGCGCCTGGTACCTGCCTGTACCCAAGCCTACTCTAGCATGTATCAGTCACTGCCGCCATGCAAGCGCGCGCGCGGTCCACCTGGAGCGGCGACCCCAGCGCGAAGCCCGCCCGTGCGTCGCAGCGCGGCGCCGCCAGCTCCAGCGCCGACGCGCGGCCGTCGTGCGTCGAGGCGCCGCCGGCGGCCTCCACCACGAACGCAAGCGGCAGCACCTCGTACAGCACGCGCAGCTTGGCCGGCGCGGATGCGCTGACGGGGTTGACGAACACGCCGCCTCCCTGGCGCGGCGCGCAGCGCGCCGCACATTCAGGAGGATGGGGACGGCGCAGCCCAGTCCTGAATCCTGGCCCCACCCCGCAGCAGACGCGCAGCATGGCTCCCCTGCAGGGAGGCCACAACGCCCTACCAACAGGAAGAAGACCGAGCACTGCAGGTAATGCGAACGCCCTGACCAGGTCCGCCGCAGCCCTAACATGCACTGGCGCGTGTTAGCTCTGCGGCATGCTTGAGAGCGCACGCCGGCAGCCCCTGCTCAAGCTCTGGACAGTGTCATCCGTAGCGAAGACGGGCATGCTGGCGAACGGAGGTCAGTGTGCGCCTCCCTGCCTGCTGCGGCAGCCAGAGGCGGCATGGCCCCCAGCCGACACTCAATGCACTCGCTCAAAGCCCTGACCAGGCAAGGGGTAAAGAGCAGGCTCGGGATAGAGGCCCTACCCCTTTCCCCTGTCACCACCGCGGAAGCCCTCCCCGCCCCCGCACCTTGGCCAGCATGTGGTGCACGTCCGGCACCAGGCCGCCGCTGTAGCGCAGCGTATACCGCTCCGCCATGAGCTCGCCCACCAGGCGCCGGTAGGGCTCATGCTCCGCGGCGGCCCGCAGGTTGGCCGGCGCAAACACGCGCTTGTCGCCGATGCGCACGTCCGGCCGCGCCAGCACCCACCGCGGCGCCCCGCCGCCGCCCCCCGCCAGCTCGAACTCCTGCACGAGGCAGGCGCTCGGGCCCCCGCCGCCCGCGCCTGCGCAGCCGAGGCGCGCCTTGTCGCTCGCACGCATATGATGTCCCTTGGGGGCATGAGGCGGCCTGCCCCATCCGCCAGCCGGCCACGGGCCAGGAGCCGCGCCACAGGGTGCATGCCGCAAAGCACACGAGACTTGGCCTGTACCCTCTGTGAGCATGGAATCAGTCCCGGCATGGCTTGCGGCCCCCATGCCAGAGCGCACCCGCCCGGGGCCACGCCACTACGAGGAGCGTGCGCGGCCCAAACACGGCGTATGCGGCGGCCGCCTGCTCGGTGCCGCGCCGGCCCAGCAGCTGGTTGCCGGGCCAGACGCCGAAGATGGCGCCGACCGCCCAGCCCGCCGCCAAGATGCTGGAGCCGTCCAGCGGGTCCCAGGCAACCTGCGCGGCGGGAGTCAGGGGTTTGCAGGGCAGCTGCAAGGTTGCTGCATGGGTGCACTCCCGCTCGCAAAACGCAGCAACCCCTCTTCAGCTGGGACCAGAGGCCGATCAGGCGTTGCTCAGGATCAGTGTGCAGGCTCTAGTGTGACTGCGCTGCTGCGCTGTTGGAGCATGTCTGGCTTGCGCTCAAGTACAAAGGAGGCGTGTAAGGGGCCTGCCGCAACACACGCAGGGCGCACTGAGTAGCCTGACCCCCCCAGGGGCACAAGCTCTGGCTTCTCCTCGCTGGACGCAGTCTCAACGGCACCGCACTCGCGCATACGCTCAAACACAATTGCGTCTGCAGCCACATCTGCCTGCGTAGCACAGCGAGAGTCAGCAGCAGTGGTGCGTAGGCTTAAGTCGATGCCTCAGGGCAATATGCACCTGGAGCTGCTTGTCGCCAAACGCGTTGGTCGAGCCAACCTCTGAGTGCCCGCTGGAACGCAGCAGTGCCTGCGTTTGGCAGCAGTATCATTATTTAGACACAATGCCGGCTGTCACTGTCACATTTGAGAAGCAAGGCCGCAGGTGCTGATGGCAGTGCTCACCGCCACCTCTGTCACCGCGGTGCTGATGGCTTCAATGACGCGACCCTGCCGCACCGCAACTTTCTTAATACAACATCAACAGGGGCGGACTGCAACTGCACATTGCAGGTCACGTACCAGCTTTGCATCCACGCCGTCGAGCGCGTCGTGCAGGTCCATTGATGCAGCGCCCGTGCCCGCCATGTGCGTGTGGGTCTCAGGGATACCTTGCTCTGGCTATGCTCATGCGGAGCCTCCGGAAGCCTTTCGGAAGTTGCCCACCCTGTTTTCTGAGGCTGGATCAGCGCGATTACTCCCCCACGTTGTGGCTCTGAGGATCACTAGGAGCTGCCCTGCCCGCCTGCCCCACTCGCCGTGGTGCGTGCACGCGATGCTGCGCCACTGCGGCCGGTTGGTGAGGCGGCAGCGCAGCTTTGAGGGCGTGCAGCGCTGCCAGTGGGATGCACTGTTCAGCACGCAGACCGCAAGCCCTGGGCCGGTGCCGGCTGGGCACCAGGAGTCCGACCTGAGCCCCGCGGCGTGCCACATTGGCCTGGGCAGGAGGCGCAGCCTGCTGCTGCGCACTGACGTGCGGCTGCACTCCCCGAAGGGCGAGCACACGTTGCACGAGGTCTTGCAGGCACGTCACGTACAGCTGCATCGCTCCCACATCACATAGCATGGCACCGCCCCCAGCGTCTAGTCAGTGCACTGGTACAGCACAGTGTGGGAACGTGGTGGGGTACACACCAGCTTGCATGCTGTGCAGATGGTTTGTGTAGGTGCAGGCAAGCTCTGTGTGACATAATGCTGGAGTGTATGCAGAGTGCATGCACCCCTGGCTCGCATACATCATGAGCACAGCACGTCGTGCAAAGCACTGTGCGCATGCTGCTGGCCAATGGTGTGTAGGTGACCTGTACTGCGCTGGGCATTGGCAGAGGCGTTGTCTGCACACGGCTACCAAGACAACCCCAGTTGACACAGGGCCTGAAGGCGCCCCCGGTCCCGGCGCAGGGCCTGAGCGTGGTCCTGTTCGGCGTGCCGGACATGGGCAAGGTGTGCGCTGAGAAGCACGTGCCGAGCTACCTGCAGCACATGGACCAGCTGCGCGCCGCCGGCGTGGACAAGGTGGTCTGCCTGGCGGTTGCCAAGCCCGAGGCCGTCCAGGCCTGGGGCGCCAAGGTCGGCATCGACGGCGTGAAGGTGGTCGCCGCGCCGCCGGCTTGCGCTTGACAGCAGTGGGGCCGAGCTGCGTGTCCGCGCAGCTCCCCCTGCCGATGCCTCATGGCAAGCAAGCACGGCTCTGTACTTGCAGACAGCAGGTGCGTGGGAATGGGCACACAGCTTGCAGGCTCCCGGGCTGCTGTGGTGCGGGCCGAGCCGGCTGGCTCTGGCGCATGCCGGGCACCAACCCTTATTCCCAGCTTTGCCCCAACCCCGTCCCTGCAAGGAGGGGTCGCTGGCTTGCGCGCAGGCAGAGGCCCTGTCCGACCGGGATGGCTCCTTCTGCCGCATGCTGGGCGTGGAGATCGGCGATGCCAAGGAGGGCGAGCCGCAGACGCAGCGGCGCGCCCCCGCGCCCCGTCGAGCAGCCCCGCTCGGGCCGCACATGCGTTGTTGGTGCATGCACAGCTTCAGACAGCTCAGGCCTATCGATAGCATGCGCTCTTTGCTCGGTGCAGCAGTCAGGCCATGTGCGCGCGTTCGGCCCTGACAGCCTGCCAGCCTCGGGTGTATTTGCTTGTCTTGCCTGCCAAAATTGCAATGCCACGGAGTTGCCTGTCACAGACTGTGCCTGCCAGGTTGACCCTGACCCCAACGTCAAGTCATGCCTGTGCTGCATGTGGCCAGTGTCATAACAACAATGTTCACCAGCCAAACACCTGCATTGACATGTGCTGCGCCAGACCTCCTCACTTGAACGTGCGGAATGTGTGGGCGGACAGGTACTCGGCATTTGTCGAAGACGGCATTCTGCTGAAGCTGGTGCGCAGCCTTGCCTGCACGCAACAAACGCCGTTGCGCACTCCGCGCACAGACATGTCATCTAGTGTCACAGGCGTGCAGCGCCATAGGCAGCGCTGCTACTGGCACCCACAAATGTGCGCACCCGAGTGCACATCCCAATAGCGCGCACCCGACCTGCCGGCATGCTGCCAGGTTGTATCGGCAGGCACAGCGCATCGTCAGGCTGAATGGTTTGCCATGGGGCGCTCGGCATCGGCAGAAAGTGGAGAGGAGCGTCGCCGACATGAAGGAGTCGAGCGCGGACGCCATGCTGCAGGTCATCCAGGACCTGCAGGCGCTCAAGGAGGCCGGGTGAGCGCGCGCGCTGAGGAGGGGGCTGGGCGGGCTGTGCGCAGCTGTGCGGGGCCCTGCACTCCATTGCAGCCCAGTGTACAGCAGGAGGGGCCGCCGTCATGAGTTGGTGGGGCCATGGCTCGCTGGGGGCTGTGGCAGGTGTTTTGAGCGAAGGATGGGGTTATGGAGAGCGGAGTTGTAGGTACGCCAGGCAGGTTGTGCATTTGAGGCGCGCCTCTCGCCGCAGTTTTTGCTGTCAATCTGCAGGACGCGGGCAAATGTGCACTGCGCGCTGCACATGGTCCAGCAGAACAGTGATGTAAATGCACTACCGTGTGGCAACAACACCCAATGTGTTGCTGACCATATGTGCCGGTCACATACTTAGTCCAAGGCTTGTGCGATCAGCTCGGCCACACTGTGCTAAAGTGGTGGGGAGCGCATTTGCGCATGGACCCACGCCAGCATGCTCACATCTCTCTGATAGAGCTTTACTCCTCAACTGCTCATCAAGTGCCCCTCAAAGTGGCCATGAACCACCAGTGGGCAGGTGTCCTGTTGTGACTCTGCAAAAGCAAACTCTATTATGATCCAAGTGCTATGACCTGGGACCTCCCTATCAATGTTGGACCCCGCAGGCAGCCCGCACAAAGCCATCTGGCCTTGCCATGCAAGCGCACCTGTTTTACCTGCCACATTCGCGGCAGCCGCAAGCTGGTCAGCAGGCGCAGGCTGCAGCGGCTGCGCGCCGCAGACGACGGTGCGCAGAAGCCCACTCGCCCCTATCCTGCACACTCCACCCAGCTAGGGACCGTCCGCGCCCGGCGGCGCGCGGCCGCGCGGCCTAGTGCGCCTTCTTGTGCGCACGCCGCGGCGCCCGCGGCGCCGCGCCGGCGGCCTCCAGCATCTTTGCGCGCGTGTACAGCGCGAAGCCGAACACGCTGACCGCGTAGCCGGCCAGCTGCGCGGGCGCCACGGTGTCGCCCATGGCCACGCCCAGCCCCACCACCACCGTGTTCTTGATGCACCCGAACACCTGCGCCGCGCGTGCGCGCGCTTGCCGCCTGCCGCGCCGGCCTGCTGACGACCGCATGTGCACAGCACTGCGCTCGCTTCACGTGTCTCGCAGCGCTGGAGCAACCTCCTACATGGGGCGAGCGCATGCGCAGCGCGCTCACAGCTGCACGCAGCACGTCGGATGCTCGCAAAAGGGGCGCTTGCTGCGTCAAGACGCGGCCGCGAGCATGCAACGGGCCGTTCGCCTGTCGTCGACCCGGGCGGCAGCCCCGCCCGCACGCGCTCCCCGGGCGGGCGCCGGGCGGCGGCCGGCGCGCCTTGAAGGTCAAGCTCGACGTCATCTGGATCGCGTACGCGGTGGTCAGGTTGACGAAAAAGCCCATGCAGAGTGCGGCGGCGAAGCCGAGCGGGTTGCGCGCGGCGATCTCGAGGCCCTTGCCGGGCAGCAGCGCGTCGCGCTCCCACACCGCCGCGCACGCCAGCAGCAGCGCGCCGCACGCGGGGCTCATGTACACCAGCACCTGCGTTAGGGTAGGGTAGGGCGCATTAGGGCAGGGCTCATGTGCACCAGCACCTGCGCCGCGGCGCCGCGCGTGCGCGTTGCGCCGTGCGGCGCCGCCCGCGCGGACTGCAGGCGCGGCGGGCATGTGCGCGAGCGGGGCCGGGAGCACTTTCAGGCAGTGCTCATTCACACAACGGAAACGCTTTGGCAGGGCCGCATGGCAAGCGCCGTCTCAGCGCCAGGCCAGCGCCCGCTTGCAGGGCTCCAGGCGTGCCCCCGGGGCGGGCGCGGGGTGCCCCCGCGGCGGCCGCGCCTCGAGCGTGTTGAACTTGAAGCGGCCGAGCAGCAGCTGGATGTAGACCACGCGCAGCGCCTCCAGCAGCGCCGAGAGCGCGAAGCAGCCGAAGCCGGCCCAGGCGAAGCGGCCGCCGCCGCCCGTCTCGAACAGCGTGGCCGCGCCCGTGCCGGCGCTGATGAGCAGCACCGACGCCACCAGCGGCCGCGTCAGGCGCTCCAGGCCGGCCGCCCAGCACACCGTCAGCGTGATCGCCGGCGTCAGCACCTGCGCGCAGCTGCATGGGCGTCAGCACCTGCGCGCAGCTGCATGGGCGTCAGCACCTGCGCGCAGCGATCGCCGCGCACATGGGGAGCAGGCTCGGGGCGCACTGCGCACTCCTCGCTCACCGCGCTCGTGCAGAGCTGGCTTGCAAGTATTCGGCTGTAGAGGGGTAGCACTGGAGCAGTACCCTGGATCGACCTGTCCGCAACGACAACAAGCGCACCGGCAAACCTGCCGGCCAGGGCTGCTGCGCGGGGCAAGGCGCCGGATAGTGGGCTACAGAGCTGGCATGCGCGGCCAGGGGAGTGGACATCGTGCGCATAACATATTTAGAGCGGGAAATACGACATACAAGAGCTGGCATGGGGCTCATGCCATGGGCGCCACGTGCGCGCTGCACGCACCTGCCGGCGCGTGCAAGGCATGTGCCCACGGGGGCAGCTGCAGCAGCACCGCAAGCACACAGGCCAGGCCGCACCAGGCGCCGCCGCCGACGTGCC
>JAABUU010002708.1_pt1 | contig 24439 bp, 19 predicted proteins | sample 5559301 | NCBI WGS metagenome assembly JAABUU01 (sample SAMN10711884, study PRJNA513360) | rock metagenome | isolation source: Antarctica rocks | place: Antarctica: Victoria Land, Richard Nunatak white | reverse complement strand
GAAGGTGCAGGGCTCGGGCTGGCGCTCGGGCTCGGGCTCGGTGATGGTGTCGCCGTGGGGGTCGCGGTTGGGGTGGTGGTGTCACCCACGGCGCGTGTCTTGAAGCCTGCGTCGGCGGTCTGCGCGACATTGCCCACAACATCGCGCGAGATGATGATGAAGTGATAGTTCTGGCTGGGCAGCAGCTGCTCCAAGGTAACGGAGTGGAACTTCGCCAACTCCAGATTCCCGGCGAGGCGATCGTATTGATCGGTGGTGCCGAACTTGACCTCGCTGGTGGCGGCCTCGTCGGTCTTCCAGACGATGCGGACGCTCGTCGCGGTCACGTCGGTCACGACCAGCTCGGTGATCTGCGGCGCGATCTTATCGGAGTTCTGCGGATAGCGCCAGGTGTAGTACTGAAGTCCGGTGTTCGCCAACTCCACCTGGAATGCGGTCGGATTCGAGGGGGTGTAGGTCAGGCAGCGGCGCTCGAAGCACTGGATCAGGACATCGCGCATACCGCCCGCCGCCTTCACCGTCGCCCAGTAGGGCTCGGTGATCGGCATACCGGTCACGTAGAAGGTCGGGGTGTAAATGGCGGCGGTGGTATATGCCCCGTTGGCATCGGTGACCGGCCCGGTGCCCTGCAAGAACTGATAGAAGACCGAGGCCATGCTGTGATTCGTCGTCACCCCCGGCACGACGCCGACCGAGGTGATGCCGCGCGGATCCGCGCTGTTATTGACCGCGCCGCTGCGCTCGATCCGCTGGGCGATCGCGTTCCCCGCCGGGAGCGGCGGCGAATCGAGTACCTTGTTGAACGAGGCATAGGTCGGGCTGGCGCTGCTGGTATCGTCGAGATCGCCGAACGGGATCTCCGCCGGGCTGGTCTTTCTAAACTGGTTGTCACCTTCCTGGACCTCGCCGCGAATCATGTCGCGCGCCAGGAGCCCCTGGGTGACGAAGAAATCGGCGTTCCGATCGCCGTTGGGGTTGTTGATCTCCATCCGGCTCTTGTCGAAGTACTGGACCAGGTGCTTGCCGCTCGGTCCCTCGGCGTACCCCTCGGTGAGGCCCGCAGTGACCTGATTCCCCCAGGTGTATGAGCGCGACGCCTGGCCGTAATAGACGGGCTTGTCATAGCGTTCCCAGACGCGCTGGAACGCGGTATCGGCGAAGGTGGGATACGTGACTGTCGGCTCGGCCCGTACCTGGGTGCTCGCCGGGACAATACCGATGGTGAGCGCCAGTGTGAGTGCCCCGATAATCAGTCGTGACCGTTTCAGGCGATTCATGCGTCTACTCCTCTCTCCTTGTCGGGTATGTACTTCCTCTGCCATACCTGCCTCCATGCCCTCCTTTCGATCTGCTCATCCCCCTGCTTGCGGCGAGCGCTTCTGCCCCATCGCTCGCCGCGTTGCGGGGGAGACTGCCTCGTACAACGCTTGTATCCCGGCTTGGTTGTCGCAAGCATCGTGCAAGATTTGCGCCACCTATCCGCATATAGCGCTGTAGAAGTCGGGAAGTGCGAGCAATAAGGGCATCTCTGCAAGAACATTTTGCTGCTGACAAAATACTGACATTCATGGCTGAGCGCTAACTCGGGTGGTAGTCATAATGGTGGTAGCTGTCCGCGAACGTGCTACTATTTCGCGCGTAGCCTCGCTTCGGGCGAGCGAGCAGTAAACCAGGTCAGGAAGCGAGCGCCAGCATGATCGCGTCCCTTAAAACCAGCGTGGGGCAGACCGATCCGTCCGGCGCGGTGGTCATCACCGGCGCATCGAGCGGGATCGGTCAGGCGACCGCACTGGCGTTGGCGCGCGCGGGCTGGCTGATCTTCGCCGGGGTTCGCTCCGCTGCGGCGGCGGAGCGCCTGTCCGCCCTGGCGAGCGCGATCGGCGTCGGCGCGTTGTTACAGGCACTCATCCTGGATGTGACCGATGACGCGCAGATCGCGGCGGCGGCGGTGCTCGTCGGCGAGGAGTGTCGGCGGCGTGGTATACCGCTGCGCGGCGTGATCAACAACGCCGGGATCGCGGTGGCCGGGCCACTCGAACTCGTGCCGCTCGACCGGGTGCGCGCGTCACTGCTGATCAACACCGTCGGCGCGCTGGCCGTAACACAGGCGTTCTTGCCGCAGTTACGGGCGGCGGGTGGGCGCATCATCAACCTCAGTAGCGTCTCCGGGCGCGTGGCTTCCCCGTTCCTGGGGCCGTATGCCGCGTCCAAATTCGCGCTCGAAGCATTCTCAGACGCCCTGCGCGTCGAACTGCGCCCCTGGGGCGTCCGCGTCATCCTGATCGAGCCGGGGCCGATCGCCACCCCGATCTGGGAGAAAGGGTTCGCGCTGGCACTCGACGACGGGGAAGCGTTCGGCACGTCACCCTATGCGCCGTTCTTGCCGCGCGTGCGGGCGCGCTTCCTCCGCGCGGCGGCGAGTGGTCAGTCGCCGGAACTCGTCGCGGCGACGATCCTGCGTGCGCTGACCGTGCCGCGCCCGCGTGCGCGCTATCTGCTGACACGCGGCCCGCTCGGCTTCACCTTCTTCGCGCGCCGCGCCCCGGATTGGTTGCGCGATCTGGCCTTTGGTGCGGCGCTCGGATTGCGGTGAGCATCGTCGCGCGTGCATGAAGCGACGGACGCGAGAGGTAACGTGCATGAAGCGACGGACGCGAGAGGTAACGTGCATGAAGCGACGGACACGAGAGGTAGATGGATGACCGGGCGGAGTGAGCGCGAGCAATTCAACGATCGTGGGCGCTATACGGTGATCCCGCGCACCCTCGTTTTCCTCACGCAGGGGGATGCGGTGCTGTTGCTGCGCGGTGCGCCGACGAAACGCCTCTGGGCCGGGCGCTACAACGGCCTGGGCGGTCATGTAGAAGCGGGCGAAACGTTCGCGGCGGCGGCGTTGCGCGAGGTCGAGGAGGAGGCGGGCATCGCCCCGACGCAGATTCGCGACTTCGCCCTGCGCGCGCTCCTCAATATCGAAGGGACGCCGCACGGCGTCCTGCTCGCCACATTTGTCGGGGAGGCGCTGACCCGCGCGGTACGCCCATCGCGTGAGGGGATACCCGAATGGATCGCGCGCGCGGCATTGGGGACGCTCGATCTCGTCGATGGCGATCGGCTGTTGCCGCGCCTGCTCGATGCGCGCGGTGTACTCCACGGGCGGCTGCGCTATGATGCGGGCGGGGCCATCGCGGCTTTCACGCTCGAATAAGGTGGATGTAAAACGTGAAACATTCCCGGTCCCGCGGGAGAAAGGCGTCAGATGAATCGCGAGGAACTGAAAGCGCGCGTCGCCGCCGAGATCGACCGCCATCAGGATGAGATTATCGCCATCGCCGAACGAATCTGGGGCGATCCCGAGCTCGGCTTCAAGGAGTTCCGCACGGCGCAGCTCGTGATGGAGGAGTTCGGACGCCTCGATCTGCCGCAGCGCTCGGGCCTCGCGATCACCGGGGTCAAGGCGATCGCCGCTAGCGGCAAGCCGGGTCCGACCATCGCGATCATCGGCGAACTCGATTCGATCCTCGTCGCCGATCACCCCTCGGCCAATCCCGAGACCGGCGCGGCGCATTGCTGCGGCCATAACGCCCAGATCGCCAACATGCTCGGGGCGGGGATCGGGCTGATCGCAGCGGGCGTGCTGCCCGAATTGAGCGGGCGGGTGGCGCTGATGGCCGTGCCGGCGGAGGAATACGTGGAGATCGCCTATCGCTCGGAGTTGCGACGACAGGGGAAGATCGAATTCCTCGGTGGCAAGAGCGAACTCGTCCGCTTCGGCGAATTCGACGACGTCGATATCGCGATAATGGTCCACACCTCCAGCCAGGACTTCATGGCGGGGGTCTTCGGCTCGTCGGAGTCGAGCAACGGCTTCGTCGGCAAGAACGCCCGCTTCATCGGTCGCGCGGCCCACGCCGCCGGCGCCCCGCACCGTGGCGTCAACGCCCTGTACGCCGCCACCGTTGCCCTCGATGCGATCAACGCGCAGCGCGAAACCTACCGGGATGAGGACGCGGTGCGGATCCATCCGATCCTCTCGCGCGGCGGCGACCTCGTCAATGTGATCCCGAATGATGTCTGCCTGGAAACCTACGTGCGCGGCAAGACGGTCGCGGCGATCGAAGGGGCGTCCACGAAGGTCGATCGGGCGTTGAAGGCGGGGGCGCTCGCCCTCGGCGCGCGGGTGGAGATCACCACCTTGCCGGGCTATCTGCCGCTCTTCAACGATCCGACGTTGCTGGACCTTTTCAAGGCGAACTTCGCGCGCGACTACGAGCCGAGCCAATGGACCTCGCGCGGTCACGGGGCCGGTTCCACCGACATGGGCGACATCGCGCACCTGCTGCCGACGATCCATCCGTACGCGGTCGGTTCGCGCGGCCAGGGTCACGGGAACGATTGGGAGATCGCCGACAAGTACATCGCCTACGTCCTCCCGGCGAAGTTGATGGCCCTTACCGCCGTCGATCTCCTCGCCGATGGGGCGCAGGAGGCGCATACGCTCCTCGATGGTTACCAGCCGCGCATGACCAAGGAGGAGTATCTGGCGTTCATGCGTCGCGCCTTCACCGAGGATACGTTCGATGGCGCGACCTTCTGAGGCGCGACGTTCTGATTCTGGACCGCGCAGGGAAAGGTGAGCGGGGTGGCACGGAAGGACGAATTGGTCGAGTTGGAGGCGGCGCGCGCCGCCTGGTTCGCGGAGTATCACGCGCCGCGCGAACTCCTCTGCCCCGAGTGTGCGCGCCCGCTCGGCACGCTGTTCTACATCACCTGGGCCGATCAGGTGGTGATGGATGCGCTCGGCGATAATACCTTCGGCGGTGTGCCGACACAGGGCTTCTTCGTCCTGGTGCCGCAGGGAGAAGCCCCGTTGACCGCGCTTCAGGGACGGCATCGCTACGGACGCCTCGCCGAGGCCGAGAGGCCCAGTCCCCCGGCCTGGATCGGGCTCCCCGGCGAGGTTGCGTGCGCCGGGTGCGGTGCGGCGGTGGCGATCCCGCACCCGCGCTTCCCGCAGCAAGCGCGCCTCGATGTGCTCCTCAAGGCGAGCGGCAAGGATCGCCGACGCTGGCGACGCGGCTAGATTCGTGTGCGGTGATAAACGGGGCGGCACCAGCGGTGCCGCCCCGTCGCCATCGATAGCGAGCGTTGGGTGCTCGTGTCCTCAGATGAGCGGCGTTGCCTCGCCGCGTCCTGACGCGCCGCATTGTGTGCTGAGGAGTTGCCGCGCGCGGAAGAGGCGCATCCGCACTGTCGAGACCGGCAATCCGGTCGTCTCGCTGATCTCGTTGTAGGCGAGCTCCTGCCAGTAGCGGAGTTCGAGGATCGCGCTATAGGGCGCGGGGAGTTGCTCGAGCCATGCCCGCACCTCGTGCTGGCGCTCGCGGTGGAGCGCCACGGCATCGGGCTGCTCCTCGGCGCTCGCCGGGGTGCCGAGATCACCGCGACCCTCGCTGGCGGCTTCGAGCGAGAGGGAACGCTTCCGGCGCAGGGAGTCGATGCACCAATGCGAGGTGATCGCCAGGAGCCACGAGCCGAAGCGACTACCGAGCTGATATGAGGCGAGCCGCGTGTAAGCGCGGACGAACGTCTCCTGCGCGGCGTCCTCGGCGTCGGTCGCGTTGCTGAGGAGACGGTAGGCCAGCGCATAGACCGGGCGCTTGTACCGTTCGACCAGCGTGGTAAACGCCGTTGCATCGCCATCGAGGATCCGCGTGACCAGCATGTCGTCCGTTTCGACGGGTGTGAGCGTCCCCGCAATGGGGCGGCTAAAGGGGGCTGGCGCAGTTGTGGTCAGCATAATAGCGGTCACAAATTCCTCCTAAAATGTGCGATCCGAAGCGTGATAAGCCGTCGCCTTGCTGTTGTGCTCTGCATGTATCATAAGGTGTGGGAGGGGCGTTGCCAATCGCATGGAAGGGGAAGAAGCGGACAGCCCTGTGGACTACCCGCTTCTCCCTCGAATGGGGGAGAACGTATGGTGAACATCGGGAGTATCGGGCGTCGGCGATGGGGCGCGGCTCCCACCCGACGGTGCTATATGTAAAACGTGAAACATCCCTATTCTGTCGCAACGGATCGGATCGCTCAGGAGAACGGTACGAGCCCCTCTTTGAGCGCATAGATCGCCGCTTGCGTACGGTCTTCGAGATGCAGCTTCGTGAGGATGTTACTGACGTGCGTCTTGACCGTCTTCTCGCTGATCGAAAGTTCCTCGCTGATCTGGCGATTGCTGCGCCCCTGCGCGATCAGCCCCAGCACCGCGTGCTCACGCTCGGTCAGCGCGTGTTCCTCCGGCCCATGCCCGCCGCCGGTCGCGATCTCCTGTAGCAGCTTCGTGGCGATACCGGGCGCGAGGGACGCCTCGCCACGCCGAGCCGCGTGGATCGCCAGCGCCAGATCGTGCGGCGAGACATCCTTAAGAAGGAAGCCGGTCGCCCCCGCACGGATCGCGGCGAAGACCTTCTGGTCGTCGCTGAACGAGGTCAGGACGATGATCTGCATCTCCGGCTGTGCCGCCTTCATGCGCCGTATCGCCTCGATGCCGTCCATGCGCGGCATCATCAGATCCATCAGCACGACCTGTGGCGCGAGTTCGCGCGCGAGTTGCAGCGCCTCTACGCCGTCCTTCGCCTCCCCCACGACCGTGAGATCGGCCTGGAGATCGAGGAACGTGCGTAAACCCTGCCGCACCACCGCATGATCATCCACCAGGAGGACGCGCACCGCCCCTTCGTTGGCCCCCTGCGGTGGCGCTGTCGTGCCGCTCGATACCTGTTGCCCGGTCATCGTTTTCCCTCCCTCGCGTGCGCGCTCACGGCACCTGCGCCAGCGCGGCTTCATGTTCGATCGTGACGAGGACGCGCGTGCCACCCGCCAATCGGGAATCGAAAGTCACCGCGCCACCGAGCAAGGCGGCGCGCTCCCGCATCCCGCGCGTGCCGAAAGCATCCGTGCGGAGTGGCCCGTTCGGATCGAAGCCGTGACCGTCATCCTCGATTAGGAGCGACAGTGCCGTCGTATCGTTGCGGAGACGGACGATGGCGCGCGAGGCCGCCGCGTGCTTGACCACATTGTTCAGCGCCTCCTGGGCGATGCGGAAGAGCTCGCGTTCCTGTTGCTCCGAGAGGTGGAGGGGCGACGACCCATCGACCTGCACGTCCACCGGGAGCAGGTGCTCGTGGCGGACCCGCTCACCCCAGCGCCGCAACGCCACGACCAGCCCCTGCTCGGAGAGTTCCGTCGGGCGCAGGCTGTGGATCAAATCGCGCATCTCGGCCAGCGTTTGCTGGGTCCGCTCGCGAAGTTGGGTTAATTGTTGCGCGGCGGCGACGGTATCGCGATCGAGGAGCATCCGGGCTGCCTCGATCGTGAGGTTCATCGAGAAGAGCGATTGGGTGACCGAATCGTGCAGATCCCGCGCGAGGCGGTTGCGTTCCTCGACGACCGCGAGGCTGAGCGCCCGTTCCTGCAAGCGGCTGCGCTCGACGGCGGTGGCGAGTTGATCGCCGAGCGCCAGCAGGGTCCGCTCATCCTCCGTATCGAGTGGCGCGCTCTGCGGTGCCGCGACGACCTCCAGCACGCCGATAACGCCATTCTTCGTGGCGAGTGGCACGAGGAGGCCGAGTCGCCCGCCCGTGCCATCCCGCCCGCCGAAGCGGCGCGCGCCGTGCTGACCGAGCACCCAGGCGATATCATCTTCGGTTGCACGGGCAACGCTTTGATCGCGCTCGACGGTCGGGGCGAAGCGCATCGTGCCGTCGGTCAGGAGGCCGATCCGCGCCGTCTCGTAGCCGAGCGTTTGTTGCAGCGTGGCGATGACCCCGTTGAAAAGGGTGTCGAGCTGCGCGATCGCCACGATTTGCTGGCTTGTCTGGTTGAGCAGCAGGAGTTGCGCCCCGCGCCGCCGTTCGGCTTCGTAGAGGCGTGCGCCATCGAGTGCCGCCGCCGCCTGATCGGCGATCGCCGCCAGGATGCGACGATCCTGCGCGCCGAAGAACTGCTGACGCGGAGCACGGATATCGAGATAGATCACGCCCAGCCGTCGTTCGCGGGCCATCAGCGGCACGCTGATGAACGAGCGCGTGCCGAGCGCGCGGGCGAGTGCGCCGATCGCCGGGCGGTCATCGCTGGTCGCATCGGTAACCACCAGCATCTGCCCTTCCAGCATATGCCGCTGTACGATCGCTTCCAGGTGTTCGCGATCGCCCGTACCGAGCGGGGTCTGGTGCGGCTGGAAGCCATATTGATAGAGTCGCTGCACGGTCTGATGCGCCGCGTCATCGGCACGCGGATCGAAGAAGCCGACGATGCACCGATCGACACCCAGGCTGTGGACCGCATACCGCGCGATCAGGCGGACCAGTCGGTCGGGATCGAGCGTGCCGGTCGTCAACTGGGCCATCTGCGCCAGCATCCCCGCCTCGGCGCTGCGTCCCTTCTCCGCCACGTACAGGCGTACATTCTCGATCGCCCGGGCGATCTGCCCGCCAACCTGTTCCAGCAGGGCGCGTTCACGTTCGTCGGGTTGCCAGGATGGAGCGGCGAGTAACGTCAGGAGCCCGCGCGTGCGTACCGCCGTATCGAGCGTCAGGATAACGAGGGTCTGGGCATTGTCGTGCGGTGCGACGAGCGGCGCGACGATAAGCTGTTCCTGTTCCGATGCTAATTCGCGTATCGCCGTGTGGGCGAGTTCGCGCACCGCCAGGCGTATCAATGTCGTATCGTTATCGGGGCGATCGTGCCAGTGCCAGCGCTCCCCATCCTCGTCGTAGAGGGCGATCGCCCCGCCCTGCGCGTCGAATGCCACACAGACGATGTCCAGGCTCCGCTCGATGATCACCGCGAGGTCGAGCGAGCTGTCGAGCGCGTCGCCAACCTCGCTGAGGAGATGCAACTCGCGATTGCGTAGCTCCGTGGCGGCCAGCGCGGTGTGCAACGCATCGCGCGATTCGGCCAGGTGCGCGGCCATCGTGTTCATGACCCCGCCGAGCATGTCGAACTCGGTGGAGAGGCCGGAGGCGACACGGGTTTCCAGGTGCCCGGCCCCGATCGCTGATGCGGCGGTCGCCAGGGCGTCGAGCGGTCGTGTGATGCTCAGGATCACGCGCCTGACGATCCAAAGCCCCAGGAGCGCGGTAGCGGTGGCAAAGAGGAAGGTGAGCAGGATGGTGACGACGCGCGACCGTTGCCCCGCTTCGACCGCGTCGCTCTGAACGCTCTCCTGCGCGCGCTCGATCGCGATGATCTGCCGCTCGATCTGTGCCAGTGCCGCCGAACCCGCGTCCTGCCAGCCGCTGAGGGCATCGCGCTCCACGCCATTGCCGCGCAGGGCGATGGCATGGTCGGCGGCGCTATCGAGCGCGACGAATTGCCCGCGCAGGTCGGCTATCGCTATGTGGGAAGCGTTATCGCGTGTGGTGTTCGCCACCTGATCGAGCGCCCGTTGCCGTGTCGTCAGGCTCGCGCGGTAGTCGAGTAGTGCGGCGTCATCGCCGTTGCTGAGGTAGCCGAGGAGGCGCAGATTGCTGTTACGCTCGCTCATCTGGAGGGCGGAAAGGTCGCGGTAAGCGTGCGCGACACGGGCGGTCGTCGCGCTGAGTTCCAGCATACTGGTCCAGTTGATCAGCAATGCGACGCTGAAGACCGCCGCGACCGCCGCCGCCGTGATCGCATAGAGGATGAGCAGGCGGCGTCCTAAATGACGAGTGCTGCGTTGCTCGCGCCAGCGCGGCGTCGTTTCGTCGCTCCGTTGCATCGCCGCCCTGTCGAACTACCGCTCTTGCACCACGCCTCGCCACGGTCGGAAGCTGTGAGGGGATGCGCGCAAACACTCCGGGCGCATGGCCCCCTCCCGACAGTATAGGCAGCGGTGCGAGGGGTTTACCCTAGCCTAACGGTCCTGTCTTCTCGCTGCATCGCCTGGTATCGCTCCGGGGGTCACACGTAGCGCCGTGGTTTCCCGTGAAACGTCGCGCTGTACCGTCGTCCACGTCCACACCGCTGCGAGCATGGAGTTACGTGGCGTGGCTGGTGCCCTCCACTTGTTGAGAGCGGCTATAGCGCGAACACCATTATCGATCGGTAGTTGACCAACTGCCCGCGCGTATTCTTTTCATTGCCCCTCGCCCTTCGCCCGCTGTGCCTCTGTATCGCTTGTTCCGTCTCTCTTGTAGCGCGCGCCAGGCTACCGTCTGGCCTGGCGTATACTTGGTCGGATGTCCGCGCGGTGCCGTATGGCCGTGTGACGTAGTGGATAGGAGTGGCGATGGAGCTGATCGTCTTGGGTGGGAGCGCGGCGACACCGAATCCGGGCGATGCCTCGGCGGGATATCTGATCGCGAGTGGCGAGACGACGATCCTGCTCGATTGTGGTTCGGGCGTCGTCTCGAAGCTGCGCGAACACCGCGATCCGCGCGCCCTCTCGGCGGTCGTGATCTCGCACCTGCACTCCGATCATACCCTCGATCTGGTGGCCTTACGCTACGCCCTGCAATACACGCCGCCCGGTCCTGGCGCGGCGCTCCCCCTTTTCCTACCACCACAGGGCCAGGAATTCCTCGGTCGTCTCGGCGCGGTCTTCGCCTCGGGGAACGAACGCCCCGATGACTTCTGGGAGCGCACGCTCACCCTGCGCGATTATGCGCCGCAACTGGCGTCGGAGGCTCCGCTCCGCATCGGCGGGCTGGCGCTGACCTTCGCCCCGATGCAGCATTACATCCCGGTCTGGGCGATCCGCATTGAGGAGATCGCGACGGGGCGGGTGTTGACCTTCTCCGCCGATACCGGCCCCACCGCGCCGCTGGCCGCATTCGCGCGCGGCTCGGACGTACTCCTCTGCGAGGCGACGCTGCTGGAACAGGCACCGGGCAGCGATCCCGCCGGTTGGGGCCACCTCACCGGACGCGAGGCGGGGCAGATCGCCGCGGAGGCGGGGGTATCACGGCTGGTCCTGACCCATCTGTGGCGCGAGTTGGGCTTCGAGCGCTACCGCGACGATGCCAGCGCGGCCTTCCACGGCCCGATCGATCTGGCGCGTACAGGACTGAAAGTGGTCATCTGAGCGCGCGTCGACACGCTCGCTGACCGTGTCGACGCGCGGGGATACCGGTGCCACATCCTCGTACGGCCCCATAGCGTCGCATTTCTCGTCGCAGCAGCGGTCGTGCCATCGGTAACGTCGATCGCCGCGACCGCTACGCGCTCCGAAGTGTCGATGCTATGACGCGACCACTCGCTACTCGTATTACAACGATGCAACGCTTCGCGATGAGTAAGGCAACCTGTTGTAATAAAGACAATGGGTTGTCTTTAGGCTTCAAGCCACGCGATCATCAGCCGGATGTGCGTCCGGTGACCCTGCCGATACATTGCCGGGTTACTCAGCGCGTCGGGGTCGCCTCCGATCGCCGCACCGATCGGCCAACCGATCGCCGTCTCCAGCGCATCGTCCGGCGTCGTCGCGCGCACCATGCCAGCGGCGAGCGCCTGACGGCACCGCCCTTCCAGCATATCGAAGTACGCGCTGTTGTCGCGCAGCAGCGTCGGCTCGCTCTCCGGCGGCGCGTGACAGGCCAGGATCGTGCGCGCCCCGAGCGTATCGAGGGTGTGTAACGTCGCGCGCAATTCCGGCAGCGCCGCGAGCGAATGGGCGAACGGGAAGGGGCGCTCCGCTGCATCCCCCACCAGTAACGTCGCGATCTCCGGGATCAGGATCGCCAGATGATCGGCGGTGTGGCCCGGCGCGCGGAAGAGTTCGAGGGTGAGGTCGCCGCCAGCGATCCGCAAGCGTTCATCGAAGAGCAGCGTCGGCGGGATCGGCTCGACCGCCGCGAAACGCTCCGGCTCGTCCGCGCATAACCGCGCGAGTCGCGCCGCCACCTCGCCAGCCGCGAAGCGCGCCGCGCAGGCGCGGGTGGCGATGATCGGGGCCGGGTCGCTGGCCGACGGACCGGCGAAGGCGCTGTTGCCCAGGCAGTGATCCCAATCGGCGTGGGTATCGATCGCCAGTAATGTCCGCCCGTCGCGTAGATAAGGTCGGGCGATCGCGAGGAGTTGCTCGGCGGTGTCGGGGCCGATCAGCGTGTCCACGATCGCCACGTAGCGCGTCGTAATGACGACGAAAACATCCACCAGTGTGCCGCAACGGCAGATCAGGATGCGCTCGTCCCAGCCATCGTTCGGCACGACCCAGACGCGATCGCGATGAATGTCAGCCTCGCTGGCGCTCAAAACGCACCTCCTCCGTTCGCTTCCTGCGCGCGCTCTCGTTCCCGCCGCGCTCGGCGCAGGCGCAGCGCCTGTTCCAGGATCGGTCCCTGCGCGGGTAGCATATCCTTTGGTAACGCATCGAGCGCGCAGAAGCGCGCCTCGGCGATCTCCGCGTTCGCCCGGAATTGCCCGCCCTGATACTCGCAGAGATAATACACGTCCACTTGCGGGCGGCGGTAGCCGCTGCGGACGTGGAAGACCTCGCCGATGGCGATCGCCATGCCCGTCTCCTCGCGTAGCTCCCGCGCCAGCCCGAGCTCCAGGCGCTCGCTCCCGGCGATCCAGCCCCCCGGCAGGCCCCAGGGGTGGTGGTGGCGATAGGTATGCCGTAACAGGAGGACACACTCCCGATCGTCGAAGACGACCCCGACCACGCCGACGAGAAATTTGGTGTTGCCGAGCCAAAGGATCGCCCAACGCCCCCACCGGGGGATCGGCAAGGTCTTCCAGAGCCAGAGGAGCGCGGCGTGGAGCACGCTCATCACCTGGTCCTCCGCGCTTCGGTTCTTTCTCTCGATGGACCAAACCACAGGTGCTTACGGCCTGACAACGATCTGCCGAACCACATAAGATACAGCCAGACGAGGCACATACCCCGGTGGAGATTGTAGCAGTGGGCGAGCGGTGGAGGGACGGATGACGACACCTGAAGTGCCGACGTGGCGCGATGATATCGGCGATGTGCCGGGTGTGCGCGTGGGGCACTACACCGACCACGCCGCCTTGACCGGCTGCACCGTTGTGCTGACCGAAGGTGGCGCGGCGACGGCGGTCGATGTGCGCGGCGCGGCCCCTGGCACCCGCGAGACGGCATTACTGGCCCCCGGTCGCACCGTCGATCGGACGCATGCCATCCTGCTGACCGGCGGTAGCGCCTTCGGACTCGCCGCCGCCGATGGGGTGATGCGCTGGCTGCATGAGCGGGGCATCGGTTTCCCCATTATCGCCGGCCCCGTCCCGATCGTCCCCGCCGCCGTCCTCTACGACCTCGCCTTCGGCGCGCCCCTGTCGCCGGACGCGGCGGCGGGCCGTGCCGCCTGCGATGCGGCATACGCCGCCGGTGACGCGCCGCTCGCGCAGGGGAACGTCGGCGCGGGGACCGGCGCGACGGTCGGCAAGCTGCGCGGGGCGGTGGACGCGACCAAGGGCGGACTCGGCTCGGCCAGCGTCCGCTTGTCGCTCGGCGCGCTCGGCACCGTCACGGTGGGGGCACTCGTTGCCGTCAACGCCTTCGGCGACGTACGCGACCCCGCCACCGGCGCGATCGTCGCGGGGGCACGGGCAGAACCCGGACGTTGGCTCGATACCGCCGCCGCCCTGGCTGCGGGCTTCCCGCCCCCTGCCGAGGCGGCGGGGACGAATACCACCCTCGCGGTGATCGCCACCGATGCGCCGCTCGATGGCTCGAGCGCCTCGCGCCTCGCGCAGAACGCACATGATGCCTTCGCGCGGGCGATCTGGCCCTGCCACACCCCCTTCGATGGCGACACGATCTTCGCCCTCTCGACGCGGCCCGGCACGATCGAACCGGCCCCGCTCGCCGCCCTCTCGGTCGCCGCCGAGGCGACCCTGGCGCGCGCCATCCTCCGCGCCGTGGCGGCGGCGACCGGCGCTGGCGGGTTACCGTCGGCAGCCGAGTGGCGCGCGAACGGCGACTGAGCACTGTGCTAGTATGCGGGCGTGGTGTTATCGGGTGCGAGGGAGGAAGACGATGAGCGGACAGGCCGGGAAGACGATCATCACGGCGGCGATCACCGGCGGGATCCATATCCCGACGATGAGCCCCTACTTGCCGATCACCCCCGACCAGATCGTCGAGGAGTGCGTGCGCGCGCACGCGGCCGGGGCGGCGGTCTGCCACATCCACGTCCGCGACCCGGCGACGGGGGAGCCGGTGCCGCGCCTCGATCTCTTCCGCGCGGTCGCCACGCGCGTCAAGGCGCGCTGCGACGTCGTCCTCTGCGTCACCACGGGCGGGGCGCCCGGCATGACCGCGCCGGAACGCCTCGGCGTGGTCGGCGAACTCGCGCCGGAGCTGGCCTCCTGCAACATGGGCTCGATGAACTTCGCGCTCTTCCCGCTGATGCGGCGCTACAAGGAGTACAAGTTCGCTTGGGAGCGGCCCTTCCTGGAGCGCACCGACGAGAACATCTTCGCCAACACGTTCGGCGGGATGAAGACCTATCTGGAGACGATGCGGGCGCAGGGCACGCGCCCGGAACTCGAGGTCTACGATGTCGGCATGATCAACAACGCCGCCTTCATGCTCGACGCGGGGCTCCTGCCGCGCCCGGTCTACCTCCAGTTCGTCCTCGGCATCCTCGGCGGGATCCCGGCCACGGTGGCGAACCTGGTCACCCTCCACACCCAGGCGCGGCTCCTCCTCGGCGACTTCACCTGGTCGGTCGCGGCGGCGGGGCGCTTCCAGTTCCCGCTCGCGACGGCGGCGCTGGCGATGGGCGGCAACGTGCGCGTCGGGCTGGAGGACAACGTCTACCTCGGCAAGGGCGAACTCGCCACGAGCAACGCCGAGCAGGTGGCGAAGATGGTCCGCATCCTCCGCGAGCTGAGCCTGGAACCGGCCACCCCGGACGAGGCGCGACAGCTCCTCGCCCTCAAGGGGCCGGGCGCGGTGAAGTTCTAACCTTACAGCGCCGCCTGAAGGGCCGTGAGTAGCGTGCGGGTGCGGACGAGCATCGCTTGCGCCGCCGCCGGGTCGGGCACCTCGGCCAGGAAGACGAGTGCCAGCATCACGACCGTATCGAGGCGATAGATGGTGGCGATGGTGGGCGGCAGCGCGCCGAGCGGATCATCGCCGTAACCCGCCAGGAAGTTGTCGTCCAGATGGCCGCTCTCGGCGATCCGCGCCAGTTCGAGGGCCGGGTCGCCGACGAGCGCATTGCCCCAATCGACGATCGCGACGATCGCGCCCCGCCGGGTGAAGAGGTTAGCGGGGCGCGCGTCCATGTGCAGCAGCGACCGTATCTTGGCGCGCGCCGCCAGCAGGCTCGCCAGTTCGCGGCGGTCGGGCAAGGGGCACGCCTCGCCGGTCAGCCGGGCGAGGGCCGCCGCCCGCTCGCTCAGCCGCGCCGCGATCCGCTCGTGCGGTGGCGTGTCGCCCCCCTCGATCAGCGGGAAGTCCGGCGGTGGTAGTGCGTGGATCGCGCGCAGCAGCGCCCCGAAAGCGCGGGCAGCGGGCGGGCTGTCGTCGCCGACCACGAAGTCGGACGCCAGGAAATCGACGCCATCGTCGCCGAGGTGCAGCGCGTGGATCGCCGGTGCCGGGATGCCACCCGCGCGCACATAGTCGGTCAGCGCCGCTTCCTGGCGCAGCAGTCGGCGCGCATCGAGGATGCCATCGGTGTCATTGATCAGGGTCGCCACCCACGGCGTGCGTAGCGCCAGCGTCCCGAAGCGCGCCGTCTCTGCGCGGCAGACCAGGAAGTTCAGCCCGCTCCCGGCGGCACGCAGTCCGGTCACGCCCCACACAGCATAGTGCCGCGCCAACACGTCGTGCAGCCCGACGAGATACGGTCCTGGCGCCGATTGCGGCCCGGTATCCGCGCTCATTTCCCTCTCCAGCATAGAAGCGCCGCGATATCTTGGTGCGGCCTCAGCATAGGCCAAGCGTGGATCATTACTTCCTTATCCGTGCCGTTTTCTTTCTGGCCTGCTCGCTGTCCTGCTGCCGTACGACGATCGCAGCACCGATCGCTTAGCGCGTGTTCAGCGTCAGATCGGCGACCGCGATCGCGAGTTGCCGATCGTCGTCAGAGCGCGGATCGACGTCATTTGGGCTGAGCGACGGATCGAGCGAGCGGAACGTGAAAAGGTGGCTGCCCGGCGAGAGTGTCAGGGGTATGGCGATCTGCCGCGCGCTGTCGATCGTCCACTGCCCGAGCGAGCGGTTGTCGAGCATGATCGCCAGTCGACGCGGGGTCCGGTAGGAGGCGGTATCGAAGCGGAGCGTGTAGGTCCGGTCGGCACCGGAGAAGTTCCACGCTTCGTCCGTCCCCGCCTCCGCGAACCAGCGCATCCGTGAGCCGGTATCGGACGCATGTTCGGCTTCCTGCCAGCCGCTGACCGGCGCGATGAACCGGTCGATCCCGGCGGGCGGTGCTGCCGGGCGATAGACGATCATCGCGGCGTCTTCATAGCGGTACTTTGTTGCCTTCGGATTGTAGGGTGGAAGCGGGCGAACCCAGCGCGTCATCTTCGCCCTACGCTGCCAGTACGTACTATCTCGTTTCTGGCGAATTGCACGCCCCCTGATTGCTATTACCCCGAGGGCAACAAAGTACCGATAGAGCGGGGTGGGAGCGGCGAAGCGCGCCAGGAACTGGGCGATGTGATCGGGATCGTAATCGGGATCGTCGCGAATGATGACGATCCAGCGCACCCCCGCATAGGCGAGGATCTGCCGCCCGATCGCCGCCTGCTCCACACCCGGTGTCATGTCCTCGCCCGGTGGCAGGATCTCGCGGAAGAGCGGCGAATCGCGGACCGGATACAAGAGTCGCCGGGAGATGTAGCCGCCGATCACCGGTCGCCCGTGGACCGTCTGGCGATAGTTGGTGATCGAGCACTGCTTACAGTACGGGATTTCCAGGATCGTGCCCGGCTCGGGCGAGGCGGCGAGCTGCCGATAGAAGGGCGGTGCGCTGATCGCCTCCATCGGGAAAGGCACGGCGAGGTGCTCCGCCAGGAGCGCCGCCGCCAGCAGGATGGTCAGCACGAGGCGTGCGCGTGTCCCGATCCGCGCGCCGAAGCGTTGACGGAGCGACACCAGCGCCAGGCCCGCCAGAATCGCCAAACAAAGGGTGACGACCAGGACGAGCCGATTCGGCACCCGCGCGATGTTGAGGAGCGGTATCAGTCCAACGAGCGCGTATGGGAGCGGCACCCCGCGATCGACATCGCCGATCGCGAGCGATGGGCCGAGTGCGAGCACGGCGAAGATCAGGGCCAGCCCCGCCCACGGCCAGGCGCGGCGCGGCGCGCGCCAGAGAGCGATGGCGGCGAGGATGAGCGGCAAGAAGCCAAGGAAGACGCCGCCCGCGCTGCTCGGCTGCAATGCCCCCTCGCCGGGGATACGCCCCAGGGGCCGCCAAAAGGTGGCGAATTGGGTCGGGCGGATGAAGTCGAGGAGATCGGCACCGTACTGCTGGACCTGCCCCTCGGTCGGCGCGATCGTGTCGCCGGAGCGTGCCTGCGCGATCGTCGGCAGCAGGAGCGGCGCGGCCAGGATCAGCCAGAGCGTGCCGATGCTCGCCGCCACGATCAGCGGCGCGAGTGCCCGCCGCGCAATGCTGCGTGCCGGGACGTAGCAGAGGGTGAAGAGAGCCGCGAAGAGGATGGATTGCCAGTCGCAGAGCAGCAGCAGCAGGAGCGCGCCGACCGCCGCCAGGGTGTAGCCGGTGCGTCGCCGCCCGCCCGCGCCGGTCGCGCGGACGAGGCAGAGGATGTAGGCGGGCAACCACTCCGAGGCGAGCAGGTTCATGTGTCCGAGCATGTGGCTCTCCCGCACTTTCGATGCTTAAGGTTTTGCCAAAGGGATTTCGGTGCAACTGCGCGACTGCCGATTGCTAGATGGCAGCGTCAGGTACCGTTTTCGGGCCGCTCGAGCACACTTTTCGTACCGCTCCACAATTAAGCATCGAATATACGGGAGAGCCGAGCATGTGGGTCATGTGGTACGACCCGAAGGCGTAGATGATCCCGCCGATGAAGCCCGCGCGCCTGCTCCCGCTGATCTCCGTCACCAGCAGATAGGCGAAGTACCCCGCCAAGGTGAGCGACAGGAAGACGATCAGGTTGTAAGCGGGGATCAGCCCGTTGAAGAGGTTGAGGGTGTGCAAATAGAGCGGCGCACCGTAGGGGGCGTAGAGCAGCGGGGTCTGGTAGGGATTCTGCCCCGCCGCCAGGGCTCGCGCGGTCCACCAGTAGTTCCAGTAGTTCTGGAGCGCATCGCCGTCGTCGCTCGGCAGCCACGAGCCGAAGTGGAGGATCAACGGATAGGTCGCCAGCACCGCCAGGAGCAGATAGAGTCCCAGCGGCAGGAGCTGGGCGAGCGCGAGCCGCTGCAGGCGCTCGCGCCGCGAAGGTGGCGCGACGAGTGCTGGCGTGGGTGCCCAGAGGATTTGCGCGAGATCGATGCGCCCGATCGACCGCCGAACTCGCCGCCTGGTTCGACCGGTACGCGGGCGCGGAACTGTGGCGGTGTTCGGATCTGCACGCACGATCGTCGGCTACCCCTCGATAAGTTCCCAGCGTTGCTGCGCTCGCGAGTCGTGCGACGCGAGCGCGATCGTGGCTGTCGCGAAAGGGTACGCCATCGTCGCGCGGGTTGCCAGGGGCGGCAGGGTGCGGCAGCCACGATCGCGCTCTTTGCGCGCCGTCACGCCGCATGGTAAGGACTCGCCATACCGCACATCCTCCGCCCCGATCGGCTATCCTGACGGCAGGCCCGCTCGCCGGTCCGGTGCCGACACGCGCCGCCCGCCAGGATAGGCGGAAAGTACCATGCCGGCGCGCGAAAACTCCGCCTCAGTGCCGATGGTCGCGTCGGCCTTTCGTCCTTATGATACAAGGGTTGGCGCGCGCAGAACCATCCGCCACCCGGCCCGCGAGGCCGCGCCCGACGCCTCAAGACGAGCAACGAATCGTGCAACGATCGAGGAGTGAGCAGAGATGAGCGCCGTTGTCGATCTGAATAGCGATATGGGGGAGAGCTTCGGCCCCTACACCCTCGGGCAGGACGATGCCTTGCTCGATTGGATCAGCTCGGCCAACATCGCCTGCGGCTTCCACGGCGGCGATCCGCGCGTGATGGGCGCGACGGTGGCGCTGGCGCAGGAGAAGGGCGTCGCGGTCGGGGTGCATCCGAGCTTCCCCGATCTCGTCGGCTTCGGGCGGCGCGACATGGTGATGACGCCGGACGAGATCTCCACCGATCTCCTCTACCAGCTCGGCGCGCTCGATGCCTTCTGCCGCGTCGCGGGGGTGCCGTTGCGCCACGTCAAGCCGCATGGCGCGCTCTACAACCGGATCGCCGCCGATGCCACCCTCGCGCGCGCGGTCGCCCAGACGATCGCCCTCTATCGGCGCGACCTGATCCTCGTCGGGCTGCCCGGCACCGCAATCGAGCGCGCCGCCGCCGCCGCCGGGATCCCCTTCGCCCGCGAGGTCTTCGCCGACCGCGCTTATAACGACGACGGTACGCTGGTGTCGCGCCGGATCGCGGGCGCGCTGATCACCGATCCGGCCCAGGTCGCCCGCCGCGCGGTGCGGATGGTCTTGCGCGGCACGGCGACGACCCTCCTCGGCGGCGAGGTCGCCTTACAGGCCGATACGATCTGTATCCACGGCGATACACCCGGCGCGCCCGAACTGGCGCGCACGGTGCGCGCCGCGCTGGAAGCGAACGGCATCGCCATTCGCCCGATCGTCGAGGTGCTGGAACGACGCGCGAGTACGAACCGCCTCGCGGGTGCCGCCCCGCCGCCGCCCGCCCCCGGCACCTGAGCCGCCACGCGCCGCGATTGGCATCCCCCTGCCCGTTGTCGTACCCTCGCTCCTGTAGGGAGGCGGATCCGCGTCCCCCGCCCGTACGGATGAGGAGAGTCGATGGACGCGCACCCGAACGAGACAGAGGCCGTGCCGCGCTACCGGGCGGTCGGCGACGGCGCGCTGCTGGTCGAATTCGCGTCGCGCATCGCGCCGGAGGTCAACGCGCGGGTGCGGGCGCTCCTCGCCGCGCTCGACGCCGCCCCGCCACCCGGCCTGCGCGATCTCGTCCCGGCCTACCGGACCCTGTTGATCGAGTACGACCCGACCGTGACCCGCCACGCCGCGCTCCTGGACTATCTGCGGACGCTGGTGGTGGCCCCGACAGCCGCCGCGCCGACCCGGCTGGTCACGCTGCCGGTCGCCTATGGCGGCGACTGCGGCCCCGATCTGGCCGCAGTCGCCGCGCACACCGGCCTCGCGCCGGACGAGGTGATCGCGCGCCACGCGGCGGGGCGCTACCCGGTCTACTTCCTTGGCTTCTCGCCCGGCTTCCCCTATCTCGGCGGCCTCGAACCGGCGCTGCACACGCCGCGCCTCCCCGAGCCGCGCCTGCGCGTCCCGGCTGGCGCGGTCGGGATCGGCGGCGCGCAGACCGGCGTCTACCCGGCGGTCACGCCGGGCGGCTGGCGGATCATCGGGCAGACCCCCGTGCGCCTCTACGACCCCGCCGCCGCCGATCCGTTCCTGTTGCGCGCGGGCGACGAGATCCAGCCGCGCCCGATCGCTGCCGTCGAGTACGCGCGGCTGGCCGACGAGGTCGCGGCGGGGCGCTATCTGCCGGAGATCGCGGAGGAGGGATGATGAGCGAGGGCGGGGCCGCGCTGCGCGTCGTCGCGGCGGGGTTGCAGACGACGGTGCAGGATCTGGGTCGGATCGGTTGGGCGCGCTTCGGTGTCGCGCCCGGGGGCGCGCTCGATGACGGGGCGTTGCGCTGGGCGAATCTCCTCGTCGGCAACGAGCCGGACGCGGCGGCGCTCGAATTCGCCCTGCTCGGCCCGACCCTCGTCTACGAAGGGCCGGTGCCGCTCGTCTGCGCGCTGACCGGGGCCGACTTCGGCGCGACGGTCGATGGCGTGTCGCAACCCCCCTGGCGCTCGTTCCTGCTGCATCCGGGGGTCACGCTGGCCTGCGGTGCCTGCCAGCATGGCGCGCGTGGCTACCTGACGGTGGCGGGCGGCATCGCCGTACCAGTCGCGCTCGGGAGTCGCAGCACCGACCCGCGCGCCGGGATCGGCGGCGTCGAGGGACGCGCCCTCCGTGCGGGGGATCTGGTGCCGCTCGCGCCCCCCGCCACACCGCCGGAGACGGGGCTGGCGCTCCCTGTCACACGCATCCCCGCGTATGAGGCGGCACAGGTCGTCCGCGTCGTCCTGGGGCCGCAGGACGACCGCTTCACGGAGGATGCGATCGTCACCTTCCTCTCGTCCCACTACACCGTCACGCGCGAGGCCGACCGGATGGGGGTGCGTCTCGACGGTCCGGCGCTCGCCTTCAAGGGTGGTAATAGCGGAGCAGGTAGCATCTCTGATGGAGGGGCGAGCGGGGCGGACATCATCTCCGAGGGGGTGGTGACGGGGGCGGTCCAGGTGCCGTCGCACGGACGCCCGATCGTCCTCCTCGCCGCGCGGCAGACGACCGGCGGCTACGCCAAGATCGCCACGGTGATCGGCGCGGATCTCTGGCGACTCGGGCAGGCTCGCCCCGGCGACACCGTTCGTTTCCGTGCTATCCCGGTGGCGGAGGCGCAGGAACTCGCCGTCCGCCAGCGCGCCGCCTACGATCCGGCCCTGCTGGCCCCCGCACCCTGGCCGAGCGCGACGATAACGATGACTGAGGAGCGGACGATGACGGCGGAGCGTGTGCCGGTGGCGACGACCGGCGAGGCGGGCTGGACCCCGGAGGCGGTCGGACGCCTCCTCGAACGCGCCGCCGCGCTCGACCTGACCGAGCTGACGATCGAGGCACCGGGCGTGCGCTTGCAGTTGCGGCGTGGCGCGGTCCCCGCTTCGGCGACGACCCCGACTGCCCCGATCGCCGCGGTGCTTGCCCCCCTTCCAGCGGATGCCCCCGTCCCCACCGAGCGCTCCGACGAGTTCATCGTGACCGCGCCGCTGATCGGCGTCTTCTATCGCAGCGCGCGGCAGGGGGAACCGCCGCTCGTCGCGCCCGGCGACCGCGTGGAGGCCGATCAGCCGCTCGGCCTGATCGAGGTGATGAAGACCTTCCATGAGGTGACGGCGGGGCGCACGGCGCGCGTCGTCGCGATCCGCGCCGCCGATGCCGCGCCGGTGGAATACGGCACGGCGCTCTTCACGTTATCCCCAATCGAATAAGGGCGATCGGTCGCCCTTTCTGGATCGTTTTCCGACGATCGTCCACAGGTCATCCACTGTGGATAACCTGTGGACGATCGCGCGCCACCCCTTGCATCGCGATCCACGGGTGACTACCATTAACCCTGCGTTGGCACTCATCAGGGTGAGAGTGCTAACGGCCTTTCGCGACGTAAACGCCGCGCCCGCTGGGATGCCGGGCGGCGCGGCGGTGACCGCAGCACGGCGATAGCTACCGATGTATAGGGAGGGAAATGCCATGACCGCCGAATCCGCCCCGACCGACCTGACCGGGGCCAATCCTGTACCGTTCCGCGCCGAGGTCAAGCAGCTGCTCACGATCCTGGCGCACTCGCTCTATTCCGACCGCGAGATCTTCCTGCGCGAGCTGATCTCCAACGCCTCCGACGCGATCAATCGCCTCCAGTTCGAGCAGTTGACGAACCGCGAGGTGCGTGATCCGGGTCTGGAATTGGCGATCCGCATCACCGCCGACGAGGAGAACAAGACGCTCACTATCGCCGACAGCGGTATCGGTATGACCGCCGCCGAGCTGGCCGAGAATCTCGGGACGATCGCCAAGTCGGGCGTCAAGGCGCTGATGGAAGGGTTGGAGACGGGGCAGAAGAGCCAGCTGATCGGCCAGTTCGGCGTCGGCTTCTACTCCGCCTTCGTCGTCGCGGAGGAGATCGTCGCCACCTCCCTCTCCTACGCCGCCGACGCCGAGGCCGCCGAGTGGCGCAGCACCGGCGACGAGACGTTCACCGTCGGCCCGGCGGAGCGCGAGGAGCGCGGCACCACGATCGTCCTCAAGCTGCGCGAGGACGCCACCGAGTTCGCGACGCCGTGGCGGGTCCGGCAGATCATCAAGCGCCACTCCGACTTCGTCAGCTTCCCGGTCTACGTGGACGGCGAGCAGGCGAACGAGCAGACCGCCCTCTGGCGCACGCCCCCGCATCAGGTGACCGAGGAGCAGTACACCGGCTTCTACGCCGGCCTGACCTACGAGTCGGAGCCGCCGATCCTGCACATGCACGTCTCCACCGATGCGCCGATCGATCTCCACGCGATCCTCTTCGTCCCCGCCACCCGCGAGCGCGGCATGATCGAGCGGCGGATCGAGGGGAAGGTCAAGCTCTACTCCCGCAAGGTGCTGATCCAGGAGGAGACGAAGGAACTGCTGCCGCCGCACTATCGCTTCGTCGAGGGGGTGGTCGATTCCGAGGATCTGCCGCTGAACGTGGCGCGCGAGACGGTGCAGGGGACGCAGATCCATCAGCGTATCCGCCGCACCCTGACCGGGCGCATGAACAAGGCGCTCGGCGAGCTGGCGAAGGATGACCCGGAGAAGTACGCGATCTTCTGGCGCGAGTTCGGCCCCTTCCTGAAGGAGGGGATCGCGATGGACCCGACCGTCCGCGCCGATCTGGTGCCGCTCCTCCGCTTCCACAGCACCACGGCGGAGGGGGATGCGCTGATCAGCCTGGCCGACTATGCGGGCCGGATGGCCGAGGGGCAGGACGCGATCTACTACGTCCTGGCGTCCGATCTGGAGAGCGCGCGGCAGAGCCCGCACCTGGAGGCGCTGGCGGCGCGTGACCTCGAAGCGCTGCTGCTGACCGATGTCTTCGATAGCGTGATGCTCGAAGGGCTGAGCGACTACGAGGGCAAGCCGCTGAAGAATCTCGATGATCCCGACCTTGTCCTCCCCGGCGACGACGCGGGCGCGGAGTCGCGCGTGGATGACGCGGCGTTCGCGACGCTGGAAGAGCGGGCGCGGGCGATCCTCGGCGACCGCGTCTCCGGTGTGCGCACCTCGACCGTGTTGCAGAACAGCCCTGCTCGCCTCGTCTCCGCCAACGCCGGACCGGGGCGCGAGATGGCGCGCATCCAGCGCCTGATGGGCCGCGAGTATAGCGTCCCGACGAAGCTGTTGGAACTCAATCGCGGTCACCAACTCGTCGTCGATCTGGCGCGGATCGTCGCGGAGCGCCCGGATGATGCGCTCGTCGGCCTGCTCTTCGAGCAGTTGTACGACAACGCGCTCCTCCTCGAAGGGCTGCACCCGAACCCCGCCGCGATGGTCAGCCGCCTCCAATCGCTGATGGAGGCCGCCGCGCGCGCGGAGCGGTAACCCTTTCACTAAAGGGTGTTAGTCACCCCTGGTTGCCGGTTGTCGATTATGGTGCCGTTATTTCGTCGTGGAGGCGATGCTACGTGGACCTGCCACCCCAGACGAGCACCAGCGGGCCGTACCGGCCCGCTAGCAG
>JAABUU010002706.1_pt1 | contig 24443 bp, 39 predicted proteins | sample 5559301 | NCBI WGS metagenome assembly JAABUU01 (sample SAMN10711884, study PRJNA513360) | rock metagenome | isolation source: Antarctica rocks | place: Antarctica: Victoria Land, Richard Nunatak white | reverse complement strand
ATCGGTTCTTTTGGGGAGGTTTACAGGGGCACTTGGCGCCACACTGATGTGGCTGTGAAGAAGTTTCTGGAGCAGGACCTGTCACCCCAGCTCATGCAGGTAAGGCCGTGCTGGCATTCAACTTTGATACAATGAGTCCTGGAGGCTTGCCCAGAAGGTAATATTGTGTGTTGACAAGGCTGTCAAGGTCTCGCTGGAACAGGACCTGTCCACCCATCTCATGAGAGTTTGTTTCAGACCACAAAGTGTGTTACTTACGCTTGGTGGTGACCCAAAAGCATAGCTCAACACAAATCTAGCACATGCTGCGTTCAATGCAATCTGCAACCTGCATCTCAGTTGTGGCATTTGTTGAGATCTCTGAAGCCGCCTGGCCCCATAGATTGGCCTATATCTCAAAAAAGTTCCTTTTTTATTGCTCTTGGGCACCTATTGCACCCATGCATTGCGTGCAGGAATTCAAGGCTGAAGTGAGCATTATGAAGCGCCTGAAGCACCCAAATGTGGTCTTGTTCATGGGCGCTTGCACGCAGCCCCCAAACCTCAGCATTGTCACGCAGTTTGTGCCCAGGGGGTCTCTCTTCAGGTTGCTGCACAGGTCAGCCCTACTGTCCTGCACACCAATGGTGGTCAACCTCTTACACAGTGGCTCACGTTGCAAGACGATATGTGCGAAGCCCTGAAGCAAAGCATGCACAGCGCTCATGCTTGTCAAGCAGCCATACCAGCCAAAAAAACCACTTTGAGGATTGAAGTAGTCGGCGTTGCTTTTCTTGATTACGACGCCTTTGTCTTTATGTACTGAGCAGCACTTGGAACAAGTATCACATGTTCCTAGTGACAACCTATTGCCAATGTATTTCATCTGCTCTTTCTTCCATTTGCTCATTCCTTTGTTCATGCACTGATTCATTTAGTCTTTGAATCATTTGTTGTTGATGACGCCAAAAAGTAAACATTCACATGTTCCTGCAAATGCTCGTTGTGCATGGCACAAGTCTTGCCTCGCCAGATTATTCATCATCTGCATTCCCTAGGGGTCAGGATAATGCAGTCCTGAGCTGTTGTCCAAGTGTCTCTCTGTCAGGCAAGTGAGCTTGTGCATGTGGGCATGACAGGGCAGGCCAGCATGGTGCGTTGCAGCTGAATGACCAGCGGCGGATACGCATTGCACTGGATGTGGCGCGCGGCATGAACTACCTGCACAGCTGCCGGCCCCCCATTGTGCACAGGGACCTCAAGTCACCTAACCTGCTGGTGGACAAGGACCTCACCGTCAAGGTATGAGACCCTGCAAATAAGTTGAGCTGTAACGCGAGGGGGACTCGTAGCATGATTGTGAGCTGACACCACCTCCAAAATCCAGTCATTCCTTTGTGTTATGCCACAGGAGAGGAGAGTGCACAACTGGTGAACTGTGCATTGCCATCATTCTTGTCCTGTGTCGACCCCAGTGAACCTAAATCTTGAGTAAACCCAGTGAACCTAAACCTCAGGGAAACTTGAGTGAACTTTAAATAAAAGCCAGTGAATGTAAACCTTAGGTGGATCCCAGTGAAAGCATATGTGACAGACATACCTGTCACATATGCAGACATACCTGCGTGACAGAAAAGAAAAGAAAAGACGACGCCGTTAGGCGTTCAATATAGAGAAGCTTGAGATGATCCTGAGTTGGGCCCAAGCTTCCCTTGGCCTTTCAGCCATTTGAGTGATAGGTCAGGGAAGAGGGGAGGGGGGGACCTATCCTTGCCCCCGGTGTGCTGTGACACTGCAATTGGCATTTTGTGTACGGCCCTTATGGTCTTTTGTATGTCTTTGAAACCTTTCAAGGTATCTTCTTTCTTTTATGATGTTGTGCAGGCAAGATATGGCATGTATGTGTAATTTGCTCATTGTTCCCAATGATTGGTGTCTAGTGATGCCCAGATCCACCAATGCCCAGATCCACCAATGTTGTGAGGTTTGTCTTGTATATTGTGCCTGCAACACCTAGTGGCAGGGGTCTTAGGTGTACCTCGTAGCCAAAATGTGTCAACAAGCTTATGAGTGTTTGGTGTTGCTCAGTTTTTGTCTGCCAAATCTCCTCGTATTTTGTGTCTGAGCCGTACCCTACCTCAAGGACCCATACTTTCCTTCTTCTGCAGCTACGTCCGATATGGCTTGTCAAGGGTGGTAGATCAGCATTGTCTTCGGCAGTGAGCGCCTGCGTGACACAGACTTGTGGCTCATTCAGGTGTGTGACTTTGGCTTGTCAAGGGTGCGGCGCAGCACTTGGTTGAGCTCCAAATCCCAGGCTGGCACACCTGAGTGGACTGCTCCTGAAGTGTTGCGCAGTCAGGCTTACAATGAGAAGAGTGATGTGTACTCCTTTGGGGTCATTCTGTGGGAGCTGTGCACCGGCCAGGAGCCCTGGTCAGACAAGAATGCCATGCAGGTAAATGTCAGCAATCCAACCTATGCCTGCTTATATGTCACCACCCTGACAGCATTTAGCTGAAGCAACAGTAAAGTTGTATGTTGCGCATGTGAATGACCTTACAAACTGGTAAGGCGAGTCCCATGTTAATGCAATAGTCATGTCTGACAAATATCTTGCACACTGAATGGGATCCTTAGTTATCAGCTGCAACAACACGCATCAGTCTGCTTGCATGGCGCTAGTCTGCCCTGACAGCGGATGGTAAAACACATCATGCATGTCTTTGCAGGTAGTTGGGGCAGTGGGATGGGGCAATGCCCAGCTGCCATTGACAGATGACATGCTGCCAGTCCTGCGGGGCCTCATCAAATCATGCTGGGGTCAGCCTCAAGACAGGCCAGGCTTTGGAGAGATCATTGCCATCCTCAAGCCCATGGTGCAGAACACCCCTATCCCACCCCCACCTCCAATGGCCAACGCAGAGCTGGTCAACATTCAGCGCATTCAACCTATGCAGTCGCCCATGCTGTCAGCCAATGCCGGTCCTAGTCAGCGTCAGCCCAGCCGTATGGATGAGCAAATGACTAGTGCTCAGTCCCTGCCTGGGAGGTCTAGTTCTCACATAATGTATGGGGATATGTCTATGGCTGCACAGCATTCGCATGATCCTGCCAATGCTGCTGGCGACAAGTTTGCTGAAGTCGTTCGGAAGGTTATGCATCTGGCAAACAATGCCAAGAATGCTGTAGAGCAACATGTTGGGGAGCAGCCAGGTGGTCTGCATTCAGAATCATCGAGAATGGAACCCCATGCCATGTGAACAGACATGCGTCTGTCTGTTAGTGTAATGAAGTATGTTCAAGATAGCTCATGGATTGAAGGTTTTAGTTTAGGGGCGTTTAAACAGCATGTACAAGAGTTTATGCGTTGTATTCTATGATCGTGTTGATCTTGAACACTTATATCGGCCGAGCAATTTTACTGATAGAGCCTACTGCAGTCATTGAGATGAAAGTTGTTTCAGGCACGGCTGTCTGACGTCCTACCGCTCACAAGCAACAAGTGTGCAGAGTAGACGCAATCATGCATGGCGTGGATCTGGGAACAAGAGGAGGTTGCACGCACTTGTCAAAGGCATCACATGCCCTCATGCATGAATTGTGACTCACAACACAAACATCTGCACGTAGAGTGAGACGCAAACTGAAGCTATCACTCCTTTCTATACGCAGCAGCTAATTGGTTTAGTTAGCTTATAAGTCGAGGTGGCATAATTCACATGCATTAGGAAAAGCGATGGTGATGCCATGCATGAAAAAACAGCGTGCAATAGGTTGCTTCAAACTCATGTCTGTGTCAATTGATACGTCAGCTATGGCATGCACTTTGTAGTATATTACCATGTTTGAACACCCATACTGTAGATGCATTGTCCTGAAGCTCAATGCTGTTGTGATTGTCTTGAGCGGGGAATGCATGCCTCAAGTACACAATTGCTGGAACTCACGAATTGCTGTCATCGGCTCGTCTGAGTTGCTGTGAGCCCTTGTGTTGTTACAATGCCACCGTCTGAGCGCTGAGTTCAAGTCTCCTTGACGTGCTTCAACCTCCTCTTATATTCCAGGTATTCACATTTCTCGTATGCATGTCTCTCACGCTCACATTTCCAGGGTAAATACAGTTCCTTTCTTCTACACGCGTTAAGTGGAACCAAGAGATGCGCGCAGAAGTCTCTATAGCCAAGGGGAATCTTAGCATTCTGGAGTTCCTCCTGCAATTGAAACATGCACTTAGTGCATGTGCCATCTGCAAAGGGGAAGATCAGAATCCAGTGCACCACGCAATCCAGCAGCAGTTTGGGCGAAAGGTCTGCTGTACCTGCGACGCTTCCATTGTGCGCTCTGCTAAAGCGGACATCCCCGTCTTCTGCCTACAAGTCGTGCAGCGCACCAATCCTGCAGCAGCGCCAAGTGGCGGTGCAAAATCTCTTTCAAAGTAGATGGATGGTAGGTGGCTGCGTTTGCTGCGCTGCCAATGTGCTGATCCCTTGCACAGCAAAAAGTTTTGCTTGCAAGATCACCGGTATTGTATTCAGTGTCAATACATGGACGTGACGCCGTAGAACTGAAACGAAGCTAGCATCAGACCGTTTTGGCTGAAGACATGCAGACGAGCCCGCAAAGGGCTGAGCTACATCCGCAACATAAAGCCCTTGTCAGATCAGTGGGCGAGCTGCAGAGTCTGCCCTCGCAAAGCATTCAACACACCAGGTGAGATGCGTGCCTGCTGTGTTGCATGCAACCTTGGTCAACTTAAACTCTCTCTCTTCCACATGCATGAATATAGCAGTGAATCATATTTGGTGCTTGATCTTGCACACATGCAGCCAAAGTATGCATGTCTTGGTTTATGTTACAGCCCCTGTTGTGTCTGTGCAGTGTGTCCACCATTTTGCTGCAGCAGGCCTGCTTTTGTACCTGCAATGATGTCTGCTGTAATGAGCGAAAGGGGCGCGTGTTTTGCTGCTAGCACGTCTGCACCACGTCTTCAACGAACTCACCAAGCAGCAAGACCAATCTTGTGTTGTGCCAGCCAAGAAGCCGGTCAGCCTACAGAAACGGATACAACAAGCGACAATCCATTGTCCAGAAGGGCTGTCATGTCTGCATCGTTAGCATCAGCTGCTGTCATGCTCCTCACAGATACTCCAGCATATGCTGTGCAAGGCTATACAGCTGGCAGAATACCAGGTAACAGAAGTGCATTAGCCTGATGTGTGCTGCAGATGTCTCAGTCAAGATGCTCTGACTGTCATATTGTCTGCACAGGTTTAACTAAGACACCAGATGCAGAAGGCTTCTACACATACACACGGCCAGAAGGGAAACAAGGTGGCCATGGCGTTGGATGGAGTGAGCTTCCACGCTACGCTTTCAAAATTCCCTCTGGCTGGTCAGAAACAGCAGTGTCTATTGCAGATCTGGGAGGCACAGAGGTACAGCTTTAAGCAGGAAGAACAATGCATATTTGCATGCTTTCTCATATGTCTGTCCATGCCTTTTTCACATGTGTGGATGCCACACACTTCACATGTGATGATGCCACATATATTGCCTTAAACATTGCATGCTTGGACAGCCAAGCATATCAGCTGGAGCTGTCATGTACCTCTGCTTTGCTGCACGAGGCTCAAGCCTGACCCATGCCTGTTTGTGCAGATTGATTTGAGGTACACTAACCCTGAAGAAGGTGGCCTTGAAGTTGTGGTGGCTCCAGTCATGCGCTTCAAAGACATCGAGTTCAACGCCAACGTCAAGATAGAAGAGATTGCCCCCCCTGAGCGTATCATCTCTGGTTTTGCCCTGGAAATCTTTGGTGCACCACTCCAGGTGTGTTTGAACCTCAGTCTCTTGCCAGGTTTTCAGCAAGCACAGAGGAAGGCTGCAAGTCTCTATGTGCTATCAAAATGGCGTGTGTGGGCAGCATTTTCTGTTGTCAGAAAGCACATGCTCAAGAAGGCGACAGGTTGCTCAGACAACTCATTCTGCGTACAGGAAGAAGACGTACTACAACAAGAAGTTGAATCTAAGGATGGCTTGACTTATTACAGCTGGTACGTGATTCTCCTGCATGGAATTGCTTCCACTGCCCGTAAAATCTGGTGACTAATTACGACAACTTTGCGCTGCTGCAAATGCAGGGAGCTGAAGCCTCACAGACTAGTGACAGCCACAGCAGTGAAGAATCGGCTCATTTTGTTATCTATCACTGCAAATGCCAGACAATGGCGCAAAAGTCAAGATCATCTGAAGCACATGTGGAAGTCCTTGAGCATTGTCACCAAAACATGATGTGCCTTGTTTAGGCAATACCTCAGTGCAGTTGCATGCAACAAGATGGTGCAAAGATCATAGCCGCAGGCTTTACACACGTTTTGCTACCGCCTGGCCATCTGTCTTGCAACTGATGATGCTGATTGAGTGAACGTATGAGACAAAGCTGAAGTAGACAGAAGACTCTTGGACATACTATACAGGTAGTCTAGCCTAGAAAGGTGATCACACTGAGTCAAGTGATACACCTGTTGCACTGAAAGCAAAACTGAGTGTATCTGCCCTGAATGTTGCACACCTATAAACACCTACAATTACAGCAATGATGGCATTGGGGCACTGGGAGCGTATGTTCAGGAGGACCACAGAGAATACCCAAACCAGCAGCTGACAAAACCGCAAGCCTGACAATCACTGCTGCAGCTCTAGACAGCAATTTACTTGCTGCCATTCTGCAACAAGTGAGGTCCTGCAGTCACAATGCGTTCTGCCAAGTCTTTGCTCACAAAGCCGCCTCCGCTAGCATACTTGCTGAAGTTGGATGTGTACAGCTCAGCCAGATGCCTCAATGTGTCCTGGAACTCCTGCTTATCACTCCACTGAGCCTCTGGGTTCAGCATCGAGACTGGCACCTCACTGATTGATGTTGGTACCTGGAGTCAACACTGGCGTAGCTGGATACAGCTTTCGAAGATTGCATGTGCACAGACACTTGTGGACTGCATGAGTGTACACAGGCCCTTGTGGGCTGCATGAGTGTGCGATAGAGCTGCTTATACCATAACCATTCTAGTATGGCCATCTCTGACATTGAATGGCACACAATATTGTAAGACAACATGCCTGCTTTGTGCATGCATGCTGGGAGGACTGTGCATTGTCAGGTTTGGAGCCATGTTTGACTACTATGCAAAACAAAATCGATGACAGCGTGAACACCAATCACTAGAGCAGGGTCTGATTGAGCAAAGAAACAATTCATGGCCGAAACAAAGGCTTACCCTGAGGTCAAAGATAGGTGTTGACTTGTATTCAGCCTGATTCAACTCTCCTGAGTGAATGGCATTGATGATGGAGCGAGTGTGCTTCAGCTTGAAGCGGGAACCCACACCATACCTGCCAGAATCAGCAAGACTTAGCCATGAGGCAACACCCGGTCTGAGAAGCAACTTCAACTAATCACATCATGTTGCTTGCTTGCAACCTGCAAAAGTCTTGCTGAATGTTGCTTTGTCTGATATGCAAAAGCAGGCGTGAGTTTGGACATCAAGGCATACATGCGGTGTGCACAGCCAGGTTGAGGCTGAGCAGTACTGACCTGCCACCAGTCCATCCGGTGTTGACCAGCCAGGCGTTGGTGCCATGCTGGTCCATCTTCTCTGCCAACATGGAGGCGTACTTCATGGGATGCCACAGCAGGAAGGCTCCTCCAAAGCAAGCACTGAAGGTGGCCTCAGGCTCTGTGATGCCCTGCTCAGTACCTGCCACCTGCACAGCAGCACATGGGATGAGTCATGGCCATATGACTTAGCACAGGAAGGATCTCAGCACGCAGTGCAGCATGACATGATTAAAATGCAACACTGAACCTGCATGGCAGGACTGACTCAAGATAAACTGTGCACAATCCAGGGTAGGCTCTGAGGCAGGGCTGCTGAGTCATTGAACAGATGTGCGTGGCACTCTGACAACAGCATTCAATGTGCATGTGCCCCATGTCAACTTGAATGTTGTATGTCAATCACTTGGCCACGTGAGTGAGGTGTTGACACAAGACAAGAGGCAGTGTGGTACCTTGGCAGTGTAGCCGCTGATGAAGTGGTACATGGCCTGCTCCTTGGTGAGTTTGCTGACAGGCGGCAGCACCCCAAAGGCATCACAACACAGCAGGATGAGGTTCTTGGGATGAGGGCCCACACATGGGATCCTGGCATTGTCAATGTAGTGAATGGGGTAGGAAGCCCGGGTGTTCTCTGTCACAGCGCTGCAACAAAGGAATGCAAGTGTCAACATCACATGCAGATGCATATTTGATTCAAGTCTGTGTTATGTCAGACAGCAGTCTCACGTCAGTACCATACGAGAGATGGCTGTCTGATAATGCGTAAATTATGACAGCCTGCAGTGCAGCCTGCAGCCATCAAAAGCAAGTTGCTGATGGGCATTACAGCTGCTGACAGACTGCTTACTTGTTGTCAAAGTCCACCTCGCGGGTGTTTTCATCGAAGACAACATTCTCCAGGACTGTGCCAAACTTGATGGCACCCCAGATCTCCGGCTCATTCTGCCTCTTCAGGTTAATGCACTTGGCATAACAACCTCCCTCAATGTTGAACACACCATTGTCACCCCAGCAGTGCTCATCATCACCTATCAATGGCCTAGCCTTGTCTGTTGACAAAGTAGTCTTACCAGTGCCTGCAGCCACAACAGCTCTTAGGCGCCCAGTCTCAGGTTTCACGCAGGTGTTACTGGAATGGTGAAAATACTCCCAACTGAACAAACTTCAGCATGCAGACGCAAAAGGAACACCTGCTGACATAGCATCATGAATACACCATGCTCATGCAGGGTGCCCCTAGCATATGCTTGTTAACAGACACATGACTATGAGCAATAAGGCTGCTGCTCATGTGAGATGAGAGATACCTGACAACCCAAAGAAAAGTGTGACGTCGTCATCCTTGCCCACATTGCAGCCAGAGTGCAGGGACAGGATGCCGCGCTTGGGCATGAGATAGTGCATCACGGTAAAGATACCCTTCTTCATCTCACCAGCGTACTGGGTACCCAAGATTACCATCTCCTTGGCCCTAACACACACACAAAACACCACATCAGACAGAATGACAAAAGTATCATACAAGTGTCACACACAAAACACAGCCAGGAGCTGCTTATAGCATGGCCATAAAGCGTGCTGCATATAGGTCAACAAGCATGCAGCGCAGGTTTTGCTTGCCAACATGTAGTGCTGTAGCAGGTACCATCGGTTCAGTTCAAAGTGCAATTTCAGCAATGCAGCGCCAACTTGAGGGAACCTTGTATGGGACCAGGTGCCAAGATCATATAGTGTCTGCAGCAGCAAGCTACAAATGCCATAGACTTTACAGCAAGGAGTGCAAAGGACAAAGCTCACAAGCGCAGAACTCACTTGAGGCTGACATCCACACTGGTGGAAGAAGACATGTAACTGGTGTAACGATTCACTGGGAAAGCTCCAGCATTCAGAATGGTGAAATCTGGCTGGCCAAAGTTCAACAGCTCTTGGTCTGTAGGCCGAATGAGCATGTTGTACATGAACAGAGCATGGTAGGCTCTTGCACACACCACACGGATCTTGATCCTGGCCTGCAGCAGGATGAACTTTTCACCAAATGATCTGGAACACCTGTGACGATACATCTGGCATACACATGATGTGTTTATTGTCAGGATCTGGCATGCAGACAGTCAGGATAGCAAGCCAGGACAAATCAGGCTGTGTAACAATTACTGACATTGCTAGCCTGGCTGTTACCTCTGGGTCCCACCCCGCATATCCGTCAAAGACATACAGCCGATCCAGCATGTTCAAATAGTCCACAGCCCGTTCACGGTTCAGCAAGAATGTCCTGCAACACAAGTGCCCATGAATTGCATACATTCTGTTGACAGGAGAGATAGGGCAATTGTTCAGAGGGCCAGCATCTGATTATGATGAGGTGCAGCAATGAAGGGACTAGATGATGCAGTCATGCAGGCAGGGTGAAAAGGCAAACCAGACTGCTTGTCATACAAGATACAAAGCTCACCGCTCATCCATTACAAAATTGGGTGAACCATTCTTTTCCTGGTTCCACCAAATGTCATTTTCTGAGCTTGGCTCTCTGACAACACGCTTGTCACGTGGACTACGTCCAGTCTTGGCACCTGCATTTGTTGATGTGATGTGAGCCCCTCCAAAGGCCTTCAAGTTTGAAGGCTTTCAAACTCTGACCAACTCTGACATGCAAATAACCAGATGCAAGTTCTGTTACAGCACATACCTGACAGGGTGGCTAGAGCACCAGCAGAAGTGATGGATGTTCCAGGCTCATGTTGCAAGGCCTGCAGGAGAGCCAGATCTTTCAGGCACAGGAACAGATTTGAACAAAGAGAACTGCTCTCATGTGGCTGATGCTTGTAACTGTGTAGGCATTTGTTGTTCAGCAAAAACAGTGCTGATGCTAGTAGCCATGCCAAGACGTATTGTCCAGCATCTTTACCTTCTCGTACAACTCAGCAGGAGTCAAATTGTGATATACAACAGTTGGCTTCAGACCAGAGTCACTCATGGCCGCCATGAAACCAGTCCGCTGAGACTCCAACTTCTTGGCAATGGGGACATTCTTTCCCTGGAGACACGGAGGCTTTAATTACTGCTGCTGCGTAAAAACAACTGGAAACATACACACAAGAGCATTGCAGGAGCAGAGCTGCAGTGCAAGTTGAGTACCTGCTCACCCCTGACAACTTTTGGGCCAACCCTGCAGCAGAGCAGCACATGTTAAATGTGTCACAAGTCTCAGAGCATTCAAGCAAGCATGACAGCTTGGTGTAACTCACGTCCTGGCGCTTGATCTAAGGGTCTCGGAAAGAGAGGCAACCTGGCCGGCATCATCTGCAGCAGCAAGTAACACATCAGCACGGCATGGGCAAGATGCATGTATTCAGACCGATAGACTGCCTTTACTTGTGTACCTTGACGAGGCTTTGTCGACGACTTCTGCAGCCGGTGCAAATCTTGCACATCCTCTGCTCTGCTTGGGTGACTGATACCCTCTACCAACCGCATTGTGTTCTTGTCGTCCTCCTCGACACCGCCATCTTCACTGACGGGGTTGAGTCTGCAATCAACGTGATCGTCAGCTCTGGTCCGACAAGTGACTCCCCAATCTGCCCCAACACAGGCAATCAAGTTGAACTGACCTTGTCGATCCTGTGGGTGCTGTTGGTGGCATCGACATGGCTCTGTACCGATTTTTGCAAATCACAGCTACGGACGGCAGACGCGCAGCTTGTGTCTGCGGCACGAAACCAGCTGGTGTGTACCAGTTTGCAATAGGACTGAGTCAGCAAATAAAATCCACGCTGGCGCCCTGGCGGCCACAGCTCTCAAGAACGTTTCGCTAGTAGTCTGTCTGGAAGTGCGTGCGACTCGTTGAGTACTTTGTAAGTGTCTGACAGCTGGCGGCGGCACGCCATGTCATCGCTGCCATGTCATCAACCGTAGTTGATGATGCATTACTGGCATCCTGCGTCATGAAAAGTTAATACGCTTCTCGTGACCGCCCCCTAATTTTGCAGCGTCAACGGCTCCGAGACCACACCAGGACGGTGTCTTGTGCATGTACAAGAGTACACTTCGCTGCACCGTCTGCATGTATCGTCAAGCAGCAAAGACTCTTCTGGGTTTGCCGAAGTTTCGCTATTGTGCTGCACAGGCTGCAGAGCTACGTGCACGGTCGCTGCTGCCGTTGCACTGCTTTGTTTCTAGAGCCCGGTGCGCTACAGCCTGCGCGCAAAGCTGTGTTCTTCATGTAGTGAGTGCTGCCCGTCAGTCTGCCACGAATGCGAAGCCGGACGTGCAGGCCAATTTGCGCCAGGCGCTTGAGCTTGGAGTTCAGTTGCCAGAGCTGTGCTCGGGTTGTGGCGTCAGACTTCAGGCTGAGACCACTGATGCTCCAGGGTGTGTTCAAGAGCTTTTTCGTTTGCATCACAAAGCAGCTGCTTTCACCTGTATGATGCAATTGACAGCTGTCGTGCAGATACTTCCAGGTCTCTCAGCGCTTGTTGAAGCAGCTAGCAAACCTCCAAGCTGACACTCAGGAGGTAATGGATAGTAACTTGTAAACACATGCTGATGTGCCCTTGCCTTGAGCTTGACATGCATTTTGTGTTGCCAACAGATTGCCACTACACAGGAGGATGATGCTGCTGATGCCCTGCAAGCTAAAACTAGCATGGACATCGACGAAGATGCAGATAGGCTACAGCGGCAGCGGGATGTCGAGCCCAGCACCTCCAGCAGTGAGGAAGACACCATGCCAGCCATCTTGTGTGCTCGCTGCTACTCCCTCAGACACTATGGGTAACTTCCAACCACCAGCAGTCTACAATGTGTCATCTGCTACTGCAAACCTAATTGTTTCATTTGAGCAGGACATGTAGTGTTGCTCCAATTTCTGGATACTTGGTCACAACTGACACTCAGTCATGCAAGAATTTGAAGGTGTCAAACTCTCTCTGGCTATGCATTACAGGCATGTTGTGAGTCAGCATGGGGAGGCAGCTTTGCCCAGCTTCGACCTAAACAAGAAAGTTGGCAGGAAGATCAAGCTGCAAAAGTACAGGCGTGCAGTTGTGCTTTGTGTTGTTGACATGGCAGACTTTGATGGCTCCTTGCCTCGTGAGGCTCTCCAAGAGCTGCTGCCCGGCTTAGAAGAGGGCGAGTATGGGTCACAAGCTGGCTTAGGTTATAGGCTAGTCGTTGCTGCCAGCAAAGTGGATCTGCTCCCGCCCCAAGCTACACAAACCAGGCTGCAGGTACAGTCATGCAAAATATCACCCCCTGTTACAGATGCATCCTGGCTGCATCAGTCATGGTGGACTCTACCTGGACGCTTCACCTCAAAACAGACCTGAGGGTGAACCAATGATGCTCACTGGGCAGTTCTGAGAAGACTGCATGTCATGACAGCGTTTGCTTGTCATTATCACATGTGGAGTCACGGTGGTCCACCCGCTCTTGTTGCTACCCAGACTGCGTGTCATGAGCACAGAGTGAGGATTGCACTACCACTATAGCTGCTGAGCATATCTTGTCGTCTGACTTATGGCCAAACTTGTCAAAGGTTACCAAGTCAGGATGTGTACCTAAGCCATGATGCTTTTTATGACAATGGCCTGCAGGCTTGGGTTCACAGGCGATGCAGGCAGGCAGGCCTCCCCTCGCCTGCTGCTGTGCACCTCATCAGCAGTGTCAAAGGCACCGGCGTCAAGGATGTATTAGGCAGTGTTCAGGAGATGGTGGGAGCAAGGGGCGATGTATGGGTGGTTGGGGCTCAGAATGCTGGCAAGAGCTCCCTCATCAATGCAATGCAGCGGCTTGCTGGCTTGAAAGGCGGTCAACAACTGACCACTGCTGCACAGCCAGGCACCACGCTAGGTGACTGTCTGCCCTAACCCCCATGCTTGCATTCAACACCCAGCTGGTGTCCAAACACCACTGGCCCAGCACTCTGAGTCAAGACAGTGCAAGGGCAGAAGTTTTTTCTTTGCCTTTGGTACATATCGTCATGACTGGGAGCTTGAGGGTGAAGGGAGTGCCACATTGCCACAATGCCACCATAGCATGAGTCCTGCTGACATACGTCTGAAGCTATATGTGTGTCACGAGCTGATGTGGCTGACGCAGGGATGTTGAAGGTGGAAGGTTTACTGCAGTCAGGGTGCAGCATGTGGGACACTCCTGGTGTGCCTCATCACTTTCAGCTCTCCTCAAAGTTAACTGCTGATGAGGTACGTCTGTGCACGCTGTCCACAGTTGCATACTGTAGACTGCACTGGAAATTGAACTAGCATGCATGCACTGTGCATGCTTCTGTGCATGCTTCTGTGCATGCTTCTGTGCGTGCTTCTGTGCATGCTTCTGTGCTTCATGCCCGTCTTGTAAGTCTCTGTCCTGAAGAATTACAGCAGATCAGGGCAACAGCAATGTTGTTGCCCTGCTCACCATTGTCTCTTGAACATGCCTGAGCCCTTTGCTACATTCCATAGCCTACTGGAGGCTGAGCAGTTGACATGGTGGCTGCAGGTGCGGATGCTCCTGCCAAGGCGTCACCTGAAAGCTCGCACATTCAGAGCCTCTGCAGGCCAGACGGTCTTCCTGGGTGGCCTTGCACGCATTGACGTGGTACAGATACCAGCTCAGACCATTTACCTGACCGTGTGGGCTTCAGATGAAGTCACCTGCCACTATGGGCGGACAGACAAGGCAGATGACAGGTAGCGTGAGTGTGTTGTCGATGCATGTACTCACTTTTGAAAGGCATGGCGGGTTCCAGAGGTACAGATTTGCTGTGTTTATGAGCAGTGCGTCTGTTACAGAGTCTTCAAGACATGGCATGTCAATGAGATCAGCTGCATGATCTCACAGGTCAGCTTACTGCTGTATAAGTAACAGAGGTGCTCTCATCATTCAATAAAGGCATTTACTCTGATGGCATTTACTCAGACAGCATATCAGTCTGTAAGAGAGCACGTAGGCTTCAGCTAACAGGAATATATGTGGTTATGCAGATTAACTGGCAATGGTGGTTCTCTGCTTGTTCCCCCAGTGGGAGGTTCTGCACGAATGGCCGAGCTGGGGCCTTTGTTGCCTCAGGATATTCTTTTAGAAGGCAGCAACTGGAAGGAGAGCTCTGTTGACATTGCAATTGCTGGTGAGTTTGCACACATGTGCACTTTGCTTCAACTAAGACAATCAATCAGCCTGCTGCATCAATCACTTGTGGCAGCCACAATGCCCTAGATTGGGTCTGAGTGATTAGTCTGTATGCTCGGCAAGCAGCTTGGCTTGCTGGTCATGTCTTTCACTGCTGCATGCGTTGAATGATGTTGCCCTGTGGCATAGTGTCTAATGAACTGTAGCATGCATGGACACGTATTGTGACAGATGACATCAGCAAATTTTGCAAGTGTTCTGTGTATCCAAATAAAGCCTGCAGCCCTGCATCAACATTGCATGTTGCTGCCCAATCATTCAGTGCTGTGCAGGTCTGGGGTGGATTGCAGTGGGTGTAAAAGGACCTGCAGATTTGAGGCTGTGGGTCCATCAAGGCGTGGGTGTGACAACACATGCATCAGTGTTGCCTGATTATGCCCAATCCCTTGAGCGACCAGGATTCAGCAACTCCAATTTGAAGGTAGCAGTCAAGAGCAAAGAAAAGGCAGGGAAAGTGGGCAGCAATAGACGTACAAGCACACTGGTCCAGTGAACAGCTTTGGCACTGATGCGCTTGGGCTGTGTGAGGGTTTGTTTTGTTGAAGTTTTGACCTGTTTGTGCAAAACTGCAGCTTTGGCTGTATATTAGCATCCAGTAGACGGCAAGTCAGCAGGCAGCTGATTCAGCTAGAGTCTATTGGCTGGCTGGCTATGCACAAGGAAACACCTCAAACAATTCAGAGCAACAAGTGAAGTTGCTCAGAATAAGACAGATGATCACCTCAACAGATTGCAAACTTCTCTACTGCGGACAACATATCTTTACATTGATATAAACAGCATGTGACACATCACACTATACAGTTCCTTACCCTTGCAAGTAAAACTTGACTTATGTTGACTTCCTGATGGTGGGATGTTGTGGGAGATGGAAGAACTGCATCAGTGAATCAAGCATATTTCACAGCACCAGGCCTCGCGGCTTCATCTGCAAGAGCCTGCTGCACTTCTTGCTTCACCATGGTTTCATCAACCTCGACCTCAGAGTTACATTGCTGAAACTGTTTGTCAGTCTCTGCCTTCCCTGCTCTGGCAAGATACTTGCTGCGCTCAAGCAGCACAGTGGGCACATGCACCTTGTGCTTCTGAGCTAATTGCAGTGCCCTGTCCCATCTGAACGTCCTGACGCTGATCATGATGGCTCTGTATGTCAGGCCAGCCTGCACAGCAATGACTGTCGTTTGATGGGGAAAAAAGAATCAAACAGGAAAGATGTCTCAACTTGTTGTCAAATAAGACAAAAGCCTGCTGACTGTGCAGCAACACTGTTACTTATAAAGAAAGCGTTGCCACATCATACACACACAGCCGGGCCTACAATGCAGCTGTGATGATCAGCCATTAGGTGAAAAATCACATGCTGGTGAGTCACATGCCTGGTGAACCGCATTCTGATGCAAGACAACATGACATCTTGTAAAGCATGAGCAGTGTTTGCCTGTCATGCAGAAGCTTGCAACACGCTTTTGACTGTGATATCAGTCTTTACCTGCAGCAAGATGGCTTCAGCTTCAGCTACATTGTGCTTGTACAGAGCCAGCTCTGCCAGGCGTGACTCCCTGGTTGGAAGCTGCTTGATGTAGAGCATGTACTGCAGCTTGTCCACCTCTTCGCACCCAGCAAAGGCCACCTCAGCTGTGTTGAGCTCCCCAGCAGCCACCGCCCAGCCTGCCAGACATGCCCACAAGCTTGCCTCCTGCATTGCAATACCACTTCTTCACTTACAGATGCAGGCATGCAGTTTGCTTTCAGCATGTTCTGACTGCATGGCTGGTTGCTTGCTACAACAGCCATGCAGTCAGAAAGCCAGGCTGCATCTGGTTTATTTGTAGGCGATGCTACACTCACAAGAAGCACTGTGTACAAAAATTGTAACTGTTCCAGAGGCGGTTTGGGGGTGTTTGCAGAACTGCAATGGCGTGAACAGCTTAGCTTTGGGTTGCGCTAGCATGCAGTCTCTTGCAGCTGCGCATCAGAGGGCTGCAACAAGCTGTGCTAGACAGCAATCTAGAAGGGTGCTACCGGAATAACACAGGTTCATCAGCTTCATTTCATGCCAAGACCCTACCCTTGCACATGCGTGCAGGTGCACATCAAGAATGCTACAGGCAGCTGTGGCGATTGCAAGGGCAAAGAGTACTCATCACATCAGGATTTGTATATGTGTGCCTCATTGGGGGACAATGTGCAATCTACAGTCACGGTCAAAGAGCACAGCGGCGCATGCAGGCTAGCTTATACCGTACTGGCACGAAATCATCGTGCACCCTAAAATTTCGAATTTATTTTTGCTACCCCGCACTACGCCGTACATGTATAACTTACGGTGTATGCACTACGTATTTGATGCATGTAACATTAAGTTTACGGTGTATTACGGTCAAATTTCGGAATTAACTACATCCCGCAGGGCACTATCGAATTAATTTTGCGGGATGATTTCGTGCCAGTATGGTAGGCCAGGCTCACGGGCATCATGTTGCAGCTGTACCGCAAGGAGGCTACACACCATCGTCTTGACTGTACCACCAGGAAGACAGGTTTACCTTAACTGCATGGCAGAGCTTGGTGGCCTTGTCCCAGTGATGCTGTGCCAGCAGCTGATGCAAAACGAGGGGGTAGGGTGATGCCCTGGCCACCACCTCAGATCCATCACCCTTTCGCAGCATGCACTGACTCCCAGAGAAGCTGCTGATCAATGCTCCCTTACCCAGCTCCCTGTTCAGACAGGCAACATTTACAGACTTGTACTTTGTGTCTGATGCAAACAGTGCTCAGGATGTGAACAACCCTGCACAGCGTCAACAAGCATAATACAAAATGGCTAGCCAGGGTAATGCAGCACTCAACATGCTGTTGCAGGCTTGGCGTGTCAGACATTCAGTTGCACACACAGCGTTCTGTAGAAACGTTGGCCCATGTGAATTGGCGCCAGGCAGTCTGTGTTCAAACACCCAGTGTGCTTCACCATTGTGATCTACTGACATCATGCCCATAGCCCGTCTGTAACATGAAACATGCATAGCAGGGCAGGGCGGATATGACTTCGCATATGCATACATGAAGGGCTGCCAGCTCCCTAGGGACCTCACCCAGCAGTCTTGACGCAGCTAGTGGTCGCAACCAGCTCCCTGTCCACAAATACCATGTTGGGATAGTATTGCAACACCTGCATCACAATGCCATCAGCTGGGTTGCACTGCCCATCAGGGTGTAGGCGTTGGCATCAGTTGTCAGCAGACGCCTGCACTGCTGTGCACCACGCCACTGGCACAAGGGGAGAGAGCTCAGTCTGGCCAAAATGTTGTGCAAGGTCAGCCAAATGCAGCAACAGAATATACACATCCCCGTGTCATTCTCAATGCAGGTTTCCTTAAGACCTTAGGCATCCTAATTTGGTCCAAATCATTGCCCACTTTGGACCAGATCATTGCCCTCAGGCACAGGTAGGGCCTGAATGCATAGCTGGACATGCAAGCAGAGAAACAGGCCTACCAGCTTGTGATCTGCTATGAACGCCAGCATGCCTACTGAGTCATGCCAAACTGCACAGTCCACCATTGCAGCCAGTTTGACGGCAGGGCCCTTGCCCGCAACAGGCCTGATCCACAGGTCTCTACTCTGGTCCACAAATACAACCTGGAGGACCATGAAGTAAGCTGTTTACAGTGCAGCCAGCCGGAATCCAGTACATCTGCAGCTGTCAGGATATGGTTTTTACGATGTATCACTAAGTCAAATGTTATTTTCCATGAGAGTGTTTGTTTTCCAACATCTGACTGCATCAGGCCCATCATTTTGTGATTGCATGAAGCAACACCCATCTGCAACCACCGAGGGCAACGTATACACAGAAGGCCATTGCAAGCATGCGTAAGGTCTACATCTGTCAGGCTGAGGAGAGTCCAGGTGGCTTGAGGGACCTCCCAGTATGCGAGAAGAAAGAGTACCTGCCGATCAGGTGCAATGCCCTGCTGATTGATGGCTGTGCAGACTATGACACTGGAGTGCGTCACAACCTGGCCTTGCGGCTTGCCTTGAGCTGTGTCAAAGAAGTGGATGACTGCAGCAAACGCACTGCAACAGCTCTAAAGACTGGCTGACTCAGATGAGGCGTCAACAGCCAACAGAAGCAAGTCTGCCTGTGATGATATGGTGCTGCAAAACAGTGAGTGCAAACAGAATATAATTACAAGTCTGATCAGAGAAGTCCATTTGCGTTGATGCTGCCACCATATTGTGCAGGTTCTTTCCAATGTGGTGATCATGCTAAACTGCAACTCAGTAATGCTTGGTGTGCACCACGCCAATGTATGTGAGTTACTCTGTGTGCATTTGACAAGACATCACAGGCGCACTAGCTGAGCCTTCAACAGTAACGTCAGCATACCTTTGCCCTTCTCTGCCATATCCACAACAGCGAGTGTGTCATTTGACAGGCTGATGAGACGCTCATTCAGCAACTCAGGACGCAGACCTGTAGAGAATGCACATGCATCCATGCATCAAACACTGACCTCAGACAGCAAACCCGCTTGCTCAGTGACTTGAGTGCATCAGGCAGACAGATTAATTGCAACAGGTGTCATTGCCTTTGACCTGTCTTTAGCAAATGCGAGATCTGCCCGTTCTGCAAACAGCATTGTTCTAGGTGTCTTGAAACAGAAATAAGGAGGCTATGCTGTTGATGTGCATGGCACCACCTGGCTGGAGCCTTCTTTGTCATGTAGCTGAGTATGTTGCTGCAAGAATGTAGCACATATACATTTGAAAAGTGGCGCGTAGCATTCCAGTGTGACACGTATGTCAGGACTTACCTTGAAACTTGACTGCACATACTTGCTGCCCCTCATACGTCATGACTTGCATGCCTTTGGAGCGTGTCACCATAAGAAAGCACCTGGGTAAGTCACAGTCTGCATAAGCGCAATGCATTGCAAGCAGCCAGCAGTCTGCTGTTGTATTGTCTGTATGGACAAGGATGCTGGCACAAAAGACACACAGACGGAGCTCATTGGCACAGTATGATAGGCTGCTACAGGGAAGTCTGCTACAGGGAAGTCGTGTGTGTATTTGTATTGGCAGTGTTTGCCTCCTGAGATGTGCGTCAAGTCACATGATTGGTTGACTGAACCAACATTCTAAGCTGCAATGCTGATATTGACCCGACAAGCGCAAGACTAATATTCTTATGGTGTGAGTGAAAGGCAAGCAGGAAGAATTACCTGTCAGCATGCATTATGAGTGTAGGCGTCTCTTTCAAGTCCAGAATGTGGGGTGTGTTCAAGCTTGCTAAGCTGTATATACAACATTGAGTAGCTGTAGCCACGACCAGATGCCCATGACCTGTAAGCCAACTAAAAGTGTGTCATATATTGCTCGCGCATGAGAGGGCTGCCAGAGGCCTATCCTGAGGTTTTGCTTTGAGTATCATTCAGTCACGTCTATATTGATATTGTAGCTGCCAAAACATGGGAGTTCAATTGGGATCCAAAGTTATATACATTCCCAAGGAAGGCATGTTGCAAGCTCGGTACAAGCTAATGTATTGTCTTTGTTGTGCACGCCCCACAGTTTGACATGGTGCATCCCTCATGCATGCTCGTGCAACACTAGCATTGTGATGTTGTGCTGGCATACCAGCGTAGATCCTTAAGAAAGCAGGTCTTATGCGCTCTGTCAGGCTCTCTGGGCATCACTATGGTAGTTTGTGCAGTCAAGGACATCTGCATTGCTTGGTTCATCAAGGCATGCATCACAACATGAGCAGGCAGTTTTGAGGTTGCTAAAAGGCACAAGATGCCTGCAAATCAAAGATTCCATGGGCATTTACCTAAGCACATCTTGATGACTCTGTCCCGGAAGTCTAACTCGTCTTTAGTCTCCTCTAGAAGGTGATACATCTCCACGGAATTCCTGTCTGTGAGGACAGCCCGCATAGCCCCAACTTCAGCAGTGAGACCGACCAGGCGACCAAAACACATCTGGCCATTGGCGCCTGCCCCTGCCACCTGAGTCCCATCTGATGTCCAAGCAAGACTCAGGATGGATCCGGTATCTGTGAAGGCCTGGTAAATAGCACACAGACTGTTTGGTTGCTTCTGTGCTTGCACTGGGTTGCGTATGCAGCTGTCGCATGCAATTTACATTTTTCTGCGGCATGATCAATTGCCTGTCAGCATCAATGCTGAATGCAATCAAAGGCCAAAATGTGGTCAGCATAGGCTGTTACAGGCTGAAGCCAGCACAGCTGCATTGACACCGGCAGTGCAGCAACAACAGAACTGCCACACCTTGGAGCAGAGCCAACCAGAGGCATGGCACAGCAGCAAGCTGTTGTATGTACCAACAGTGAAGATTTCAGAAGTTGGACTCCAGGCCAGAGCTGTCACTGCAGACGCCAGAGGCGTACTCTGGTACAGCAGTCTACCCAGACTGTCCCACACCTGTAAACATTCAAACAGCTCTCTGCTCATCATGATGCAAGTCCTACAGGCAGCATCAGCATCGACATGTGTATGCCAGATTCAGACGATCAACCATAAAAGGACCAGTTGTGGTATACGTCCGAGTCTGCATGTAAATGTGCTAGCTGTTAAGAAATGGTAGCAAGCAGGCAGCAAGCAGACTGACCTTGTACCTGCAGTCCTCCCCTCCAGAGATGATCAGATCATTCACAGAGCTCCAGTCCACCTTCAAGATGGCTCTGTCATGGGCCTGCCACACCAGCTTCTTTGAGCCCGACTGCAAAGGCACGATGCTGAGATCCTTGCCACAGCTGTAGACAGCTGCATAGGAGTCAGGACCCCAAGCTGCAGAATACACAGGGTAAGAAGCTGTCGCAATGGTGGATCTCAGCATGCCTGCTCCTGACCAAGTCTTGACTTGCCCATCTTCTCCAGCGGTCAAGATGGCAGTGCCTGCAGGTTTGGCCTGGAGTCACCGAAGATGATAGCGTACAAATTCAAGTTCCACAAAGCAGACGCGCACTGACTGCATACCTTCAGGGCTCCATTGTAAAGCCGTAACAGCTCCCTTGTGTGCTTTGATTTGCTTATCACGCCTCCCCGAACCGCCAAACAAGTTCAAACTTCCTGTGGGCAGCTAGGCTGATGAACATCAAGTTGGACTCACAATGCAGCACGCAGTGATGTCTCACCATCTGTGCAGGCGACTGCGAGGACTGCAGCACTGCCATCTTGTGATCCAGCAGGGCACCACTGTAGATCTGTGCAATAAGAGTCGAGGCTACAGACCTGCCAGCGCGCAACATCACTTCGTCCATGGATACGGTAATGTTGGGCTTATATGGAAGAGTCACGCACTTGACCGCTTTGCTGTCCCTCTGCTGTCCAGCGCTGCACAGTTTGATCATCACTACCACTCACAAGGTGACCGCCGTCCCAGCTTACTGCACTGACCAGCTCACGGTGACCTTTGCCGTTGTTGTGCAAGATTACAAGTCTCATTCCGTGGAACACGACTCGGTGCGCAGGCTGCGTCGGAAGTGTCAACAGTGACACCTGCAAGTAGCCGCTATTGCGGTAATTGGCAGTAGATCGTCGACCTCGACCTCGACCTCAAACAACTCTCACAATGCTCATGAACACAGGACTAGGACTGGTGACAGGATGCCTTAGGCGATCGAGCATGGTGATGTTGCCGCTGGCTGTACTACTGCAGCACCCTTGCTAAAATTATCCCGCATCCCTGTGTTGTTTAGTAATCACATGGAATCTAAGAGCTGTTCAGCACTGAAGTAGTGCGCGCAATCGCATGCCTGGACATCGCAAGTTGCGGCATCGAATCCAAGACTCTTGTTGCTGTTCATGTGTTGAGTGCACATCTAGTTGCTTATCTTTTGTCGTTGTGGTCGCTGGAGAGACTGCTAGACTGCTTTCCTGACCTACCTCGTTTGGCCCACAAAATTGACATCAGACCTCAGGATGGCGGACCCTGTGAGTGACACAGCCCACTTAAACTCCACTGACCATGAAGCAAACGGATTCCTCGAATCCGCGGAGGACCCTACCGCCGAGGCTGACTCGATTCAACCCGAGGTTATGGACGCCAGCAATGCAAACCACTCAGCGCTCACGAAGCCCACCGATAGCAGTACAGCAACCCAGGATCCACATCAAAGCTTTGCACCAAATGGGCACGCAGCGCAGGAGTCCTTGCAGCATAACGGCCACGGTGCCTCAGCTGATCTGGAGGAGAGTTCTGCAGACTCTGCGACGGGCTCACCACAAGAACCTGAAGAGGAGCCCTGGAAGAAGCGATTGTACTTCGTTCGCGTGCCCAAGTTTCCAGAAGACAACCAGTACGCGGTCAAAGTATTGCAAGAGGAAATCGATGTCTACAAAAGCCAGGTTCAGCTGCTAAACGAGAGTGTGAATATAGTACGGGTGAGGATATTACGAGACTATATTGAGCTGCTGTCTCATACTCTAGCTCGACTGCTCTTGTGTAGAGAAGGTGACCCAGTTGACCAGAGAAAGGTCACCTTTCGACTGCACTGTTTATTCTGCAGATGCAGCGAGATAGTGCCAAAGAGAGTGTGGCTGACGCCAAGGAAAGTATGAATGCAGCAACAAATGCATTTCAAGCAAAGCACAGGGAAGTTGAACCTCTGCAGACCGGCAAGAAGAATCAGAATGATTTGCAGCGAAACGTTCAGGCAGAGTATCGAGACCTTGAAGTCAGATCAGAGCAAGAGCTTGACGCCAAGGTGAACATGCAACCTTGGCATCATTGTTGCGACCAGCATGCATGGCATCACAAGCAGTATAGTGCCAAAATAGCTTTTCCACTGTGGATAACAGCAGCAGCAGCAGCCCAGGACTGGAGCAGTGCATGCAGGCCTGAACTTCCATGCAAATTCACTGCGGTGCAAATTCACTGCTGTGCAGCAAAGCTATTGTTGCCTTGCAGATCAGGGACATGGAAAATCATATGGCACATGAGAGCATCCCCATTGCTCAGGAGAGGCAGATGGTGAAGCACATCAAGAAGCTACGTGATTCACGGCAGCGAGTGCGTCAGTATGAGCACATGTATGCAGGCATTGAAAATGCCAGGGCTGCTGTCCGCAGTGGTCAAGGTGAACTCAAGGAGCTGCTTCAAGAGCGCCAGGTGCTTATTCCACATCTCACTCTTGTACATGCAGCTGACTATCAAACCATGATTGCCAGAATTTGATGAAGACTCAAGTTGAATTTGGCATGACAATATGGTGTTAGCCTGCTGTCTGGTCTTCATTTTTGCTGGTAATCTGCTAATGTCTTTTGCAAGATTTGAACTGCAAGAAGGCATCTGCAATGCCATCTTTACAAGCGCACGGGCCAGCTCAATTGAACAGCATATTTGGTGCAGGTCCTGTTTGAAGACAAGCAGCTGCAGCAGACCATTTTCAACAAGCACAGAGATGAGCTGCGGTCTCTGAATGACAAGATCAGTGAGATCATGGTCAGCTCACCCACTGCTGTCCATCTGGCATGCATGTCATTTGTTGCTTGGTCTTGTTGCTGTTACATTATGCTGCATAGCCAGACAGCACAGGCATAGCTGACAAGTACATATAAGGCTTGTGTCCAACACATTTGCACTCCTGTACAACACAAAATTGGCTGAAAGCTGACTTAGCACTAATGGCCACAGC
>JAABUU010002704.1_pt1 | contig 24446 bp, 24 predicted proteins | sample 5559301 | NCBI WGS metagenome assembly JAABUU01 (sample SAMN10711884, study PRJNA513360) | rock metagenome | isolation source: Antarctica rocks | place: Antarctica: Victoria Land, Richard Nunatak white | reverse complement strand
GCGTTTGTAGGCGAAGAACCGGAAGTGCCAAGCAGAGAGGGTTTGGACGAAGATTATTACTACGACGTATTTGGGGGTTCATGATCTCCGCCATCGTGTTCTTTTCGTGCGTAGGGCGGTGGATTCGAGATTTTGTTTGAGATACCCCTTTAGCAGCTGACGATGATATCGATGAGACCGGTGCTGCTGCAGGCAACAAGGAGCAGGTTGCTGCCCGGGAATCATATACAACGTTAGCAGATAGCATCCCCTCTAGGCAATACTTACTGCTGTCTTGCGCCTTCACTCAGCCTTACCATTTGCTACATGCTCACAGACGGCCCCGCTGTCTCAACCACGGTCTGAGCTGCTCCTTTGATTGCAGGTCTTGTCTAGCTCATTTCGGTCCATTGCCTCTCAATTCGCACCTCACAACAGCCATAACACCTTGGGGACACCGGGGACTATTCACAGAACAATCTGACTTTCTACAGCGATATTACCTTACCTCGCCTCACATCGTCTGACCTTATCTCGTCTGAACTTACCTTGTCTCACCTCACAGCATAACACTTTTGCCTATTCACAGCTTATCTGCAGCATTAGCACTCGTCCTTACCCGGCCCTGCTCGGGTCTATATAATCTTCCCCCCCCCACCGACAAAACGTCTTCCTTTTTCTCTCCCCAACCAACATCTCAGAGATGTAAGCCCACTGGCTCGGGCGAGTGTTAATACGCTTTGCAGCCTTACAATGGCAGCTTCAATGGGTTTGGGCTTTGCCACCTTCCTTTGATTGGTTTATATATATAATTTTTTGAGAAGCCCAACTGTCTACGTTGTCTCGCCCATAACAGGTGTACATCCATACTCAATGTCACATCCTACTCGGTTATAATTCGCCACCAGCCTACATCATGAGCAAACTGGCACAGAGAACTGCTCTGACCCAGTGGCGGTCACCGCCGTCTCTGCCGTCTCCACCCGCCGGGGTATCATAGAAGGGCTAGAGCGAGAGCGAGGGCAGATGGCGGCGTGTAAGCCGCAAAGCTGGTGTGAGACTTGGTGAGACCGATCGAGGAAACGAGATCATCGCGGGCTAGCGACAAAGGTAAGCCGTCACTCTGCTATTTCCTAACTAGGAGGACCCAGACGCTGATGTTTCATTGGTCTCGGTGCAGCCGACATGCTTGAAACCTGGAAGCATGTATACCATCATCGCAGCAGCGTGAACGCTGCGCAACAATGAAACGCCGTTGTGCGCTCAAGCAACGGCCTCCTCGGCCATGGCAACATGTGGCTGTGCATCCGTCTTCTACTTAAGCGGAGCACACCATTTTTGGGCTCTAGCCCACCCTGTGGTGGGAGGAGTCAACCTAAGAAGCAGCCTACCTACCGCTTGAACAACAATCAAGAAGCCCTTCGACTGAGTTGGGTCGTGACTGATGAGGTGCACGATGGAGTTCACAGAACCTCAAGAATTGAGTGTGTGACGGATAACAAGGGTGGCCGTGGAAGAGAGGTAGCGACCGAATGATTTGCGTTACGAGCATTGGCTCTTACACAGGTCAGGTCAAGAAGCTCTTCGAGGAGCTGTACCAACTGCGAAGAAAGACGGGTCGAAGCAAGCTGCTGCCGATGCAGATGATAAGGAAGCTGTTCAGATGGGGTCAGATGATGATCAATGAGACACATACTGAGGTCAGCTGAACCACAAGGATCATATTTCTCAGTGAACTGATAAGAGAGACGACTTCTGGATCAACTGAAAAACGATTTCTCTTGGGTATTTCATTTGTGCGGGGACCAGGGCAGATAGCGGGTGTATGAAGACGAACCATTTCCATGGACAACTCGAGAAATTCTTATTCACGCGGCTAATTGAAAACGGTCATCCCCATATAATGCTCACCCAACAGCATCGCATGCGAGACTCAATCGCCACCATATTCCCCAAGCTATGGTACAAAGGGATGTTAGAAAGCATGCCATCCACTGCAGATCGACCTCGTGCCGTCGCTTTCTACAAGTTCTTACAAGACCGATTCAGTACCGAGGGGCCCACATGGATGGAGCCAATGCAGGACAACATCAGGAAATGATGTAATCCCCTGAAGATCAGTGACTGGCCGATGGCTAACTCTTATCGGGCCAATCTGAAAGATTGCACCTATGAGAGCCTCCAAAAGCTGGACAAGAGGCACGTCAAGCTCTCCAGAAATGACAAGCCCGACGTGGTGGAGAGAGATCAACATCTCGCCACCATGTCCAGGATCTTGGGGACGATCTGGCTGAGACGGAGCGCGGACACGGCTACGAGCAATTGATGGTCTTCAGGGTGGACTTAGCACCCCCGAAGGTTGAGCCTTCTCCCTCCGCGACTGAAGAAAATAGGTCGCCATCGCCTCCGTCGACGAAAGAAAGGATGTCGACTTCCTCCGAATCCTGGCAAGGGCTCTCACCTTCCCCGCAGCCTCTCGCGAAGGCCCTGCATGAGGAATGAAGAGTTAGCTTTAGTATCACCAGCCTTCTTCAGACACGCACTTGTGGTACTGTCACGGCACACAAGCCTCACTGTCAACTGATCGCCTTACTGCCGTCAAGTTCGCCGGCGCCGCCCTTGCAGTTTCACATTAATACGGCGTCACCACTTCAGTCATCCCCGGCACATAGCTTTACAGCGCCACAACCTGACTTTCAGACGCCAGCAACACTGGTAATGATGAGTGTCATCACTGTTTTAACTTGTCGGTTGCGGATCGGATCCGGCGAAGATGAAAAGGCGTAGCAACCTTTACCTGAATCAGAGCATGTGCGTGCGGAAGGAGTGTCTTGCGATGTGTGAGAAGGCTTTGGCAAGCAGAGCCCACGTTTGGAGAAGGCTTGATGTGTGGGACTGCTGCGGTGGCCAGCTCACTTTCTGCTCTCCTATACCAAGGCATCTCCACCTATACGATTGCTGTGACAGGTGCGCGTGGGCTCATCGGGAGCAACCTGCTCAAAGACCTTCCACGCTCGAATGATTTCAATCGTCGACCTGAACTTAGCCATGTGGAGCTTGGTGGTAGACTCCATTAAAATTTGACCTCATGAAGGTGGCGCAGCAGGTCCCTCCATACAGAATCACGACGGTGGAGCTGAAGATGAACCCCTTGCAGGCGCTCACCTACAACCGCGTACACAAGAAGTATGCGCCATCCCTCACCGCAGGAGCCGATACCGAGACCGGCGAAGGTCGATTGGACACCCGAGTCCACCGTATGCTCTGCCATGCCACATTGAACCCGGAGTTGCAGAAGGTCGCCGACCGAGTTGGGCTAATCACCGTCAACGATGTCAACCGCTGGTCGGAAGGCTATAACGATTTCGGCGCGACCTGGTACCATCAGATGACGAGAGCCGACCAAATCTCCCCGGCATGACTTCACGACGGAGCAGATCCGGTGGGGTTTTGAGATTAAAGGCAGAGAGACTAGCCCACAGAGAGAATGGCAAGGAGAAGTTGTCCAACACACTCAAGAGGAACTGGAGCGAAATGGTTGCCACTTTGACTTCATCGCCTATGCCCAGCAATCCAGAGGTGGGAAGATGCGGAGAAAGATTCATCCCCATTTTGAAGACATGGCTTCAAGTCTGGTTGTTGACTACTTCAGTGTTCAATCACATGCATTTTCCACATATCTTGTCGCCACACAACCACTGTCTGCCTTGAAATAGATTTGTGACTGGATTGGGTTGTTGTTCAACAACTACCATTCGCACGAACCGGTCAAACAACCATTGTTCTTCATAAACCCTGAGACAAGGAGAAGAACATCTACAAAGGTGAACCATTGAAGGCAATCCCGCACAATTCCAAAACCGACGAGGAATTCGAAGCCCAATGCCGAAAGGGTGAGTCAAAATCCGTGTGATCTTGCAAGACAAGGCGCTGAAACATCAAACCAATGCACTAAGTGCTTTTCAGCGAACTTGGGACGATTTGAACCATGTGATCCGCGGTCTGAACTATACTCAGGCTCAGAGTAGAGACATGATCGAGATTTTTGAGGAACGCAATCATGGAGTGAATCTGATCTGTACCAGATCATGGTCTCATATATCAGGAAGAGAATGCAATGAGATCAAGTTCCTCGACACTTACGACAAACTTGCAGATGACTGGAATCTCAATCAAGATCAGCATCACACTCTCAGCTTGATTCAAGGCCCACTGGGTACAGGGAAGACCTGACATTGCGGCATTGGTCTGGCTTTCATTATCATCACAGGCAATCGTGTCTAAGCCTTAAAGCCTAGGGTTGGTTGGGGGCCGCGCTCGAGACGTTGCCGATATTGCGGTAAATTATAACCTGTGTGTCGATGGATCCGACTCTTTTTCAACACCATCACACATATGCTGCCGCGTCGCTACCGCCGCCGAAGCCCACCTTTGTAGAAATCTGGTGAATTCAATGCGAGAACTGGGTGTGAGGCAACGGGCCGTTTTCCGTGGTCGGGTCTTGATCCAAGGAACCTGCACCAACTGCCACTGGGGTGGCTAAGGGATTCGGCTTAGCCTTCGCGAATGTTCAGCTCCATGCCGGTGTGAAAGACTACCAAATATCGGTTGTTCCGAATTGCCTGGTTTCTGGTCCTCTGCGGATCCGATTACGCCCCATCGAGGTCGTTACCCTCCCTCCGACCATTCCCGCCGCTGCCGTCGCCGCCGATCCAGAAGCGAAAATCATCCGCGCTCTCACACAAAATCTGTGCGCTCCCCGGTGTATATTGCGAGGAGTCGAATGAGGAACTCTGCCCGGGAATCTGGAGTCGAGGCTGCGTTTACCAGGTGAATAAGACGATTGGCATCTCGTCTTCATTGACAACATATCCGCACGAAGTACCAATCCAGCAACAAGGAAGTAGTCCCCGAACAGCCATCACTACAGCACATGCTTTCCCGAATGGACGAGTAGACGTACCCAGGGCTTCTTGTGGAATCACGCCCTTCTCTATTTTGGACTTGCGTCCGGGTCGCATTTTGTGACCCGGCTCTGCTTCGCGATTCGCGTACGAGCAGCCACACGGGAGGGCAGGGTATTCGTTGCAGCCTTCCTCGGACTTTTCAAGCCGGAATATCTGACGAGCTTGGCTGGGGGTCTTCAAGTTCGAGGACCAATGCTGTTGGTGTGCAGCGGTTGAAGCAGAGAATGATACCCCCTCACGGAATTCGAAGACGTACCAAACGTGGGCGATTTCGATTGTTTCGCATGGAAAACGCGTCTTTTCTTAGAACTTTCCAGCAACGCAACATTTGCACGCGTAAAATTGAGCCGGCTATAGTCGGTGAGTGATTGTGAAGAGATGTCATCCTCTGATCTGCGTATCAGGCGGTCATCCTAGATGCGTGTTGTGGGCATGTTGGCTAATATGGTGGGTGTCAGATAACTAGGCACGAAGAAATGGCCGACACACCAGGTCATCGCCGCGCGCCAGATGGCCAACTGATTGCGGACTCGGATCTGTTCCCGCCCTTCAGGCGGAGTAGGTGGCCCACCTGGACCCCGGAAGTTGTCCGCCCAGGAGACGGCACTTCGTGACATGCCATTTCGCCGACCCTGCAGAGTGTCGGACCTATCAGCTCCCTGGGCCACCGCGCATCGTACCGAGAGGCTGTCCTGATAGTGGAACGAGGGCTAACGCGGGTCCCCATGTGTGTGGAGTGTGCGGAAGTCCGGCAGAACCCGCAGGGCGTTGTTCACTTCCTCGGGTGCTATACCGCGGGGGCTGGCCAGTGCGCCGAATGCCTGCGGCACTCTGGCTGGGCGGGCAGGTGGCCTTGTGGTTTGGGTGCGAATATCGTTGAAATCAAGTTTTGGATCAGGATGGCAAATTTCTTATCTCGTTGGAAAACCTCCGTCATGTCAGTAATTCTAACTTCTACAACCATCCACGTCACAACCATGGATCGTTTTTCCAACAATAATTCACTCGACACATGTCGGAACAGCCTCAGCAACACCCTAATACGTCTGGTCATTGTCGTGCGCTCTCTGCGAAAAATACGGTCCCGTTGGACTTCAGCCCCCTAATCTTACCCAGTAAGCTCATCTTCATCTCAGTTTCGGTTCCGCAAAGCAGCATACTGATACTAATCATGCATATAGCTCAAGAAGAGGGCCTTACTGCTCAGATGCGGCTCACATAAGTTGTCTTCCTTGAGCTCACTGTCATCAAAGACTATGAGATGCCACCAGAGCCCATGACTCTGAAATTTTGGTCATAGCACTAACTCGTGCTGTGTGCAAGAAAGCAAATGAGAAGGTGGTCGCTTGGGCACACCATGTGCCATGTTTCAAGGGGCCTGCAAGCCCATTGACAGAGTGCGGTAGAGGGACGGATCTTCGCCGGGGTGCTTGTGGAAATTGTGTCCATCCGGACTTTTCATGCCTTTTGTGAGCGTGATATGAATTGGGTTCATTCTAACTTCCGACCCGGGCTCTGCTGCAACAAATTCGTCGCATCCTGTCCCAATAACGTCTGCGATGTTGCAAAGAACGGCCTATGCGAATGCAAGCTTTACTGAGATGACCAAATAACTAGAACTAACAGACTCCACAAGCGCGATACAACTCCGAACCATTGATGGGTTCAGGGTGGCGAGGCCCTAGTCGTTGTATTGGAGCTGGTCATCACGGACTGGCTTGGGTTCGTTAGAGAGGCAAACCCGCTCAATGTTGCCTCTACTTGAGGGATGGGCTGATCTTGGTTATCAATGTCTGCATCGAAGAGACAAACTGAGGAAAGTACGAGAAATGGCTCATGAAAGTCATCAAAGGAGGACGACTTCCATACAACAAGCCACCTCCAATCAACCATTATTGGAGGGCTCGCTCACATAGCTGATCAATTAATGATAATTGGAAGAAATGTTATAGGTCTGAACAGACATGTGTTTATCTGATTAATTCAAAGATGTTACGCATCTTACAAGTCTACTACCGAAGGCGCAAGTGTTGAGGACAAGCGTTTCCTTCCGTCTCCCAGACTCTTTCGACCGACTCTGCCAGAAAGGGCTAATGGCTACCGCAAAGGCGTACGTGGCCCTTCCGCGAATTTGGCGGTTGTTCCAGATCAGACGAACAATGGCGTCTACCTTGGCCAAGGTATCCAGCGATACCGGCGGTTAGGTCTAGACTTCCATTCGAGCACTGAACGTTCCGGTATGGCGTGGCTCCCTGTTGACTTCGTCGACTGGAGCTCATTGACCAATATACGGCAACCACGGCGCGCCGCTTCACTTTTCACAATGGCCTACTGCCACCCTTTCAACTATCTGCCCGCATTCATGCACGACTCACAAACGACTGAACAGGGCCCGTACTCGAATTTCAGCCCCTACTGGGGAGTGATCTCGGCCTGTGCAGTGGATGCTTGGGCGGTTGGGTTCTCTCAGCCCCCGTCGACAACCACTAGGTTCATCCGCTTTCCGGGGACAAATGATGGAGGGAAGGGAGACTGGAGCTCACCTGTTGTTGCGGCAGGTTGGGTTTGTCTGTTCTGCGTGAGACGCACGACAAACTGGCTTCTTGTCCGAGGTTGCAGTACCGTGCAAACTCGGCGCATATACCTAACGCCAGGGATATATGAAGACAATTAGCTGGTTGTTGAACACAGCGCGCACAGACATCATAATGTCAGCCCTCACAACCTGACCAGTCCGACAGAGGAGAAAGTCAGACAAAATTCAACGCTCCAGATAATCCCTGTCTATGCGACCCGGATTGAGCTGCGCGCTCCCCTGGGCAGGGGAACCCATTCCGGACAAAGACTACAACCCTTTTGACAGCTTCTCGACATACTCTCAAAATGTTCTCACCGCCGCCTTGTGCTGGACCCTGCTGCTGTCAGAAGGATGTTGAGTTAAGTTGGCACCTCAGATGATGTCGACCTTGTGCAGTTTCGCGAAAAACTACCATCTATTACATTACAAATACTACTTCATCACATCTTTAAAACTAGAAAGTGACTGCCCTATGTTGACTGCCCCGAGTCATTCCGCTCTTTGCAAGAGTGGGAAAGTGAGAATCCTCGAAATTCAAAACAGGGAAACAAGACTCTAATCTTAAACCTGGACGACACAAAGCTACAACGAATGCAATCCAACAGTCGAGGCTCTACATCGTGTTTGTGCGTCAAGCACTATATGACTCTACATACATGCGGTCGAAGGCATCCAAGACCCTTATGACGAGTTCAACCAGCAACGCAAAGCCCAAGTGCTGTACACCCTCTCAATCCCCGGCATCCAGACCAACCTTGGAAGCACTTCATTCAGCTCGGAATTCTCCTAGACGCGTCCGATCGGTCAATGGCGTTAAAATCCCTCCACAAAGATCCTTTGAGGATTTTGAAGAATACACCACAGCCACTCCACTTCCTCACTTAGCTCAGACCAAAGAACCTTACGTCAAGTATGGCGGACAACGACTCCAACCGTGATGACGCGGACCACGATTCAGAGGTCGAGGGATTCATCAAACAGGAACCTGATTATAGGATCATTATATTCACTAACATCACAGGCCGAAATGAGAAGATGCTAGAATCATTGTTTGACATGGCTGCACCTAACTGCCGATCCCATCTCACTTTCATTTGCACAGAATACTGGCATTCGTATCTCCGAATACGCGTCCAAGTAAAAGTGGACGAGCAAGAGGAGTTCAAGATTGTAATTAAACTGAAGGTGCGAAGCATTTCTGAACTTCATCATCAAGCCGTAGCAACGGGTTATGCTGCCATTGGAGAATTTGACACAAATGTCATCAAGGCTAAAGAAATCGAGGATGAAGTGTTCCTGCTACGGATCATGGCCATACCTGGCCCCCAATATCGGTTCTGAGAGACGCTGTTTGGGAGTGTAACGACTGGTTTTGAGATAGAGGAGCTGTTGTGCCGAGCTAAGGATGATAAGGATTCGTTTCAGAAGGATGGAGTCGACTGGTTATGGCCAGGCACAGGGCTTGATCGCAGAATTCGCCACCGTCTTCTTAGGGCTGTTCGGTGTGTGCCCTTGATCCCGAGGTCAGCGAAGGGGATTAACATTTCCTAATCCTACTCGTGTTCCTTCGCTTCAAAGGACAAGCGTTGGTCGTGACCCCTACGAACATCACAGCGGATGAGATCGTACACAGGATAGTAGAACGCAACAACGAACAGCATATCGCACCGGATGCTATCATTATCAGGCGACACGTCATGACCACCGAGACCAAGATCATACAGACGCATGAGCCGTACCAGGTTCACATGGATATGGAGGAGCTCGAAGCCATCTCCGAGATGGACGCAGCTAAATACGTCCATGACTTCTATCTGGATGTGGAACGACGGCCCAGTATCGTCGCGGACACTAGAGTTCGGTTGATTGACCAGAGTCTTGGAGGATGGATGTTACGTGTGGCCAACATCATCACTCACTCCTTTCCTGCTCATCATCTTGTACATCAAGACTCCGCTAAGCACCTCTGCACTTTTATCTTTCATAAAACAAACCACACAACGCCCACCACCAAACAGTAATCAACGTGCCAAGAGACCTCAGTCTCATGGCTGCTGGCGAGGGCAGTGAACACCTCGCCGACTACCTGCTGGACTTCGCAGCAGGTCGTGAAGACTCCGACGTGATGGAAGACGATGCAGTGACCGCATCCTCGGAGATCGCATCGCCGACTCGTCCCAAGAGGCGATTCAGGCACAAGCCGGGCTCATGATTTGTTATTACCCAGCGGTTAAATACTTTCTCCGACCATGAGATGGTGGAGATTCGCCCAGCTGTTTCAGAGCTTGCCACCTTAGTCGAGCCACTCCCAACCTAGGAACAGGCATGCGACCACCGGGTTAGATCCCCAGTCCCTGGGTGTCAAACACAACAAGAAGATGATTCTGAAGCTATGGCAGGTAGTCAGGATATTATGGATGCTGCAGAGGAGGCCAAACTGATGGAGAGTGGGTTGGTCACAGATTACTGTGGATCCGACCCAGCAAGATCATCCTGATGCTTGAGCTGGTGGCACTAGCTTAAGATGGGGATTTAACTCCACCATCAGACCCTGTCTGACCATATCAGTAGTGCCTCTCATAGAACCCAGGAACAGTCACAACTTCATCAACGATGAAAAGAATGAGAATTCTTCTATTCATGTGTCAACAACACCTGGGAGACAACGATAAGTGTGGGTAGGAATTGGGGATGGACAGAGATCTACAACACACTGCTTTGACAAGCTGAACACGGAGAATTTGAGTCCCTGACTATAGTTGTTCTTACAACCTATCAAACATGGCAGGTCGTCGATTTCAGCAAAGCCACATTAACCCGGAGAATGTCGGTATCGATTACCTCAGTGCAGTGTCCAACATTGACCTGACGGAAAGAAAGCTGGATGGGATAATAATTTCACTGAAACCTCACCAAATCTCCTGTCTAGCCTGGATGATACGCCAGGAAGAGGAACACTTGGGCATGTGACACGTCCCACAAGATGGTTGGAAGAGACTCAGCAAAAAAAGAGAATTGAGGAGATACCATCAGTGGCTGCTACACAGGGAGGAATTCTAGGCGATGACCCGTGCCTAGGGAAGACCCTCGGAGCGCTCAGTAAATACAGCCAAAGACAACGACGTTGATGAGAAGCCCGTCACTTTCCTACGTTTTGTTGATTTGATACTTCCAATTGGTTCTGCGGAGAATGAGATCTACGATCTGGTCGGCAGTCTCCAGCGCATGTTCAAAATAGCCACAATGTTTTACTGTAGATATAACCACATGAACATATGGACTTCCGGCAGAGCACTCAGAGTGTAGCAACAATTGACCTGACCGTGCCAATGTATCGATATATTACTACGGATATCTAAAACCCCCATACTTATCAGCCCCCTGGGTATATCCCTATGTTACCTGCGTACGCCAGATGACACACCACAGCCATTTAGGAACGCCATGCCGTACGAGCCCGGAGTACCCATTGCAAACCCGTCATCGCTTCCTGCCCGCCTCCATATCCCTCCTTAGATGTCTGATAACCGCCCTATTCGTCTCCCGCTCAGCCTCTAGCGCCGCTACTCGAGCCTGCAGCTCCGCAATCGTGGCATCCTTCGCCTTGATCGCCAGTCTTGAGATATCTCGCCCTTTAGCAATCCCCTGAACCTTCAAAACATGCTTATTGAGCACAGCCTTGACCGCCGCCATCGCAGCCGAATCCATGCGCACAGCCGCATCGTGCAGCGTGTTAACAACATCCCTAACAAGCTCCGGCTCCTCCGCGCCCACACCTACGGCAGCATCCTTGAAACGGTGCGGCGTCGGTGTTTCCGCCGGCGACAACAGGCCTGCCGCGCTGGCAGTGGAGAATAAATTCATGCCGCGCATTCCCGTCGCTGAAGTTGTGAAGACGTCGTCAGTGGTGGGCGTCGGCCACGCACCGGCGCTGTTCTCCATCGCCTCATGCCTTCTCTTCCCCGGACTGCCGGATCGGTCTGTCTTCTGCGCTTTTCGAGGCGTCTCCGGCGTCGGCATCGTGGTCACCGCCGCCCGATCCGCAGCCTTGAATAGCTCATCCTCGTCGCTGGAAGGCCATTCGAAACTATCCTTCCCTGCGTCCGCTGTCGTACTCCGGCTCTTCCGTGCCGCCAGATCAAAGGCTTTGGAAGGCGTCCGAGGCGTCACAGGATTCGGAGTGGCCGTTCCCGACCGATTGCCCGAGCTATTCGATCGGCGTCTTGGGCCGGGAGCCTTTGTCGGTGTTTGAGGTGCGGGTCTAGGTTCTGAGCGGGCATTGCTCAGCACCACGGCTGCCTCTCTCGGTTTCGCTTCGTCGTCCCAAAGGAAGAAATTGCAACGCGTGTGCTGGGGCTTTTGGCAGGTGTAGAACCACCGCCCGTGATTCTTGCTGGCGGCGTTCTTGGTCTGGAAGTGCTCGGCCGGCTGACGAGGCTCGCAGTTGCAGTGCCAGACGCCGTCGATGAAACGACCTTTCAGTGGGACTTTCTGGATGTTATCAATGCCACCTCGTCCACGTCCGCGGCCTCTTCCGCGACCTCGAAACATTGCGTTGGTGGTTGCGTGTCCAAGGACTCTAGGGTCAGCTCATGTTATAAAGCAACCAAATCCTCATGGTTTGTTCTAGGCTTCTGGCGTATGTTCTGGCTTGGCCCGAACATGGCATACACCAAAAAGTGATAACTAGATGCACGTCATGGCTAAGTTAGTCCGATGTGACAAGAGTTCGATGACTCAGCACATCCGCTCGCAGCACATGGGCTGACTCAGCAGCGGAGAGCTATCACAAACAAATCAAAAACATACAGCAACGGGTATTCGCCGGTCATCACCGACCCGACTACTGGTCCGCCGATCTGTGGCTTGTGTATGGCAGAGCGGACGGGATGCCCAATTTTCCACAGGCTATGGCCGTATGTGGTTGATTTGCCTGTTAGGATGAGCTATGTGCCTTCGGCATCCATCCGCTGTTTGCGCACTCAGCCCCTGCAGTACTTTCAGCAATGCCTTTTTGTCATTATTATGGTTTCTATAGGGTTAGAGGACCTCCTGAAGCAGATTGAAATGAATGATGAGGTTTCATTTGAATAGGTTGTTAAACGTGCTCCATACGCAGAGGTCTGTATGACTGTGTGGATGCAGCAGTACGAAACAGGGAGATTTTCGCAAAGAACTCAGTTATAAATTCAAAAGATGTGCGGGCTTGAAGAATAATGTGTCCCCGGCAATTGCGGCCTTTGACTTGATACCCAGCAAAATCCTTCTCCCCTCCTTGGCATCATCGTTTCCATCTTCATCCCAAGTACAGTGCAACTTTGGGAGTTCCATCACGCTATCAGGACAAGAACCAATATCAGAACTCCTAGAGCTAGAGACGATGATTTGGTCCTTATCGCTGCCGGAGCGGCGGGCGAGGGCTTGTCTTGCGGACTCGCCAGACCAGTACCGCCAACACTTCCCGCGGTGCTTGATCCACTGCCGCTTCCGCCAACCACATCCCAGCTTGTGTACGTTGACGTCGGCACTGCGCCCTGCGCTGTGGAGTTCGTGTAACTTATGGCCAATACAAGACTCGTGGGCAGAGATTGACCGGAGGTAAAATCCGCGGTACTGATGATCACACCGGTGGCAGGTTTACTACTAGAAATAGTAGAGGTTTTCTCGTCGGTGGTTGGGACGTCGGAGGTGAGAGAGCTGTTGTAGTATTTGGCCGAGGATGAAGAGTGTGATGCGGTCACGGTCTCAGTTGCTAAGTACTGGGTGACCATAGAATTGTTGCTGACACTGGAAAGCGGAGTAGGTGCGGTGGAGGTCATTGAGGGTATTGCCCCTTGAGATTGGGCTGAGTGGGACAAAGACAGGTTGGATACTGGCGAAGCCAAGGAGGAGATCGGCATGGATTCGTACACAAGAGACATCGTAACTGATTATTGCCGGCGGTCGAGTTGAGTAGTATTAGGGCAACAAGAACTGGAATGTGAACAGTATGAAGTTGCGGGTAATCGCGAGGCGTCAGAGATAAGGAAGAAAAGAAACATATCAAGATGTTCAGCGCCAGTCTGAAAAGTAGACCTAACAAAGAACGGAGACCTGAGAGGATTGGCGTCACAGCTCGCCGTTTGCAGAAACCCTTTTCTACGTTGCCTTACACTCGCTTATGTAAATCTGGATCGCATCAGGAATGAGAAATCTCAGGTAGAGAAGGAAGAACATTGAACAACATGAGATCGACAGTCAGAAAAGGCCTAGGGAAGTTGGTCAAGATACGAGCAGCTCAACACTGGTCGCAAGTATAAGGCAGCTGAAAGTGGACTCTCAAAGACGAAAGCTGCACTCAGCTACATTCATACCACCATTGAGGCTTGAAGAGATGCTGAGGTTCTCTCCATGTAACGTTATGGCATTGATGTTCTCTTCATATCCAATTCTGAGACTGGTGATACCCTTCTGCTCGGGCAAGACTTGAAAAGGGAGATGACCTTTTATCAATCTACCTATCTACCTATACCAAACATCGTGGCGTGCGTACAGAAAGAGAGCTGAAGAATTCTAAGAGAATGGATCGGAGAAGTAAAAAGAAGCACGTCGACTCATCACAAGTGCACCAGACTAAAAGATACAGCGTGTTGAGAGAGACAAGGTACTTTATTATGTGCTCTACCTACCCCTCTACCTTACACCGAGGGCAGCTTAGTAATGACACTGCTTACCTAAGGCCAGGAACCTTACTTCGCAAAGCCGAGGCTGGACCGAGTCCCTAACGTTGCCCTAAGGTACTGTAAGGTAGAAAATGTTGAATATCAGCGACCAATCATAGTCGTTTGCTGCGCACGTGCGACAATCCATTCGACGACATTTTCCTTCAATTTAGGGTTTCTCTCTATCAAATCCACCACACTAGGTAATGTTGAGACTTTCCTTAAGCACGTTACGTTCAAGATGGCACGACCCACGTTCTTGCAGACCGCCACGTGCTCAATCCCACAATCCCACAATCCCTCCGCATTCAGCCCTCAAGCCTCACCTTGTCCTCACCAGCGAGATCTGTCCCTTGCTGTCGTATCGTATACGGGAGGGCCGGCGTGACCCGGCCAGCCACCAGTCTAGGATCTTGCAGATCTTCCAGCCGACAGTGCAGCCGCACCCTGCTCTCGCAGACCCAATCCAATCATCTCGCAGCGTTCGGCGCCCGTCGCAACTGCAGTAATACCTGGTAATATCGCATTTGTGAGTCGCTACGCGGATATCGGGCAAGGAACCTTAGGTAGCTTTAGCACCCTCAGTTGAGAAGAGAGCTAGGAGCCATTCATACAGCCGGAGCTTGAAACGTGCTGTTAGAATTCTCCGAGGATATTCACACCTAGATCTCGACGTCGTCTAATAGCTATAATGTCGAGAGTCCTTTTGAACAACACTCACTCTTCGCGAGACTGCTAAGGCTGTTCCAGCTAGAACGACTACTCTCTAACTTGTCGAGTATACAGCTCAAGTTCAGCGAAGATCATACGGTGCATTCGATCTTGGATTGAACCCTGGTGCGCATCAGCTTGGCTCGCTACTGGTCGAGAGTTCAAGACTATTCAGAGACTACATCAACCTACTCTGAATCAAACTTCTAGCTACCTTGTCGTTTACGAGCTTCTACCAATGGAGAAACCCTTGGCTACTGCTCCCGGCGTCGGTGGACCTAGCACTTATACTCCGCATCGTGAGATGAACCTCAACGAGAGGGAGATCTTTGACTACCTCGTTCATCCAGATGACAGTTACACCTCGGAAGGTGTATACTGGGCCGATCTACCCTTTGCGAAGCGTGTAGCATTCGTTAGCAGCTATGATGCGAAGGAAGCAGTGAGGGAGCTTAGGAACATCGGCAAAATGATAAAACGTGATCCTCTGAGCCCCGTTTCTTATTATTTCAAGAACATGGTCATTCCAGGTGCAGGGCTCGGTTTGGAAGGGTCTGTCTGATCCTCGAATATCAGGTTGCCTCGTTAACACTAACAGCCGGAGCACAGGTACGTGCTTTTCTCAATCGGAAACGTCAAGCCGCTCTTCCAAAAGGCTTTCCCCGCTTGTTGGGGAAGCAACCCCACGATCTGCAACCCCACCTGGATTGCTGCGGTGGACTACCTCGAGATTTGCGGCATCATCGTCGGTCAGATCCTTGTTGGTATAATCGGTGACTGGTATGTACCTTGACCCTAAATCAATTGAAATGTATTGGTCACTAAAGGTCGGCTCAGGCAAGGTCGTCGATTTGGTCTCATTCAGGATGCGATTATCATGTTCATCGGTCTTCTCATGCTGACAGCATCTTGGGGAACTACGCAAAGTGGCTTCGTTATCTGCTACTGTTGGTCTCTGTTCTTCTATGGGGTTGGCGTTGGAGGAGTAGGTGAAGACTCAAGCTACGCTACCTTCCGAGGCTAAGTCTTTCACTTAGGAGTATCCCATGACTGCGACCTCCGGGATGGAGAACGCCGTCGGATCTGGAAAGATCAGTACTAAGGAAGACCGACTTCATCGTGGGCGGAAAGTGACCTCTTCCTTCCTGATGCAAGGATGGGGTCAATTTTTCAACCAAGCCATCCTGATCATCCTGCTTCTTTGCTTTCACCACGGCAGTGGCAACGCGCCATATTCCACGGTCGCTGCTCAATGGACTTTTCGCGTATCTTTCGCCATCCCAGCCGTGGGGACTCTGTGGCTCGTTTACTACCGTACATACCAAATGAAGTCCGCCAGCAAGCAATTGGATGCGGCCAAGAAGAAGAGCAAGGTCACTGGGTACGATGTTGCGTCTCTTAGACTTACTATTACATATTTTGGTCCGCGCTTGCTGGCTACCGCCGGAGGATGGTTCGCCAACGACGTATTCTTCTATGGCAACAAGCTATTCCAGAGTGAATTCATCAGTGTCATCAGCCCTCAGACCACATCTATCATGCCTGGATGGCTGTACAACCTGCTCAACGTAGGAGTAAGCCTTCTAGGCTACTACATGGCCTGTAAGTTTGTCATCAATGCTAAGAAGTACGGCCAGGCTCCTTCGGCTTACCATCATGCAGCTTTCTTAATTGACAACAAACTCTACGGTCGGAAGAAAATGCAGATAATCGGCTTTTTGATGGACTTCATCCTCTTCGTTGTTCCAGCGTTTCATTACAAATATTATACCACCAAGGGGCACATCGGAGCCTTCCAAGCGATGTACTTCCTTTCGTCGTACTTCAACCAGTTCGGTCCAAACGCAGTTACGTTCCTTGTGGCAGCTGAGGTCTTTCCAACGCCCATCCGCGCGACCGCTCACGGTTTCTCTGCGGCTGTCGGGAAGCTCGGCGCCTTACTCGCTGCGGTCATGTACAACTACATCAGCACACAGCAGAAGTTCTACATCGTTCCTTGGTTCGGTCTGATGGGGATGCTCTTGACCTGGCTCTTCCTTCCTGACACGACCGGCCTGGATCTGAAAGAGCAGGAGCGCCGTTGGCAGTTTATTCGTGCAGGTAGGGAGCATGAGTATCATGGAACTGCGGTGCACCCCAAACATCTCTCGTTGTGGGAGAGATTCCGTGGTGTAGGGAAATACTTCGATCCTGAGTTGGATTACAAGCAGAAGATCGAGGAGATGAGGTTGGATTGGGAGTTAAACCAGGCCAGGAAACATGGAGAGGAGGGAGCACATGATCACGATGTCCATGATGATAGCGTCTGGTCTAGTGATGTCTCGACGTTCTTCGAGAGGACGAGTCGGAACCCTTTGGTTGAGGGCAAGGAAAAGTACGACTCTAGCTCTAGTCCAGAACGGGATGGAATCTGAGGCGCTGAGTGTTGTTGAGTAACTCCCTGTACGGGTTTCGGCTTGCTTTGCTTAGAGGGTTTCGGCATATCGGCTGGGTTTGGCGTGGATGTTTTGCACGTTATGCTGAGTAGCAATTTCATCAACCCACCTAATCAAGCTCTTGAATTATTTGTGAACTCCAGAGTCCGAGATGATTAGGGCTGATTACATAACTGAGCTAAGATACCTTATCCAGAGGGGATCCTAACTAGCATCTCTTCGCTTACAGTAACCTCGGCAGCGAAACGTCAGATCTTAATCCTCCCCGGACTTTTCCTGTTCCACCCAATCAAGCCGTACTATCCATCAACTTCATCAAACAGAAATGGGACCTCCTACAGGTGCTCAAATCATTGCGCGCTCTCTTCGTGATCTCGGTGTCACGGTCCTTTTCGGTATTGTTGGTATACCTGTGGTGGAGATTGCGGAGGAGGCTATCAATCTTGGGATTCGATTCATTGGATTCAGAAACGAGCAGGCGGCCAGCTATGCTGCGAGCGCGTATGGTTATCTGACGGGGAGACCGGGGGTCTGTCTTGTGGTCGGCGGGCCTGGTGTACTGCATGCAATGGCTGGTGTACGTTCACTCGGTTCTTACTGCGCATAGCATTGGTGACTTGCAGTCTGGCTCGTCTCGGACTGCAGCCGTCTGGTTCCCGACCACGTGGACTCACGCTTACGCTTGAAGCATATTTTATAGATTGGCAACTCTTCCGTGAATGCGTTCCCACTTCTTCTTCTCGCCGGATCGGCCGAAAACCACCTCGTCGGCAAAGGTGCCTTCCAAGAACTCGACGCCGTCTCCCTCCTCACGCCGCAAACGAAGCTTGCCATCCGCCCTCCCGCTCTCGAAGCCATCCCAGACGTCATACAGAGCGCTTACAGGTCATCATGGTATGGACGGCCTGGGACGGGATTCGTAGATCTGCCCGCGGATATAATACAAGGGGCGGTGGAAGACGCAGAGGACGTGCAGGACGCGAGCATAGTACCGGATGCGCCAAAAGGTGGTGCAGAAGAAGGGAAGCTGGTCAGGATCGCACAATTGTTAAAGAACGCGAAGGCACCGCTGGTTGTGATTGGGAAGGGGGCCGCATATGCGCAAGCCGAAGGTGTCATTAGGGAGCTTATCGATAAGACTCATATACCGTTCTTGCCGACTCCGATGGGCAAGGGGGTCGTTGCCGATTCCCATCCTGCCAACACAGGGAGTGCCAGATCTACGGCACTGAAGGAGGCCGACGTCGTGCTTGTACTTGGGGCCAGGTTGAACTGGATATTACATTTCGGCGATGCACCAAAGTGGAATCCGAAGGCGCGGTTCATACAGGTTGATATCTCGGCGGACGAGATTGGGAGAAATCGAGGAGATGCTGAACTGGGAATAATCGGCGATGTGGGAGTGGTCGTTCGACAACTCACACGGCAACTGGGGTCCTGGAGATACGATATCCGTCAGTCCGAGTTTGTCAAGAGACTCGAGTCTGCAAAGGCCAAGAACGAAGCCAACGCCGCGAAGAAGGCGAAGGAGGACAAGACACCGATGACCTATGCGCGCGTTTTCGACGTCATCAAATCGACCCTGCATCGTCTCAGCCCGCCCGAAGATGGCGGCGTCGTCTACGTCAGCGAGGGCGCAAACACGATGGACATCTCCCGGAGCGTCTTTACCGTCGAGCACCCGCGTCTGAGACTGGACGCCGGTACGCACGCAACGATGGGCGTCGGACTGGGCTACGCGATCGCCGCACACGCAGCGTACAACGGCGCGGGCGCCGAGGGTAGTGCGGGGCCGGCCAAGAGCAAGAAGATCGTTGCGTTGGAGGGCGATTCGGCGTTTGGGTTCAGCGCGATGGAGGTGGAGACGATGGCGCGGTACGGCATGGATGTACTCATCTACGTCATCAACAACGGCGGCGTCTACCACGGCGACTCCGACGACGCAGAGACGTGGCTCGCGATGCAGAAGAAGACGGGAGAGGGCAGGAGGGAAGGCGGGTTGAGGAGCACGAGTTTGGGCTGGGAAGTTGGGTATGAGAAGATCGCCGAGGCGTGCGGAGGGAAAGGGTTCCTGGTGCGCACGCCGGAAGAGCTGGAGAGGGCGACGGTGGAGGGCTACAGGAGCCCGAGCGTTTGCGTGGTGAATGTCATGATTGAGGCGGGGAGCGCCAAGAAATTGGAGTTTGGATGGCAGGCGAGCTCGAAGAAGGCCAAGAGGTCGAAACTGTAATCGAGGAGAGTAGCATTCCACGGCCGTTTGATGTGTGTCCTTCGGCGATCAATGTATATAGGCAAAGATATCAACCTTTCATGTTCATACTACCTAGTTGTTTTATCCGAATCCTCCACTTCTCTCAACGGTACGTCTTGCTCAACGACACCGAGTGATCGTAGATACAGACCGAACGCCGCATCCTCTCCCATCTGCCCTCGACACCGACCCAACTCAAACGTAGGACAACGATGCGCTTGCCGCTACGTTTATCGATAGGGCTGACCTCCCCGAGCCACGCTCGGACTTTCCTTAACTCCGACACCTAACGACGGGCCCAAACGGCAACTTTCGGCAATTTACCACGCAAGCGAACCGAACACCCCGTCAAAACTTGCCATAATGAAAACAGCCCCGAACCTTGGCTCAGCCATCGTCAGCTTCGTTGGTAAGCAGCCTTTAAAGAAGCGGGCCGGGCTGACCCATCATGGCTCTCTGTTCATGCACCGATGCACTGACTGAACTCGTTCTGAAGGGATGCTACGGTTGCGTTCGTGCTGACTTTGCTTACAGTACAGCCCTGTGAGTCAGTTTTAACGCCTGCGTTGCGGTAGCTTCAGGATCCGAGGGGGCCGGTGGGTGGGTACCTCGACCATACGAAACGGTGAACGGCGTTTGGGATGACGCCGAGGGAACGTGAAGCTTCAGGGTTTTTGCTCACTCTTTAAGGCCGGGATGCTGCGGATTTCAATCCGGCTGTGCTTACATTTGTGCTTACATATCAGATAAGCTCGAAACAATATACGAAGAGTGTTATATTCAGGTCTGCTCTACAGAGCTTTTTCTTGTTCTTTCGTTTCTCGTTTCTGTATATTGTCGTTTCGATATATATGGGCGTTTGACTCAAAGAGCTTGGGAGTACTGTGGAACCGAATCATGTCGGCCACGGTGATGGCTGCGCAGACGACGCATTACTATTTATGGACGGTCGCGATGAATGCGACGTCGTCGATCATCAACATCGACGAGACCCGACCGGCCCTGGCGCAGTTGGCGGATCAGTTCCCGTTGGCGATGGCGTCGCTGCTGGTACCGACGTTGCTACTATACTTGTCGATCTATGCGCGTGTCATTGGGCATTACACGGCGTACAAGGTCCTGACGTTCGGCTCCGTTGCCGCATACTTTACCTGTCCTTACGTCACGCCGGTACATTGCGGACCGGTAAGATGTCTGCAGAACTTCGCAAGTATGAAAGACGTTGCCGTTGTCGTCGTTGTAACCGGCGAAGCAAGCGAGTGCTGATTATGAGCGTCAGTTGCGATCGGAACGATGAAAGCGCTCGACATATTTGCCCGCCGACACACCTTGCCCGTCTACGCGTCTAACCCCCGGCCTCGGCCGTGGCTCTTCGCCCTGGTCGTCTTGACCGAACTGCGATACGAGTCGTTTACACCGAACCATATCCGTGTCGCCAAGGACGCCGAGAACTTCTCCGAACCCATGCAGCTAGCGATCCACACCGGGGTGTTTATGGCATTGCAATCTCTGCCTCAGATCTTCCCCACGGTTTTGGCGTTTGAGGTGCTCTTATCTATCTACATCCTGTGGACCAGCATGCACTTGGTGCTCCGCTACAAGAGTTCCCCAGCCCTCTTCGGCCCACTATATCTAGCCGACTCGCTGACTGGCTTCTGGAGTGAAACGTGGCACAACGCATTCGCTTCGCCATGCCAATCCCTCGCGTACAATCCCATCCGCATCACCCTTCCCAAGTACGGTGTCCCTGTCAGAATAGCACGCGCATTCGGGGTGATCGCCGCGTTTGGACTTATGGCCATCTTCCACATGTACGCTCTCGCTCCGATATTACCGAGAAGTAGCCTGATCCGGATTGGGCTATTCTTCCTGTTGAACGGGATAGGGACGGTGGCGGAGGGCTTGCTTTGGGGAAAGAGGAAGCATTGGGCGAAAGTCGTACTGGCCTGGACGTTTGAGACGCTCTTGGCGACATGGACGGCTCAGGCAGCCCACATACCCAACGGGCTCAGTAAAATTCCTTGGAGAGATATGTGTGGACCGCCGAGCGAGTGGTGAATGGACGACCGTCACGTCTGTTGTTTTCCTTGTAATCTGCATCACATCGGCATGGAGTTGAGCTCGGCATGACTAGATATACCTTGTGCGAATTAGCTCCCTTGAGTTATTGTTCACCTGTTCTGTTATATGTCATGCCTCCCAGTGAGAAGGGACGTGAGTAATCAGATCGACTCCAGGGTACATGAAGAAATCAGATTGTGCCGACCACACCGCGGCCGTTAAGCTGTAAGAAGAGAGATTTTGCGACTGGAGGCATGTAAAATGCCCTAGTTGTAAGAGGAAGGGCTCACGCGACCCATCTTACGAGGATAGAAAAAGGCCCAAGCAGCATGGTCGGCAGATGGGTCTTCAAGAGAGTCATAATGGTGCTCCTGCCCTACAGAACTGCTGCTGTATCAGTACCTTAGGTCCTCAAGTTCTGTAAGTGTCTTTGAGTGCACTGATGCGGTAGTTGTCAGACGCTCAAGATCTCTGTTAGTATCCCCTGGACCTTGACTTTGCGAAGCCGCAGTTACATGTTGATTTGATCTGTATCTTATGACTGCACAATGTCGGTATGAATCCATCCTTTGGGGTCCTTACAGGAACAGACCTTGTCCTGAATCTTGCCCAAGCTGCTCAGAACAGAGTCTGTTGTCGCGTCAAGTATACGACCAGTCTTTTCTCCGCACCCGAGTGCTGGACGATAAACGTTCGAGAGTACTTTGGATATCTACAGCTGTCTGTTCGAGGGTCACACTCCTCAGGTAGAAAGGTATCCGAGACCTAATTCTAGGCTTTTATTAACAGAAGACAATGAAATAAGGTTGTATATTTACTGTAAGTTACCTACAGTTAATCTTGCTTAAGGTATTTGAGCCTAGACCCTAGGTTTCACGTGATTTACGCGCTTGTTATTAGTAATCACGATTGGTCTCGGATTTAGAAATAGATTGGATTTAGAAATAGATTGCTCAATCCATTTCTAAATCCAAGACCTTTCAGGTAGTTGTGGTTATGTACCTAAGGTCTTGGCAAGCTACCTACCTACCTTAGGTACAGGACACTTCTTGTGGATGTTGTCATCTTCGTGATACCGTTTTAACTGGGATCAATCTCCCAAGACGTTGAAACAAGGCGCTTTGCAATTGCTTGAATCTGCTTCTGTCATGTCATTCCTTATCAAAGACCACTTCATCTTGTCAACATGGCCGCCGTCCTCTCACGACATGATACTTCAACATTCATTTCTCATCGCTGGCTGCAGCTACTTTCCTCTTCTCTATTCTTAATGCTCGATGTATGCTCCTCAAAGGGCTGCTACTCCTCCTAAAATAACACTATTGTCAATTTCCCAGACTATATTGATCCGTGCGGTATTGTCTCAACCATATCGACTGTCCTCAACTGCTGCGCCCTGCAGTCAAATAATAGCTGCCTCTCAGCTTCTCTCTGCTTTAACCCTAATCAAGTCGGAGGTGCCTACTATTTAAGCTTATGCACTGATCCGACGTACACAGCACCTGAGTGTCCCCAATACTGCAGTAAGTATTGTCTATTTTTATGTCCCCAGCACATATTGCATTCGATCTAGAGCGAACATGTTCTAACTGAGCGCAGGTAGGCGCGATAACCAGTTTGAGCTTGGCGTGGTGTACGATAGCGCAGGTCAAATTTGGCGCTGCTGCAGTACAAATTCCGATGGCTCAGCCAATTGCTCGAACCCAACGGGCGAGACGTTCTCGGCGCCTCCCCCTAGCAATCTTTCCACTATATATCCAGCCCTATCACCGTCCTTGATATCATCAATATCTACACCTGCATCGCGCTCATCTTTGTTGTCATCGCCCTTTTCGAATCCTACGACGCAGACTTCAACCCCAATCTCAACCTCGACAGCGGCCTCAACCTTGATAACGGTATTAACCTTGATAGCGGTATCAACCTCGACAGCAGCCTCAGCCTCGATAACGGCGTCAACATCGACAGCGGCATCAACCTCGACAGCAACCTCAACCTCAACCTTAATCCCCTCCTCTACAACCACGAAGAACACCCCCATCACCCTAGCCTCCATTTCCACGCCCACGACGTCTATCCAGCCGACCAACAACAACAACAACAACAATTACAACTACAAAGGATTAGCCACTAGTGACATCGTGGCTCTTAGCGTTGGTATACCCGGTGTAATTGCCACCGTTGTCGGAGCATACTTTACATACGTTGGGGTCAGAAACAAAATGCGTTAGAACCGGCTCGGGAGGAGTCAGAGGCTACATTATCGGATTTTGGAGAGGTCATCTGCCCTTGGTGTAGGGTTCATCATCTGTAGGCGCCTATCCCACCGTCAAAGCTATGAGTGTGGAAGGTGAGGGGTGAAGCGACAGGGAGCGGATGTGGGACGCGGAGAAGGATGGAGTACGTATCCATAGAGAGCCGCCTACTCCCGAAGATGGCTGGGAGCTAGGTTGGGGAGAGTCTTTGGACATGAGCGCTGAACAGAATCTGCAGGAGAGTAGGGGATGGTGAAGATATCTGCACTTAATTTGGTAGAACATCTGCAAAGAGCGTACAACGATGCAGCTCATAGGCTAGTGGATAATATTGTATGAGGTTCATCAAGTCTACCTATAATAAATCATCCATTGACGGTGAAATCGTCTATCGAGAATCTTTCGTAATGTGAAAACTTCCTTATGCAATTGCCAACAAGCCTTCTGGTCTATCCTCAGTTCTAGTCATTCCCTCGACCATCTCCAACCCCTCCGGGTGTTCCAGTGT
>JAABUU010002702.1_pt1 | contig 24454 bp, 24 predicted proteins | sample 5559301 | NCBI WGS metagenome assembly JAABUU01 (sample SAMN10711884, study PRJNA513360) | rock metagenome | isolation source: Antarctica rocks | place: Antarctica: Victoria Land, Richard Nunatak white | reverse complement strand
GATCAGCGTTGAACGTATGCGGTTCAACGAAGCGTCCCAGGCGTTTAATACGACGCGCGACTCGTTTCCAACAGTGCTTGTCGCCGGCTTTTTCGGTAATCGATTTGCCGAGAAATCATATTTCAAGGCACAGCCTGGCTCGCAAAACGTGCCGCAGGTAAAATTGTAGCGCGATGAGAGCGATTGGCGCCTTTCTGCGCGTCCTAACGCTCCTCGTAATCGTTTGCGCAGCTGGCGACGCCGACGTTCCGATTCCGCCGGCGCCGGCGCAGTGGGCGACTGATACCGCAGGTCTGCTATCGCCTCAGACGATTGCCGACCTGAATGCCCGCTTGAGCACATATGAAAGACAAAGCGGACATCAGGTGCTCGTCTACGTCGGGACGACGACCGCACCGACGCCAACCGAGGATTGGACCGTTCGCGCATTCGAACACTGGAAAGTCGGCCGTAAGGGCCTGGACGACGGCGTCGTCTTCTTCGTTTTTCCACGGGACCGCACGGCGCGGATCGAAGTGGGCTACGGACTCGAGCAAACTCTCCCCGATGTGGTTGCATCGAGGATTATCCGAGAAACCATCGTGCCGGATATGCGCCTGGGGCGACCCGACCGCGCCGTCATCTCGGGAGTCGATCGCATTCTTGGGGTTCTCGGCGGCAAAGCAGAACTGGGTCCGAGTCCGTCTCTGAGCCCGCCGGCACAAGACACTGGATCGGACGATATCAGCACACCGTTCAGTCCGCTGGCGCTGATCTTCATTGGTCTAGCGATCCTGGCGTTCCTTATCGTTGCCGTCCGAAGCCCATCTACCGCGTTATTCCTACTGTTCACCGTCATGGGGCGCGGAAGTGGCGGGTCAATTGGCGGGGGCGGGTTTTCGGGCGGTGGCGGACGTTCGGGCGGTGGCGGAGCAACCGGAAGATGGTAAGGAAGCCACGTCACCATCGTTTCCTTGATGAGGAACGCGTTCGCGAGGCGATCGACAACGTCGAACGCTCGATCGATGCACCGATCTGCGTCTCCGTTGCGCCCCACTTTTGGGAGATATCCGCCGCACCGCACAACGTGCGCTCAAGCGCCAAGGACTTACACGCACGGCGCAGCGCAATGCCGTCCTGTTTTTCGTCGTCCCGTCCCGGCGCGAGTTCGTCATACTGGGCGATGCAGGCGCACACGAAGTGCTCGGGCAGGAAACCTGGGATGCCATCGCAGCAACCGTGCAAGAGCGTTTCCGTGCCGGAAATCCGACAAGTGGCGTGATTCATGGGATCGAGGAGGTCGGCCGCCACCTTGCGCGACATTTCCCTCGAAAAACTTCAGACGCGTAGGTTTAGCGCGGCTGGACGCGATGACGATATTCCAGCGAGGCGTACTCGAAACTCAAGCCCGCTCAAGCGCGTCCGCGCAGGTCGATTTGCGATCTCCGGACCCGTGATCGTATCGGCATCGCGCTCCGCGTGGCGCCGGTCGCGGCCTTCTGCATAGCGCAAGCCCGCCGTAGCGCGCTATGAGCGGCCTCATCCCCGCCTCGGGCCCGCTCCGTGACGAACTCGCGCCAAGAGGCGGCATTGTTTTGCGTAACTCAGCGCGATCAACGTGCTTCTGCCGAGTGATGCGGCCGATCGTTCGCGTTCACTCGCCCGCTGCTGCGCCTAGGCTTCAGCGTATCGCTCCCGACCGTCCCATGCCGCCCGAAATTCTGCATAGCATGATCTTCATTTCGGGATTCCGCGTGAACGCGCCCCAAGCGAGTACATCGTCGATACCGCGGTCAGCGCGAACCAAACTACTAGGATCGAGTCGATCATTTGCGCCGCGGGGCGAATGGGCCCGCCACGGGGTCAAAGTACCATGTCGTTTTGTGACGCATCATCAACGACTTCCCAGCATTTCGATTATCGACAAATGCTTGCGCGCGAGCTCGTCCGTAATGTCACGACTGTTTAGCGTACCACGTTCTTAGCCAGCCCTGCATCTGCCGAATCTCTTGATCTTGACTTTTGATGATGTCCTGGGCTAACGACTTCAATTTGGGGTTCGTGCCGCGTCGTAGTTCAATTCTTGCCATGTCGACCGCCGACTGGTGATGGGGAATCATCATCATCATAAAATCGCGATCTTGCACGCCGGTGAGTTTCATGGCGCTCATTTTCTGCATCATTCGGCCCATGACGGAGTTCATCTCCGTGTCGCCGCCCGACTTCGCGTCCATTTTCATGTTTCCCATTGATTGTTGAGCGGAGGCAACGACAGCTGGGCGCAGTAATATGGTTGTTCCACCGCCCAGAGTGAGACCAAGGGCAAGCATCATCGCGCCGATCCGGGGTTTCGTCAATTCGGGCAAACCTTTCTTAAATTTGAGACGCAAACTAGGCAACGCAATTGGCACGTTAGGCGCGCGACTCATTATACGACAGAGCGTAGTATGTTGAGCTGCGACTTCAGGCTTCCTGCTGGCAGGCCGGGACAGATACGACCGTCTGTCGTAAGGTGCAGCGTGGCCGGAACAAAGTTTCGTAAGTCTTTTGCGTACAGACCCCAGGCCAAGGGCTCGGCGCAAGCGCTCGGCGCATTGCAGGCGCGTATCATGGAACATCTGTGGCTGAACGGGCCGGCTTCACTGGCGGCGATTCAACGCGATCTGAACGAACGCATTCCCATCGCCTACACCACGATTTCGACCGAACTCGCGCGGTTGCTGAATAAGGGCCTCGTTAAGAAGGCGGGCGTCCATCGCGAAACGCGGTATGCAGCGACGCTTACCCGCGAGCAGTTCGTCGACCGTGTCGTCGGCGATGTCGTCAGCGGTCTGCTTGATGCTCATGGGCAGGCCGCAATCCACGGCTTCGTCGATGCCATCGCCGACGACGACGAGGCACTCGAAACGACGTTGCGCCTTCTACGGAAACGCCGACGAGACGGATGAGTTGGCGGGTCGGGCGCTGGTTGCTGCCGCTGATCTTCTTACTCCCGCTCAAGCTCGTGGCGGACCGTTTTTGCTGGTTTGGTCCGGCCGACGATGCATATCATGCCCTCGTCGCCCTGCATCGCGTGCTTCCGGAACTGATCATTGCAGCGGCAGCCCTGTCCGTCTTCACGGTTACCTTGCGAGTGGCGAAGATTCGCGACCGGCTCAAACTGCTGGCGTCTCTCTCGAGCGCTCCGCCCGAACCGCTGTTAGCGGCCTTCACCATTGAAGCCCACCGGTTGGATGTTCCGGTTCCCGCCATCGTCTACGTTACGACGGCGCTTCCGCTCTGCTTCGCCGGCCTAGGCTTGCGTCGCTCGGACGTGTTCTTGTCGCGCGGTTTCGTGCAAGGCCTGAGCGATGTCGAGTTGCGTCTCGTTGCGCACCATGAGCTCGTTCACTTGCGAGATCGGCATCCTGCGTGGAATTTCGTCTGGCACGTCGTGTTTGCTGCGCTGGTGCTACCTGGGTTTACGGGCTTGGAGCGCATGCTGCGGCAGCGCCGTGAACTAATCGCTAACGTCTCTGCTGCACGCATCGCCCCCGTTGTGTACGAACAACTGCTGGTGCGACGGGCCCGCGGGCGCCGATCGCTCTGTTCCGATGAACAACAAGGACCGCGGCGCATCGGGCGCTTTTCGGGCGTGCTGGCGCCCGTTGCCGTCGTCGGCCTCTTCATCGCACTCGGCCTCTCGCACGCCGACTTTATGCATGACCTGCCATATCTTCTAGCCCATCACTGCTGACGGGCTGTCCGAGGAATCGGGTTAGCAGCAGGAGCACAGAGGCTTACGAACTACATTCTGTAGTACGTTCTAGGGGCGGATGGCCCGGGGAGTTCCATGGTCTTCGCCGACTTCGCGCTGCGCAATGCTCGCGGTCTGCTGGTTGCCCTCGTTGTCTTGGTGGCGCTCGGGCTTGGGTCCGTTTCACGGCTCCCGATGTCGATCTACCCGCGCGTCTCCTTCGCACGGGTCGTCGTCGTGGCGCAGAACGGGCAAATGCCGCCCGAACAAGTCCAGCAGAACATCACGCGGCCGATCGAACAAGCCGTTTCGACGATCATCGGCGTCAAGCTCGTGCAGTCAAACTCCGCTCAAGGCTCGAGCCTAGTCTCAATTACATTCGATCCATCGACCGACATCAACGTCGACCTGCAACGCGTAAACTCCGCCGTCTCCGACGTGCGAGCGACGTTGCCGCCGAACACCGACGTGCAGGCGCAGTACGTCAACCCGAACATCTTCCCCGTTCTGGGCTACACGATCAGCGTGCCCGGCAAGGACACCGCTGCCGTTCACATTCTGGCCGAATACACGATCAAGCCGGCGTTAACCGGCATCGAGGGCGTGGCGCAGATTCGCGTGGTCGGCGGCCTTCATCCGGAATACTGGGTTTCCGTCGATCCGCGCAAGGCGGCCTCGCGCGGCATCGCGATGGATAAGCTCGCGAACGCGATCGCGGCCAACAATACCGTAACGTCGGTCGGCCACTTCAATGGCTTCGACCAAAGCCAGATCGTGCTCGTCAGCGGGAAGCCGCAATCCCCCGAGGAGGTAGCGAACATCGTCGTCGACACGCGTAACGGGACGCCGATCACCGTCGGCGACGTCGCGACGGTGCACGATGCGCTCGAACTACGCACGTCTCTCGTGTCATCGGGCGGCCACGATACCGTGCTCCTCAACGTGTACGCGCAGCCCGGCGGGAACATCTCACAGATATATCGGGACGTCGACGCGGCGTTGCAGAAAGAGGCGCGCACCCTCGGCCCCGGGACGGCCATCGTACCCTACTGGAACCAGGCGACGCTCGTAAACGACTCGGTGACGAGTCTGCGCGATGCGATCCTCATCGGGACGCTTCTGTCGGTCGCGGTGATGTGGTTCTTTCTCGGATCCGTGCGCAGTACGCTCGTCGCCGCGACGGTCATTCCGCTGACGATCGCAATCGCGTTCTTTTTCATGCGGCTCTTCGGTCAGGGACTCAACCTGATGACCCTCGGGGGTCTCGCGATCGGCGTGGGGCTCGTGATTGTCGACGCGATCTTCGTCGTCGAGAACATCTACCGCCACTTGCAGGAGGGGACAGATCGCTTCGAGGCCGTGCGTCGCGGCATGGCCGAGATCGCGGTTCCCATGATCGGGTCGACGATCACGACCGTCGTCGTCTTTGCGCCGATGGCCCTGCTCTCGGGCGTAACCGGTGCATTCTTTATCGCGCTGTCGGTTACACTCGCGACGGCCCTGGCCTTGTCGTTGTTCTTCGCGTTGACGATCACGCCGCTGTTGTCGGCGTATTTCTTGCGCGCGCCGCGCGTTCCGGGTGCTCGTGCACGACACCCTGGTGCGCGCGCGATGAACTGGCTCCTAGCTCGCTACGAGCCGGGGTTGCGGTGGATCTTGCGCCGGCCGGTCGTCGCTTTCGCTGCCGCCGGTGTCGTGCTTGCCCTGACGGTCGTCATCGGCAGCGGGCTCGGCAGCGATTTCCTTCCTGAGATGGACGAGGGGGCGTTCGAGTTCAACTTCACGATGCCGCCGGGGACTTCGCTCTCAGAAACCGACCGCGCGCTCAAGCAAGCCGAGTCTGTCATCGCCGGCAATTCCAACGTGCTGGCCTACGCGCGTCTAACCGGTCTCGATCCCTCCGGGTTTTTCCCGGCTCCTCCCAACGCCGGCAATATCCGCGCGACCTTGCTCGAGCGCGACAAACGCAAGGAAGGCATCGACCAGATTCTCGACGACATCCGCAGCGGCGTCAGTGCAAAAGTGCCGATCCTCAAATTCACGATCACGCAAATCCTTCAAGATCTCCTCAACGATCTTTCCAACACGCCCGCGACGATCGAGATCAAGATATTCGGCAGCGATCAGAGGCGTCTCGAAACGATCGCGCGGCAGATCGACGGGCGCATCGTCAAGGTACGGGGCGTCGTCGACGACTTCGACGGGATCGTCTACTCGACGCCCAACACGCTCGTGAAGCTCGATCCCCTTGCCGGTAGCCGAGCCGGCTTCACGACGAGCTCGCTCACCGCAGCCGTCCAGGCCGGTTTCGACGGGATCGTCGCGACGACGATTCCGCGCTTGCCGGTTCCGGTGCCCGTTCGGGTCCGCTACGACGTCCCATGGAACGAGCTCTCGCTGCGGGACTTACAGACCCTACCGATCGTCGCGCCCAACGGCACGACGTACAGTTTGAGTTCGCTCGCCGACGTGACGCCCATCGGGGCGACGACCGAGCGCAACGAAGAGAACACCCAACAGATCGTTCGGGTCACGGCCAACGTCAGCGGACGCGACTTGGGTGGCACAATTGCCGATATCAAGACCGCATTGCGGGACCTGACGTTGCCGCCTGGGTACCGGCTGGTCTACGGCGGCCGTTACGCGCTGCAGCAGCAGTCGTTTTCCGAATTCGCAACGGCAATCGGCGTTGCGATCCTGCTGGTCTTTATCACGATGATCTTCGAATTCCGTAGCTACCGCATTCCTCTCGTCGTGATCTCTTCGGTGCCGCTCGCGCTTTTCGGAGTCGTCGTCGCACTCCGCGTGACGAATATTCCGCTCAACGTCTCGTCGTTCATGGGGCTGATTCTGCTCGTGGGGGGCGTGGTCAAGAACGGCATCCTGCTCTTCGATGAGGTCGACAAATTGATCGCGCAGGGCAAAGCGCCCGAGGCCGCGATGATCGAGGCGGGGCGCTTGCGCATGCGCCCCATCATCATGACGACTTTGACGTCACTGCTCGGCGTCGTTCCGCTGGCGCTCGGGCTTGGGGCGGGCAGCGAAATGCAGAAGCCGCTCGCCGTGGCGACGATCGGAGGGCTCGTTTTTTCGACGTTCTTCACGCTGTTGTTGATGCCGGCGTTCTATATCTCGTTCCGCAAACCGCCGCAACGCCCGGCGTCTCGAGAAGAGACACGTCCGCTCCCTGCAGTCGCGGAACCCGCGCTGCGATGATGGTCCGTCGATGCGCGACATGGGCGCTTGCGACCAGCCTGCTCGCTTTCGCCGTGGCGTCCGCGGCTCGCACGGCATCGGCGCAAACCGCGCCGATGCCGGCGTCGACGACTCCACCGGTACCCGTGAGCTTGCCCTCGGGCGCGCCGGCGACGCCGCCGGCAACGATTGGGGGACCCCAAGGCTCGCAAAGCCCGGGGGTTCCGCCGCTCGGCGCGTCCGGTCTACTGCCGACGTCCGGCGAGACCACCTTGCCTGAGCTCACCGGAACGCTGGGCATCGCGGATGTCTTGCGTGAAACCGACCTGCGGAATCCCGACATCCTTGCTGCGAACGCCGCGATCCTCGCAGCCCAAGCCCGCGTGCAACAAGCAACGAACGCTCCGCTGCAATCGCTCCTGCAGCCGAGCATCGCGCAAGACGTGCCGGGCGGAGTTCGCCAGGTTCAGTTGCTGACCATCGGCCTGCAACAGCAAATCGTCCCTGGGCTGACGGCGTCGAAGCGCCTTGCGCGCTTCGATGTCGCGCTCGCCCGGGCAACGGCGGCCGGGGTACGGCGCGACGTGCGAGGGCGCGTCGTCGATGCATACTACGCATTGGCAGCAGCCCAAACGCGCACGGCCGCCGCGCAACAAAATGTGACAAGCGCGAACGATCTGGTCGCAGCCGCTCGCTTGCGGGAGCGTGCCGGTGCAATCGGCGGTTTCGAGGTGCTGCGCGCGACGGTCGATGCGCGCCGTGCGCAAACCGAGTTGTTGCAGGCTCGTGGCGCGTTGCGCCAAGCCGCGATCGCCCTCGGTGCCGACGTCGGACGGATCGTAGACCAGGCGGCGAGGCTCTCGCTGGCGCCCTCGGTAACGGCACCGGTTTTAGCCCAAGCCGCCGCGGTCGAGAGCGTCCTGCGGCGCGATCCGACTTCGATGCAGCTTCGCGCGACGCTGGCCCGGTCGAGCGTCCAGCTCGCCGCGGCGCGAGCGCAGCGTTTGCCGACCCTTTCGCTTGCCGGCGGCTACACGCTCGAACGAGCGCCGCATTTGGGCGGCCTCACGTCCCAGGGGCCTACCGCCTCGATGGGCCTGACGATCCCGATTCTCGACTACGGTACGATTCGGGGCGCCGAAAACGAGGCGCGCGCGAACGCAGCCACCACGCGGCTTCAAATAACGGGTCGCGAGTTGCAGCTTCGTGCGGCGATCGCAAGTGCAGCGGCGGACATCGAATCGACGCGAGCCCGGCTCGGCTTTTCGGATGAGTCGCTGCGGCAAGCACAGGAGGGTCTGCGCATCGCGCAGATCGGCTTCCGCCAAGGAGCGCTGCGTACCCTCGACGTCATTTCGGCGCGGACCGCGGCCGTCACCGCGCGCGCCGACCGCGATCAGGCGCGCGCCGAATACGCCGGTGCCATCGCAAAACTGCAGATTCTGCTCGGAGATCCCATCGCGCCGTGATACGAACCGTACTCATCGCGCCGCTCGTCGCGGCATCGCTGCTCGCCGGCTGTGGATCCAAGGGTGCCTCGGATGCGCCCGCGCAGGCATCCCCCTCGCCCGGAACCGTCCGGCGCGCCGGCGTCGCGGTGCGATTCGCTCCAGTCGTGCGGCGAACGCTGAGCGGAACCGTCGTGGCTAGCGGTGAGGTCATCTCCGGTCCCGACGCCGAGGCCAACCTTGCTTTTCCGACCGCAGGCCAGATTGCGGCGGTCGCGGTCGCGGTCGGGGACCACGTCTCTCAGGGCGAGGTACTCGCTCGGCTCGACGACCGTATCGCGCAGCGCGATATTCAGCAGGCGACCGCAGATATCAACGCCGCGCAAGCCCAACTTGCCAAAGCCAAGGCAGGAGCGCGGCCCCAAGAGTTTGCGCAGAACCGTGCACTCGTCGGCGGCGCAACCGCGAAAGTCCAAACGGCGCAGGCCGAACTGCGGCGGCAACAGTCGCTCGCGACCGTCGGCATCGCGTCGCGCCGCGATGTCGAGCAAGCGCAGGCAGATTACGCCGACGCACTCGCAGATCTGCGCGATAAACAGCAGGCGGGGTCGTTACTCGTCGCCGGGCCGCGGCCGCAAGACGTCGCAGTCGCCCAGGCCCAACTCGAACAAGCTGTCACGGCGCAAGGGACAGCCCGGACACGCGCTTCACTTCTCACCCTCACCGCACCCTTTAGTGGCGTCGTCACCGCACGCTTCAAGAACCCCGGTGAGGTCGTCGATTCGACGACCACTATCCTAACCGTCGTCAACTCCGCCGAATCCCTCGTCGACGTGCGGCTCAGCGAAGATCAAGCGGCGCTCGTCAGTCCGGGCGATGCGGCGCGCATTGCCATCAACGGGGCACCAACGAGGATCGCGGGACGCGTCGACACGGTCAATGCCGCGCTCGATCCGGCGACCCGGACGCTCGAGGCACGTATCGCCCCCGTCCCCGGGTCGGAGCTTCGGCCCGGCGCAACCGCATCCGCGACGATCACGGTACGGACCGTGCAGGATGCCTATGTTGTGCCTGCGGCTGCTCTCGTGAAAGACCCCGACACGGGAAAACCGCTCGTATTCACGTCGCTTGGCGACGGTACGTACCGTAGAATCCCCGTTCGCATCGCTTTGCAATCCGGAGCCTACGCCGCCGTGCAATCATCGCGGCTAGTCGGCGTTTCGAGAGTCGTGACCAGTGGAGCCTATGAGCTGCTGCCGTTCGCTGTCGGAGGCGACTCGAGTTGACCACGAACTGAACCGCGTATAATTGTCGTGATCGCGTCCCCGGTCGGCGGTAGCCGGTACGTGGAGCAGGCTCACCCGGCCACCGAACGAACCGATGGGCACGGCAACGGTCGACCGTCGCGCGATCATGATCCCGGCGATGATACCGGACATGAACTTGTGGGAATCCTGCGCTCCACTGACGACGGCAAGCACTGCCTCCTGGCCGATCGCAACGTCGGCGGACTGTCGTTTGAACGATGATCCGCGACGTACGCCAAATGTCTACCTATCCGGTATGGGTACACTTTACATCTCGAGTAATGCCGGTAAGACGTGGGTGACGCGGCAACTTCCAGCATCCGCATTAGGGAGCCACGTCGCAGCAGTCCCCGCCTTCCCAGGCTTCGCGACCCTCTTTCACGAGAAAATATACGATCACTAGCGACGTCGCCCCGTCCACCCACCATGCATGAAAGAGCGCCTGCGTAACGAGCCCGACGACGACCACGACCGAGAGGTAGCCGCACGTGATCGCTTCGGCGGCATCGGCGCGAAGAGCGCGGCTCCGAAGACCGTCAGCAACGTGAATCTTCGCCTTCGAAAGCATGTACATCGTCGGGATGGCGACAAGTGCGACGAGTAATCCGGGAACAGAAAACTCAGCACCTTGGCGGTGCCAGAAACTCCAAAGTGCGCTGCCGACGACATAGAATGCGAGCGCGAACAACAAAGAACCGGCGATCTTGCTCGCCCGTTCTTCGGCGGCATCAGAGAACTCGCGGCCCTGCTTGATCTCAACTGTAAGGCGCCACATCAAGACTCCAGCCGAGGCCAGTTCGATAACACTGTCGATTCCGAAAGCCACCAGCGTCAAACTATGTGAAACGACTCCAGACCCGACCGCGACGGCGGCTTCGACCGTCATCCACGCCACTGTGATCCACTCAAGCGTGAATGCGCGCCGAATCAATGCGGCTCGCGGCTCCTGTGAGAGGGTCGACGCCATCAAGCCGACCGCCTTGCGTCGAGCACGTCGACGGTCGGCTCGTGCTCATGTGCGCGGTCGTGCTTGGATGGGTCGCGGCCTCTAATCGAGCAATACAATTCGCTGCGCTGCGGGTCGCAATTCGAACATTCGAACTGAATCGTCGAGTGCGTGATGCGGTATCGCTCCGCGAGCACGCGATTGATTCGTTCAAGGAGCGTGTCGCAATCGCTGAGCTGGCAATTCCGCTCAATTTGCAGATGCGCCGAGAGGGCGTTCACGCCGCCGGCTATCGACCAGACGTGCAAATCATGTACGTCGCTCACGCCCGGCACCCCAACGACGTCACGTACGAGCTGCGCCACATTGAGATCTTTTGGTGTCGACTCCATGAGGATGTCGATCGTCTCGCGCATCAGGTCCCACGCGCCCTTAGCGATCAAGGCGGCAATCGCGAGTGAGATCACGGCGTCGGCCGGATACCAATGCGTTAGCAGGATGACGATGCCGGCGATGATGACGCCAACCGAGGCGGCCACATCGCCAAAAACGTGGAGCATCGCAGCGCGGACGTTGACGTTTCCGTCGCTGCTGCTCCGAAGGCCGAGGCCGATGTAGAGATTGATTGCGGCGCCGATCGCCGCGGACACGAACATGAACGTCGGCGTGACCGTCGGCGGTGCTTGTAGACGCCGAATCGCTTCATAAGCGATTACGCCCGCGATGAGGATCAACGTCAGGGCGTTGACGAGTGCCGTGAGAATGCCGGTACGATGGTAACCATAGGTCTTGCTTGCGTCGGCCGGCCGTTGCGCCTGGACGGTCGCAAACCAGGCGAGTCCGAGGGCGAAGAGGTCGGTAAGAACGTGCCCAGCGTCGGAGAGCAAGGCCAACGAATGCGAGACGAGGCCGCCGGCCAGTTCGACCGCGAGGATGGCGAACGAGAGGAAGAACGCCGTTCGCAGTTTCCCGCCCGACGCTGACGGCTGATCGTGTCCGGGGCTCATGCGGAGGCGACCCTGGGCTCGCCACCATCGTGGCCTTGATGCGCGAGACCCCTTTGCACGATCGCGCCTACGTGGGCGTCGTCGAGCGAGTAGTAGACGAATTTACCGGCGCGCCTCGCTTTGACGAGCCGCAAAGCTCGCAAGATGCGTAAATGCTGAGAGACGCCCGACTCGGTTACGCCGACGGTCGCCGCGAGGTCACAGGTGCAAAGCTCATGGTGAACAAGGACGTGAACGAGGGCGAAACGCGTTGGGTCCGCTAGGGCGCCGAAGAGTTCGGACCCCGCGCGATAGGCCGCCGGGGCGGCCAGGGTGCGCGCAGCGTCGGCCGTTGCGCGAGACGGGAAGCTGCGAACGGCGCAGACCTCCGCGGGCTTCGGCGGAACGGCGTCTACAACCGCGGTGAGATCTAGGCCATCGTGCACCGCTTCGGGACCAAGGGACTGATCCGGTTGCCCGCATGAGGTCAACATGAACGCCGTCAATAGCATGAACAGAAGGCTTAGATGCGAGTGTCCGCACCGCTGTCCTACGGTATTGAACACGCCGCACCACCGATGACGCTGGCGTCGATCACGATCATGGTCGGCTGATCCTTGCGCGGTAACGCCGTCGACTTCGCCGAAGATTGCGGCGCAAGCCGGCAGCGTGCCAACCGTGGCAAAGGGCGGGCTGGTATTCCACCGAAAGCAGCGCGTTACTGTCGCGTGCGGCGCATCGCTGCGAGGGTGACTAGCGCGATTCAGAAACCGCGACCGTACCAGTTCTTTAGCCAGCTGTGCATCTGGACAATCTCTTGCGTCTGACTCTTGATGATATCCCGGGCTAAAGACTTCAATTCGGGATGAGTACCGCGGCGCAATTCGGTCCTTGCCATGTCAACCGCGGACTGGTGGTGTGCGGTCATCAGCATCATGAAATCACGGTCTTGTACTCCGGTGAGCTGCATGGCGGCCATCTTATGCACCATTCGACTCATTGCCGCGTTCATCTCCATGTCGCCGGCCGACTTCGGTTTCATGTCTTCCATCGATTGTTGAGCGAAGACAGCTGCAGCTGGACGCAGCGCCATCGTCGTCCCGCCGCCCACTGCGAGCCCGAGGGCAAGCATCATGGTACCAATCCGGATTTTCGTCATTTATCAAACCCTTCCAATCAAAAAGACTGAAGACACTGCCGCCCGTTCTTAGCCCTACCAGCCGCTCTGCTCGCGGTTTCATCATCATTGAGATGCTCCCAACTGCGCGACTTCGTGGACGTGCGCCGCATCGTCTTCCGCATGCTTACCGTGATCGTGCTGACCCATGTCCATCGGATGCTTTCGATTGATGTAGGCAAACCAACCGACAGCGATCGCCGCCAGGACGTTGAACCAAAACGTGTAGTTGAACGAGAAGGTCTCGACCATCGACAGTATGTGCGTGTTCGGCTTGGGAACTTGATGGAGTGCCGTGAAGACAAGGTCCATGACCATCGCCGACGCCACCATGGTTGTGAAAAAGATGGCGAAGATGTACGCCGCCATCTTCCAGCCGTAGTATTTGCGATACACATCGAGCAGTGGCAGCACGATGAGGTCGGCGTACAAGAACGATAGCACGCCGCCGAACGAGATTCCGGTGCCCCAGAGGATGGCGGCCATCGGAACGTTTCCGATCGAGCACACAAACGTGAGGATCGCGATCAAGGCGCCCGCGACGGCGTTCGCCGGCACCTGAACGACGGCAGGTGCGCCTGCGAGGAACAGCGTTTTCCAAACATGCGGCGGTACGAACACCGCAAGGAAGCCCGCGATCAAGAAACCGCCGATGACATCCTTCCAGAGCATCGACCAATCCATCGCGACGCTCTGGGCGACGATAATCGGCGTACGCGGATTGCGCAGCTTTTGCCAGAGCGTCGCCCCTTCGACGGTATCGCTTCCGTGCTCATGCCCGCCGCCGGTTTCTTCATGTGCCAGAGCCTTTTCCACCAGCTTTTTAGGATAGGTCAGCTTCACGAGCAGCGACATGATGGCGATGAGGACGATTCCGCCGATCCATTCGCCGACCGTGAACTGCCACCCTAAGAGCAAGTACAAGATGACGCCGAGTTCGATGACGAGATTCGTTGAGGAAAACAAGAACGCGAGCGACGGCGTGAAACCGGCGCCTTTCTTGAAGAGCGTTCGGCTGAGTGCAGCGGCCGCGTACGAGCAACTCGAGCTCGCCGCGCCGTAACCGGCCGCGAGGGCGATCTCGCGCACGCCGCTGCGCCCGAGTTGTTCGCGCATACGAGCCTTCGAGACGACGGCCTGAATGACGCCGGACAGCGCGAAACCGAGCACGAGGCTCCAGCCGACCTGCCACGCCATGGCGCCGGCAGCAAAGAGCGCTTCGCCGACTTTCGCAATCATGCGACTTCCTGTCGCAGATTCACGATGTCCATGAGTTCGGCCACGGCCGCTTCCCCCTCGCCGGCTTGGACCTGCTCAAGGACGCAATGCTCAAGATGGTTCTGAAGCTCGAGGCGGCTCACGCGATCAAGCGCGCCGCGCACCGCCGCGATCTGCTTGATGACCTGAACGCAGTACGTGTCGTCGTCGACCATTTTCACGATGCCGTCAAGGTGTCCGCGAACTGACTTGAGCCGGTTGAGGATGTTCTGCTTGCGCTCGGGCGAGAGCGAGCTCTGTCGCCGCTTAGTCATAGGGACACTCTACCCCACCTGGGGTGGAATATCAACTTAAGTTCGTCTAGCCTTACCGGTACCGCGCCCGTCATCAACTTCTCGAAACGGTGTAAGACGCGATCCATCGGCCGACCGCGTGCTGGGACCGCCGGCGGCTTGCTCAGCCGCCGGAATCATTTTCCGGAGTGCCACACGCTTCCGAACGCAGTGAAGTCGGTGCTGCACGTCGCGATCGACTAACCAGCGGAACAGGGCGATGACGGCGACGACGATAACGGCCGTGATTGCCGCGCGCGCCCGCGATCACCCGACCATGGCGCTACTGGACATCATTCGTCACTTCACGTTCTGCGTGACGTGCGCCGTCCCGTTTTTGCCGTTCGCCGACACGGCAACATCGAACGTCCACTGCGTCGCATAGTTCAGATTTGTTTGCGCCGAATAGGTGCCGTCGCCATTGTCCATCGCGGTGAGCGTGGGCCCGCGCATGGACATCGAGGGCATCTTCGTGGCGATCTTGACCGTCGCACCCGCGACCGGGGCCGCGCCGGCGTCTTTGACGCTCACGGTTATCGTTTCGGGCCCCTGCTTCGGCGGCGTGGGTGAGAACTGCGTTGTTACCGTGAAGTCGCCGGCGCGCTGCGCCGTACCGGCCGTCATCGGTGATGAACTATTGTTCTTCGACGAGCAGGCAGCCAGCGTGGCCACGAGCGCAAGCAGCAGGATCGGGTGAGAACGAATAAGGAGTCCTTTGCAAGCATTCACGATGAAACGTCTCCAGCGGCGTGATGAATCGAGGCCACGGCGATGTCGTAGCGGACGATGCTTCGCACAATGGCTTCGCGGGCGCTGGCGGCGACCGAAAGGGCATCGAGGATCTCGAGCTCGATGCCTTTTCCGGCGTTCTGCCGCAGCGAGGCGAGCCGCTTTTGCTCTTGCGCATCGGCCAGCGCGGCAGTGGCGGTCGTGACGTTGCGTGTCGCGGCTTGGTACTCACGCCAGGCGTCTGCCACATCACGCGTCGTCACAGCGCGCGCCTGATCTTGTGCCGCGAGTGCGCGATCGTAGTGCGCTCGCGCTTTTGCAAGCGCTGCGGCTCGAGAACCACCGTCGGCGATCGGCAGCGAAGCCGTGATCTGCACCTGTCCGCCCCCGCCGCCCAGATACGGCGACGACGAACCGTTGTAAGACTGGGCAGTCAGTATTGCCGACGGGCGATACGCACTCTGCGCGGCGGCGATGCCTGCTCGCGCCGACCATACGCGCTGCTGCGCCTCAACGATGCTCGGGCGTTGACGAAGCGCTCGCGCGAGGACCGCGTCGCGCGTGTCGTTGTACGTCGCCTGCTGCAGGGGTTCGACCGCTATCGCACTCTGATTCAAGTCCAACATCGCCTCAAGGTCGTACGCGGTCTGGTCGCGTGCTGAAGCAGCATCCTCCTCGGCTTGTTGCGCCGCAGCGAGCGCGGCGCGGTCCCGGAGGATGAGATACCGCGCCGCCTTGCCAGCTGCCACGCGTTCCTCAGTAGATCGGAGATGCGTTTGCTCGTCTACCACCGCCGCATGGCGGGCCGCGAGCACGGCTGCCTCGAGCTGGACGTTCCGGTACGCCTGGACGGCTGCAAAAATCGCGTCATTTGCCGCCCCGAGCGTGCTCGTCTGCGCTGCGCGGGAGGTGTCGTTCACCTCGCGAGCGCGCAACGCTTCGGATGGCGTCGAGAGCGGTATGGAGACCGATGCCGCGCCGTAGGCCTGACGAGCAATGGGCATGCCAAGCTGCGGCTCGTTGGCGTCGAGGAGGTTACTGCTTACGCTGAGCTGCGGCCGCAATAATGAGCGTGCTGAAGCCGCATCCGCCGCCGCCGCGGCCGCGTCGGCCTGCGCCATGCGAACATCGAAGCCGCTCGTCTGAACCCGGGCGACGGCTTGCTGCAAAGTGAGCAACATCGTCGGCTGCGCGGATACCGGCATCGGCAACAACAGCGCGCCTGCAAGTGCGACCGCCGCTTTACGCACGGGCTGGCTCTCTCGCCGGCTGCGTCGCGGTAGCATCCGTCGCCGACTGCGTCGCGGTAGCATCCGTCGCCGACCTGCTACGCCCACGATTCCCGATGCGGAGCGCAAGTTCGTCGAACGCCGAGTACAACACGGGGACGACGAACAGCGTCAGGACCGTCGAGATGGTGAGGCCACCGATGATCACGGTTGCGAGCGGCGAGTATGCGTCGATGCCGGTCTTCGGGAAAAACGCGACAGGCACGAGCACCACGAGGCTCACGATCGTCGTCATCAAGATGGGTCGCAAACGAACGGGGCCGGCCTCCAAGATCGCTTCGAAGCGCGACATCCCGCTCGCGCGATTGCGAATGATGAGGTCGAGCAGCAGGATCGCGTTGCTGACCGCCATCCCATTTGCAACGACGATCCCCAGGATGGAGACGGTGGAAAAGTTCTGGTGCGCAAGGAGCAGAGCGCCGAAGACGCCGAGCAGTTCCAGCGGGATCGCGAGCAACATGACGAGGGGATTCCGGAACGACTTGAACTGCGCGACGAGCAGCAGGAAGACAAACACGATCGCGATCTTCATCGCACCCAGAAGGCGATCGAAGGACTGCATCATCTCCGTCATGTCGCCGCGCATCTCGATCGCATAGCCCTGGGGAAACGGAACTTCCGCCATCGCGCCCATGATCGTGTCCATGTCGAGCGCCATCTCGCCGCGTCCGCCCTTGCGGTAATAGCCGAGTACCGCGACGCTCGGCCGGAGCCCGTCATGCTCGATCAGCGTCGGGCCGAGGTTCCGTTGAATTTGCGCGATCGCGCCGAGCGGGACGACCGCGCCGTTCTTGCCGACGATCTGGACGGTTGAGAGGTCCGCCGTCGTTGCTCGCTCGCTCCCTGCGTAGCGCAGCAGTATGGTATCGTGACGGAGTCCTTCGGGATTGAAGTACTCGGTGGTCAGTCCTCCGTGCGTCGCGTAGTACGCCTGCTGCGTCACGTCGTCCGGGGTGAGGCCGAGTTGCGCGGCACGGGTTCGGTCGACCGTGACGAGCGCTTCAGGCTGTAACATCGCTGAAGAGGTGGACACCGCAACCAATCCCCGAACATGCTGCGCAACGTCCGAGACCTGGGCTCCCAAGCGCTCGACGTTCGCGACGTCGGGACCGGTTATGAGCAACTCCACCGGCGCGTCGTTACTCGCCATCACGTCCGAGCCCATCTCCTTGAGCGCCAGCCGCCGGATGCCGGGCACGGTACGCATTGTCTGCGCGTTTACGTCGTCCATGATCTGCCAGATCGTCCGCCGCCGTTCTTCTTTGGGGCTAAACGTAATGAGATAGGAAGCGGAGTTGACACCGTTCATGGCGGTCCCCGTGAAATATCCGCTCGAGGTCTGCTCGCCGATCTCGCCCGAAACGCGTTGCACTTCCGGTTGTGCCAGCAGAATGTTTTCGAACGCCTTGGCTTTGTGGGACGTGGCGGTGAACGACGTGCCGGGATCCGCTTCTAAATAGGCTGAGGCTTGGCCGGTATCGGCGAGCGGCATCATCTCGCTCCCGATGAGCGGCGCGAGCTGTACGGCGGCATACGTTAGGACGCCAGCGACGGCGAGAACGGGGCCAGCATTACCCAAGCTCCAGCGCAGGCCACCACGATACGCCGTTTCCAGACGAGCAAGGCCATGGCGCGTCGGTGTTAACCAACGATGTAGCGTGCGATCCAGCCGGTTCCGCCACTGCGCCTGCGGCTGACCGACGCCTTTGAAGAGATAAGCGGCGAGCAGCGGCGTAAGCGTGACTGAGACGGCGAGCGAAGCAATGAGCGCGAAGACGATCGGCCATACGAGTCCGACGAACATGATCTGCGTGATGCCGCCGCTCGTCAGCAGCGGCAGGAGCGCGAGAACCATCACGCCGGTCGCGGCTGCGATCGGCAGAATGACCTCGCGCGTTCCCTCGACGGCCGCCTGCGGTGCAGAGCGTCCGTGGCCCATTTTCCGATGGATGGCATGAATGACGACGATCGAGTCGTCGACGAGGCGTCCGATTGCGAGCAGTAAACCGACGAGCGTCGAGCTGTTGATCGAGAAGTGCATCGGCGCAAAGAGCAGGAGCGCGAGGCCGAGGCATGTCGGAATGGACGTCATCACGATCGCCGTGGCGCTGATGTCTTCTAGGAAGATCAAGAGCACGAAGCCGGCCAGGATCACGCTGACGACGAGCTCCTCGAACATGTTCTTCGTGAGCGCGTCGACAAAGCGCGCGTTGTCGTACGCCGGCGTGAACGTCAGCCCCGGATGATCCACTTGGATGTGGTGCAGCCGCTCGTTCACCGCTGCGATTACCTGCGGCGAACTCGCGTCCGGGTTCTCGACGATCGAGACTTCGACGCTCTCCTTGCCGTTGAACCGATACGCTGCGCGCTGCTCCGCCGGCCCATCGACGACGGTCGCCAGGTCGCGTACGTAAACCGTCCGATCGCCGTTCGTCATCACGGGGAAGTTCAGGATGTCCGCAGGCGACCGTACGCGCTGATCTCCTCGCACGATCGTCTCCTCGCCGCCACCGGTGAGCGTTCCGCCCGATCGGCTCACGTTCTGTTTGTCGATGGCGTCGCGGAGATCGAGCAGTGAGAGTCCGTAGGAGGCGAGCGCGCCGCGGTGTGCGACGACCCCAAGCTGCCTTTGCAGCCCACCGAACGGATACACATCCTGCACGCCGTCGACCGTTTTAAGATCGCGCACAACATCGTTGGCGATGAACTCGCGCAGGCGTACCGTATCCCACCCGATTCCAGTGACGCTCAATTGCAGGACCGGCGTGTTGAGCGGGTCGACCGGGACGACGTACGATGGCTTGAGGTTCGCGCGGTCGTAGGGGAGATCGCCTTGCGCCTGCGTCACGAGCTGCTGCACGTCGACGAGCGCGCGCTGCATGTTCGTCCCGTACGGAAACTGCAGCGTGACGGTCGAGAGCCCTTCCTGCGAGATGGAGCGGATGTAGCGCACGCTCCGCAGGTCGGTCATGCGCTCTTCGATCGGCTTCGAAAAATACGTCGCCGTTTCTTCGGCCGAATAGCCCGGCGTCATCGTGATGACCGAGATGAGGGGGCTCGGTACATACGGCATCATGCGTGTCGGTAAAAAGAACAGCACGGCGGCGAGCGCGGCGATGATGATCCCGAGGTAAACGGCGAACACCGCGGACGGATTATGCAACGACCACGCCGGGACGCCGCGCTGGCCGTCGCGCTCGACAGGCGCCATCAGGAGCGCGCCTCCGTAATGTTCTGCCCTTCTTCGAGCGTCGCGGCTCCGCTAACGACGATCTGCGTGTGTCGACCGAGGTCGCCCGCGACGATAGCGTTCATCCCGTCGTCGGCGAGAACGCGCACGGCGACCCGATGCGCGGTGCCGTTGACGTCGGTCCACACGGCCGAACCGCTTCCCGAGCCCACAACCGCCGACGACGGAACGTCGACGCCACCCGCGGTATGCACCGCACGTATGTGGATGGCGACCTGCACGAAGCCGCCGGGCACCAGATTCGTACGGCCGTTGTTGACGATGGCTTCAACCGAAGCGGTGTGGGTCGTCGGATCGGCGATGGGCGCGATCGACGACACACGACCGTGCAGGACCGTGCCATCCTGCGATGTCGCGTCGACAGCTGCGCCGACGGTGACGCGTTCAAGGTCCTGTTGCGCGACGTTCGCCTGCACGCGCAGTCGGTCGATGACAGCGAGACGCGCGATAACAGTGCCGCTTTGCACGTACACGCCAGCGTCCACAAGGCGTTTGACCACGACCGCGGCATCCGGGCTCGTGACCTTCGTGTATCCCGCAAGGGTCGCGTCGGTCTCCGCGTTCGCCTGTGCGCCGCGGGCCTGCGCTTGCGCGGCCGCAGCTTGGTCCTGCATCTGCGAGACCGCGGCGACGGCATCCATCGTACGCGTCCTCGACGCCGTCAACTGTTGCTGCAACGCACCGATTTTGTCGCCCGCCGATGCGTACGCCGCTTGCGCAGCTGTGGCCTGTGCGCTCTCGTCTTGGTATTCCTGGACCGATACCGCGCCCTGATCCAGGAGGCTCTTTTCGCGCCGAATCTCGTTTTGCCAATAGCGGACCTGCGCGGCCTTAGCGGCGCCGTCGGCGCGTGCAGCCGCAATGTCGCGCTGGAGCGCTCCGGTGTCCGCTCGCGCGACGACGATGGCGTTCGGTGCATGATGGTGTGCCTCGATCTCGGCCGCTTGGGCGGTGGCGGCTTGGGCTGCGGCATTCGCGGCGGAAGCCGCCGCACGCGATTGCGCATCGGGCGCATCGAGCGATGCGATGACCTCTCCCGCCGCGACCCTGTCACCGGTGTAGACGTTGAACTCTTGCAGGATACCGGCCGCCCGTGTGACGACGTCTTGCGTCAGATACGGCGAGACGGTGCCCGGCGCGTGAATCACGCTGTCACTGCGACCTGCCTGGACGGCCGCGAGTGTAACCGGTGTCGGCGCGGTGCCCCGAGCGCTCGACATGGCATCCATGTTCATCGCGGGAGCGGCATACTTCGCTTGCACGATCGCGAGCCCGATGACGATGACCACGGCACTCAGCACGATCGCAATGGTGAGCGGCCGCCGGTCGCGCCGCACGAAAACGATAAGGACCGTGCAGACGAGAATCGCCGCAAGAGCGATTGCCGCGTATTTCCACGCATCGGGATTGCCACCGGGCGCCGACATGCCGGGCATCGTGTTTGTGCCGACGTCCGCTCCGCTTACCGCGAACCGGTAGACGGCCGTACCGTTGACACCGCCGGAGAAGCGAATCGCGATCGTCCACGGCACCGCCATCCCAAGCGAGGCATCGAACGCCCATTGGTTCGGACCCGAGCGTCGCGCACTTCCGGATGGACCCGTCATAGACATCGCCGGCATCGTCGAGCCGAAACGGACGTCGGTGCGCGCGAGCGCATCGCGCCGCGCACCGTCGATCGTCACAATACCGTGCAAAGGCCCGGTCGTCGGTGGATCCGGTGAGAGCGTAAGGGTTGCACGCGCGGCTCCCACCTGCGCCACCATGGGTGAGGCGTCGGCGGCGAGCGGCACAAGTGCAAAGCTGCTTAGCAGGAGCGCGCAAAAAAAGAGACGGTTCACGCTCGCATCACCACCGAACACGTAAACCCGGACACGACCGCGATAAGCACGGGCGCGGCGCCTAAAGCGAACGTTGTTGCGAGCGCCGCAGTCAGGAGCGCTCGGCGTTCGAGCGATGGTTGCACCGACGTCGGTGAGAGAAGCGCACCGAGCCGATCGCGGACAGTGCCCGCATCCGCGAACGCAACGATCGATGTGGCGATGTTTCCAAACCTGGCGAGCGCCAACAATGCCGCCGCGAGGTCGCAGCGGTCCGCAATTCGGGCTGCGTGCGCGTCGGCCGCGAACTCCCGAGCGCGACGATGGAGCGCGATCAAGTTGCCGACTGGAAGTGGGACGAGATCGGCGATGAACGTCACGAGCGCTGCGCAGACGAGATCACCGCGTCGTGCATGCGCGGCTTCGTGGCGAACCGCCGCGAGCAATTCTGCATCGTTCACTCGCTGCAGGGCGTACGAAGAAACGAGAACGACGGGCCGAAACAGCCCGGCAAGTATAACGACCGGGCCGCCAGTGCAGAGTTCGCGGATACGCACGCCCGCGATCTCACCCAATCGTTGTAAGCCCGGAGACGCGACCGACGACTGTCGAACGACGCGTGTCACGTCGCAGGCGCGTTGCCGGGCGAGGACGATGGCGCGAGCGAAGCCGAATGCCGTCAACGCTGCGATCGCGCCGTACATCAGCCGTCCGCTCGCAAAGTGCAAGCACGTGGAATTCCAACCGCCGCGCAGTGTGGCCGCCCCTATGATGAGGAACAGCGTGCCGGGGAGCGCAGCAGCGGCAGCTGCCAGCGATGCCTGCCAACCCGGATCGTCCGTCATCCGTCCGAGCGGTGGCGCGAGCGCCCGGGTCACCAGCCACGCGAGGGTCGGCACGGCGACGAGCGCACAGGCGGACGTCAGTAGGGTCGGGCTTGAAATGCAAGCGGTCAGGAACGCGCCGAGGTCCGTCACGTCACCTTCGCCTTGCGCCGCTCGGCGATAAGCTTCTCGAACTCCGCGATGGCTTGCTCATCGTCCAACAGCTCGTCAACCAGATGGGCGAATAGAGGGTGCCGGTGATTCCGCAGCAGCGGGTCGACCACTCGACCGACGGCGCGCCGGGCGAACTGTTCGCGCGAGAGTGTGGGAATGAATTCGTTCTGCTTTCCCGCAGGACGCTTGCAGAGATGGCCCTTTTCGTGAAGGTTGGACATGACATTCTTGACCGTCGAGTAGCTCGCCGCCGCAGCGCCCCTGTGTATGCGCTGCTCGACCACGTCGCCGACGGACGCCCAGCTTCCCAGGGACCATGCGGCCTCCATGATCTCGTTCTCTAGAGGACCAAGCACGAAATCGAAGCCGACGCCGGTTCGGGAAGCCATGTGCAAAGTACCTTAGCAGGTCCGCTCATCGGCGTCAACGGCGCCCGGCGACGATCACGCCGCCGTTCCCGTCCATCGGGCAGTACCATGACCAAGACGCCGGCGTCGAGAATGACTTAGATGCGAGCTAGGTTGCGCCTTCACGAATCAGCCACGGCGTACTTCTTCGCAAGCGTCATGGGGCGCTGGTTCACGTACCATTCTGTCGATCGGATGCTGTTATGGCCGAGCCATTCTTTGAGCTCCCACGGCGACATCGGCTCTTTGGCATTCGCAAGCTGCGTCGCGATCGTCGAACGCGCGCGATGGACGGTGAACCGTCCTTTGCGATCGTGATCGGGAACGCTTTCGCGCAGATCCACCGTTTCGCCAGCTCGACGCTTGCGATGAGGTGGTAACGACCGACATCAAAGGCCATGGAAACCTCAACAGGATGATGGGTCCCAGTGGGCTTCGACGCCTGACGCTGATTCTCAATAACCTACGATCATCGTGCCCATTTGCTCGACGAACTTCGCGACCTTCGGCTCCGCGCCGGTCGCCGTCGCGCGCTGCTGACGTGACGAGATCGCCGCGAGACGCGCTTGGACACGTTGGAGATACGCGAGCACGGAATCGTCGATGCGGTCGGCACGACCGTACTTAGCCTCGAACGCGCGGATGTGCTCGTCGCGCTCCGTTCGCGCCGCATGGTAGAGTTCGAGCGCGCCTGCCTTGGAATCTGCATCCCGACGCGTCGTTCGTTCAGCGGACCGAGCCCAGAACGCGATGCCGACTCGGAGTTACAACAAGCGGAACTTGATGACGCCGCGACCGCGCCATCGCGATGAAGCCGGCGCGGATGCCCGCAGACCTGTATGACACAGCGAAGGTCTACGTGGCGCTGGCCGAGCCGATCGTCGTTCTCGATTTGGACGACATCGGCGTTCGCCGCGACTTGGCGCAGATACCAGAGATAGCGGAGCGAATGCGAGAGAACGGGTTGCCTGATCTCGATCGCTCTGTCTTGACCGGTCGACATCTGGCATACAGCGCGCACGATACGCGGTTCGGACCCTTCCGACGAACATCGTCGCAACGTATGCCTATATCAAGCCCGTTGCCGCCGTAGGCCTCGGAGCGCTGCTTCTGAAAGAACCGCTCACCTTGAACGTCGTGCTCGGCAGAGCAATCATCGTTGCGGCGACCATCGTGATCGTCGTCGGCAAACCAGCGAGCGGGGCGCGCGTAACGGCGATGCCTCGAACTGCTCATCCGCGATGCCCGTGCAGATCAGGCCGGCATTGGAAAGTTCGTAGTCGCGAATACTTTGTGAGACTAGTGCTCCGGTGCAGCCCAAGGTCCAGTGAAACGATAGAATCTCCTGGGCGACGTTGGCGTCCGCCGGCTTGGCTACTGGCCGCAGTTCGGCGACCGGCTTCCCTTTCCGTGTAATCAGCGTCGTATAGCCCGCCTCGGCTTGATCCACAAGCTCTGAGAGTCGATTCTTAGCTTCTGCAAGCCCGAGCTGTTTCACATGGCTAGCTTATCAGCTCAAGAGTGGCGAGTTCTTGACTTTTTCTGGGCCGCTTTTGCTTGCCGCTTATGATCCTCAATCCACGCCTCGGTATGTCGATCGAGCTCGTCGAACTGCTCCGGCGTGTACGTTGGCGGAG
>JAABUU010002699.1_pt1 | contig 24468 bp, 25 predicted proteins | sample 5559301 | NCBI WGS metagenome assembly JAABUU01 (sample SAMN10711884, study PRJNA513360) | rock metagenome | isolation source: Antarctica rocks | place: Antarctica: Victoria Land, Richard Nunatak white | reverse complement strand
GACCGGGACGAGCGCGGCCCAGGACAGCCCCTTGAGCTGCAGCAGCTTCGTAGCCTGGAGCGCAGCGGCAGCGCGCTGGGCAGGATCGGGAGCACCCAGCTTCACCAAGTGGGCGAGCAGGCGTTTGCGGTCAGTCATGCGCAGGGGATGTGCGGCAATATCGGCAGGCATCTTCTAGGCTCCGTTCAGAATGGTCTTGACAAACGGCCTAAAAAATAGGCCGCGCGCGGGTGGTTTCACCGTATCCGGCATCCAATGAAAACAGTCGCTTAGGCGAGCGCCCAAAGCACGGTTTTCCACGCATTGCTGCCGCCCATCGGCTGGCCCTGACCATCGTACAGCCCAGCGGGATACAGGCCCTCAATCATCGCCGTAACTCCCTATCCGGCGCCACGGCCAGCGCATGAGGGACCACCCAGGGCGGCACAGTGTCGGCGCGGATCAGCTCGTAACCCTGCCCCTGCGGAACATCGCAATGCGCTAGGCGATGCCAGAACCCGCCATGTTGATGCTGCTGGCCAGCGCCGTCCCGTGCGCAGTGTGCGCAGTGTGCGCAGTGTTCCAGCCGGACGCTCTGCCTTAGAATGATGATTTTTGTACTACCAAGCGTAGAAATCACTCTCCCGGACCCGCGAGCATAGTTAAAACACTGCGCACACTGCGCACACTGCGCAAATCCAGAACTCATAGAACCTGCACCTTGAACCATGCAGACCGCCGCGCCGTCTTAGGGTCTGGCGCTTTCCGGGCCAGCTTTACGGTCCAATCTCCAATACGCACGGGCGCATCAACCAGGGTGCCCAAACGCTTCCCGACCGACATGGGGGTGATATCGCCTGACTTGCGCCGGCCGCTGGTATCAAAGAATGTTCGCAGTGTTTCGGCATTTTTCTCCTCTCCCTGCATGGGAGTGTTGACGAGCGCGGCCACCTCTGACGCCTGAAAGAATTTACCGCCCAGCCACGTCCGGCTCAGAATATCAAGCACGTCAGAGAGATCAGACGACTCCTCGTCCTCTCCTTCCACGTCCGCGAACAGCTTGACGAAATCAATCTCGGTTGCCGTGCGATCCGCTTCTGGCAACGCGGACCGCTCCCCATTCACCAGACATGCCGCAGCGTGTTCAAGAGCAGAGCCGACCAGATGCCACCAGCGTTTGAACCGCGTCTTGGGGGGCTTGGGGTTCTTGAGCTGCGGATTGCCCATCAGAATCGTGTACAGGGCGCGCAAAATGTAGCCCCGGTTGCAGAGCGTCCAAGCAACCGGGTCCGAATGCTTGAAAGGTCGGTTTTCCGGGTCCGGCCGGTCCACATCCAGCCGTGCCATCAGACTGCGCGAGGCAAGATCGCCCTTCGGGCCGATATTGTTCCCGGTCAGTGTCAGAATAGTAAATGCCGGCACGGTCACAATGGCCGTCTGGCCGAGGATACGGTCGGAGTAGGATTCCGCAGTCAGTATTTTCTCGATAGTAGGGCAAGCGATAGTTGCACCGAGCGGGATGTTGTCAAACACCATTGCTGCCAGCCCTTCCGACAAGTAAGCAGCCAGCGCCTTGCGTCGTTCATCTTCAGAAAACGACCAAGCTGCCGCTGCCGGCTTCTTTCCGGTGACGGCCAGGATTATCATTGCTAACGCCGTCGTTTTGCCACCACCGCGCTTACCGGCCGTGACGAAGAACGCGGGCCGCTCCGGCAGCAGCACCCGTTCGAGGATCGAAAGCGCCAGGGAGATCAGCACGATTTTGCCGGAGAAGTTGGTTGCAACATCGCACAACCATTCATCGACTAGATATTTCAGGGCTGCGGCGACCTGCCTGTCTTGCGGCACCGGGTCCTGCGGCTTGGGAAGTATCGCGCGCAGCTCCTTGGGGATGCGGAACACCAACTTGCGTTCCGCGTCCAGGCCAGACGGTGCCAGCATTGAGCCATCCGGCAATATCAGCGGCGCGGTGACGACGGCGCCCACGCGGGGCAAGGCCGAGTCTCGATAGTTCAGATAATGATCAACGAACGGACCCGGCAGGGCGACGGAACGCGGCCCGGCGTCCCCACCTTCGCTGAAAAACTCAATGTGTCGCTCAATCTGCTGCGCCAAGCTGAACCGATCATGCGGTGTCAGAAGCGGCATCTCCGGCGCCGGCAGCCTGGCCTTCTCAGGCTCCGTCGTGTTGGACCCGCCGGATGTCAGCTCATGCAGCATCATCGGCGGCCGACTCCGCACCTCGACCGGATGCCCCTCCAGGTCCCGCATCGGCGGTTCAGCGTCATCAACGGCGAGCAGCAATTCATCAAGCGCAGCCAGGACCGGAAGCCGCTCAGCATCAGGAGCCGGAACCGGCAGCCGCGTGCGCCGATCATCGCGCGCCCGTGTTGCGGTTTCCCGATCCCGTTCAGCCTTGGCGTGCTGCTGCGCCTGTTCGGTCCGCGCCTGCTTGAGCTTGGCACCCAAGGGCCGCGCCTTCACGCCCGACAACTTCGTCGCCAAGTCCCGCAGCCGCTGCTCGTCATCCGCCGGCAGGTCCGCCACCCGATCCATCCGAACAAGGACATCGGCCGCTTCCGCCGGGACACCCTTGTGCATCGCGGCCTCGACGCTCGCCGCGTCGTGCCTGAGTGTGTAGCGAGTTTGGCCATGGGCGAAGCTGTTGATCCACAGCGGACCATCGGCGTCCCGCATCACCTTCGCCTTGCAGCGTCCGTAAGCAACGCCCTCAAGCGGATCGGCAAGGGTGGCGCCGACGAAGCGGTCAGGATCAGCTAGGACATCACGCACGGTCGCCCCGGCCAGGTCTGCGGCATCGAACATCAGTTCCACATCCGGTAGGAGCGTGCCGCTGCAGAGTTGTTCGACCGTTCGCCCAGCTTGTGCAGCCGAGCCGCCCATTCGCGCCGCAATGCGCGCCGAGTAGGACTTGATGAACTCCCCCCGCACTTTGGCCGCGGCCCCACCCAGCCGATGCCGCTCGGTGCCCTTGTGGTCAGCCAGCGTCGCTTTTTCGACCATAGACAGGGTGGGGCAGGCAGCGGCGGTATTGACGGGTTGGCCGTCCGACACGTCCGGGGCGCGTAGCTTGGCGTCTTGCGTCAATGGGTGCGCGAGCAGGGGCGCCCCTTCAAACACCAGACGCTCACCGGCACCCACCATGCGGTCAACGATGGATCGTTCAAGGAACTGCCCGCCGGCACCGATCATCAGCCAGCCCAGCCCATGAAGCCAGCAACGATCATGCAGGTTGCGGAGGAACCGCTCGATGTCGGCGCCATCCTCGACCAGGACAAAGGCGTGCAAGCCGTCCGAGCCTTTCAACGCCTCCCCTGTGTCGCTCCGAACGATACCAGAGCTGGTGGACCGCCGAAGTACCGTGGCCGCGTGTTCGAGATCAGGCGCGACCGACACCACAGCTTTCCAAAAGCCGCCCAGCGCCCTCACGCGGTCCGCCACCGTCTGCGGCATTCCCTTGGTATCGAAGTCCAGCAGCGCCAGCGCAGGCTGTTTGGCGGCGTAGTTGATGTATCCGGCGGTGCGCGCGATGACGTGGGCAGGAGCGGTGCCGTTCATCTCCGCCAACTTTTTCGCCGTCGTGACCTCCACCTCGTCCGGCAGATCGCCGCCCAGCGATCCGAGCGCGATGGCTTGGCTCGACGTGAGGCCGCCAATCAGGTCGGCAAAGGCGGAAATGCCGGGAAGCCGCAAGCGCTTGGCCGCTCCTGCCCCCATGACACACGCCGAACCATCGCTGACGAGCAGGCCATCATCGCCAAGGCTTATCCGCTTCGTGAGCACGCCCGAGGTGCTGGTCAGTCCGGTGACTTCAAAGGCGACGTTCATCATTTGGCGCCACTCCGGCGGAGCGCGTCCGCGATTTCAGCAAGCTTGCGACCCTGGCCGGGCGATTGCCGCCTCGTCCTGGCGACGGACCAGACGAACTCATGTTCCCAGGCGGTCAGCCGTCCGACGTGGCGCTGACACAGGGCAAGGTCGGAACCGGGATCGGCGTTGCGGCGAGGGTCGGCGCCAGCCGGCTTGTGGCCCAGCGGTTCCGGCTGCAACACGTCCAACCAACTCACGTTTCGGTCACGCACAAGCCTGGTTGCCAGCAGCGCAGCGGCTTCGCGCTCGCCGGCATGGTCGGATGAGAGGCGGGCGAGGACGCCAGCAAGACGGCGCCGATCATCAGGGTTGAGGGCCATCATCATCCTTCTCCTGCGACCATCAGGCGAAGCGCGACCTGGACCGATAGGAACCCATCTGACACCAGCCGCCCGTCTATGCGCGAGATCAACAGGCACCCCGCCCTTGTCGGCTGCACCCGGCCGTCCACGGCCCGCAAGTGCGGCTGAACGGGCAGACGCGGCAGATACCGATCCCCGCGGATCATGGCGGCGGCTGCATGGTCAGTCCTCGTGCGCTGACCGCCCACCGTTCCGCCGCGAGGTAATGGCCATGCTGCAGCTCGCAGCCGGCCATCACGTCCAGGCGCATGGCCAAGGTGACACGGTGATCGGTAGCGTGGGTGGAGGTCGGAACCTGCTTACGGCGTTTGCCGGCGCGGCTGGTCTCCGGCGCCTGCGAAAATGAAGTCAACACGGCCATCACGGCGCGCTCCTAAAGAGCACGACCCGGTTTCACGAACGCTTGGAACTATCAGTCGCCTGGTGCTATAGTGCTGTCGGTCCCAGCCTATCGCGTATCAGTCCAAGCAACGGCTCCATCTGCGCACGCTCTGCCGGCGTCGCACGGTGGGGCCGATTTGCTAAGCGGCGTGCTCTGCCGAGGCGCGGGACGCGGGCGCAACGCCCTTCGGTGCCATCCCAAATAGGTCGGCAATTGCCCCAAGGTGGACGGACTTCACCAGCCAGCGCCCACTCACCTTCACCGCGGGGATGCGGCCCGAATAGATGGCCTGCTTGACCTTCTCGAAGCTCGGCGGGGTGCCGTCATACGCCTGGACCAGCTCCGGGACGACGCTGGTGGACCCGATGTAGTCACGCGACTGCGGCCCGCCGTGCGACGGGTCAGCAAAGACGGGGATTGTCGAAAACTGCGAGAAAGTCATTGAGGGACGCTCCATGTGAAAGCTGTGAATAGGGAATCCCCTTCGCAGCCCTTGCACACGCACCCACACACACTCTAGGTTCCGACTTGTTCAAGGACGGTTCTTGGTGTGTGCGGACGGCTGTACGGTCGTTTGGGCTGCTAGGAAGATCAGGCGTAGGCGCCGAAGCGGTGGGGACTGCTTCGGCGTTTCCGTTTCCAGACCCGGCTGGGGAAGCCGGCGGAACAGGCGGAACTGATTGTGCGCTGATTGCGCGGGCCTTGGCGGCCCGCAGCACACGCGCGAGAACGATCAGGTGGGGAACCTCAATCGTGATGACTGACTTGATTGGGCAACGAGCGATGGCCGGCTGCACCTGCAAGGAGTAGCGATCCAGACGATATTGGGTTCTGACCAACGCTGTCGGACCTTCGGCCTCGCCAATCAGAAGCTCCATGCGGAACCCCACAAAACTGACAAGCTCGTTGAACGCGACCGTCCTGTCACCGTACAGCGACACGTTCGGGGTCGGGTCCGCCATACGGTCCAGCAACGCCGATATGCCTTCGAGCAGGGTGCCCCCCGGCAAAACGGTTTGCCGTGCCTTGGGGTCAGACACCTCGGCTTCGCCTTGCACCGAGTCTCGCCACGCCCACCAGGAAGTCTCCGCCTGCGAACGTCCGCGGCTGATGGTGATGCCGTTCGAGTAGTCACGAACGATGCCGCCCCAGGCTGCGGCCCGCTCAGCTGCGGTGAAGATGCTGTCACCGGTAGCGTCAGCGAGCAAGAAATACGTCAAGGCGAAGCTGGTCAGCAGGGCCGCTTTGCCTTGCTTACCCACGGGCGACATTTCCGCCACCTGCAACGCACGATTGAGCCGCGCAGAATGCGACGCATCGCGTCCCGTCTCATTCTGCCACTCGTTAACCAGGTATGTCGCGTTGCCCATCTGCTGACAGCATAGAGAGGGCGGGTGAGGGCGTGCAAGGGATTTCTCGTGGGAGCATATCTCCCCCCGGCAAATCACCTAGTGAGGGGCAAAACGACTCTGGCAAGTCCTCGCGTCCATCCAACCACGTCCAGACCGGGCTGAATACTGCCATCCGCCAAGTCCCCACGCCGCCCCGGCCGCAGGAGCACGCGGGGACTGCCCGGGGACTTTGCCGGGACTGCTGGCGAGTTTCCATACCGGTGATTCTGCGACAATGCTATTGTAACGAGGGGGTTATCGCGCCTGATGCAATTACTACATGAGGGAAGTTCTGCGTTCGCGCGGTGATGCCCGGCTGCGGAAGATCGCGGAGAACCTGCATGGGGCTGAGCTGACCGTGCAGGAGCGGGTAGACCACATTGCGGAGTGGGGGCGGCGTCGGGAGTGGTAGGTATGCTGTCACGCAGTTCTTGATATGGGGTCAAGATAGTGCCAGATTGGTCCTATGACAACTGTGCGGCGCAACGTTTACTTGAGCAAGCCGCAAGACGAGTATCTTGCGGGCGAAGCAGAACGCTTGGGTATCTCCCTCACCGAACTGCTGCGACGGATCGTTGACCAGCACCGCGAGAAAGAGGCTACCCCCACAAAGCCGCGGAAGGCCGACAGATGACGCCAGCCATCGCCGACACGATGCGCGTCCTGGTTTCCGCGAACGAGAAGGGCGGAGTTGGCAAAACGACCCTTGCTTTCCATGCTGCGCACAAGCTGTCCGAGAAGCGCCGGGTCCTGGTCATTGACCTCGACCAGCAACAGAGCGCCCTGACCGAACCCATGCGGGCCTATGCGTCGCCGATCGACGCGATCAGCATGTTCGCAGAGCCAACCGTCATCCCCAGCATCGGGCCGATCACGCTGGCAGCCCGCACCCGCCAGCTTGAGGCGCTGGAGCGCGAGGACCCGGCGGAGATGGCCGAGACGTTCCGCGCTTCCCTGCGACTCTGCGCCGAGCACTACGATGCCGTCGTGATCGACACCCCGCCGGCATTCGGCGTGCGGACCTCCGCAGCGCTGCTGGTCGCCGACCTGGTGATCGCGCCCATCGAGTTGAACGAAGCCAGCCTTGAGGCCGTCCAGAGCGTGGTGGACACCATCACGGCGGTGTGCAGCCACTACGGCAAGCCCTGGCCTGACCTGACCCGGCAGCGCCCTTTGCTGGTCAGCCGCTACGACACTCATTCCCCGCGGCAGCGCGCCTTGTTCGAGGACCTGTCGCACAAGGTCGGCCGCATCGTGGTCGAGGGCGCCATCGTCTCCCGTGATGCCTATGCCCGGTATCGCGCGGATGCGTGCCCTGTCTGGAACATGCGCGACCGCGCCGGCCGGATGAGCAGCAGCATCAAGCAGGCAGCTGACGAGATGCGCACCGTGTTGAGCGAGATCGAACGCATGATGGAGTTCGCCTGATGAGCAGCGCAGCCATTTCCCGCTTCGGCGGATCGGTCCTGGACCGCCTGGATGCCAAGGTCGCGGTGCGGCCGGGCGTAGCCCCGGCAACCCGTCTGCCGGTGGACCTGATAGACGAGGACCCGGCCCAGCCCCGGCGCGAGTTCGACCCGGCCAGGCTTGAGCAGATCGCCGCCAGCATCCGCATGGTGGGCGTCCTGCAGCCCGTTGGCGTCGTCCAGGCCGCGCAGGGGCGCTACCTGCTCCGGTGGGGTGCGCGCCGGCTGCGGGCGTCCAAGCTTGCCGGCCTGTCCGACATCCCCGCCGTGCTGGTCGGCGCGCAGCAGGTCGGCCTTGAGGCCCAGGTGATCGAGAACCAGCACAGGGCCTCCAACACCGATACGGAGCTGGCCGCAGCCATAACGACCCTGACCGAACGGGGCATGAAGAACGCCGAGATCGCAACCGTGCTGGCGCTGCCTGATCCACAGTCGCTCAAGCATTACCGCGTGCTGGCCAGCCTGGACGAGACGGCGCCGTTGCTGGCCGGCTGGGTCAACCGGGCCAACATCCGCGCGATTTACGAGATGAACGCGGCCTGGCAGCGTGCGACGTCGGAGCAAAGGGCCGCCCTGGCCTCTGGCCTTGAGCGCATCGAGGAGCTGACCGTCACAGAAGGGCGGCGGCTGATTGCCGTCCATACCAGCTCCGCCACGTCAGCGCCTCCTGCCGCACCTTCACAGCCTGCGCCTTCTGAGGCAAAGACCGCCGCCTCTGTCAGCCGGAGCGCTGATCCCGACGCCGGCAGGGTTGCCAAGGTGCGCGCCTGGATTGCCGACCCCACCCGTCCCAGGCCGCCGCTCAGCGTCTGAAAGGAGCTTGCCATGCCCCTCCTCCCTGTCATCCAGCAGCGCCGTCCATGGGCTATCCCGGCATTCTTGGGCGGGGTTCTGCGGGCGGTTGGGGCTGTTGTGGGCGCGATGGCAGACCAGGCGCTGTTCGTCATGCTGGTCGGTATCGCGATAACGGCTCGTCTGCTCTGGTGGGTTGCGGCTGCGGCTTTCGTGGGTGCCGGGGTGATGTCCTTCCTGTTCTGGCACTACGGCATGGCCCGTGATGCCTGGTCCGCGGCATACCTCGGGGCGCTGGCTCTGGCCCTTATGGCGGGCATGCACGGGGTGGAGAGGCTGTACACACGGTACAGGTCCAAGGCGGCTGACTTCTAAGTCTGGATGGAGAACATGCCAGCGATTGACCCAATCGTGACCATAACCGGGCATGTGCGCCGCAGCGTCCGTGACCGTTTTGCCTCCTATGCGCGCTCGGTGGGACATAAGCCGGCGGCCTTGATCCGCATGTTCGCCGAGGAAGCCGCAGGCGAGGTCCCGACCGTCCCGGCAAGCGGGTCCAGCCAGAAGATCACGCTGCGGCTGCGGGACGACGTGAGGCGCAGGCTGCACGAGCAGGCCGCGGCAACCCGGACGACGCCCACCGCCTGCGCCAGCGCGATCCTTGAGGTGCAACTCTGCGGGCGCTTGTGCTGGACAGAACCGCAGGTGGTCGAGCTGCGCGCCGCACGGGTCCTGCTGGCTGACCTTCGGGACCGGGCGGTTGATGCGGCCGCCGCTGACCAGGTGGCGAAGGCAATGCGCCTGGTCGACGCTGCGATAGCGGGTCAGGCGGCGTATTGGGGAGTTCGGTAGCAGAAAAGCCAAGCTGGATGCGGCGGTTTACCGGACGGACTGTGCGCACATTCTAACATCAGGAGCGCGCAGGTGGGCAGGTGCCGCCTCCCCTACTTTCTAGAGGCTTGAGTCGGTCCCGGTTTGGTGAGGAACAAGGCTGTTTTTGAGCTCGACCATGGCAAGCAGCGATGTGGGTGCTCTGGGCGACGACCAATGAAAGCGGTTGTGGAACCTGACTCTAGGTGGATGAGGTTCCTACACACGCATTCAGATCGTTTTGGGTGAACGTTGCAGCATTGCGGCTTTTCACCTTGGGAATCCTTGTGCAAGCTTGATCATCTCAGGAAATGTGGAACAGTCATCTTGCAATATGCCTTTCATCCTCGCGAGAACCGCTTTGTCGATGTTGAGGCGTACACGCGTGAGTTTGGCAATCGTCCCATTGGTCACGACAAATCGTGGAAACCTCCACCTCCACGTTGCCCTTACTGCCCTGCGAGTCTCACGACGCGTGCGCGATCACCCATCCGGATCGCACATTTTAAGCACCCGCAAGGCGCTCTCTGCCCTTCAACAGCACGCGCAGGACTGCCCTATCATGCATTGACACCTCAACAGCAGGATAGAGAAGCTGCTGCAACCCTGTTCGACAATTTCCTGGAAGATTGGCCAAACCACTACAGGGCGATCCGCTCGCTTGTGCCTCTTCTAAACGCGGACGAGTACGAGGAACTCGTAGCAGCCGCCACGGAAGCCAACTCCTGGGCTTGGGTGGGCATGCCACTCTGGGCCGTGCCGTACATGTTGATCTTGCAACGTGATTACCCTCCACAGAAGCCCGTCGAAAGGGCACCGCAAATCGTCATCCGAGAACTCTGGTTTCGCTTTTGGTTCCACCACGAACCTAGGCCGCTCAATGCTCTTTGGATCCATGCTGGTGAGGCACCGAAGTTTGTTAGGGCATCGTATCGATTGAGGCCAGACCAAAGAAGGCCAACTGAGGAAGAACTGACAAAAGACCCTGCTCGGTTCCCCATTGGACCAGAGTTGCTGACGGAAGCTCCGCAGGGTAAGGACTTGAGCGAGCAGTTTATCGCCCGACTAGATAAGCGACTCCGTGCGATACGTGCGCGGCTCCACTGAGGAGCACCCCGATGACGTCAAGGATGCTCGATCGTCCGATCTGGTGTGAGTGCAGTAACTGTCCGATGTCGGCATCTCTATTGGGGTACTACAGCCTCAGCCGCATCTCCGGCAGGGCCACGTCCTGCATCTCCTGCCGCTGGCCCAGGATACGCTGGACCTTCTCACGCCGAGGCGTCGCCTCCGCCATGACGCCATGCTGGCGCAGCAATTGGGCGAACGTCTCCCGCCACGCCTGGATTTCCGGCAGCGTTCCCGCCACCCGGTAGCCGTTCACCTGGACGGCGCGCACCGCGACATGGCTATGGAAGTGGCTCCGGTCGGCGTGCTGGACAGCGAACCATTCCGTCGTAGGGCTGATGTGCTGCCGCGCCCATGTCCGGGTGGCCTCGACCACCGCATAGTGGGGCGTCCCTGTAGGCATGGACAGCACCACGCCGAGCGATTGGGTTGGGCAGGACGTGCGCCGGGCATAGGCGGCATTGTCTGCCACCCAGCGGTCCCGCAGCTCCCGCATGTCATCCATGCCGTGCAGGGTGCGTCCGTTGGACAGCTCCCCCGCCAGCTCCCCTTTACGGGTGTTGTAGGAAAGCTGGGCAGCCAGCCCGGCCGGGTTGCGGGCGCGTCCAGTCACGCGGACGATGACCTCCCGGGACTGCTGGGCGACGCCAGACTTGCCAGCCCGCCAGACCTTACGGCCGTCGGCGTCCGACCCCGCATTGACCTTGCGAGGCTGCTCCCATCCGCTGCCGCTCAAAGCCGCATGGAGGGCCGGGGCACCTCGACCTTCGGCGGCTGCATCCGTTCGCGTTCCTCGGCCTGCTTCTCCTGCACATAGCTGACATAGCCGTGCAAGCCGTGCTTCTGGCCAAGTTCGGGATTGGCCTTGGCCCATGTCTCGTAGCTACGTTCTGCGCTGGCCTTGGCCCTGGGCGACAGGCCTTCATAGCCTTCGGTCTGTGTGGTCCATCCCTCCGCAGCGCCTGGGCGCCGTCCCTGGGCCTGGGAGAACGTGCGCTCATTGTGGCGTTGAGCCATGCCGGCGGTTGGGGATGGTGCCTCAAAAGGCCGGGGTGTCTCGATGCCCTGCAAGCGGTCAATGCGACGCTGCTCGGCCTGGTGCCGATCCTCCCGGGTTGGCGCATACCCTTCGGCCCGCATTCCCCGGGCGGTGGCCTCAAGCCAGGTGTGCCTTGCAACTTGCACGTCGCCGCTGATCTGCACGTCGCTCCAGCCGCGGGATGCTGCGATGTCCAGCATGGCGCCTATCGTGCGACCGTCACGCAACACGCCCTGGATGCGCTGATCGTTGGCACGCATGGCGATCTGGCCGTCGTCCCTCTGGTAGTATTCGCGCTCCCCTCGCACCGTGCGGACCTCATAGCGGCTCGCGATGCTGGACGGGTCCTGGGGGTTGGGCGGGGCAGGGGCTTCGCCGCGGCGGCTGATCTCGAACGCACGGCCGGGGGCGCCGTCCTGCTCGGGGATTGGCTGCCTGGACGACAGGCCTTTCAGCTTGTCATCCATTAGCCGGACTTCGGCGGCTTCCAGGGCGGCGGCCAGCAAGCGGCTCTGCTCGGGATGCTTGGCGATCGCTGCCATGCTCTGCTCCACGTCCTCCTGCCAGCGCAGGGTGTTGAGGTCGCGCAACGTCCTGGCCCCGGCGAACTGGCTTTCCAGCGACTGCCGCACTTCCTGCGCCTGCTCGGTTGTGATCCTGTCCTCTGCACCCGGCCTGCGGTCCTGTACTTGCCGGACCATCGCCTGCATCTGGTCCAGATCGTGCAGGGGCGGCTTGCCAGCGATGATGTGGATTTCGGGCGCCAGCAGCACCGGCCCGTCCAGGCGTTCGCGGTCCTTGAGAGCCTGCGAAGCATAGTCCTTGAGGCCAGGGACGTCGGCGCCGGCTGGCTGCCGATCCTCCAGCACCCGGGAAAGTGCCTGATGGACAATGCTGGCGTCGAGGCCCAACGCCTGCTGTTGCTGCGCCGCGCCTTCCAGCATCTGCCGTTCCTGGGGTGACTGGCCGGGAAGGAAAGGCAGCGCGCGCTCGAGCATGTCGAATGATCCGGTGCGCTGTGCCTGACGCTGCAGGATGTCGGCCACGCGGTCGCCTATCCTGATCTGGTCGGCGGGGTCCAGATGCTCCAGCACCGCCCGTATTGCGTCCGGGTCAGCCTTGGCGCTGCGGGCGATCTTCACGACCTGGCCGACGAGCTGCGTTTCCGCAAGCTCGATGGCGTTGGCAGCCGCCAGCGGGTCGCGGGCCGTGGTTTCGCTCATGGCTTGCGCCCTTTCAAGGTCGGGAGGTTATGGATCACACGATCGATCTGCGCCTTGGCCGCGGCCGGCGACTGGCCGAACTGCGCCAGGTCAACCGTGTTCCGGGTGGCGGCGAGCAACGTGGCCTCCGCCTGCGCCACGCTCATCTCAAGTTCGGCGCTTTCCTTCCGGGGCCGGGCCTTGGCTTTCGCCTTCGCTTTGGGCGCTGCCGATGGGGCCGGCGAGGGAGGAGGAGAGGGGGCAGGCTGTACACTGTGTACAGGTTCCGGGCCGTCATCGGTGTCATCGTAGCGCAGCTCCACCGGGATCGCAGCGATGGCCGGCGGGGCGCGCAGGCGGTTCTTGAACGGCGGCTGGTCGTAGTAGCGGATGCGCCGGGCCAGGGCGCCGGGCATGCCCCCGTGCAGGATGATGCACTTGTCCTCGGAAAGCTGCGTCACCTCGTAAGCCGTCATCAGCCGCCGCTCGGTAGCGGAGCTGCTGACGTTGCCCTTGAACAGGTCCGAGAAGCCGCCGAACGCGGAGGCGGAGCTGCCCTGGCGCTTTCCTTTGATCGTGCCCAGCCGTCGGCTGATCTTCTCGGCAAGGTCGATGTCATCCGGCGCCAGGCACAGCTCGACCTTGCAGTTGTCCATGATCTTGCGGGCGCCCGCGGCCTTGTAGATGTCCTCCAACTGCGCCGGGGTCTGCACGATGGGGATGAGGCGCACCCCGTAACCGGCGATGTAGCCGAACGCCTCGACGATCTTCTCGGACGCGCCCAGCAAGGGGAACTCGTCCAAGACCATGTTGACCTCGAGCCGGGCCTCCGGGTCCGTTCCCGGCGGCACCCGGGCCGTCAGGTCGATGAACTGCGCGAACAGCAGCGTCAGCAGAGGCTGCAAGGTGGCGATGTCGTTGGGGGCGACGCCGACATAGAGCGCCGTGCGCTCGTGCCGCAGCCTGTCCAGCCGGAAGGTGTTGCCCGACGTGGCCGCAACCACGCGCGGGTTCGAGAAGATGCCGAGATAGCTCTTGATCGTCCGCTTGATGCCGTCCAGCAGGTCGGCGTTGCCGCTGGTGAACTCGCGCAGGTTGTCGGCGCAGGGCTTAGAATAGGGCCGGCCTGCCTGGCGCCTGGCATTCAGCGCCGCAGCGATGTGTGAGGGGCCATCCCCCCGCGAGAGCAGCGCGACCGCCGCAGGGATCGAGAAGTCGGCGCCCTCCGTCTCTGATAGGAAGGCGAGGACTGCGGTGTAGGCCGTGCGCGCGGTGCGGTTCCAGAATTGCTGCTGGCCTTCGCCGGCAGGTATCTGCGCGTGGACGACGGCCTCGATGTCCCCCCAGGTGTCCACGGAAGGCGAGCCGTCCGGCATGCGTCGCACGTAGCTGCACGGGTTGTATTGCGCAGTCTGCCCGGTGGGGGACAGCGGGGCGAACAGCACGACGTTGGCGCCCTGCTCGGCCTGCCACCCCGCTGTGGCCGCGAATGCCTCGAACTTTGGGTCGAAGAAGATCAGCGACATGGGGTCGGCGGTCAGGCCGGACGGGATCACGGTGCCGACGCCCTTGCCGCTCTGCGTCGGCGCATAGACGATCATGTGCTTGCGCTGCTTGCCGGCCAGCCGCACGAAGCGACCCGACACACGGGCCAGGTAAAGCCCCCGCTGCGAACTGAACCCCACCTTGTGCAGATCGCGCCAGGATGCCCAGCGGGCGTTGTCATGGGCGATGCGGGGGGCGACGTGCCGGGCGAACAGGCCGGCGCCGATGGCCAGGGGGATGCCGGTGGACACCAGGGCGGATAGGCGCAGGCCGCGCTCGACCAGCGCGTTGACGGCAGGAGTCTTGGAGGGGTCAGGATACCATTCGCGATAGGCCCACCACTCGACCAGGGGCCAGCCAGCGTGAGCGCGGCCCAGGTAGGTCAGCAGCACCAGGCTTGAGACGGTGGACCACAGCAGGGCGGCCAGCAGCAGGGCCATGATGCCGGCCAGCACCTTCGCCGGCAGCGGCCAGTCGGAAAGTGCCGCGATCATGCGGACACCATGCGGTCAGCGTCGGCTGCCTCCCCCAGCTCCAGCACCTCGACCAGCCGGTAGCGGACGCGCTCCCCGGCCTGCTTGGGCAGGAAGCGCCGGCAGCACAGCACATGGGACACATACTGGCGCAGCTCGCGGTGCACGTTCTCAATGCTCATGCTGCGCCCTGCTTCGCTCTGCCGGATCATGCTTTCCATGCTGTTGAGCGCCTTGCGCGCGTTCGGTGCGTGGACAGTGGTGATGCCAGGGGTGCCGATCTTGAGGCAGCGCAGCAGCGACCAGGCATCGCCGCCGGCCCTGATCTCTTGGAAGCAGAGCCAGTCCGGCCGCAACTGCATGGCGTCCTGCACGCGCCGGGTAGCGCTGTCCGGGTCGGCTTCATCGAAGAACAGGCTGACCCAATTCCTCTGCGGCAGGTTTTGCCATTCCGACGAGCCCTCGATGGTGACGACACGCAGCTCCAGCGGGATCGCGCGCACCAAGGCCTCCGCCATCGTGGTTTTGCTCTCGCCGATGCCGCCGGTGACGATGGTGGTCCTGCCGGCGCCAATGACGGTCTCGGAGAAGTAGCGCACCCAGTCCACCGCCGGGTTGAGCATGTCGAAGTAGCCGCGCTCAGCGAGCCATTGCAGCGTGGGCACGAAGGACAGCGCCCGGCGCCGGATCGTCAGCCCCACCGTCCCTTCCGGCACGGCAGGCGGAAGCATGATCTTCACGCGCTGGCCGTCCGGCAGGGTGCTGGCGCATGACGGGACGCCGTTGCCGACGTTCTTGCCACCCATACGCGCCGCCAGGATGGCGATGGCTTCCAGCCGGTCATAGGTCAGCCCCGGCGCGTCGTGCCAGGACCAGAACCCATCCTGCTCGACGCCGATGCGGCCGGGTTCGTTGACCACGACCTCCGTGGTTGCGGGGTGCGCCAGGGCGGCATCCATGTCGCCGAGCAGATGGCGAAGGGTCGCCTCGCCGGCCTTCATCGCACGGCCTCGAACCGCAGCGCCCCGAGGTGGACGGGGGCCGTCACCAGGATCTGGATTTCCTCCCCCTGGTTCTTGTGGAACACCGGGGGCAGGTTGACCGTGCTGGACAGCACTTGGTTGACCACGCCCTCTGTGTCGCTGGTGTTGAACTGCACCCCGTTGCTGCGGCTGCGGAGCGCCGCGGACGGGAGGGCGATGGCCGAGAGCGCGGCATCGGTGATGATGGCGTTGCCGACCCGCTCCCAGAACCGGGTGTCAACGTGCCCGTCCATGCCGATGCGGCCGAGCGGGTCAGTCATGGGAGAGCCGCCGAGGGGGACGGCGAGGCCGTCCGAGCGCCAGGCGGTCGCAGCCATCGCCATCATGCGGCCCTGCCCCACGGCCAGGGGCTGGTAATTGCCGATGATCGGGGTGTCAGCCGGCAGCAGCTCCGCCAACCCGTCCCAGCTCATCACCGGCCGGGCCACGCTACACACCAGAGGGCCGGCGTGGGTGCCGTCAATAGCCTGCGTGAGCGTGCAGCCGATGCGGGTGGTCGGCTTGAGGGTCCGGCCCAGGTCGCCGATGACGACGGCCTCCCCGCCTTCAATCTGCGCGGGCTTGTAAGTCACGCCGCCCCGCGGTGCGGAGGCTGCCACGGTCTGACCAGGCTGCTCTGCATCCCGGCGGGAAGCGGCTCCGGCAGAGGACGTGTTGTAGTGCGTCACCATCGGGCCGATTGCGGCTGCCGGCGCAGCGCTGGCGACAGGCGCAGCCGGAGCGTCCATCGGCGGGGACCACAGCCGCTGCGTCACGGGCAGGATGGGCGCGGAGGGGGCTTCAACCACGGCGTCAGGTTTGGGGGTCACACGCCGGACCGTGATGGCCTTGGGGTCAATCGGGTCGAGGTCGGCTGGTGGGGGCTGGTGCCCGAACACCGCCCACAGCACGCCGACACCGCCCAGAGCCAGGACGGCGCTCAGAACGATGGTTGGGCTGGCGCTGCGGCGTAGTGCGCTGCGGCTGGCGACAACCGGGTTGGTGCCGCTCATTGCCGTGCTCCAACGTCGGCGCGCAACCGGGTCCGCACGCGCGGGGACACGGTGCCTGTGCCGGTGTCCAGGCCAATCGGGTTGAACGACACGTCGAATATGTCGGCGACCAGGTTGCCGCGCCGGATGCGCCAGAACTGCGACGTGGCGGGGACGATCACGAGGCCAGGCCGGTCAGGGGAGGGCGCCTGGGTAACGGACTGCTCGGTTCCGTCTGGGTTGATCAGGAACACCGCGGCGGGGGGTATCTGTCCCGGCCATAGGAAGCTGGTAGCCGCACCGGTGTCGCAGGCCGCAGTGGGCAGCACCGCGGGGTTTCCGCGCCACATGAAGTTGCACCGGCGTCGCTGGGCGGCGGCGTCACTGGCGAGCATGGCGCGGGCGCGGGCTTCCCCCGCACCTTCCGCACGCATCGCTCTCTGCGCCCGCCAGGCTGCAATGGCGGCGCTGCGCTTGGCTCCGGCAGCCTCGACCTTGGCAGCGGCCTCCGCCTGCGCATAGGTGACAGCGACCGTGAGGTAGGGCGCGACGGGGGCGGGAGAGCCTACGCCTGCCGAGGGGTCGTTGCTCGCCACGCGCTGATCGCCGGGCATGGAGGTTGGCTTGACGCCTTCGGCAGCCGCGGTCAGCTCGAACGTGTAGCGCCGGGTTTTGCCGTCCGGCAGGTATGTGACGACGTGGGCCACGGTGGTCGGTGCCCCGGCATCCGGCGCCACCGCGAAGGAATGCCCGGCGGCGTCATGGTGCCAGGCCTTGGAGACGATGCTGACGTCGAACTTTGTTTCGTCCGGTGACAGCACGATCTGGGTTTCGCCGACGGCGGGCGCGATGATCTGGATCACATCATTCGGGGAATAGGGAACCTGCAGCACGCGCGGTTCGCCCGGGGTGGTCGGCGTCGGCACTTGGAGCGCGAGCGCATGGGTGGACAGGGTGGTGCAGGCCAGCAGCATTGTGGTGGTGGCGCGGATCATGGGGTCGGCTCCCTATCAAGAGGGCGTGCATAGGCGGAGATGACGATGCCGGCGGGGTTGCACGGCTGGATCGCCTGCTTGTCCTTCCGCACCGTGAAGCGCGCAGTGCCGGTCACGAGCGGGCTTGCTGCATTCAGGCCCTTGTCCTGCCAGGAGAACGGCACGGCGACGCGCCGGGCGCCCCCGGCCGTCATCCCATCGGTTGTGGCGGAGCTGGTGATCGTCACATCACGCCAGCCGCGGTGGGCGCGGGCGAACACCTGCTGGGGCGCGGTCCTGGCGTTGTTATACCACTCGGCAAACCGGGCTTGCTCGTCCGGGTCGCTCATGCAGGCGACGGCCTGGAATGCAGCGTCGGCGTCGGCGTCATTCCACCCTTCGCGCATCTGCACGTAGCGTTCGAGGAACCAGTTATCGACGGACGCCGGCAGGTCCATCTTCACGTCGCGGATGTCTTGCAGCACTCGCGTCGTGCCGGTGACAGGATCGGCGATCAGGATGCCCCAATGCTCCGTGTGACGGCCGGCGAGGACCGCGAGGGACAGACCCAGCGCGGCCGTGGCGGCAGCCATGGAAACGAACCCCCACCGCCAGCCGTTGGCCTCCCTGCGCGCCGCCTTGAGGGCGTCCACCGCATAGGAGTTGGCTTCCTCGACATAGGCCTCGAAGGTGTCCGACGTGACGTGGGGCTGCGGCAGCTCAATGCCGTGCGCGGCGCCGTCCATCAGCCGGGTGCCTTGGGCATCACAGGCGCCGTGGCGAGCGCCGGGTCTATGTCCCATTGCCCGGCGTTGAGGACGTGCCAGGCACCGGATGGCACCGGCGCTCCCGTGTTGCCGGCGCATCCGGCGAGGGCCAGCAACGTGAGCAGGGCGGCGAGGCGGGACGTCATGGGTTGGGTCCAGTCATGGCAGGTTGCGCGCGGGAAAGAGTCGGACCGGGTGGGGTGATCTGCGCGGGGCCGGCCACGCGGCGGTAGGCGGCCTGGGCGCCTTGGCTCGCAATGCCGCCGGCCGCGCCCAAGGCTGCACGCCCGCCTTTGGCCACGGCGCCATAGGTGGCGGCGACCAGCAGGTTAGGGGCAAAATGGATGCCGCCGCACAGCGACGCCGCCGCGGCCGGCAGCTTGCTGGCCCACCAGCCGCACAGGGCGAACACCGCGATCGCCGCGAACATCATGGCCATGCGTTGCGAGAAGTCGGCGCCGTTGCCGACGGCCATTGCCCCAACGATGGCGGTCTCGGCGCCGACCAGCAGCGACGTCAGGAGGATGGATAGCCCTTGCAGCACGACGGCGGACATGGCGCAGCCGATCCACGCCGAGAACATCGGCCGGGTCGGCGCGAAGAAGGCGCAAGGGATGAATATTGGTCCCAAGGCCACGTAGATGACCGCCATGATGTGGCCGAGCAGCCAGATGCCGTAGCCAGCCAGGACAGCGGGCAAGGCGACCAAGAAGAACAGCATCACGAGCAGCAGCAGGGGGTTCCACCTGGACAGCTCATTCCAGATGGACAGCCCGCCCTTGACCGCCTGGTTCCAGACGACATCGTAGGCCGCGGCATCCGTGGCGACGCCGACGCCTGAGTTGACCAAGGACGTGATGTAGCTAGGCATGGCGACGAGCACGCCGTCCCGCACCAGCCATGAATAGGTAGAAGCCGACACCACCACCGAGAAGAAGGCCAGCTTGGCGACCAGCTTGCCAAAGCCCTGCGCCGGATGCGGATACCAGCCCGCGGCGATGCCCATGCCGTAGAGCGCGATGGCGATGGTGCCGAAGGCCAGCACGACGGCCCCGGCCTGCGTCAGCCCCGTGCCGAGGATAGCATCCAGCGACCCCATCAGCGGCTTGTCGATAAGCTGCGTGAAGAAGGCAAAGACCGCGTTGGCCTTAAAGGTCGGGTTCATGGCCTAGCGGGTTCCAGGGCGTCCATCGGACATGATTGAGGGTGTGCAGGTCGCCGCAGGGTCCGACGCGCTGCGCCAGGGCCGCAGCTTGGAGGCGTCCACCCAGCCGATCCGGCCATCCAGATGCAGCACCTTCGCATAGCCGTTCATGGTTTGCGGCGGGCTGGCGACGATCATGGTGGCGTTGGCGATCCCAAGGCGCGGGGCGCTGGCGCTGGGCGATTGCAGGACCGGCGACGCGGCATCGGGAGGCTGCAGCAACATGCAGACGTAGCCGTGGAGCGGTTGCGCGGCGGTCAGGCCGGCGGCAGGGACTGTGGCGGGGGCCAGGAGGACGGCGGCGAGGACGAGGCGGCGCATGGGGGGGGTTCCTTTCAGGTTGACTTGAGGCCGAGCAGCACGGGCGCGGTAGCCGCGTCCCCCAGCTTGCCGGAGATGCCTGCCCGCCACTGGCCGACCGTGGTGACGCCGGGGGTGATGCCGTTGCCCTGCAAGGTGGCTGCGCTGTAGCTGGACAGGACGGAACTCATGGGCGTGGAGTTGTCGGCGCGGGCTAGAGCCACGCCGTAGCCTTGGCCGAAGTTGTAGGCACCCCGCACATCCATGACGGTCGGGTTGGCGATGCCGGACTGCTGCAGGGTCAGCGCCGCTGTTTTTAGCTCCTGCGCCGCGGCGATGCTCTCGGTGGCCGGGTTCATCTTCCCGGCGAGGTCCGGGCTTTGTCCGGCAGCGCGCATCGCGGCTTGATATGTGCCGTCCGTAAACTGGAATGCGCCATTGACCGTGCTTCCCGCACGGGCCGGCACGTTCTGGCAGCCGCTTTCCAGGACGCAGGTGGCGGCCACCGCGTTGGGGTTGACCCCGAGGGCAGTGGCATTGTCCGCGGCCTGCTGCCCCCAGCCTTGGGCCTCCATGGTGCCGAGCGCGGCGGTGGCGCCGCCTGCGTTGGCAGTGCCACCGCCGCCGATGCCGAGGGTTGAGCCGGATGCCATGATGTTGGTGACGCCGGCCGTGGGCGGCGGGCAGCTTGCCCCACCGGAGCCGTCGTAATAGGCGATCAGCGCCTCGATGCAGCGCCGGTCCTGCTCGTCCGTCCGCTGCGCGCGCACCTGCTGTTGCGTCTGCGCCATGACGGCCACCGCCTCAAGCTGCTGCCGCTGGGATGCAATGTCGCTCTGCACGATGGCAGTCTGCGCGTGCAACTGCGCCACCTCGGCGGGGTCGCTGGCAGTCAGGGCACGGGCGCGCAGCCCGGCCAGTTGGGTCAAGCGATCGGCGCTGGCTTGGTAGGAGTGCTGGGCCAGCGCTTGGATGCCGGCTAGGCTGTTGGCGTTGGTCATCATGTCCTGGGCACGCCAGTCGCCACCGGACGGCGTGTAAACATGGTTGGCGGAGGCGTTGCCAGTATAGAGGCCGGACAGGGCAGACGAGATGCCGGACATGCCGCCGGTGCCTGAAATCAGATTCTGCACGGCGTAGGGGTTGATGGGCATGGGGTTTTGGATGCCCACCATGTTCAGCGCGGCCATCGCTGATCCCATGTCGCGGACGTTCGTTATGGCTTGGTAGGCCGACATCAGTTGTTGAAGCTGCGCTTCCATCGCGGAAAGCTGCGCACCCCACTTGGCCAGCGTCTCAACGTGTTCCACAATCTGGTTTTTAATGTTCGCGACGTCGATCACCGGGGCGTCAGCGCGGGCGGACAGCGGCAGCGCGAGCAAGGCGGCGGACGAAGCGAGAGCAAGGCGGCGGATCATGCTGCGTCCTCCATGGGTTGCCAGGCGCCGCGCAGGCTGGCCTCAAATGCCGGAAGCCGGCGGCGGCGGTGAAACTCTGCAAACAATGCGTCCACGTCCGCGCCGGGCATTTCGCCAACTAGGGCGTCCATCAGGTCTACCGTTTCAGTACGGGCCGACAGCGTGGCGATGATGTCGTCCATGCCCTCCAGGCAGAGCTGGACGGGCACGTAGGAGGTCCCCTGCTTGAGCAGGAAGCGCCCGCGGCCCCCACCAGACAGGCCGCTCTTGATCAGCCGGAACGCCTGGCCCGGCACTTCTTCCGGGTTGGTGCCGGCGCCCTCGACGGGGACGCCATGCGGGAAACCAAGCCCCTTCGGCCCAAAGTCCGACCAGGTGGCGCCGCCGTTGGGGAAGTGCATCTGCGTCAAGCACTGCTCGCGGATGGTGTGCGCGATATCGCTGGCCATCAGGGCGGAGCCGACCGATTGCGTAACCAACCACATGCCGCAGTTCTGCTTGCGGAAGGTGGCCAGGCCGTTCTGGATCAAGCCTCGAAAAGCCGCGTTGGTCAGGCTCTTCCAGAACTCGTCTATGGCGACGATCATCCGCCGGCCGTCCACCATCTTGCCGACGCGGTGGAACAGGTAGCTCTGGATGGGACCGCACGCCTCGCGGTGGTCCATGTATTTTGTCTGATCGAACCCGATGATCTGGGCGTCAAGGCGGATGCGATCACGGGCGTTGTCCAGCACCCAGCCCAGCTCGTGGCCCGCACACCAGCGGCGCAGCCGCGCCCCGGTGCCGTCAGTGCCTGCTCCTAGGAAGGCCCGCACCTCGTTGAACGACCGCAGCGCAGGCGGCAGGCTCATCACGATCCGCAGCGCTAGGTCGAGGCGGCGCTCATCCTCGGGCAGCAGCGCCGGACCATCGTCAGCCAGGATCAAGCTGCGGGCCAGGGCGCTGAGATACGCCATGTCGCCCGGGTCGCCGCCGTCCAGCGCTTTGAGAGGCGCGAGGCCTGTGTCCTCGCCTATGCGGATTTCGATGTAAGCACCGCCCATCCGCATGACGAACAGCTTGGCGCCGCGGTCTTTATCCCACAGCACGACCTGCGCGCCGGCCCGCTCCATCAGCCATCCCAGCAGCGCCAAGAGGACGGTGGTTTTGCCGCTGCCGTTCGGCCCCGTGATGAACAGGTGCGGCACGTCCCCCGGCCGCCCATCTTCGGACGTGTGCGGGTTCCAGTAGTAGGGCGTGCCCCCGTTGGTGGTCAGCAGCGCGGCGAAGTCGCACCAGCGCCCGCCGCGCCAACCGCGGGGGAAGTTGTGCAGGGGTGCCGCAGCCGCGAAGTTCCGAGTTTTCCAGGGGACAGCCCGCGGATGCAGCCCTTCGGTGCCCGGCACCTGGCCGAAGTAGGCAGCTTCAAGGTCCCAATCCAGCCGGGCAACGAGGGCGCCGGACCCTTGCAGGTGTTTATCCGCTTCCCCGGCCGCTGCGGTAAGTAATGCCTCGTCCTCGGCAAGCACCATCAGGGTCAGGTTGTGCAACCCCAGCCCATATATCCGCTGCTGCAGCTCGTCCGCAGCAACGGCGAGTTGCTCCTTTTGCGTTGCGGCTGGGTCGTTAGCGCTGATGAATTGGTTGGTTGTCCGGCTGACGATGGCCTGCGCATCGTGCAACGGCATCCCCCCGAAACTTTGCGAGAACACCAGACGGTAGCGGGCGGCCAGTAGCACGTTGAAGATGCCGGGATAGGTTTCGGCTGGAGAGACTGAAAGGCCAAACAGAGCAGCCAAGTCAGTCCCGCCGACATGGTGCAGCTCAACCACCTTGTCGCCGCGGATGACGGGGCGGTGGGCGCAAATGGACAGCGCCAGCCGACCACGAGGCAGGGGGACCTTCTTCCGGCGCCCCGTCAGGATCAGGCTATGTGCCTCCGCAATCTCGGAGAACAACACGCGGCCTTCCCGACGCAGCCCGAGCGGGCGCACGCGGTAGCTCGCATCAAGGTTGGAACGCACGGTGCCGATAACCTGCTCAAGAGCGTCAAGGTCGGCCTGGTCAACCGACTGCGGCGTGCGCGCAGCGGCCCGCTTGGCCCGGCCCGAAAGCGTAGGGGGCCGGATCGTGACGCCCAGTAGCAAGGTATTGGTCCAGAGATGGCCCTGATCGACCAGCCGGAAGCGGTAGGCGGCATCCAGCTCAGCCACGAACGGGATGCGCGCCTTCAAGGCGGGGTAATCGTTCCGGTCCGCTTCGGTATGGACCAGGTGCTTGGTGACGGTCAGGCGGGTGCGCAGGTTGAGCGTGCGGTGCAAGCTGCACAGCGCCTCGTGCTGGCCGGCCAGAGCGTCGCCGTCCAGGTCCTCCCAGCGGGCGCCGTCAACCTCGAACATCGCGTGGACCGACCCGTCGATGTTCCGAATGATGTGCGGCCGGACGTGGGAGAACTGCGGCAGGTATTCCGTGACGCTGCGCTCGCGTCCGATCTTCCCCCAAGCACGGCGCAGCCAGCGGTCAACCGGCATGGTCGCGCAGCTCGTTGGGATCGTGCTGGAGCGCGACCGGCCAGGGGCGGAACGTGGTGCCGCCGAAGGCCCGTGTCGGCCAGGAGAACAGCACCCGGGCGCGGGTTTGCGCCCAGGCGTTGAGGATGCGCAGCCACAGCGGCTCCCAGGACGTGAGGGCGCGCATGACGGCAAAGGTGGCGAGCACGGCGACGGAGACGATGCCGAGCCGCCACCACACGTTATAGGCATGGGTCACGTTGAAGATCATGCCACCCGCCCCGGCGGCGAGCAGAAACCCACCAAGCGGCATTCCGTAGATGTTCGAGGGCCGCGTGACGGCCAAGAACACCACGTCGCGCGTTGATCCCGGGGCGGGGCTTGTCATGCCAGCAGGCTGGCCACTGCGCGCGCCGCAAGCTGGACTGTACCAGGCACGTCTAGCGACGCGCTATGGAACCAGCCATAGACGGAACGGGCGATGCCGGTGCCGCCGGAAGCGATGGCAGTGCCGAGCAGCACGGCAACGAAGGCCGCAACCCCCGCTCCCATGCGGTAGCACATCACCCCAGCGATCACGAAGCCTACCGCGGCGATGTAGATGATGATGTCACCTGTCCCCCAGGTGGCGATCTGCTGTGCGCCTGTTGTTAGGTGTACCGGCGCGCAATGATGTACGGCTCGACGCGCAATCAAGGCTGTTTTCTGGCGCACGTTAGCTGAGACTGAAGCGGTGGTCTGACGCACGCTATCTGAGACTCAACGCACGGTCGTTGAGACAG
>JAABUU010002697.1_pt1 | contig 24482 bp, 26 predicted proteins | sample 5559301 | NCBI WGS metagenome assembly JAABUU01 (sample SAMN10711884, study PRJNA513360) | rock metagenome | isolation source: Antarctica rocks | place: Antarctica: Victoria Land, Richard Nunatak white | reverse complement strand
GCTATATTCCGCACCAGCGTCCTTATCGCGCCCTTGCCTGGGATGGGCCAACGCATTGAGAAAGACTGAGATTTAGCGAGAGCTGTCCCTACGCACCCGGTGCAGGATTTCATGCGTCGCCCCTGCGGCGACACCCTTGTTGTCTGGCGGCTTGACCGGCTCGGCCGCACCACTCACCAACTCGTCAACCTGTTGGAGCAGTTCGAGCGCGAGGGCATCCGCCTCCGCTCGCTCCAGGACGGCATCGACCCCGCCTCCGTCATGGGCAAGGCCATGCTGCAGATCGGCGCTGTGTTCGCCGAGATGGAGCGCAACCTGCTGCGCGAGCGCACCAAGGCCGGCCTCGCCGCCGCGCGTGCGCGTGGACGGCTTGGCGGGCGCAAGCCGCGCCTGTCGGCCGACCGGCTCGACACCGCGCGCCGGCTGATGGCCGACCCGCTGCTGACTATGGAGGAGATCGCCTCCCGGCTCGGCGTCGGCCGGACCACACTCTATCGCGCGCTCGGCCGCGCGCGGGCCACGCCGATCGGCGGCCCCGCCGCGGTGATGAAGACGGCCAGCACGGCGCGGGCGCCAGGCCGCAAGCCGCGTGTAGCCGCCGCGGCCATGGCCAGCGGGCAAGGCTAGGCGTGCCAATCCGCCCCGAGCTGCGCCCGCTCTATCCTTCGCATTGGCGCGCGCTGAGCGCGCGCGTGCGCTTCGAGCGCGCCGGTGGACGCTGCCAGGGATGCGGCCGGCCGCATCTGGCGCAGCTTCGCTGCCTGCCTGACGGACGATGGTTCGACGACGAGGCGGCGACCTGGCGCGACCGGCGCGGGCGTCCTGCCCGCTGGCCCGACTTGGTGGAGGCGACGTGGTTGCGCACCACCCGTGTCGTGCTCGCCGCCGCGCACCTGGACAGCAATCCCACCAACAACCGGCTCGCCAACCTGCGGGCGTTCTGCCAGCGCTGCCACATGCTGCATGACCGGCCGCACCACCTCGCCCAGCGCTGGATCACCTACCGGCGGCGCTACGCGCTGGGTGACCTGTTCCTCGGCCACTATGAGAGCGCCCTGCCCGCCCTACGGTCCTACGCCGTGTTGCCGACGCGCGCGGCCGCATGACCCAGGCGGCGTAAGCGATGGACCGTAAGCCGGCCAACGCCTTCATCACGGCCCGCAAAGGTTTCTGCTACCTGACCATCAAGGTTTTCGGCCGCAATCACGAGATGATGCGCATCCGCGGATACAAGATCGACCTGGACGAGAAGCGCCACATGCGGCGGCTCTACCCGGACGTCGCCTTTGACTGGAAGAAAATCACCCAGCAGCTCGCCGAGAAGCGCGAGGCCTGCCGACGCTACCGCACGCGGCGGAGGAGGGCGGCTGGCCGAAACAGCTCGCGAGATGGCGGGCCGCTGTTCGGCGTCTATGAGCCAGCCACCCGCACGGTCTACACCAACAGCATCCCGTCCACCGCCGCAGGCGTGGGACGGCTGCTTGACACCATCCTCCAGCTCGACCGCGCGCGGACGGACGCTCCTCCCCTTTCGGAACCCGTTCGCAGGCCGGCAGAGCCGGGCCTGGCCCCAGTTCAACGCGGCAAGTCTTCCAAGTCCCAATGAAGGTCGTGGCCATTTTGCACAGCTTCACGGTCACCGGGCAGGAATGGAGCACACCATGCCGATGCGCACCGAGCTGCGGCCGTTGGCACGAGTTGAGCCAGACCGCGCGCTTTCAGCGCGCCGGCGACCGCTGCCAAGGATGCGGACGCCCTCGATCGCGAAACGACGATGACCGCCTATAGCGACTACATTGTTTATCTGGACGAGAGCGGTGATCACAGCCTCGACGTGATCGACCCTCAGTACCCGATCTTCGTCCTGAGCGCCTGCGTGTTCCGCAAAAGCGATTACAGCGCCACCATTGTGCCGAGCTTTCTCGACCTCAAGTTCCGGTTCTTCGGGCATGACATGGTGGTCCTGCACTCACGTGATATCCGCAAGGCGCAGGGACCATTCTCCATCCTGCAAAATGCCCGGGTGCGGCAGGATTTTCTCACCGCCATCAACACAGCCGTCGCCAACGCGCCGTTCACCTTGGTGACCGCGATCATCGACAAACGGCGGCTAACCCGGCACTCTGCCCAGTCGGACAACCCCTACGAGATCGCGCTGACGTTCTGCATGGAGCGGGTGTTCAGCTATCTTCGAGGCCTGTACCAGCACCAGGTCACGACGCCGATGGTCGTGGAATGCCGGGGCAAGAAGGAAGATGCAGACTTGGAGCTGTCGTTCCGGCGCACGGCCCAAGGCAACAACGTCCACGGCCTGTCCTTGCCGTTCGAGATCGTGTTTGCCGACAAGAAGACGAACTCGACGGGGCTTCAGCTTGCCGACTTGGTGTCGCACCCGATCGGACGGCACTATCTCAATCCGACCCAGCCCAACCACGCTTATGGTGTCGTGGAGCCAAAGTTCCAATGCAGCCCGTCTAGGTCGATAGACGGCTGGGGACGAAAGGTGTTGCCCTGAAAAGCGAAAGGCCCCGGTCTTCACCGAGGCCCAGCGCCGACCGAGCATTCCCGATCCACTTGCACTAGCAAGTGGTCTTTCGAGTGCCCGAAGTCAAGTAAAACGAGGCCGGACGGACCATCGGGGCGTTTCCCCTTCGGGGCCGCGCTGGCGGGCTTTGCCCCGAGCCGGCTGATAGGCGCCGTCTCGGCCCTGACGGGCTTTCATCGCTAACGCGCGTCATTGCCGCCGACGCGGCGCAGAGGGGGGCCGAGGGGCGTTGCCCCTTCTCTCCCCCAAAGCGGCTTCCACCCAGCTTCCTCCGCCTCCGCTGCGCTCCGGCTCCGTGCAGCCGGGTCCCTGCGAAGCCGCTTTTCCCCCTCCAGCCCCACCGCTCACGCGGCCCCGGGAAGCAGCGAGGCGCTGCTTCGCGGCAACGAAAGGGAAAGAGCGATGACCAACACCATTACCACCATCGACATCAGCCTTGCCAAGCTGACCCCCTCCCCCGCTAACGTTCGGCGCACCGGGGCCGGGGCTGGCATCGAAGCCCTGGCCGCGTCCATCCAGGCGCATGGGTTGCTGCAATCCCTCGTGGTCCGGCCCAAGCTGGACGCGAACGGGCAGGCGACCGACCGCTACGAGGTCGTGGCCGGGGCGCGGCGGCTGGCGGCGTTGAAGCTGCTGGCGAAGCAGAAGCGGGTGAGCAAGGGAATCATAATCCCCTGCCGGGTGCTGGATGCAGAGGGCGTGGACGGGTCCGAGGCGAGCTTGGCCGAGAACGTGGTGCGGGTGGACATGCACCCCGCCGACCAGTTCGAGGCATTTGCCCGCTTGCATGAGGGTGGCACCGGCACCGAGGACATCGCGGCCCGGTTCGGGGTGTCCGCCCATACCGTCCGGCAGCGGCTGCGCTTGGCCGTCGTCTCCCCGGCGCTGATCCAGGCGTACCGGGACGAGGTGCTGACCCTGGACCACCTGACCGCCTTCGCGGTGACGGAGGATCAGGCAGCGCAGGAGCGGGTGTTCGGGCAGTTGCAGGACTGGCAACGCAACCCTGAAACCATCCGGCGGCTGCTGACCCATGCTCTTGTTCCGGCGACCGACCGCAAGGCGATCTTCGTCGGGCTGAACGCCTATACGGCGGCGGGCGGCATGGTGCAGCGCGACCTGTTCAGCGAGGACCGGGGCGGCTGGATTGCCGACGTCGCGTTGCTGGAACGGCTTGTCGCGGAGCGGATGGAACGTGAGGCCGAAGCGATCCGGGCCGAAGGATGGAAATGGGTTGCCATCGGACAGGAAGCCCAGGCGGCGGCGTGGAATTTGCGGCGGGCCTGGCCCAGCAAGATGGCACTCTCCCCGGAGGACGAGCAGCGCCGGGACGAGTTGGCCAGCCGCTATGACGAACTTGCGGAGGAGCACAACCGCAGCGCGGACGACCTGCCCGAGGACGTGGCGGCCGAGTTGGACCGGATCGAGGGCGAAGTGGCGGCGCTGGACGCCAAGCAGGAGGTGTTCCGGCCGGAGGACGTGGCCAGGGCGGGCGTGGTCGTCACGTTGGCAGTGGACGGGTCGCTGCGGGTCGAGCGGGGATACGTGCGGCCCGAGAACGAGGCGAGGCCCGAGTCGGTGACGCCGGACGAGGACGCCACCGAGGCGGATGGAACCGGGGAAACGGGAACGGTTGAGGGCGCGGGCGAGACGCCGATCGGCGGCACCGTGACCCCGATCCGGGGCGAGGCCGAGCCGGAGGACAAGGCCCCTGCCCTGTCTGCCATGCTGCTGGCCGAATTGGAGGCGCACCGGACGGCGGGGCTGCAAGCGGTCATTGCCGGGCAACCCGAGCTTGCGTTGCGGGTCATGCTGCATGGGCTGGCGACGGACGCCTTCTATCAGCGGTATGGCGAGACGGTCGCGGGCTTCCACAGCTACCCCCCTGCCCTCGCCTCCGCCTGCCCCGGCATCGCCGACAGCCCGGCCCGGCAGGCGATGGTGGCGGCCGAGGACGGATGGCGCACCCGTCTGCCGCAGGAGCATGGGGCGTTGTGGGATTGGCTGCAGGACCAGGACATGGCGGCGCTGCTGGGCTTGCTGGCCGTGTGCGTAGCCCGGACCGTCAACGCCGGAAGCCGGACCTGGACCGGGACGGAGGGAAGCCGGTGCATCGCCGCCCAGGTGGCGACGGCGGCGGGGCTAGACATGCGGCAGTGCTGGACGGCAACCAAGGAGAGCTACTTGGGCCGGGTGCCCAAGGCGCTGATCCTGGACGCAGTGCGCGAGGGGGCCGGGGCGGGCGTGGCCGGGCGCATCGCCCGCAGCAAGAAGGAGGTCATGGTGGCAGACGCGGCGGCGCTGCTGGACGGCAAGGAATGGCTGCCCGCCGTGCTGCGCGTTCCGGGAGCGATATATCCCGTGGACTCTGGCGACGCCCAGCCCATCCCGCCAGTGCCGACGGCGGCTGAATAGCTTCCTTGCTCCCTCTTGCCCGACTTGGGCCGCCCTTCCAGGGCGGCCCCTTTTCGTTGCGCGTCTATCTCCCGAAATCCAGGGCGGCCATGAAATCGCGCGCCGGCCGACACCGGCCGGCGCAACTTTTAAACGGCGGCGCAGAAGCGCCGCACAGCGGAGCCTTGGCATGGACCTGAAACGGATGCGCGAACGCGCCCATTTTCGCCACCTCGCCCGGCGCGGCGACGCCATGCTGGGCGCCCAGGAGTTCTGGGACGGCATCCTCTATCTCTCCCGCGAACTGATCCCCGAGGACGACCGCGAGATCAGCCGCGACCTGTTCGCGCTCATCGCCTATTCGTGGGCGGTCGCGGCTGGGAAGGGCCGCACCTATGACCCGTTCGACGTGCTGCGCGTCATTCGCGACCGTGCCTGGCTCGGCTATGCCGATACCCCGGCCCTCGTCGCCCAGGTCCGGAGTGACCTGCCGCGCGCTGAGGTCGCCGGGCGCATGGCCAACTACTTCGGCGAGCTGGCCGCCAAGCGCGGCACCTACCTCTTCCTGCCCGTCGTCTCGCGCATCGATCGCCACCAGCTTGGCCCCCTGCCCCGGCAGCTCGGCCTTGACCGCACCATGGCCGACTACAGCCATTCCCGGCAGGCCGCTTCGGTACGTCAGCTTTTCGCGCTGGCGCCGGGCATGGCGCGGGAGCGCGACTTGTTCTTTCACGCCCTGCTCACCGGGAGTTGGGACAGCGGCGTCGAGAAGGTGGTCAGCCCCCAGGAGCTGTCCGGCATGGCGGCACGGCAGCTCCGGCGGCTGTACGAGAAGCCCGACGAGGCGCTGTCGGCCGTGCGGGCCGACGCCGCGACGCATGGCGCGGCGGCGCGGGCCATCGACATCCTCCGGGAGGTCGGCGCCTCACAGAACCGGCCACTACTGCTGGAGGCGCTGTTCGTCGCCGAAAACATGGCTACCGGGCCACAGCACTTCGACCATGCCTTCGAGATCGAGGAACGATTCATCTAGCCGCTAGATAGCGGACGTCTCCCCTTTAGGGCCGCGCTGGCGGGCTACGCCCCGAGCCGCCTGTAGGGCGGCGTCTCGGCCCTGACGGGCTTCATCGATGACGCGCGTCATCGCCGCGGACGCGGCGCAGAGGGGGCCGAGGGCTTTGCCCCTTCTCTCCCCCAAAGCGGCTTCCACCCAGCTTCCTCCGCCTGCGCTGCGCTCCGGCTCCGTGCAGCCGGGTCCCTGCGAAGCCGCTTTTCCTCATCCAACCCCACCGCTCGCGCGGCCCCGGGAAGCAGCGCGCCAGAGGGGCGCTGCTTCGCAGCGCAAGGGGAAGCGAGATGGAAGACACCACCACCCGCCGGGCCGAGACGGAAGGCCCGGCCGACATCTACCAGCGCATCACGGACCAGATCGCCGCCGCCATCGAGGCCGGGGCGGGAGAGTGGCGGATGCCCTGGCATCCCGGTGCGGACGGGGTAGCGCCGGTGCTGCCGGTCAACGCCGCCACGGGCAAGCCATACCGGGGCGTTAACACGGTCGTGCTTTGGACGGCGGCGCAGGCCGAAGGCTACCCGAGCGCGATATGGGCCACCTCCCGGCAATGGGCCGAGCTTGGGACGCAGGTCCGCAAGGGTGAGCGTGCCAGCCCCGTGGTGTTCTGGAAGATCAGCGACAAGGACGAGCAGGAGAATGCCGGCGACGGGGCGGAGGATGGCCGCCGGTCCCGCGTGTTCGCCCGTGGCTACAGCGTGTTCAACGCGGCCCAGGTGGACGGGTATGCGGCCCCTGCCCTGCCCGTGCTGCCGGCCTGTGCGGCTGAGAGGAACAGAAAAGCAGCATAAGGGCTCTATCCGTCCAGGACGCGATAGATCGTGGCTGGATGAACCCCGAAAGCCCTGGCGACGGCACTGATAGATTTCCCGTCTCGGACGAGCTCTCTGGCGAGTTCCTGTTGATCAGGTTGCATCTTTCTGGGCCTGCCGAAGGCCACGCCGCGGGCCTGAGCGGCCAGCCGACCTTCCTGCGTCCGGCTGAGAATGAGGGAGCGCTCGAACTCCGCGATACCGGCGAAGACAGTCATTATCATCCGGCCAGACGGGCTCGTGGTATCGGCCCATGGCTCGTCAAGTGACTGTAATCCGGCCTTCTTTTCGGTGATGCGCTCGGCTATCCGCAGGAGTTCGGAGGTCGAGCGAGCGAGCCGGTCCAGGCGCGTGACCACCAGCACGTCGCCTTTGCGCAACTGGTCGAGCAGCTTTTCGAGCTTGAGGCGATTGCGCGCGGCGCCGGAGATCTTCTCCTCGAACAGCTTCTCGCATCCGGCGGCGGACAGGCGTTGGCATTGGCTGGTCAGGGTTTGCTCGTCCGTCGAGACCCGGGCATAGCCGAGCCTCATGCGAGCACGCCGCGGGCTTCGCAAAACCTATTGCTAAAGTCCCTGCTTCCGCATAGGTGTTCTGCAAAGAAAAAAGCGTGTGATTTCAGTTGGCCTTTTCTCTCCTGCAAATGTCCTAAGTTCCGCACGCTAGCCAACGGTCGGGCGATATCCAACAGCCGGCTGGCTATGGCCTATTTTGACGGAAAGCAGTTTCGCACGGGACTTTTGAGCGCCCTTATGCTGCTTTTCTGTTCCGCTCAGCCGCACAGGCCCTGCCCGAGGCCGAGCGGATCGGCCACGCCGAGGCGTTCTTCGCCGCGATCGGCGCCGACATCCGGCACGGTGGCAACCGCGCCTGCTACGTGCCCAGCCTGGACCAGATCAGGATGCCGCGGTTCGAGGCGTTCCGCGATCCGGTTGCCTTCTACGCCACCCTCGCCCATGAGGCGACCCATCTGACCGGGCATCCGAGCCGGTGCGCGCGGACCTGCGGGGCCGGTTTGGCGAGGAGGCGTATGCGGCCGAGGAACTGCGGAGCTTGGGGTGGCGTTCGTGTGCGCTGACCTGGCGCTCACCCCCGAGCCGAGACCAGACCATGCCGCCTATGTCGCGTCATGGCTCAAGGTGCTGCGGGGCGACAAGCGGGCGATCTTCACGGCAGCGGCCAAGGCTCAGGCGGCGGCGGATTGGATGCACGCGAAGCAGGGCGTGGCAGATCGGCCGAAGGCAGCCGAGCAGGCTCACGCCGCCTAAGCGGGCCAGGGGCGGCGCAAGTCGCCCCTATCGCCTCGAAAGCGCAACGACAGCGCCAAAATGCGCCGGGCCGCTTCGCGGCTTGCTATAAGAGAGATAGCGGCTAGATGGCTGCTTTTTCCATCTAGCCGCTATCAAGAAACATGCTACCATTCAGCCATGACGACTGTCATCGCTTTTGTGAGTCAAAAGGGAGGCGTCGGAAAATCGACGCTAGCCCGTGCCCTGGCGCGAGAAGCAGCAGCTAGCGGCTTACGAGTGAAGATCGCGGACCTTGATCCCGATCAAGCGACCATCGTCGATTGGCATAAAGTCAGAACGCAACGGGCCATTGAGCCATCGTTGTCGGTGGAGCTGTTCAGAACCACGGCGCACGCTCTCGCAAGCGCCGATGGTTATGACCTGTTGGTGATTGACGGCCCTGCAAAGGCCAGCGGCGGCACAACCGAGATTGCCAAACGTGCCGATCTCATTGTGCAGCCAACCGGAGCCGGACGTGACGACCTCAACCCTGCCGTTCGCGTGTTCCATGGTTTGGTGAAGCTTGGCGTGCCCAGCAGCCGGCTAATTTTCGCCCTCAATCACATAGGAACTGAAAGCGAGGCGGAGGCTGCCCGGATGTATATCACCGAGGCAGGCTACACCGCGCTGCCCGGCTACCTACCGGAACGACCAGCCTATCGCATCGCCCAGAACGAGGGCCTCGCCGTCACTGAAACCCGGTTCCATGGCCTGAAGGAGCGCGCGGATGCGCTCATCCAAGCGCTCATCGACAAAGCAAGCGGAAGCGAGACGAACGATGGCTGACGCATCAAAGCTGAAAACTCTTCGGCGTGGCGGATTGGGCGCGCCCCCATCCTTGGAAGAGGCGCGTGTCGACCTTGCCACAGCACCGCAGGAACGCGGGGCAGTTCTGCCGCAGAGAGGGGCCGACCCGGAGCCGACCCAGTCGCCGCAGACTGCTATGCCCATCACCCGCCCGCCACGTTTAGACGGTCGAACAATGCGGCGATCCGGCCGCACGGTTCAGTTCGCGACCCGCGTGAGTCCCGATTTCGATGAACGGGTCCGGCAAATCGCCATGCGGGATGGGATGCTCCTCGTCGAAGTCCTGGAGCACGCGCTCGAAGCCTACGAGCAAAACAGCAAAAGAAGCTAGATAGTCGATACCTAGCAGCTAGATGGCCTTAGTGGCCACCCGAAACCTAATAGTTCGCATTCGGGTCAGGCGATCTTCTCGGTCCTCCCGTCCAGACGCACCCGCCGTCCCGTGCGGTGCCGTTGCACCTCTGCGAAAGCGCTCCGCACCTCATCCTCGTTCTTGCGCCACCAAGCCAACTGCACGGCAGTGACCTTCCGGCCAACCTTGACCGGACGGAACGCGACGGAGAACTCAGCCAATCCGTTCACCTCCTTGGCGGCTGGCTTCAGACACCAGGCGTTGAAGTTTCCGAACGTAATCAACTCGTCGGATTTGACGCCTAGCAATTCCCTCAGCTCTCCCAGTTCGAATACCTCGCTCCAGCGAAACTGCAAATTCCGCCGCTTCTCGCCGATCTCATAAAGAGCCAAGGCATATTTGCTGGTAAAGGCAAACATTACCTCCTTCCGAAGGCGGCCAAACACTCGGCTATCAAGAATGATCTGCCGCAGATCAGCATCAAATCGATAGTAGAGAAGACCGGCGGCGTCATCGTGTTCGGTGGTCCGCGATAACAGTGTGACCTTCATAACCGCGGGCCGGCCGTCCTGGACCACCCGAACTCGGACAATCGTCCGCATGAGGCGGTCGATACTGTCCGCCAGACGTTCGCTGCCTTCGTGATTTCCACGCAGATCCGCCTTAGCGATGCAGTGCGTCGCCTCGTCGCCAATCTTGTCCCAAGCGTTCGCGATAAGAAGATTGTAGATGCGCCGATCATTAAGCGTCAGCGCCATGTCGAGCACGTCGATCAGTTCGCCAGGCTTGATCATGGAGCCGGGGGCTGGTCGCTGGTCGATGGTTCGGACGATGGCAGGGGTCATCACGACTCTAAGATTAGATGACGGTAAGGCTAAGCTAAGACTTGGTGCGCCCCAAACCTAATAGTTCGGGTGGCAAGAGGCGTGACGATTCAATGGCCTGGAGGACGGCCACCCCAAACCTAATACTTCAGCGCCGAGCAGCGTTGGCAGCCACCCCAAAACTAAGCGCAGGCCACCCGATCGCTAAGAATTGGCCACCCAATCCCTAATCGGGACTCGCCCAATCCCTAAGAGATAGGGCGAATTAGCGTACAGAGTCAGTGACTTACACTGCCCGAACATAGAACAAAGAGAACAAAGAGAATCTACGCGGTGGATAACTTTGTCTGTGGATAAATTGCTAAGCCAGCAAACGGTCTGACATCATTGCTCCCGGTGCAGTAGATCGCTCCCAGTCACCGGTCGCAGGTTCAGCTCAAAAGGGGCCTTCAGGAGCAGCTCGGAGGTGGTGTTGACGCCTTGCGGAGCGGTGCAGGCAGTCCAGACGCGCAGCCGATAGAGGCCAGGCTGCAATTCGGCTCCCAGCACGAGGGAGGCTTCTGCCTGTTGGCTTCCAGGATGGCTGACGAGGACAGAGCGCTGGTCGAGACTGCGGCCGTCCAGCCAGGCTTGCAGAAGGCAAGTCGGCGCAATCACCGAGCCGATGCTGAAGTGGGCCGTCAGGTCGGTGCCCAGCTCGTAGCGGCCGGATTCCTTTGCTTTGAACCAGCCCTGGATTTCCACGGCCGCGGGACCGGCGTAGCGCACGCCGCGCGTGCGGATATCGGTGAACGCGATCGGGCCGCCCTCGTAGACGAAGCCGCCGACGCTGTCGGGCGGCACCTCCGACAGGCTGTTGATGTCTTTCGGCGCGGCATGGACGATGGCGAGCGCGCCGGGCTTGTAAGCGGCTGAAGAAGGCGCCGGAGGTGTATCCGGGGCAGGGGAGGGGATTGCTGCACCCGGGGCCGTTGCCGGGCCTTGAGCAGCCTCGGAGGGCTGTGGACGCGTCTGATCGAGCCGGCGCAGAACCTCGTCGAGCTTGCCTTCGATCCGATCGAGCTGGCTTTGGCCGGCCGGCGGAGTTGCCGGTGCCGTCGACTGCGCACGCGCGGCGAGAGAGAAGGCAAGCAAAGAGGCTGACAGGAGAAGCGCGGGGCGGATCATGGGTGCTTTCCGGGCGTGAAGGTGCCAAAGCGGTCGTTGTCAGGTGCTGGGACGACCATCACGTCACCCAAGGGATGACCCGGTGCGATCTTCGGCACGGCGGCCGACGGCTGCCCGGGCGATGTCGCCATGCCGCCAGGGGCGGACACATAGGGCACCGCGGCCGGGACCAGGACGGACGTGCCCTGCTGCAGCTCCGGGGCGTGCGGCCCCACGAGGCGCAGCACGAGCAGAGCGCCGGTGATGCCGGCGCCGACCGCCGCACCCCGGAACACCCGGTCCTGCCGCCATGCCGTGGGGATGGCGTCCGCAAGCCGCTGGAGCAGGTCTTGTGCGGCAGCCCGCGCGGTCATGCTGTCGCCCCTACGGACGCTGCCGCGTCGATGTCGGCCGCCTCGATCGTCACCAGGTCCTCGGCCGTGCGATCGGGCTGCCGCATCACCCGCCCGGCCTGCGCCTCGCGGGTGCGCTCCCAAAGGGTGCGCATGTCGCGGCCGTTGCCGAAGGTCTCTGCCCGCGCGCGCAGCATGGTGTCGCACGCCTCCCTCAGTGCCTCGTCCGCCTCCGACGCCAGGTGGAACCCGGAGGCGGCGACCAGGCCGTGGTAGATCGCCGCCAGCTCAGGGGCGGCATAGTCGGCAAAGTCGATGGTGCGGGTGAAACGCGAGCGCAGGCCGGGGTTGCTGTCCAGGAAGCGGCGCATCTCGCCGGTGTAGCCGGCCACCACGACGCAGAGCCGGCCGCGATGGTCCTCCATCAGCTTGAGCAGGGTGTCGATCGCCTCGCGCCCGAAATCGTTGTTGCTGCCGCCCGGACCGGTGCTGGCGAGGCTGTAGGCCTCGTCGATGAACAGCACGCCGTCGAGCGCGGTCTGGACCGTCTCGCGCACCCGGATGGCGGTGTGGCCGATGTAGCCGGCGACCAGGGTCGAGCGGTCGGCCTCGACCAGGTGGCCGCGCTTGAGATAGCCGAGCCCGTGCAGGATTTCACCCATGAGCCGGGCGACGGTGGTCTTGCCGGTGCCGGGATTGCCCAGGAACACGCAGTGCAGCGCCGGCGGCTCGCCCTTGTGGCCGAGGCGGGCGCGCTCGCGCTCGACCGCCAGCACGTCGATCAATTTGCGGACCTCCGCCTTGACCGAGGCAAGGCCGACCATGCCGTCCAACTCGGCCATGGCGCGATCCAGCGAGCGCGTGCTGCGCGACACCGACGCCACGGCCGGGGCAGGGGAGGGGTCTTCGGAGTCGTTCTGGCGTGGCCTGGGCTGAGACGGCCGATAGAGGCCGCGCTGGCCCGGCACCGCGGCGGCGGTGCGCCAGAGCCGCCAGCCAGCCACGGTGGCACAGAGCAGGAACAGGGTGCCCGCGAAGTCGTTGAGCAGCGCCCAGGCGACATAGGCGGCCACCAGCACCATCCCGATCCGGATCAGCGACCCCTGCATCGTCAGTCCGCCGCGTCCCGGTTGTCGCGATCGTCACCACCGTCGCGATGGAAGCGGTTGGCCTGGACCAGGCCGGCCCATTCCGGCCGGCGGAACCAGATCGCCCGGCCGCAGCGTAGCGGCTTGGAGCCGCCGACCAGCACGAACGCCTCGTCCGAACGGGTGTCGTTGCGCAGCTCGTCGGGCTTGATCAACGCCCGCTTGACCTCGGAGCGGTTCTCCGACCGCCCCGAGCTGCTGGACCCGCCCATGGCGCCGCGGGACTGGTTGCCCTCGGTGTCGCCGGTGCTGGTCGAGACCACGCCGTACTCGCCGCACATGGCCGATAGCTCGCGCGCGGTGTCCCAGTCCTGCACGGCAGCAAAAAGCTGCCAGGAGGTGCTGTCGTACCAGGCTTGCTTGCCCTCGCGTCCCCATTGCGACACGAGCTGGCCGAGCGACTGGTAGAGCAGCAGCAGGGTGATGCCGTATTTGCGCCCGGCGTCGCGAGCCTGCTCGATCAGCTGCATGTAGCCGAGCCGGGCCACCTCATCGAGCAGGAACAGGATTCTACCCGTGACCCTGCCGTCCGCCTGATAGGCGGCGTTGAGCAACGCGCCGACCAGCACCCGGCCGAGCGCCGGGGTGGCCAGCAGCACGGGCAGTGGGATCTGCAGAAAGGCCGTGGTTTTGCCGCGTGCCAGGTCGCCAGTGCGCATGGCGGGCAGCGCGCCTTCGGCGCCGCCGGAGACCAGGTCGGCATAGGCGGGGGTGGACAGCCAACGGGCGTCGCGGTTGGCGTTGCCGTAGACGCCGGAGAAGGTTTCCTCATGCTGCTCCATCAGCGTGCCGGCGAGGTCGCGCGCCTTGGCCGAGGCGGACTCCTCGTAGATGCTGGCGAGCAGCTCGCGCATCTTCTTCTCGGGCGTGACTAGGCGGCGCTGCAGGGTGCGCAGCGTCTTGCGCTCGGGTGGCAGCGCCGGGTTCCAGAGCAAATCTGCCAGAAGGCAGGTGATGAGGTCGCGACCGCTGCCCTTGAAGAACTCGCCGCTGCCGGACGAACCCTCGCGGCTTTCCGTGGTGATCCAGTTGACCACGGAATCCACCTGGCTGTCCGCGAGCGGCGAGGCGGTGTCGATCCAGTCCAGCACGTTGACACCGGACTCCTTGGCGGTTGCCGGATCGAGGAACACAACAGAATGCCCAAGCCGTTTCTCGCGGTAGTCGGCGACCATGGGCCCAATCTCGCGCGACGGGTCGAGCACGACAGCCGAGCCGGTCCAGGCGAGCAATGTGGGGACGCCGACCGAGGTGGTCTTGAAGCCGCCCGATCCGGCCAGGACGAGGGCGTGCGTCGATCCGGCATGGCAGGGATCGACCAGCAGCGGCGCGGTTCCGCCGCGGCCCCAGCTGCGCTTGTCGCGCGGACTGAAGCGCATGCGCTTGGCGACCGGATCGTCATCGACCCGGTACGCCTCGCCGACCACGATGCCGCCATAGGCCGGGTCCGGTCCGGGAAACAGTTTTCGCGCATCGCGCATGGACAGCCAAGCGGCGTGGCCGAAATTGTCCGAGGTGCCGCGCAGCAGGGAGGGAGCGCTGCGGCTGCCGATCGGCTGCGCGCGGGTGGTGACGCAGAAGCCGACGAAGGCGGCGGCCAGGCCGACCAGCACGGCGATGCCGTGCGTCGGCTCGAAAGCGTTGATCACCGCCAGCGGCGAGACGCCAGGCGCGCCGACATAGGGCCAGAGGCGCTGATACTCGGACCAGCCCGTCAAGAGGGCGGTGACGGCCATGCCGGCGACGCCGGCCAGTGCCATGGCCCGGCTGCCGAGCTTGTTGCGGTACAGCCCGATGCCCAGCCCCATGACAAAGAACGGGCCAAGCAGGGCGGCCGTGGGCCAGGCAAGGTAGGCCGCGCGGTAGCCAAGCGTCTGGTAGGCGCCGGGCTGGCTGGAGGGGAATGTCCGCAGAAAGTCGAGCCAGCTTGCGTCGGCAAAATCCCAGACCCACCAGATCACCCAGACCGGCCAGAGCTGGAGGGCGACGCGCAGCCCGACCCGGAGCAGGTCGTAGCCGGCGCGCTGAATCACTCCGCCGCCTCCGCTTTCGCCGTTCCTCCTGGAAGCCCTGCGGTGTTGCCGACCTGGCGGGCAGCGCCGCCGTGGGTCTTGGCGAGAGCGCGGGCCTCGTCCAAACGGGCTAGCCCCTCCCAGTGCTGCATCACCTTGCTGTAGCGAAAGCCAGCCTTGCGCAGCGCCGTGGTGGCATCCTTGGCCAGCGGCGCATTGAACGTCAGCAGCACCGGCTCCTTGCCTTCGTCGCGGGCCTTGGCCTCGCGGTCGAAGGTGCGGCCGCCCAAGGCGGTCCACTTCTCGACCTGTGCCTTGTCATCAGCGCCATCGCGCAGGGAGAGCAGCGCGCCGTAGAGGGCGTTGCTGTCCAGGTCGAGCAGGCCGGTCTTCTCGATCAGGGCGCCGGCCTCGACCAGGCGGCGGGTGCGTTGACGGCGCTCGTCCAGCTTCAGCCGGGCCTCGGCTTCGGCAAGCTTGGACTTTTGCTGTTCGTGGGCGCGCAGTCGTTCGCTGAGCGTGCGGGCCATGACGTGATCTCCTCCGGCTGCCCCATTGTTGGCGCCGGGCGTCACACGTCCGACGTGCGCCTATGAATCATGAGGGAGCACGCAACCGCAACCAGAATGGCATGACTTTCCGCAGCCGAGATGACAGCAAAGACACTCTCCCATGGAGAAGCCCCGATGCAGCGGGGACTCTGGACTATCTGCGTTGCCGGCGAAGCAAGGTCGTCATCAAGTCGTCTATAATCTGGTCTGCTTGTTGGGCCAGTGCGGGCCGAAGCAGATGCGCCGGAGAAAGGTGAACGGGGGAGTGATCATCTCGTCCATAGCTGTTCCCCATCGACATGGAATGTGGGCTGGCTTCGTGCTCGCGCCGGGTCCGCATGCCGAAGCTGCCGGTTAGCTGCGCAGCAACGGCAAGATGCGATAATCGCTGGGTTCGGTCCACTTGGTCGAGCACCCAAACGGCATAACGGAGGGAGGCCGCCAATCGCACCTGGACGGTCTCGACCAGGATTGCAGGTAGACCGCCGCCCTCGGTCTCGATTGTCGAACGGAGCAGAAGGCCGCCTTGAGGGTCAAGTTGAAGCGACCGTTCGTCATTACCACGCCGGCCGCTCTGTTCGAGAACAAGTGCTCCTTGGGCCACTGTGGATTGTGTGCCTTCACCGCGAACGAAGAGGCGAGCCGACCCGTAAAGCGCCTCTTTCTCCAGCATCTCGGCGAGGGAAGCATCCTCAACCCGGCTGGGCCGCAGGATGGCCTGAGCTGGTCCACCAGCGACCACAAGCGAGAGCATAGCCCCACCATAAGACCCGCGCTCATCTGGGAACATGGCTAGAGTACGGGCCAGCAGCTCCTTCGCGTCGAAGGGTGTTGAAGCGCTGGCAATGTCCAGACGGTGGAGCGCCTGGATGACTTTCCGCTCAAGCTGAACCGTATCGGCAAAGCCGACCCGGATAAGCCCGCTGTCCCAGGCCTGAACCTCGTTGATGAACTCAGCCTGCTTTGGCTCGGGTGTCATGCCATCTTCAACGAAGGTGAGGACCGGGCATCGGTCGCGTGCTTCGCGATATTCCTCGTGTGTTGCGGAGAGGCCAGCCGATTGGACGGTGCCGTAACGCGATCCGAGGACTAGAACGACCGCTCCGGCTTGCCGAACGCCATCCAGGCAAGCGATTTGGGGTGTATGAGGCAGGGCGCCGAAAATCTTCAGCCATCACTGGATCATGGCCGAGAGTGGTGACGGCAGAGCGTGCGGCGGACCGGATCGGCTCCATACCGGCGATAAGCGAGCTGACAAAAATCTTCATGGCGGGAAGATAGGGAGGTTGCTTCTCTATTGGAATTACCGCGTCAGCGGGTTCTGGCGTCCGAGCGAGCGTCAGCGAGCAAGGCAGGTCAGACGCGATATGCGTTGCAAGAGCAACGCTGCTTGAAGCAGGCCAGCCAGATAGGTTAGCCTCCCCGCACACCATGGCCATTGCCTTCGCCCGTGCCCGCTACCTGTCCCGCAGCTCCGGCGGCAATGCCGTCCGCTCGGCCGCCTACAACGCCCGTGAGGCGATCACGGCCGAGCGGACCGGCGAGCTGTTCCACTTTCGCCACCGCGACGCCCCCGCGCACCACGAGGTGCTGCTACCCGAGGGGGCCGACGCCCGCCTCGCTGATGCCGCGGTGCTGTGGAACACGGCCGAGGCGGCGGAACGGCGCAAGGACGCCCAGGTTGCCCGCGAGATCGTGCTGGCGCTGCCGGCCGACTGCGAGCTGACCACGGCCGACCGGATCGAGCTGGCACGCTCCTTCGCCGAGCAGCACTTCGTGTCCAAGGGCCTCGCCGTGCAGCTCGACGTCCACAGCCCGCACAAGGAGCGCGGGGAAGGGGAGGGTGCATGGACCGAGGGCACCGGGGGCGACCACACCAACTGGCACGCCCACCTCCTCATCACCACCCGCCGCATCGAGGGCGACCAGCTCTCCGCCAAGAAGGCACGCGACCTCGACCCGGAGGTGCGCAAGGCGGGCACCCGCGCCCTGGTGACGGACGCCGAGGCTTGGGGCGAGACGTGGCGCGTCCACCAGGACCGCTACTTCCAGGAACACGGCATCGCGCTGCGGGTGGACGCCACGGCTGTCCATCCCGGGGAGCACATCGGCCCGGTGCGGATGCGCAAGGTGGACAGCCCAGCCGTGGAACGAGCCGAGGCGCTGCGGCAATCGAACCGGGCGGCGGCGCGTGACCCGGAGCAAGTGCTGACGGCGCTGACGCGGAACAACGCCACCTTCACCGACCGCGAGTTGGACCGCTACCTGTCCAAGCACCTGGGGACTGGGCCGGACGGGACGCCTGACGCTACGGCCATCCCTGACGTGGCCGCCACCAAGGCGGCGGTGATGGGGCACCGGACGGTGCGGGCACTGCACGACCGCGAGACGGGCGAGGTGGCCGAGCGGTTCACCACCACCACGGTCCGCGAGCAGGAGCGTGCGGCGCTGGCGGACGGGGCTGCCGTCGCCGGTGCCCGGCACCACCGGAGCATGATCGCCCGATACCAGGAGGTGGCGCTTGCCACCCGCACCTTGCGCGAGGACCAGCGCACGGCGTTCGAGCACGCGGTCGGCGCTGGCGGGCTGAAGCTGATCGAGGGCCGGGCCGGCACGGGCAAGAGCTACACGCTGGCGGCGGTACGCGAGGCGCACGAGGCGGCGGGCTACCGTATCGTGGGGTTGGCCCCCACTAACGCCGTGGCGCAGGACCTGAAAGCGGACGGGTTCCGCGAGGCGGGCACGGTCCACGCCGCCCTGTTCACGATCAAGAACGGCCGCAGTCCCGGGTGGGACAAGCGCACGGTGCTGGTGGTGGACGAGGCGGCGATGCTGGACAGCCGCGTCACCGGCGAGCTGCTGGCCGAGGCGCGCGCGGCCGGGGCCAAGGTGATCCTGGCCGGCGACGACCGCCAGCTCGCCAGCATCGAGCGGGGCGGGCTGTTCACTGAACTGCGGCGCGCGCACGGGGCGGCCGAGATCACCGAGGTGACTCGGCAGAAGGTGGACTGGCAGCGCCAGGCGGCGCGCGACCTGGCCGAGGGCCGGTTCGACGCGGCGGTGCAGGCGTTCGACCGCCACGGCGCGGTAACGTGGACGGCGGACCAGGAGGCAGCCCGGGCCGCGCTGGTCTCGCACTGGAAGGCGGACACGGCAGCGGACCCGCAGGCCAGCCGGTTCGTGTTCGCGTACACCAACGTCGAGGTGGACCGGCTAAATGCCGAGCTGCGCCGGGTGCGGCGGGACCGGGGAGAGCTGGGATCGCCGGACCTGGTGCTGACGACCAAGCACGGCGAAGCGGCGTTCGCGGTCGGCGACCGGATGCAGTTCACCGATACCGCCAAGAAGCTCGGCGTGTACAACGGCAACGCCGGCACCATCACCGGGCTGGACGCCCGCACGGGGCAGGTCGCGGTGCGGCTGGACGCGCCGGTCGGGAAAGAGGGCCGCACCGTCACCTGGTCGGCGGCGGATGAGTTCAAGGGGTTCCGGCACGGCTACGCGGGGACGATCTACAAGGGCCAGGGCAAGACGCTGGACCATACCTACCTGCTGCACACGCAGCACTGGCGGGCGGCGGCGAGCTACGTCGCACTCACCCGGCAGCGCGAGAGCGCGCAGGTGTTCGTGGCCGAGGACACGGCGCGAGATGTTCACCAGCTCGCGCGCCAGATGGCGCGCGGCGAGGTGCGGGCCGCGTCCGTGGCGTGGGCCACGGCCGACGAACTGCGGCCGGAGCTGCGTCAGCGCGCCGGGGAGGTGCAGCAGGCGCCTAAGCCCGCACGACAGGACGAACTGGCCGCCGCTCGGGCCGGTGAGCGTGACCCGGCGCGCGCGTATTGGGGCCGGACAGCGGCAACCGGTGTCTCCGATCCGCTCCAACCCGCAACGCCAGAGCCGGATCGCGTAAAGACAGGGGCAGGGCAGGGCAGCCCGGCCGAAGGATGGCTTATTCCACCCCGGGTGTCTCCGGACGGCAAGGACAGCCTTGGGCGCGGGCTGGATGCCGGCAGCGTCGCTGCAACAGTTGCCGCGAACGGCTCGGTGCAGCGGGAGCGGGAGGCGCGCTGGAGCTACCTGCAAGGCGCCTACCGCGATCCGCGCGCTGCACGGGCAGCGCTGGACGAGTTGGTCAAGCGCGAGGGGTGGACGAGCGCCGCCGCGCGGCTCGCCCGTGATCCGGAGCAACTGGGCGAGCTGCGCGGCAAGGTCGGGTGGCTGGCGTCCGCTGCCGCCAAGCAGGAGCGGGCAGGGGCGGAGCGCGCCGCGGGCGCGGTGCCGGGCAGCCTGGAGCGCATCGGCGAGGCCGAGAGCCGGACTGAACAGGCCTACCGCGCCAGCGTGAAGGGGCAGCGTGCGGCGGACAGGACCGGCATCCCGTGGCTGTCCGCAACGGCCGAGACGGCGATCGCTGCCATGCGGGCTGCGCCTGACGAGAAGGTACGCGGTGAGGCGTGGCGGACCATGGAGGCGGACAAGCGGATCGCCGCCGAGCTGGGCGCGTTCAGAGCGGCTGTAGCGCAGCGAATCGGCGATGAAGGTGTACGCCAGATACTTCGGGTCGGTGGACAGCCCGGAGTAGTCAACGTGCTCTCAGTTGCACCCGAGCAGCAGCCAGCTGTGGATCGCGTGGCCGAACTGACAGCGACTTTACGACAGGGCGAGCGAGCCGGGATCACCCTTGCCCAGTGCCAGGCCGAGAGCGAGCGCCAGGGCCGGCGCCGGGGTTTACGCAGCTAAATCCCACCATCCTCTTCTCACCGCTGACAACTCTGTGCGTATGCCGAACACGTCGCTATCGGCCGCCTGACACCGTCATGACGCTTCCGACCATGTAGGATGCGGCGGGGGAGAGCAGGAACGCTACCGCGTCAGCAATTTCCTCTGGCCTCCCGACGCGACCGATCGGAATGTTATCCTGCGCGGCCCGCTCCATCTCCGGCGATACCATCTCGGTCGCTATGATTCCGGGTGAAACCGCATTGACTCGGATGCCCTCGCCCGCGAGCTCGATTCCGATGCCGCGGGTGAACGTCTCAATCGCGCCCTTGGTCGCAGCGTAGGGAATGATCCCCGGTAGTCCGCCGGTTCGTGCGGCGATGGACGCGATGTTGACAATCGCGCCCCCGGGTCCCCGATGAAGAGTCGAGAGCCGCCGGACCGCTTCCGCCGTGCACAGCATCGTGCCCACGACATTCACGGCGAATAGACGGGTTAGGTCAGCGGCAGTCTGAACATCGAGGCGAGCGGCTGTTCCAATGATGCCGGCATTATTGACGAGGTATCCAAGCGGTCCCAGGGCTACGACGGCCGCGTCGAACATCGGCGCGATCGCGGCCGGATCGGCTACGTCACCGGCAATTGCAACGCCCGTGCCGCCCTCAGCGCGAATTCGCGCGACGACGGCATCCGCCGCTTGCGCGCTGCGCGCGTAGTTGACCGCAACTGGAAAGCCGAGCCGCGCGAGCTTGAGGCAGATGGCGGCACCAATGCCGCGGCTGCCTCCAGTGACGATGACCATGTTTGCCATTGACGACCTCCTGATGTCACGTTCCACACGTTACCGTTCGACCTCCCGAGCCTGGACGCTACACAGGTGCCCAACACCTCGGAATCTCAATTACGGGGGCGGCTGAATCAGTTCGAGCAGGTGGCCTTCCGGTCCACGGACATAGACGACCCTGTTGCCGGTCGGCAGGGTTTGCGGCGTCCCCTGCCGCAGCCAGCCTATCGGTTCAATGCGCGAAAGAGCCTCATCCAGGTCATATACCGCCACCGCGACATGCCCGGCGCCCACGTCGCACACACGCTGGGTCAGTGTCGTGCGGCCGTCCGGCGCGCTGAATTCTAGCAGCTCCAGCTTGGCGCCGTCGGGCGTCTGCAGCATCGCATTGTTGAGGTGCGCTCCAGGGATGCCGACGATGTTCTCCATCACCGGGCCGCCGCCGAGGTTGCGGCGGAAGAGCAGCTCAAAGCCGAGCGTGTCGACCCAGAACTTCAGCGCTTCGTCGATGGACGAGACGGTAATTCCAGCATGTTCGGTCCTGCGGACCAGGGGCTTGGCATCAGACATGGCGACGGTTCTCCATGGTGTTCTTAAGCAACCAACTGCCCGCCGCTGACGTCGACGATCTCGCCCGTTAAGTAGGAGCACGACATGGAGAACATGTAGGCAAGCGCGATCTCCTCGGGCTTGCCGATGCGGTGCAGCGGGACGTTGGCGGTGGTCTTGCGGATGAAATCGGCGCGCGCCGCCTCGGGCATGGCATCATAAGTACTGGTGGCGGTGACGCCCGGAGCCACGACGTTGATCCGCCGCGGTGCGATCTCCTTGGCCAGCTGCCGGGCCGACGCCTCAATGGCGGCGTTGGCGGCGCCAATCATGGACCATGGCAACGATTCGGATCGAAATATCATACAGGACAAAGAGGCGTCGGTTGCTGAAGCTGTCGCCACCCCTCAACCCACTTCCCTCAGCACGTCCATGAACGTCCGCAAGCCCGGCGGCACATGGCGACGGCCGGGGTAGTAGAGGAACAGACCGGGGATCAACGGGCACCAATCGTCCAGCAAAGTGACGAGTGCTCCGCGCTCTATGAAGGGCAAAGCCGACCGGTCCGATACGTAGGCAAGTCCCAGACCTGCAGATGCCGCCTCCAGCATCAGCTCGGGGTTGTCCAACGTCAGCGGACCCGGCACGTCCACGGTCAGCTCCTGGCCGTGCTGCTCGAACTCCCAGCGATACGGCTTGCCGCTCGGCAGGCGTATGCGAATGCAGGCGTGAAGCTGCAAGTCGTCCGGCGTTTGCGGCGCTGGGCGATCGGCGAGATAGGACGGGGCCGCGACGACCACGAAACGCAGGCTGCCACCAAAGCGGACCGCGATCATATCCTGCGGCACCGCCTCGCCCAGTCGCACTCCGGCATCGAATCCTTCGGCCACGATGTCCACAAGCCGGCCCTCGGTCACGAGGTCGAGCGACATCTCCGGGTAGCGGCGAAGAAAGGTCGGCACCACCGAGCGCAGCAGGAGCCGGGCGGCAGGTTCCGAAGCATTGATCCGCAGCCGGCCCGCCGGCTGCCCGGCAAACATCGTGACTCCGGCCAGCGCGCCGTCGAGGTCGTGCAGGATCGGCGTGAGTTGGGCGGCAAGCTGCTCGCCGGCCTGGGTCGGTGCCACGCTGCGGGTAGTCCGATGCAGCAGGCGCACACCGAGCCTCGTTTCCAGGGCGCGCATCATGTGGCTGAGGGTCGATGGCGACAAGCCGAGTTCGTCGGCCGCCCGGCGGAAGCTGCGGTGCGCGACGATAGCCCTGAAGGCGGCCAAGTCGCCTAGCCCGGGCCGATCATTCATGGGTATTTTTCACTGAGCTATGCAACATCGCGCCGGTTATAGCATGAACGGAACAAGGTTATCTGTCCCGTGTGGAGGTGCGATCAGGCAGTCTCCCGCGGAGGTGGCGCATGGCACGAACATGGTTGATCACCGGTGCGTCGTCGGGCATCGGGCGAAAGTTGACCGAAATGCTGTTGGCGCAGGGTGACCGGGTCGCGGCGACGCTGCGCAGGACGGGCGCCCTCGACGACCTCAAGGCCCAGTATGGCGACGCCCTTTGGGTAGAGTCGCTGGACGTGACCGACCCGACGTGCGTGCGTGCGGTTGTCGACCGCGCCTTCGGCGAGCTGGGCCGCGTTGACGTGGTCGTCAGCAACGCCGGTTATGGCCTGTTCGGAGCCGCCGAGGAGGTGAGCGACGAGCAGATCCGCCACCAGCTCGACACCAACCTTGTCGGGTCGATGGCGGTGATCCGTTCAGCCCTGCCCCATCTGCGCGCGCAGGGTGGGGGCCGGATATTGCAGGTGTCGTCCGAAGGAGGGCAGGTCGCCTACCCGAACTTCAGCCTGTATCACGCCAGCAAGTGGGGCATCGAAGGGTTCGTGGAGGCTGCCGCCCAGGAGGTCGCGCCGTTCGGCATCGAGTTCACCATTGTCGAACCAGGTCCGACGCGGACGGAGTTCGGCGGCGCTTTGGTCAGTCCGCCCCCGATGGCTGCTTATGACAACACGCCGGCAGGCGAGGTGCGCCGCGCCGTGACCAGTGGCGCTTTTGCGATCAAGGGGGATGCCGGCAAGACGGCGCAGGCGATGATCGAGGCTGCCAGCGCCAGTCCGGCGCCCCGGCGCCTGACCCTGGGCAGCCAAGCCTACGCCAATGTGCACGCGGCCCTGACCGGGCGGCTTGCGGCTTTGGAAACCCAACAGGCGACCGCGCTATCGACAGATATCGAAGAGTGACGCTGCGGCGGCGCTTTGGCCCAGGTCAGAATAAGTCGATCACCGGCTCACCAAACCAACTATTCGAGGGGAACACCGATGCCCAGACTTAGCCGCTACACCTGTTTGTCCGCGGGTCTTGCCGTCGGGCTTGCACTATCCACACCCAGTTTTGCCGCCGGCAAGAACGTCGTCGCTGGAACCTGGATCATGGTTTCCGCACAGGCCGATCCCAACGGAGAGAACAAGCCGCTCTTCGGCGCCCACCCGAACGGCTTGCTGATCTTCACCGCAGACCTCCATTTCGCCGACGTTCTCATCAATCCCGATGTCCCGAAGTTCACATCCGGCGATCGGGCTGAGGGAACCGATGCAGAGAACAAAGCCGTCGTGGCCAGGGACTTGGCCCTGTATGGCGTAACCGGGGCAAATTCCCGGGCGAACACGATATTACTCCGAACCAATGTCGCCCTCAGAACTAGATATTTACCGATAAACCAGCGCCGTAAGAGAAGAGGCCAACTCTTATCTTTGTCCTGCTGCACCTGCGTGCCCGGGAATCTGCCCCAGTTACTGTATGGCATCTACACGGTCGACGAACAGGGTAATTTCGCCACTGAGCACGTGATCGCCTCCATCTTCCCTAACTGGAACGGGTTGGAGCGTGACACCAGCACCATCACGGAGACCGTGGAGGGAGACACGATGACCGAGCGCCTGCAGGATCCCGGAGGTCCGCAGATCGTCATCGTGTGGAAGCGGGCGAAGTAGAAACAGCAGCAAGGAAAACGGCCGGTAATCTGGCGGTCGCTCGGAGGGCTATGCGAGTGGCTTTAAACCGCAAGAAAAGCCATTAAGAAATTCAGGATAAAGATGCATCCGCGCCAGCATCTTTCCTGACGGGCCC
>JAABUU010002696.1_pt1 | contig 24497 bp, 25 predicted proteins | sample 5559301 | NCBI WGS metagenome assembly JAABUU01 (sample SAMN10711884, study PRJNA513360) | rock metagenome | isolation source: Antarctica rocks | place: Antarctica: Victoria Land, Richard Nunatak white | reverse complement strand
CAGTTATATTTAACATGCATCACGTCTATTAGTGATTATGACGTCGAAATATGATGAAATAATCAAAAGACTACTTAGTTAAATTTCATAAATTGCAAAATGCTGCATTATAAAAAATTCTGAATGTGTTTTAAACATCATTAATAAATGTTATGTAAATAGAAGTTGAAATTTCATCAATAAAGATGCAATTAAATCAAAAGTGCAAGAACTATGCAATTTAAATAGTTAAGTTATTGAAAAAACATTCTATCAGAATAATAATAATAATAATAATAATAATAATAAATTTATACATTCTTATGACATCAATTAAATCAACTCATGAGAAACTTTATGCTATGTGTATTGAGTGAACAAAACTCTTTAAGATAGAAAATCGCTCACTGTTTATACAACTGTTACACGCAGTTGAAATGATAAAACTAAGACTATGTATCAAATTTGTTCATGATGATTGCATATTAAAGAATGAGTGTTCTTGTCATTTTAAACTGCTTCAGCAGCTTCATTTTCATCATCATTCTTACTGTTGTCTTGAAACTCTTCGTGATTGACATTCAATTTGAACAATGCATTAAAATATGCTTAACTGTCTGATGATTTCATTCAAAGTTGCATTGAAGACTATTTGCACTCAACATGTTTCTTAAGTGCAAATAAATCTTTAGCTTTATGTGTTCAATTCTGATATAAATTGCAAGAGTGCTTTTGATTTTCTGAAAATCATTATGCATCTTTACTGACTTCTTGAATAAATGAAATCTTTGAGCGAAAGATGCATTAATGTTTGCGATGCATTTTTTGTAGTTTTCTCATTGAAAATCTTATTGACTTTTGTGAAATTGTGCAATTGCATATTCACTCATTTAAGTTATCATTAAGAAGTCAAGTTGTTCATGTTTAAACTGTATCTTTGCTTTTTTGTGAATTGAAACGTTCAGAAACATCATTTTTTGAAGATTAAATAGCAAGAGATGAGTTTATTAATTTTTATTAAATGAGTACATATGATTTTACATGCTCATCAAGTCTTCTGTGTTCTGTAGTTGATTTAACTGCATAGTATGACTTAATTCTGTAATCTATTAAAAATATGTTGTATATGTTGCATGCAACATACATAAGACACAATCTTTATGCTCATTTTCTCATTAGCAAGAAATAGTTTCTTGCAGCAAATTTACAGTTCAAGATAAGCAAAATCTTTCATTGTTCAGATTTCAACAGTTTACTTCTTAAGCATGAGTTGCAAACGTTTCATCAGCAATACACTTGCATAACACAGTCAATTTCTTCTTTAATCACATTAATATACACTATTGTTCTCTTAAGTTATACAAATGATATTTTCAACTAGAAATTGACTTTATCATCAAGACATTCAAGAGTCAAAATTTAATGAAGAAATAAGATTCTTAAGATCAACAATTATCATCATTGTATATTACATCTTGCAAACGCTCACTTCATCTGTAAAGTGTGCAATTCATCTGTTTTGTATTATCTGTAAAGATTTTTCTCATGCAGATTGATTATATTTTACAAAAATGTTTATATGTTACACTTTTAATCAAACAGCATAGTTTGATCATTCTTTACTAATTTGCTTATGTCTTTCTTCTTTTAACAAAGTCTTCTCATCAATATATTATTTATGTATAGAATGTCTGTATCTGAACATCTGTTAAACAATATTAATGAGATTCTCAAGTTTACTTATGTTAAACTTAACAAGACTCATGAGTTATTTATATTATAATAACAAACATGCAGTCTTAACAAGATTTATACATAATTAGCATGTAAATTTAAAGAATGTTCATGATTCAAGTTTTTTCTGCTAATTATTTTCAACAGATCAAATGCAAGAGTGTTTTATCTCAATTCTTATCATTATAACAACAAGATGTTGAATTGAATGATTTTCATAAGTAATTTTTCTCATAGTTTTGCATTCTATTTAACTTTCTCATCTGCATGCAGATTACTTTGTAACATGTACATTAAGATTATCAAAGTCTGTATGATTGCAAAAACTTTGCATGCAATCAATGCACAGTATTTCATTATCATGCAATGCTTTGATATTGTTCAAACTTTTGATAATTTCTAGACTTTACTGTAGCTAAACAGTAAATTTGTAATCAGCATCATGTATAAATGAGTTTCATTACTGATTTAAATAATAATAATAATAATAATAATAATAATAAATTCATACATTTTTATGACATTGCAAGAAAATACAGTTCATGACACGTAAGTGCGAAGTACGCATTGATCTGCATCAAGAGTTGAATCATCTTTTAATTGTCATAAAACTATGTTTACAAACAACTTCAATACAGTCTTCAACTCAATGATTATGAAAGAAAATGAACACAGAAGCATTGAGTGCATATCTGCATATGCATCTTTCGTCAAACCGTTCTTTGAACAGCAAGACAATGATGAACGAAAGAATGTGTAAAGTTATCAAGATGTTATAAAAGATCATTGAGAAATCTACTTTTTTGACAAAGTCATCAAGTTAAGCAAAGAACTTCTGAAATTCAAACTGCTCAGAGATAGTAATGAAATCAAGACAACTGCAAATCATATGAAAAATATAAAATACACTAAATGCGTGAAATGAATATCTGAAACACAATGATCATAAAAACAAGATCATTCAACAAGCAAAGTGCGCACATTTCAGATCACAAATGCATGAGTTGAATGATGCACTTAAGTCAATATGATGCTTCGCAAAATGAATTAAAATCAAAAGTCAACTATTTAAAAAACTTTCTTAGTTTTCATCATTAAAGTGAAGTGACATTGATCAAATAACAATGATGTTCAGGAAAAAAATCGAAATATTGCAAGAAAAATTCTTCTTCTCATCTTCTCAGATAAACATTAACAACATTGCAAACTCATTTATACTCTTAATAATGTCATCTGATTTACACATTTCAGAAAATAAAGTAAGACAAACAATCAAAAGAGTAAAAGCAGACAAAGCATTAAATATTTCAAACATTTTGAACAAAGTGTTGCAGACAAATCTTGCAAAACTGATCTCAATACTGATGAGTTTATTCAATGCATATGTAATACACAGATATCATTTGAAGCAGTTTAAAAAAGTTTAAATGATAGTATGACATAAATTGAAGAAGAATAATTATACTGATTCAAAAACATATTGATTCATTGCTTTGCTTGATATCATAAGCAAAGCTCTGAAGTCAATCATGATTAAAAGATTGAGCAATATAGCTGAGACTCATCACATGCTATCTGATGCTCAAATGAAAGTGAAATGCAAGCAATTCATGATCTTGACATTAGATTTACTAGTAGATCAGATTCACACAGTATGAAATTGCAAAATCAAATACGTAGCATTCATGTTAAATTTAAATGTTGTCAAAGCATTTAATCAAGTCTTGCACATCAGACTTCTGCATACTTTAAAAATGAAAAGAACTTCAGACTACATAGTTAAATGAACATGCAGCTTTCTTAAGAATCAAGAAACATTGCTGAGATTTGATGAATCAATGAGTGACATGTATGAAATAAACGCAAACATATTGCAGAAATTTCTCATTTCATCGATTCTCTTTCTATTCTTCAATGTAAATTTGATTGAGAAGTGCAAAGCATTGAGAATTAAGATTGAAGTGCTTAACTTTGTAAATAACATTAACATTCTAATATATGATAGATTCATTGAAGAAATTTGCAGAATATTAAGCAAAGCACATAATGTCTGTGCAAAATGAGCTTGCACTCATGATACAACATTTGCATCAGAAAAGTACAAATTTACACACTTCATCAGAAAATCAAAGAGATTTGACATGATGATTAACATACAAATAGAAAGCTCAATTATTAAGTTAAAATCAAATGTGCAAATTCTGAAAGTATAATTGAATACAAAATTGCAATGAGATGTACATCTTTGTCAAATCAAAGTGAATTACATTACATGAATGCTAACACTTAATTGACTTGAAGTCTTTATATGAAAGATAATCTTCACAAAAGCAAGATAAATATACTTAGCAGTAGTAAGATCAGAAATTGCATTTGAAGCATTAATTTGACATCAGCAAAAAAAAAAAGAATTGTTAAATAAAGAATGCAAACTTGAAACACTACAGAATCAGACTCTGCATCACGTTGCAGAAATGTTCAAAAAAGTAAGCATCAAGACTCTGAAAGCAGAAATGTACATAAGTTCGCTGCATGTTCATTTGAACATGCTGCAAGACAAGATCACATTATGCAGTCAAGTTAATGATCATATGCAGAAAATTAAATAAGCATGCAAACTGATACATGTTCATTTGATGAGTGTCAATCACATCATCTTTCGCTTTCTTATTATCAAGAAAGTGATGCTTCTGAACAACTTAATTCAAGAAGATGCAAAAATACATTTAAGATGTAAGCAATTAGTTCTCGCTGCAACAATTTTAACTAATGACAGCATTGCAATAATGCAGTATCACAGAAGTCAGTGAAAGCAATGATGAGAAAAATATAGAAAATGCATTGCAGATGTTCACATCATTTCAACATAAAGATTGCATTTGTTTAACAAAATGACAAAGATGTGAAATGATTTTCAGAAGATCAAAAGCACTTTCATCATTCACATTAAATTTGAATGCATAAATTTGAATGTTTATCTGTACTTCAGAAACATTTCAGATGCAGATAGCATATGATGTAACTGCAACTGAAATCATCAGATGACAAAATATGTATTCATGCATTGCTTGAACTGATTGCATTTGCAATCAAGAATGTTACAAAATGTTGACTTTTTAAACTATTAAACAATCATTGCTATCACGAAGAGTTTCAGAGCAGCTGCAAGAATAATGATGAAAACGAAGCTTTTAAAACAATTTAAAGTGACTGAGTTACTCATTCTTTAATGTGCAATCAACGTGAACTAATTTGATACAAAGTCTCATAATGATAGTTTCAACTGCATGAAGCAGTCATATAAACAGTGAGTGATTTTCTATTTCAGAGAGTTTTGTTCACTCAATATAAATAGCATAGAATCTCTCATGAGTTGACTTAATTAATGTCACAAAAGTGTATGAATTTATTATTATTATTATAACATTGATTAAATTAACTTATGAGAAATTTTATGCTATTTATATTGAGTGAACAAAACTCTCTGAGATAGAAAATCACTTGCAGTTTATACAACTGCTTCATGCAGTTGAAATAATAAGTTTTGAGTTTATGTATCAAATTTGTTCACATTGATTGCATGTTAAAAACAATCACAACGCGCCCAAAATGAACTTTTGAACAAAGCATTATAAATGAAAGAGAAAAGATTAAGTAAACGAATAAATGATGACAAATTGCATGAGCAACAGTAATGCTGATTTAATGATGATTGCAAGCAGCGTTGACTTGTCACAGAGAGACAGCGACGTGAAGTTTAAATGCTCATGCAATGACGAGATGAAAGTTATCAGCATCATCAATTTACTAACACAGACATTGATGTTAAAGAAAGAGAAGAGCAAAGATTATTCATGAAAAGAAGTGATTTTAAAGCTGATTCAACGTCTTCAAAATGTTTCAGAAAGAAAGATTGAAAGTCAAGATACATTCATCATGAAGAATGTATAAAAGTTGAAGATATTCATTTAACTTCTTAATAAACAACTACAAACATAAGAAAATACACATTTCACATTCAAAACATCATCATGAGTTGATGTAACAAGAGAAGAAGCAACAACTGAAAAGCAGCAATTCAAAGATGATCTGTCATCATTTGCAAGAAACGTAAGATTTTAGTGAAAATAGTGAAGAGAAAAGAGATGAAAGAGATATGAAAGAGATTAATTGATCAGATCTTTCAAGAAATTGCAAACATGTTGATGATGTAATGAAATTTAATAGTGTTGCTTCGCAAGCTTGAAAGTGAAGACATTGTACTTCACATGATGAGCTTGAAAGCTCAAGCAGTTCTAGAAAAGTTTCAGACATGAGTGAAGAAAATTGCAAGCTCAACGCATGTAGTGTTTAGAAGCTTCATGATACTAGCACATGATGTACACATCATATTGAACACAAGCAATCAGAAAATGATCATTAAAAAATTAATAAAGAACAACGTAAGACTTTATGAAGATCTAAAGATGTTGAGAATAGCTTGACTCAAGAAAATAGTTGAGAGTGAAAAGATTCACTCATTGCTCATTGTAAAGATCATGATCAAAACAATGATAAATTGATTATTAAACATAAATATGCTGAACTCATATCAAGAATGCTTATGCAAATTGTTTAAAAAGAACTGTTGTATCACACAATGTTATAAATGCTTCGATTTTGATCATATGACTAAATTTTGCAAAAATAAAGAGCGTTGCTTCAAATGCACAGATAAACATCACATTAAAAGATGCGTTGTGTCAATGAATAAAAGATGATGCATGAACTGCAACAATAATCATGAACTTTGAAGATGTTTATGTCTCAAGTGAAAACTACAGATAAAGCAATCAAAAGAAATCTTTCAAAATAGATTAATCAGATACTCTGAAGCGTTGAAAGACAATTGCTCATTCTTTTCTTTCTCTTTGAACTTCTTGAATTCAATGAACTTCGTGAGTTCAACAAACTCATCAAGTTCAATGAATGTCTTGATGATGACAAGCAGTCAAGACATTGATGAGTCAACATGAGAAGTGATGAAAGTCAAGAAAAGATGAGTTGATTGCTCTTCATGCATGATTAGCGACTCAGAAGACATGATGTCTGAACAGACATAAAAACATCAAATCAGAAAATGCAAAAGACTCTTGATGATTAAAAGCATACAAAAAGCTGTTTTTGCACAAAATCAACAACAGTTACAGATAACTTTATGATGAATCAAATCTTTCTGCAAATTCTACAGTATAACATCAGAAAGTCATTGAAAATTCAGAAATCATTTCTAATAAACAGAGAAGTTCATAAATTCAACATAATAGTCATTCAGAAACAAGATTGCAACATTAACGTCTTGCAGATGTTTAACTCAACTCACAACTTCTTTCATTTAGTGAAAGATTTATCATTTCAAGCAAGAACATGCATTTATATCAACAAGCATTTAAAACTCAATTAATGAATAATGAAAATCATTGAATTAAACATCTGCTTAATCAAGCTACAAACTAGCAACTTGAAAGACGAAATACAGATGTTACAACTCATAAACGTTTACAATTTATGCTCGCTGTCTATCATCTTCATAGAAGAATCATTTACTATTTCTCATTTAAATGAACTAATTAAAGATGATTGCAAACAGTTAATTGTAAAAGATTTCAATCTGCATCACTCATACTAAAAAGACAAAAGATGCTTTACTCATTACACAGCAATGAATGTTCTACTAGACATCATTACGAACGTAAGACTAAAGCTACTGCTTGATTTTTTTGGAATTTTTTGAATTCTTCATGCAGTCTATGACTATGACACTGTCTAAATGCTGTATGTATGCTAAGTTACATGTAATCTGATTAAAGTTGCTGCTTTATATCTTCTTGTTGATCAATCACATTGATAGTTTGTGCATACAAGCGCTTTCACTCAATTCTCGCTTTTATACTTTCGTTTTTCTTTGTTCTTTTGCACTCTTCGCGTTCTACTCTTTCATTTCTAATAGTCATTTTCTTGTTGCAATTCAATTATTTTTCAAATACTTTAATGTTGTAATTCTTTCAATCTTGATGATGAACAGTGTTAATATAGTGTCTGTGTTTTTGAGCTGAGCTTTTTTCTTAAGCTTTATCTGCTCTGCTTTATAATGTCTGCAGTTCAGCAGTAAATGCTTTAACGTTTGTCTTGCATTGCATATTTCATAGCATTTGTTTAAATTATTCTCTGATAATCGATGCAAATAACTCTTGAAATAGTCATGTCTCATTTTCAGCTGAATAAAGATTGAAAACGTTAGTTTATTGATTTTTCTCATCTCTTTTAGTGATTTATGACTTAAATTCACATTCAATATGTGTTTATTGAAAATATGTTACATACGTTGCATGCAACATACATAAGACATGATCTTTATGCTGATTTCTCTCTTAGCAAAAGATAGTTTCTTGCAGCAGATTTACAGTTCAAGATGAATGAGATCTTTCACTGCTCAGATTTTGACAGTTTACTTTTTAAGCATGAGTTGCAGATGTATCACAGTTGATTTCTTCTTTAATCACATCAACATACATTACTGTTCTTTCAAGCTATACAGATGATGTTTTTGACTAGAAGTTGACTTTATCATCAAGATATTCAAGAGTCAGAGCTCAGTGAAGAGATGAGATTCTTAAGATCAACAGTCGTTATCATTGTATATCATGCTTCGCAGATGCTCACTTTGCTTGTAAAACATGTGACTCATCTGTTTAATGTTATTTGTAGAAATCTTTCTTGTGCAGATCAATCATGTTTTGCAAAAATGTTTATATGCTACACTTTTAATCAGACAATGTAGTTTGATCATTCTTTATTAACTTGCTTATGTTTCTCTTCTCTTAACAAAGTCTTCTCGTCAGCGTATCACTCATGTATAAAATGTCTGTGTTTGAACGTCTGTTAAACGATATTAATGAGATTCTTGAGTTTACTTATGTCAAACTTAACGAGTCTCATGAGTTATCTGTATTGTAGTAACAGACACGCAGTCTTAACAAGATTTATATGTAGTTAGCATGTAGATTTAAAGAATGTTCATGATTCAAGTTCTTTCTGCTAATCACTCTCAACAAATTAAACACAAGAGTGTTCTGTCTCAGTTCTTGTCATCACAATGACAAGATATTGAATCGAATGATTTTCATAAGCGATTTCCCTCGTAGTTTGCTACTGCTTGAATCAAACATAATCATTAAAGAGATTCACAATCAGCTCACAACAATAAATCTAGCATTTGACAGCAAGAAAATTCAATTCATGATATACAAATGCAAGATGAAAATTGATCTACATCAGAAATTTGATCATCTTTCAATTATCATGAAGCTGTGTCTATGCACATTCTCTGTGCAGCTTACAACTCATCGATTATGAAAGAAAATGAACACAGAAGCACTAAACACTCATCTAAGAATACATCTTCTCATTGATCATTTTCTTGATAACAAGACAGCGATAAATGACAGAGTAGCTGAGATCACTCATGTGTTACAAGAAATCATCAAGAAGTTTACTTCTTAAGCAAAATCATTGATTCAAGCATGAGACTTTTGAAATCAAATCTGCTTGAAAGTTGTGATGAAATCATGATGACTATGAGTTATATGAAAATTGCAGAGTACTCTAAAGACATGAAATGACTATCTGAGATACAACGATCACAAAAACAAGATCATAAAGAAACAAAACATTCACATTTTAAATTACAGATGCATAAGCTGAGTAATGAATTGAAATCAATTTGATGCTTCGCAAAATGAGTCAGAATCAAAAGTCAGTTACTTAAGAAACTTTTGCAGTTTTCATCATTAAAAAGCAACAATTTCAATCATATAGCAGACTCATTCAAAGAAAAAACAAAGATGCTATGAAAGAAATTCTTTTCATCATTGTTTCAAGCAAACATCAGTGATATTTCGAAGTCATTTATATTGCTGACAATGTCATTCAATTCAGTCTTATCACAAAATAAAATGAGATAAATGATTCAACGAGTAAAAGTTAACAAAGCATCAGACACATTTGAAATTTCAAATAAAGTGCTTTAAGTGAGTTTAACAAAACTGACTTTGATACTAATTAATTTGTTCAACGCATGTGTAACTTACAAATATTATTCAAAGCAGTTCAAAAAAGCTTAGACAATAGTACTTTGCAAATCAAAGAAGAATGATTACATTGATTCAAAGATGTATTGACTCATTGCTTTGCTAAACATCATGAATAAGATACTAAAATCAATCATGATTAAAAGATTAAATGACATTACTGAGACTCATCACATGCTTTTGAACGCTCAAATGAGAGCAAGATGCAAGTAATTCATGATTTCAGCGCTGAATCTACTAATAAATCAAGTACACGCAGTATGAGACTGCAAAATCAAGTATGTAATCTTCATGCTTAGTTTAAATATTGCTGAAACATTCAATCATGTCTTGCACACTAAACTTCTGCATACTTTAAGAATGAAAAGAACATTGAATTACATAGTCAAATGAACTTGCAGCTTTTTGAAAGACAGAGAATCATCACTGACGTTGAATGAACAAATCAGCGTGATGCAATGAGTAAACACTGACATATTGCAGAAATCTCTCATATCATCAATTCTCTTTCTATTCTTTAACACAAGCTTAATCAAAAAATGCAAAGCTTTAGAAATCAAAATCAAAGTGCTTAACTTTGTAAATGACATCAATATTCTGATTTATGATAAAATCACAGAATCAATCTGCAAATCACTGAGTCAAGCATATGACATCTGTGCAAAGTAAGCTTGAACTCATGATGTTATGTTCACTTCAGAGAAATATAAACTCACTCACTTCACTTGTAAGTTAAAAAAATTCGACATGACAGTCAATTTACACATAGAAAACTCAATAATAAAGTTGAAATCAGATGTATGAGTTCTTGAAGTGCAACTAAATATGAAACTATGATGAAATTTGCATCTTCATCAAATAGAAGCAGATCACGTCATTAAGATGTTGATGCTTAGTTGACTTGAGATTTTCATCTGAGAAGTTACATTTGCAAAAGCAAGATAGATATACTTTGCAATGATAAGATCAAGAATGATGTTTGAAGCATTAATATGATATCAATGCAATAAAGAAGAAAGATTATCAAGTATGAAATGAAGATTAAAAACTCTTCAGAATCAAGCGTTGCATCATATGATTGACATCTTCAGAAAAGTGAACATTGAAACGCTGAAAGTCGAAACATATACATTCTTGCTACATGTTCATCTGAACAAGCTACAGAATCAAGTCACACTATGCAGTTGAATCAATAACAGAACACAGAAGACTCAATGAGCATGCAAGATCATATATGCTCATGTAATAAAAATTTATAAACTCATTTCTTACTTTTTAATCTTCAAAAAAATGATGTTTCAGAACATTTCAATTCACGAAAAAGCAAAAATACAGTTTAGATGTGAATGACTCGACTTCTTAATAATGATTCAAACGAGTGTACATGCAATTGCACAATTTCACAAAAGTCAATGAAATCTTCGATGAGAAAACTACAAAAAACGTATCGCAGACATTAATGCATCTTTCGCTCAAAGATTTCATTTATTCAAGAAGTCAGTAAAGATGTGTGATGATTTTCAGAAGATTGAAAGCACTCTTGCAACTTACATCAAAATTAAATGCATAAAGCTTAAGATTTATCTGCACTTAAGAAACATGTCAAGCATGAATAGTTCTCGATGCAATTGCGAATGAAGTCATTAAACAGTCAAGCATATTCTGATGCATTGCTTGAATTGAACGCATCTTTGATTAAATATGCTATGAGACGTTGACTTCATAAACTATCGAGTCATCGTCTCAATCACGAAGAGTCTCAAGACAACAGCAAGAATGATGATGAAAATGAAGCTGCTGAAGCAGTTTAAAATGACAAGAACACTCATTCTTTAACATGTAATCATCATGAACAAATTTGATACATAGTCTCAGTTTTATTGTCTCAACTGCAAGCAGCAGTCGTATAAACAGCGAGCGATTTTCTATCTCAAAGAGTTTTGTTCATTCAACACACATAGCATAAAGTCTTTCATGAGTCGATCTAATTGATGTCACAAGAATGTATAAATTTATTATTATTATTATTATTATTGATTGCATGTTAAAGAATGAGTGTTTTAATTACTTTAAATTGCTTCAAGAGCTTCATTTTCATCATCATTTTCACTACTGCTTTGAAACTCTTTATGATGATAACAATTATTAAATAGTTTAAAAAATCAACATTTTGTAACATTCTTGATTGCAAATGCAATCAGTTTAAGCAATGCATGAATACATGCTTTGTCATCTAATAACTTCATTCACAGTTGCATCATGAACTATTCATGTTTGAGACATTTCTAAAGTGCAAATAAGCATTCAGATCTATGTGTTTAATTCTGATGTATATTGCAAAAGTACTTTCTGCTTTCTGAAAATCATCATGCATCTTTATCATCTTATTGCTCAAATGTGATCTTTATGCTGAGATTGCATTGATGTTTATGATACATTCTCTGTACTTTTCTCATCATTAATTTCATTGATCTTTGTGATACTGCGCTATTGCAATACTATCGCTTGTTGAAATTATTATGAAGAAGAAAGTGCATTATTTGCATCTTCTTGAATGAAGACATTCAGAAGTACTATTTTCTTAATGATGAGTAAGTAAGAAATGATGCAATTAACTTTCATTAAATGAATGTATATTAGTTTGCATGCTTGTCTGATCTTTTGCATTTGATCATTGATTCAACTGTATAGCGTGATCTTGTTCTATAAAATGTTTAAATGAACATGTAGTGAGCTTGTATATGTTTCTGTCTTTAAAGTTTCAATGCTTACTCTTTTGAATGCTTTTGCTACATGACATAGAATTTGATTCTGAAGTGTTTTTAATCTGCATTCTTTACTTAACAATTCATCTTTCTTATTTTATTACTGCTGAGTATACTGATCTTAATTTTGTAAAGATAGCTTCTCATGTAAAGATTTCAAGATGACTAAGTATCAGCATTCTTATGACGTGATTCATCTTTATTTGTCAAAGATGCACACTTCATTGCAGTTTTATGTTCAGTTGCATCTTTAAAACTCGTACGTTTGATTTTGATTTAATAACTGAATCTTTTATTTATATGCTAGTCATCATGTTAAATCTCTTCGATTTTCTGATGAAATGCATAAGCTCATACTTTTCTGATGCAAACGTTGCATCATGATTTTTTTGATTTTTTTATTTCTTCATTAAGTGCATGCAGTCTATGACTATGACACTGTCTAGATGCTGTGCATATGTTAGATTATATATATTTTGATCAAAGTCGCTGCTTTATATCTTTTCATTGATCAATCACATCAATAGTTTGTGCAAACAAGCGTTTTCAATCAAACAACTTCTTTCTCTTATGCTTTCATTTTCTTGCTTCTTCATGTTCTTCTCACTTTACTCTTTCGTTCTCAATAGTCATTTTCTTGTTGCAATTCAAGTACTTTTCAAGTACTTTAACATTGTGATTTTTTCAATCTTGATGATTAATAACATCAATATAATGTTCATGTTTTTGAACTGTGCTTTTGCTTTAAGCTGTAACTGTTCTGCTTTATAATGTTTGCAGTTCAATAGTAAGCACTTCAATGTTTGTCTCATCTTGCATATTTCATAGCATTTGTTTGAATTATTCTTTGATAATTGATGCAAATAGCTTTTAAAATAGTCATGTCTCATTTTTAGCTGTATAAACGTTGAAAACGTCAGTCTGTTTATTTTTCAAAACTTCTTTAGTGATCTGTAACTCAAATTCATTCTCGCTGTGTGCTTCTGATACTGATTTTCTTTTTTGATGCTGTCATTTCATGCAATTAATCATTGCTTTTTTATCTTTTTATCTATTTGCTTTTTGATGAAGCTCATGATTATTCTTTTTCTAATGTTGATTGTTGATCTTTTTCGTGTCACATCTTTGATCAATTGATTTACTGCTTCGTTTTCAATGATGTCTTTGCAACTCAATACTCACTGTATGCACATATGATATTGATTTTGTTGCAGATTGATCAGATTTTGTCATATGTTATTGACTAACTTCAAGTTGACATTGCTCTTTGCTTTTAATCTTTGCAGCGTTATTTGACTGTCTATGTATACTCAAATTTCGCTGTCTTTAGATACTTCTTTGCTGCATATCATGATTGCATTATTGATAGCTTGCAATTTCGCTTTCATTATGATTATTTCATTGATCATGCTTATCATCTTGCTGCATTTAACAGACTCGTGCGTGAATATCATTGTGATTTTAATTTCTGTTTTGAGTTCTGCTATCTTTTTTCAAGTTTGCAATGCGTTGATGTACATCACTATGTTTTTCATCTTTTTGACTATTGTTTTCAATTCTCTATAGTGTGTATTTATTGTTTTGCATGTTTCATCTCTTGTAAATTCAATTTGCACTTTTGTCAGATATATGATTTTCTGATCTCATGATTTCTTGAAGTGAGAAATTTCAATTTCTTTTATTGAATTCAGTGTTTTTTGCACTTTGTTCAATATTTAATATATCTGCATGAGTCTGTCTTTGCATTTCTTGACTTTTCAAGATAAATTCATCTTTATTTCATTTCAGTTCAGATATTTTGATGCGTTCAGATCTAGATTCAATTCAATAGAGTATTAAAATGAGTACAAAATAAACATTCTTTTTCTGATAAAGGGTTTTTTCAATAATTCAACTATTCAAATTGCATAGTTCTTGCACTTTTGATTTAATTGCATCTTCATCAACGAGATTTCTGCTTCTATTTGCATAGCATCTATCAATGATGTTCGAAATGCACTCAGAATTTTTCGTAATGCAGTGTTTTGCAGTTTGCGAAATTTGACTAAGTAGCTTTTTTGATTATTTCATCATATTTCGACGTCATAATCACTAATAGACGTGATGCATGTCAGATATAACTGCTTTTCTGATTTGACATTTAGTTTTCACTCGCTATTCATTAATCTAAATAGCAAGTGTAGCGTTCTTGTGACTGTCGCGATTTTCGTTTGCACATGAACTTTGAAGTTGAGCTTTCGATTCAGTCAAACTTCTAGTCATTGTACGCATGTTTTGTATTTTATGATCATGTTTTTGAGTAGAATAATCATTTGATTGAGTGTCGTCTTGTGACTTTCAAAGTGTATCAATTCAGATTTCGAGTCATTAAATTGCACTGCGTTGTTCTCAGCTCATGTGAAAGCAATTTTTGCTGCGTTTTTCAGTATTTTCACGTTCTTGTCAATATTTCTTCCCTCAACGTATAGCGTCACGTCGTCAATATAGCTGAATGACTGTAAATTTTCAAACTTTACGCAAATTTTTGAAAACAGATATCAAATATAAATTAGAAATAAAATGAGCGAGATAAATGAATCTTGTGATATTTCTGTGCTTATTTTCTTTGATTTCTGACGTTCGTCGTCAAATGCTAAGTCAATAACTCAATTTTGTAAGAAGCATTTTACTTAATTGATTAAATTGACTGATATTTTCAATTTAATCAATATTTTGATCAGCTGTTTCAACGCAACATGATCAAAGACTTCTTTGACATCTAGAAGTAGACAGATAAGCGTGTTTTCTTGACTTTTCGTCATTTGCGCATCATGTACTAGATTTAGTACTGCGTCTATAGCTGATCTTTGTTTTCTGCCTCTTATTTAATCAAAATTCAGCAGCTTATCATTAATTTCAGCTGTGTAAGACAGTTGCACTGCTATTATTTTTTCTGCTACTTTGTCTAAACAGTTTAGCAGCATAATAATTCTGTATATCTTTAAAATTGTTACAAAGCGTGTTGACGTTGAATAGACTCTAGTCAATAGACTCTAGAGATTTCAATATGTAAACAAGAAACAGTGATGTTTCAAATTGAAATATGCTGAAACATTTCATTTATTTGAGCTTTAGCAAATTGACTACTTCGTCTCTTTGTTCGCTCTACTATAGATACAGCTTGAAACTGTCTTCTTTCTTCTATATTCTTAATTTTCTAGTTAAAGCTATCTTTATTGATCAAACATTCGATTCAGCTACGCACTATCTCGCTGCAGTGTGATTAGATTCTAGGCATAATCTCAACATTAAACTAAGAATTCGTTTACCACATGATATCAATTTCATTACTCATTCAAGCTACTTGATGAACAACGAAACAAGTATAAAGAAATTTGTTTACCTGATGATCAACGACATTGAAAGACAGAACAACATCAGAGAGTCAATAGAATCAACGAGAACATATGATTGTTGAATTGTTAGAGAATCTATCGCTCATTCAGTAGCATCGATTCACTCGATCAATAGAATCAACGAGAATATATGATCGTTGATTGCTAGAGAATCACAAATCTTTCTTCTTAAAAAGCTTGTAAATCAGTTGAGTCAAAATAATCTGTGTCATCAAATTTGATTCAACTTGATTCAAATTCAGATCAATTTAGTGAGTTTGCTACAAAGATGCTGTCAATGCAATGATTTATCTACTCACATCGCTCTATCTATCAGTGAATCAACCTATCTCATGTTTTGTTAGAGATCAATCTAGAGCGAGTCATAAAGATGTCATTTAACTAATAGATAAATGCTAAGAAAGAAAAGTATCTACAAAAAAGAACTCGATTCTTATATGTGTGTTTCTCAGTTCTGTGCTAGACTCGATTGAGTTGACGTCTTACACATATGATGCAGAGTCTCAATGATATCATCTCTAGATCAGATTCTCGCTAGGTTTGATTAGAATGAAATCAGACGAAGACTAAATGAAGAATAAACAAAGACTAGAATCGTAACATTATCTCTCTTCTTGACTATTCATGTTCACATGAATGTTGTTTCTTAGTGCGCTTTTCTTGAATATCTGATATGAAATTCATCAATCATCTCTTGAGCGTTCATAAACTCGTCATCGTCAGCGTTATATCAGTTGAGATCATTGTCATAGCTCTTTCATTTGACTTGATATTGAAGTCGTTTTCGATATCGTTGAGAGTTCAATATATCGTCAATTTTTCATTCGTCTTCATCATTTATCACTATTGATTTCAAGAGTTTATTCTTCTGATTCTGTAGAGAATCATTGACGACAAGATGAAGAAGCTCTGAATAAAATACATCATGTATACACATAGTCTCAGATAGTTTCAATTTATAGAATAAGTCAATGAAATTGATGATCTGAAAAGAATCAAGCATCTTGTCATTCAATTTTTTGAAAAGTCTCGCTGTAATGATGTTTTATTCATTCAAAAACATCTTTGATTCAATCTTGTAATTGATCTTCTTTCTATGCTTATTAGCTTGATTTATCATTTGTTTTCGTGTTTTGATCAGAGCTTCGCGAGCGAAGATCAATGTCTTGTTCATTTGTTCAGATATATTCTTGACTTGATCAATCTGCAAGCGTTCGCGAGTGCTTTCATACTTGATGATGTCAGAGTCGAAGCTCATACAAGAGTGAAAGCTCTTGTTCATGAAGAAGAAAGTCAAGAAGATGATTGAAAACAAGATGTTATTATCAACAAACTCAATCATGAGTAGTCATTTGAATCAGTCGTTCTGCATGTATGAACAGAAGAAACGAAGATATCGCTCAAAATTCTGATTAACTCGTTCGCTTTGATCGTCGATCTGAGAATGATAGATGATAAACAATCAAAGAGAAATGCTCAGTCGTTTGCAAAGAAACTTTCAAAGAATGAAGATGAACTGAGAATCTCGATCAAATACAATGAAGCTTGATAAATCATGAGTTTAATATACTCATTGAAGCAACATTTCAGCTGTCTTTTTAACTGTGATATCTTCATCATCAGTGATGCAAGAAATATAATGCCTTTCTTTCAACAATCTGCAGATGACAGTCAGAATAGCGTTGTAGTCGTACGAATCAAATAGATTAATAATGAAGTTCATGACTATGTTCTGTCATCACTGTTCAGATATAAATAGAGATTGAAGCAAGTCATTTGATTTATTTCTTGATGTTTTTGAACGTTGACATACGTAGCAGTTTTGAATATATCAATCTATCGTTTTTCGCCTAAAAGATCAATAGTAATTTCGCTTTATGATCTTCACTGTTCTAAGAATTTCAGAATGATCAATCAACGATTGATCATGTATCTCACGAATCAGATTCATTTGTAGAAGCTCGTTGAACGAGACTCATAGCTGACTGTCTTTGTATAAGATTTCATTCTGAACTTGACAATTCTTCAGCTTAATGTCTTTGCATTGTGCTTCGTCTCTTGCTATTGCTTCGCGAAGTAGCGTACAATTCTCGTCGATCTCATTAGTCTCAAGAATCTGTTTATAGATTAATTGATCATTATTCTTCTCTAGATCAGTGATCTTCATTCAATTTAATGTCAAAATAGTAATTCTTTGATATTGAATGCGTTCATTGTCGAAATCTCTAGACACGAAGTCAGCTCAACGAGTTAATGCATCAATCTTAATGTTCTGTTTGTCAGATTGATACATTATCTTGAAGTTAAAGTCAGCTAACTTCTAAACTCAACGCATCTGTCATTGACTCAGCTTCTTGTCTTTCATCAATGAAATGAGCGCTTGATGATCAATGAACATCTTGATAAAAATGTCGATCAGCTTCAGTTCGAGTCATTAATGTTTAAAAGCTCAAATTATGATCAGCAGTTTCTTATCATATATCTCGTAGTTGCATTCAGCAGAAAACATGTTCTTGTTATAGAAGACAATTGAATGTAGAACATCTTTGTCATCATATTGAGACAGAACTTCATCATTGACGTAGTTGAATAAGTCAATTTCAAGAATAGCTTCACGAGTTTGATCAAAGTGACGTAGTATAAAAGTCTCGATCATACGTCTCTTTATATGATTGAAGATGATCTGACAGACTTTATTTCATTCAAATATGATCTTCTTTTGAGTGAGTTGAATTATTGAACGAATAATCTTCAAAAAGTTCTTGATGAAGCGTCGATAGAAGTTGCAGAAGTCAATGAATGACTGAATTTGAGTGAGATTATTGAGAATAAATCATTTCACTACTGCTTGTATCTTTCGTGAATTCATCTTCAGTTCTTCAATGAATATTAATAGTTCTAGAAAGATGATTTCTTGAACATGAAACTTGCATTTGTTTATGTTCATCTGTAGATCAGCTTCTCATAGTCTATTCAAGATCAATCGTACATGTCACTTGTGTTTCTTCAAGATCTTGCTGTAAATGATAATGTCATTTAGATAAATCTGACAAAACTGATGAAGATATTCAAACAGCACGTCATTCATATAGTGTTGATAGAACGTTGATTCATTAATTAATTCAAAGAGCATTACATGATATTGATATGAATCAAAGAAAGTGATAAAGATAGTCAAATCTTCGTTATTTGAGTGCATTCGCAGTTTATTAAACATGACAATAATGTTCAATTGAGTCAGATATTTGCTTTCTTGTATTCAAGCGAAAGTCTCGTCGATCAATGACAAAGAATAGCGATTTCGTTTGATCAAAGCATTGAGCTTTCTATAATCAATGCAGAAACGCAGACTATCGTCTTTCTTTTCGATGAACAAGATGAGCGAGATGTATGAAGCGAAGCTAGAGAAAATGAATTCTTTGTTCAGATGTTTGATCAGATACTTCTTTATCTTCTGAAGCTTGTGATCAAACATTTGATACAGTCTGCTTTGAGAGAATGTTCTCTCGTTAATCAACTCAATCTTGTGATCATAGAAACAATGAGATGATAGCTGATTAATCATTGTTCAATCGAACACGTCTAGATAGTCGTGATATTCAGAGAAGAGCTTGACTTTGACTTGCTTGAGAGTCTCAACGTGTGAAAACTTATGTAGATTCACTTCTTCAGACTTGTTTTCAACTGTAGTTATGAGTCGATCGATTTTCAAGATGATAACAGCAAAAATCTTGACATCTAATCATTTGACTAACATTCTATAGACGACTGTCTCTATCATGAATATGTTGGTTAAACTGAAAGCTGATTTCAGACTGAACGTTGATTTAGAATTGACGCTAAGCGAAACTGCTTCGAATGATTTTGACTGTTTGATCAATTTAACGAACTTCTCTTTTGACTGATTGAAAGAAAGTGATTTCTGACTGAGTTGAAAAATAGCGAAAGTGAACAATCTTCTCAGTATATAAGTAGAAGTCAAGCTCTTCTGTTTCGTGATTGTTTTATGACTTGAGAGTAGAACAATCAGTTTCTGACTGAGAATGAAATTCGAAAATCGAAGAGAATCGATTTGCATATCTATTACTAGATCAATTTTGTTTATTCATGTTTTTTTGAAAATCATTTAATGTTGATCTAATCGAGTGATCAACATAGAAGTCATGTCAATCGTATGATCTTGAACAGTCAGGTTCAAATAAATGACATGAGTAATGAGTTTCTTAGCATAATGATCATCAAATTCTCGAATTGACTTCGCTTTGATCAAAGTCAAAGACTTGATTTGCAACTGATCATAAACAATCTGCGCGATCACTTCATCAATGAACGAATAGTCAGCAGCTTTGATGTCAATCAATGACTTCAATGAGTAACTAATTTCATTGCTAGAAAGTACACATTTAGTAGTCAAAGATTCAGAAGCAAAAGAATTATCTGACATGCTCATCGTTGAAGAAATTAACACATCTTTCATCACGTCTTTGATGAAAATCTCTAGTTTTTTGCCTCGTTATTCTTTGAAAAAAAAGATATTTTCTCATTCTCTTTATTCTTCGAAATGATGATTTCATGTAGACGAGAAATGAATGCACAAGATGTTGAGATGAATGCATAAAATGTCAAGATGTTGATCTTGTTCTGAGAGCAGTTCTTGAATAAGTGATCTGAGATCTTGCAGATATAGCAGACGATAAATGATCTGACTGACTCAGAGATAGAAAAGATAGTTGACTTGACATATTTGATTATTGAAGTCGTCACTGCTGACAATGAAGTAGCAATGCATTTATCAGATACAACAGTGACTTTGACGATGACAGTGCAAAGCTGACTGCGTAGCTGATAGTTGACTCGCTGTTTATTATTCACATCTTGAAGAAAGATTCTCAAGTGAATGAGCGAAGTAAAATTCTCTGAACAGACTGATAGAGCGTTCTGCAAGCGATTATTGATTTTATTCTGAAGATCGTTCATCAGAGTGCAATCATCATAATCGAGATAGTTGAATAGCTTTGTAAAGTTGAAGTAGAAGACATTGAAAGACTTGTCTGTTTGTCTCAGAGCATTGTACTCACAACAACACTTTCAATTTTTATTCAGTTCATCATATATTTCTTTCAGATGCTCAAATAGCTCGTCGATTGAAATGTATGAATGCAAAGCATCATGTCAATGTTGAGCGAAGATGTGCTCAGCAGCATTATCTTCTAGTCTAAATATCACATAAATAATACAGATATTCTCATTATCAAAGTGATCGACATTAGTCTGAAGCTTGTCATCTATCTTGATTCTTCAGCTGTCTCATGTTGATTCATCTTCATCAATGAATATAAATGAGTTCAAAAACTTGAAGAACTTGTGATGATCATTATTGAATAGAGTGAATGTCTCACGTCGAGTATGATTCTTGATAGATTGACGAGATAGAGATTTCGTAGACTGACGAGATCGAGACTGATTTGTTAAACGCTGTTTCTTTTTTAAACTCAAGACTTTCTCTTGTAGATTAATGATAGTCTCTTCTTGAGTGTTTATTGTCATTTGATTGATCTTTAGCTCATCAAGTCTCTTGATGTGATTGACTTAAACATCAATTCATTACTCATTGAGTTTCAAAGTCATGTCTTGTTGATCTCTTAGCTCGATCAGCATCTTGATGATCTCGTCTGACTGATTGATAGCTCATTGACGAAGTTGTTGATCTGTGTTGATGTTTCATGAGATAGCGACATTCTGAGATTCAGCTGAAACATTGAAAGAAATAATGAAAACGCGTTTGCTAGCAATGCTTTTAAGCAGACGAGCTGTTCGTGACTCGACTGATTCGAAGTCGCATGTCATTGTGAGAAAGATAGATAGATAGATTTGATTGTGATAAAGTTGAGTGATTGATTTGATAAATTTGAGTAAATTTGAGTAAATTTGAAGATGTGTTTTGATGAAAGTAATTCAAAGAATTTCTTGCGAATTTTCTGAATAGAAGTAGATTATTTCGTATCATCTACACGTTGATAGCAGAGTAGTTGATTAGCATTTATCTACTGTTAGAGATCGATCTAGAGCGAGTCATAGAGATGTCATTTAACTAATAGATAAATGCTAAGAAAGAAAAGTATCTACAGAAAAGAACTCGATTCTTATATGTATGTTTCTCAGCTCTGTGCTAGACTCGATTGAGTTGACGTCTTACACATATGATGCAGAGTTTCAATAATATCATCTTTAGATCAGATTCTCGCTAAACTTGATTAGAATGAAATCAGGCGAAGACTAGATGAAGAATAGACGAAGACTAGAATTGTAACATGTTTCTGTGTCAACTAGTGAGTCTGCTTCAATGACATGATCAGAATTGATCTCTTCAATGAGCTAGTTGGTTTTCTTCTAGTGAGTCTGCTACAAAGATGCTGTCAATGCAATGATCTATTTACTCACATCGTTCTATCTATCAGTGAATCAATCTATCTCATGTTCATCTTCAACTAGTGAGTCTGCTTCAATGACATGATCAGAATCAATCTCTTCAATGAGCTAGTTGATTCTCTTCTAGTGAGTCTGCTACAAAAACGCTGTCAATGCAATGATTTATCTACTTTCATCATCTTATCTATCAGTGAATTTGATTCTACGTTCACATGCAAATAGTGAGTCTGCTACAATGACAAGTTGAAAGTTGATCTCTTCAATGAGCAAGTTGACTAGTGAGTCTGCTACAATAGACATTTGACGAGTTGATTTGAATCAATAGAAAGATTGATAGAAAGGCAGGCATCAAGACTTTACATCAGTGCTATGAACTACATTACAAGTTATAGAGACATGACTTTTAAAAAGAAGAGAGTAATGTTACGAAGCATGTCAACGTTGAATAAAATCTAGTCAATAGACTCTAGAAATTTTGATATGTGAACAAGAAACAATGATGTTTCGAATTGAAATATGCTGAAACATTTCATCTATTTGAGCTTTAGCAAATCGACTACTTCGCTTCTTTGTTCGCTCTACTAGAAGTATTCTCGACTCGATGCACATTTCGATTTCGTGCACATCTCACTTTACTACTTTTATCTTTCTTCAAAAATCAATTACAAATTCAATATGACTTCAATTGAGGCAGCGCTTGCAGATCTAGCTTTGCAAAAGTTATCTAACTACACTGCAACTGCAAAGAAATTCAATATCAATCGAAGCACGCTGTCGCGACGACATAGAGATATAATCATCTTCGTCAAGAAAAGCAAGCAAACGACGTCAATTCTTTCGAACCAACAAGAAAAAGAGCTTATTCGCTATATCAACAAGCTTATCAAACGTGATATATCTTCTTTCAATGTTATGATTCGTGTTTTTGCGTATAATATATCTGGAAAACAGTCAGGCAAAAACTGGTCTTATGAGTTCGTTCAATGTCATTCAGATATACTACAGTCAAAGTTTCTACAAGAAGCTGATCTAGAGCGAAAGAAAGCTGATAATGCATATCAATATCAGCTTTATTTTGAAGTAAGTGTCTTCATTTCGTTTAGTTTCATACTAATATAAGGGTAGGTAAAGCAAAAAATCGAAGAATATGAGATTCTTTCTAAAAACACATACAATATGAATGAAAAGAGCTTTCTACTTGAACTGCTTCAAAAGACTTGAAGAGTTTTCAGTTTAAAGCATCTTGACAGTGACAAATTGCTGAGTGCTGATCAAGATGACAATAGAGAATGAATTATCTTGATTGCAACCATTTGCATGAATATGACCTATATATTCCCTTCGATCATTTATCAGGCGATATCAGGTAATATTCAGAACAGCTGACTTACTGAATATGATCTCAAAGAGCAATTCTGCTTCTTTGCTTTCTTCGCTACTGACTGAATCAACGATGAATTGATCTACTCTTGGCTCACTATCGTATTTGATCGAAATACGAGGTCAAAAGCCAGAAATTCACGAAATTATCGCCTTCTATTTGTTGACGAGCATGACAGTCATATCAACATGAAGTTTCTTGACTGGTGTGAGCAGAACAAGATGCTCGTGACTTTATATTCTTCTCATTCTACGCATCGTCTTCAATCTCTGAATGTAAGCTTATTCAATCCTTTGACCAATTACTACTCGCAAAACCTGAACGACTGAATCTTTAAGAGTCAAGAACTTTCTCGAATATCAAAAAGAGACTTCTTTGACCTGTTTTGACCTGCATATCAAGCTGCTTTCACGCATGTCAACATAAAAAGTGAATGGGAAAAGACAGAATTGCTGCCTTTCAATCCGTCACAGGTCATAAAGCAGATTAAATCGGACGCTAGACCTGTTTCAAGCCATTCTTCTTCTTCAGCATTGTCAGAAGCTGATTGGAGAAAGGTTCGACGATTAATGAAGTCAGTTGTAGGAGAAGTAATTGGTCCGGAAGCTCGTAAGTTGAACAATACGATGGAAAAGCTTACTACAGATGTTGCTCTTCTAAAAGCAGAAAATGAAGGTCTTCGACG
>JAABUU010002695.1_pt1 | contig 24508 bp, 22 predicted proteins | sample 5559301 | NCBI WGS metagenome assembly JAABUU01 (sample SAMN10711884, study PRJNA513360) | rock metagenome | isolation source: Antarctica rocks | place: Antarctica: Victoria Land, Richard Nunatak white | reverse complement strand
AGTCAGGTTAACCTGCACTCAACTTAGCTGAATAAAAGTTAGCTCAACTCAATTTAATATTTGAACTCAACTCTGATCTGTGTGACCTATAGGTAACCTGCGCACCCAGTCTATTCTTCATGCATACACAGTAGTACACTTTCTTCAGATCTAAACTCATAAATTATTTAACTTTTTCTAATCTGTCTTGCAACTCTTCTATCAGCAGTAGAAAATAACTATCTTAATAAGTTATCTCATTAAGTTGTCTGTAGTCAACACAAAGTCACTTAATGTCATTCTTTTTTAATATAAACAGAATCAGATATTCTGCTGATGACTTTAATGATTTGATGAATTCTCTCTTTAAATTCTCAATAAAATAGTTCTGAACTCTCTTTAGCTGATTCTTACTTATAAGATAAAGTAACATTCACTTTAATTCTCTTCTCTTTAATAGCAGTATCTCATAATCTCAAGACTTATACTCTGATAAGCTCTTTTCTAATTGTTCAGAGACATTATATGCATTCTCTGTTGCATAAAGTTCTTTGTTGATTCAGTTAATTCATAAATTCTTTTTGCATAATCAGGACATTTCTAGTATAGCATCATACTTGACTGACTTAAGAACATCTAGTCTTAACTTCTGTGAATCATTTCTTATTATGACTTCAATATAAACTTTTTTATGAATTCATTTGTATTCTTCATTAATCATATACACTTATGTGAGTCTAGACACTCACTGCAGCATCAGTTTTAGCTATTTAATCACTTTTTGTAAGATAAAGTTATTGATTGCTTTCAAATCTATCATCACTTAAAGTCATTTCTTCAGCAGTATCTTAACATCAACTTATATCTTTTAATCATTGTCAGTTCATTAAGACATTAAAAGCTTCTTTGTTTTTAATTTTACTGAGAAAGCTTAAGATTTTTTGACTTCTTTAAGCTCTTTACTTCTATCAAAGTTTCTTGAGCTCTGCTCATGCTTCAAAGTTTATCTTATAATTTAATGAACTTTCTTCATAGTTCTTTGAATCATATCAATTCTTCATCAGTTATGATCAGTTTTGTATAGTCATCAGTTTCTTTTCTGACAATTTATTTTAGATATTAATACATCTCATACTGATCATATTCATGTTGAATGAGATTCTTTAATGCTTTTACTTTGTTGAGAAACTCAGATGACATGTACTCTTCTGTATGCATTCAACATTCTTCTGTGAGCATCACATAGTCTATAAATAGACATATCTTGATTTCATAATTCTTTCTTAATCACTTTAACATTTCTTAATCTCATATTGTGAGTCATATCATTATCATCAGTTCTTCTAGCTATACAGCTGTCATTTTCACTTCATGTTGTTTATTAATGATGACTTCTTCTTAAAGTATCTGCTGCTGTTCTTTCAGCAGACTTTCACATCATTTTAAATGTTAATTCTTAAGATGCTCATAGTTCTGCTTAAGTTTCATGTTGACTTCTTAGTTATTAACATTCTTCAAATTCACATTCAAATTTAAATACATTCAGATAAGATCTTCTTGTTCTTAAGCTTCTGCAGTGCTCATCTTCTAAGTTCTGCAAGCATCAATCTCTTCAATCTTGTATGAATTATTTCTGACAACTTTCTCTAGAATAGCTAATTTCTTCAATTTACTCATTGTAATATAATCAGTACTGTGTCTCTTCTTAAGCTTCTATGATCATTATCTGACTCTGTCTTTGCTGCTTATGTGCACAAAGCAATTATCATTATAGCAGACTGTTCAGCTCAGTTAATTATGCATTATTACTGAGTTCATCATTGCAACTTTTTTTCTCTGTCATTAAGATTTCTTACAATCTCTGACAAGATGTTCAGATTTATCATAATTATAACATTTGCAAGTCTCTACTCATTAAATGTGAGACTTAGTGAGTTATCTATCATAATGCTCATGCTTCATTGATCTAGCTTATAGCTTCTGATTACATTTCTTAATATTGTTAAGATTCATTGAGTCTTCTTGCATTCTGATGATGAATCATCATTCTTACATTCTTAAAGCTGTATAAGATCTCATCTTCTTCATTCATCATTCTTACTGTCAACTGTCAATGTTAATGAAGATATCTATCATTTCTTAAAGTTCTTCAGAGCAGTCTCTTTAAGCTATTTTATCTTTAATATCTTCACTCAATTCTCAATAGTATTGCAATACTAAGACATCATTGTCTTAATCAGTTAAGATCACAATGTGCTGAAACTTCACTGAGTACTTAATCACTAACTTATTCATTTTTAACATGTAAAATCATCATTTTGCTGCTCTTTTCTCATCAATCACTTTAAAAGTCTTTCAAAGTTCTTTCTTAAACTTCTTAAAGTCACTGAAGATCAATTCTTCATTGATGTCTCATTTCTTTGATGACTTATCTAGAAACTCATGCAGTTTAGAGTTGACTCAGTTAAACATTGTATCTTTAAGATAGATTACTGTGTATAAATCTTTGTTCATTTTAAAGTTGAACTTCTTCTGATTGAAATTTATGTATAGATTAAGTTTTGTCAAGAAGCTTTACAACTTTTTACATTCACTGCTGAACACATTCAACATCAGTATCTTCAATATATTGTTTATCTCTTGTAGATCTTCAAGACTCTGAAAATTGACTATATTGATGAAGACTGCTTTCTGTGTGCTGACTGACATGTCTTATATTGTAAGAATGTTCAACATGTTACATTCTGATTAGAGATTTCTCTGATATAGAGATTAAAGATTAAAGCTTGTGATATAAGAGAATTTTAGACATATTGAGTTAATCAGTAGCTAGTAGTATGTTAAGTAATGATTACATTGAATATATTCATCTTCTTAAGAAAGATAATTTGTATATATATTAGACTGCTCATCTTGCTTACTTATAAGCACTGTAAGTCAGCTCACTCAGCTTACTTATGAGCATCATAAGCTTATACTGAGCTGTATACCTTCAAGACATAATTCACTGAATCTACATGTTCAATGAGTCTATCAGGACAATGATTGTAACAAATAAGAACATTGCAGTTTCTTTTGTTTGTGATACTTGTCAGAATTAACATCTGATTACAGCTTATCTCACTGCTGTCACCTTTATCTATTAGATGAATAGTTTACTTAATTATTTAGTTACATGAACTCAGTTATGTGTCTTAGCAAGTTGCTTAGCTACTATTTAAGTAGTTATTGTAGTTCTTACATTCTCTGATCTTTTACTCATATCATCACCTGATCACAGCTTACCTCACCACCACCACCTTTACCTATTAGATGAATAGTCTAATTAGTTATTTAGTTACATGAATTCAGTCATGTGTCTTAACAAGTCACTTAGCTACTATTTAAGTAGTCATTGTAGCTCTTACATTCTCTGATCTTTTACTCATATCATAGATTTACTATTAGAGTTATAGCTTTTAGCCATTAGGCTTAGAAAACTGTAACATATACACTTTCTCTGAAAAGCTTTTTGCTAACTTAAGTTCATAATCTATTAAAAGAAATGAATATTCATGCTATATTATGCTATTTAGTGAAATCTCTAAACTGTATTGTCTATAAGTATGTCTTGATTGAGAGAGTTACAGAAAAAGTAAAAAGAATGTTGACTGCAGTCAATGTAAATAGAGTCTTCACTCAGTCTTTGATGTTAATTTTATTCTGCTTTATAGAAGTAGCTAGAACACTGCTTCTTAACATTTAACTGTTTTATCTGTGAATTTATAACAGTTTGATGTGAATAACTTCTCATTATACATCAAATTCACTTTACTTCTTAGAGAACTCTTTCTAGCATCTGTAAAATAACAATAACAATAAGATGTTTTTTTTTTCATCATTTTGAATAGAAATAAATGACTTAATGAATAAATAAATATCAATATACATTTAAGCTCATAATCTGTCAAACATAGAAGAAGTGATTAATGAAATGAATGTGTAATCATAAGTGTCTAGCACTCTAGCTACTTTATGGAAATGTAACTCTATAAGAAGGCCTTCAATTGACAAAAGGAAAAACTTTTATTTGTAGCAAACTGTTTGTTCTAGCAAACTCCACATGTTCCTGAAACCTCTGTAGGGCTCTGAACCACTAAGGTAACGGAATGAGGCATGACGTTTTAACTGGATCGTATAGCCCATGTTAACTGCACCAAAACTGGACTCGTCCGGCTTAACTTAGCCACTTCAGGTAAGGTAAGTAGGTACCTTACTGCGAGCGGCTTAAACCGCTAGTATGCTAGCCCTTACCATCTTAAGAACATAAGGTACCTACCTACCCATAAGGTAGGGATTGTATATCAGTTAAGAGACAACAAGACTACCTAGGCACAAACAAACCGAGCATATCGCGTAAACTCCTGATCTTTCTTCATCACTTCCAGCGTTTCAACATCCATAAAAAGGATGACCTCCAGCCCACCGTCAGCAGAACGCGGCATGATTAGACCATAACCATCCATCAACGCCATAGCTGGAAGCTTGAAAGCGACGATATTACGCAAATTCGGACCCCAGTAACTGTCCAACATAGAGAAACCCGACAGATTGGTGACATGTAGGTCAGTCTTGCAATTGAGATCCATAGTACGCTCAATCTCGGTGACACGCGGCCAGGCTTCCATTGCGCCAATCAGCTCCCAAATTCTGTCAGAGGACCACCAGTCAATGCTGCTGCTGATGGCTGAGGCAATGCGGTGCAGCGTATCTTCACCCGAAGAACAAATTTCGGAGAGGGGTAAAAGCGTTCTGCTGGGAGCAACAGAGTTACCCAGATATTGAGGATGAAGCGAAGGTTCTATTCGTGAGCGGATGTTGCACGGGTAGTGGAATGATGCCTCATCGATGCCTTGCTGGTCCAGGTGTCTCGCAAGGGTGTAATGCCGGAAAATGAATGCGGAGAGTACGGAGCTTTCCGTCATCTTCGGAATATTCGGGTCCCTGGGCATTGCCTTCTCCTCGATCTGTCGGAGATTCTCTTTGCTGAAAAACCAGCTTACCCCTTTGACAGGTTTAGCTTTTGCACCGCCCGTCATCTCCATACGTTCACCGACATTCCAACACGATTCTCCAATCAGTGACAGACCCCGCCGATCTTGAAAGCTAGAGAAGTCACAGAGTTGGCATCTGGATTCGTTCTCGGGGAAGAGGACTGTGCGGTCAAGAGCTTCGGCTGGTAGTAATTCGGACTCGGGCAGAACTCGACCACCAGACACAGCCGTAACGTGCTTCGCCCATTGACACATTATCGTCATAGCGCCCTCTCCGTCAACAATCGAATGATGCAGATGCGTCGCGAGAACTAGCCCGCCACGGATCAAGTTGGCTTGGATCAGCAGGCAAGGGGCAACGGCATCAGGCAGAAACGACCCTGGGCACAGAACCATAGGATTGAATGCATCCACAGGAAAGTCGGCGCGCTCAAGTTCTTCAAAATCCAGCACTGGGCCATCATCCGCATCTACCATTCTCTTGACTTTGAAAAGTACTCCTCCATCCTCGGGGATTTCCAGAGTGAGAAGGTCGCGTGATTCATCCTGTGTCATGACGTTGCCGGCGAGGAGGGGGATCTCGCTCAACAGTCTGGCAAGAGCCTCTTCAAGTTCAGAAATCATTACTTCGGAGAGCTTGTGGTCTGGCTGTTTGAAGAGAAAGAAGAGTGGTAGGTAGTGTCTGCCATTGAACTGGTCAAAGGGCGAAAGTGTCAACGCTTCAGGCACTAGTTGAGTGGTTGGTCGCACGAAGGTCTCTGTCGTAGCCATTTTAGAAGTGTCCTATGAAGTGTTGGAGATACAAAGTAATTGACTGTTGCTTAAGATGGAGAGAGTCGCAAAGAACGGGAAAAGGAGACACTTTTCTATTGTTGCCCTCCTGAGCCGGCCCGTCTGAAGTTGTACTGTGTTTTGGTTTCACCTCTGTCCTGATGTGACGACATTAGGGATGATAAGATCAACGATTTATAAATATAAGCATTACAGTTAAAATAACGACAACGTATACCAGGGTGAAGCGAGAGGCAGTGATGTCTGCTTTGCGTTTCCAGGGTTTTGCTTACCTTGCTAATCAGTCCCCATTTGGTAGGTCGAGTCATTTCTCCGCTGCCGGGAGCCAAAAAGAGCCAGCGCCTGAGCCGCAGTATTTCGCGAGATTGGGCCTCGATCAGGAATAAGGAAAAGACATTGTTTGACTCTTGAGCCGCTCCGTGGCTTCCCGGCTCTCAGATCGGTATGTAGGTGGGGTCATCCCTCCCCCTACTGGAAGCTCGGGAAAGGCAGAGTCCGAGCTGTAGTTCTCGTGAGATTGAGGCTCAATCAGAAAAATGAGGAAAAGACATTCGTTGATTCTTGAGCCGCTTCGGGGCTTGCTGAGCTGACAGATGGGTATACGGAGAGTTGGCAGTGGAGCCTCAATAGTCTTTCAATTCTCCTTGGGTTTCAGGTATCCTGAGCCGACAGACAGGCTCGCTATACGGAGCATAGTCTTACATGTTTCCTACACCTTAACCTTTGAGAAAAGGTGCTTAGCGGTGAGGGTCAGCACATAGGTTAGAGCTTACGGAAACCGAAAATGTCTTTGCATCATCGAGTTCTATCTGATCCGGCAATGTGCAACCCCAGAGTTGCGTGAGGATAAGGGCGGTGGATCGACCACCATCTCTCTACATTGGGTATATAGTCATGCCCACAGTCCATACCCCAAAGGTAACGAGATCGTTTCCCCCCAACAAATCTATCAGGCAGGATAACAGGGGATATTTTAGTATCGACATCTTACACACAATGACTCGAACCACACAAGGGCATTTGAACGCTTCCGGGCAGACTAACGACTCAGATGGAGCAGGAAGTACTTCTGCCATGCCAATTGCCGTCATTGGCATGGGCTGCCGCCTAGCTGGAACAGCAACTTCTCCACAAAAGCTGTGGCAAATGCTGACGAGAGGACAATCAGGATGGTCCCGCGGAGACAACGCAAGATTCAAGATGGACTCCTTTTATCACCCTTCCAAGGAAATGAGAGGAGCGGTATGTTAGATAGATGACGGCGGCCCTGTTGGTTGTATACAAGCTGATCTGAATACAGTTCAATACAAGAGGCCTATATCTTCTAAAACAAGACGTGTCCCATTTCGATCATCAGTTCTTCCATGTCAGCCCGCTTGAGGCGCAGGCCATTGACCCTCAACAGAGGCTACTGCTTGAGGTTGCCTATGAGGCTTTCGAGAACGCGGGGATGTCGGTCGAATCACTTGCATCTTCCGAGACCGGTGTCTACTGCGCAATGTCAAATCATGATTATGAGAAAATGCAGAGCAGAGACCCAGAATTCTCCCCAAAGTGCGTTTCAGCAAGAGAGTCCAAGTCCAAACGATGTGGATAATCGGCTGTATCAACGGCTAATGGCAACAGTCACCGATTCACAGGAACAGGCACGGCACTTGCATCAAACCGGATATCATACCACTTCGATCTGCATGGTCCTAGCATTTCCATAGATACCGCCTGCTCGGGCAGTCTTGTCGCACTACACGAAGCATGCAAGGCTATCCGAAGTGGCGAAGTGCATCAAGCGCTTGTATGTGGGACCAACCTGATACTTGACCCTGAGGAAATTGTCGTGATGTCATCGATGCAGTACGTGGGCAAATACCTGTCTGTGTCTGATTTGAGAGCTAAAGCCGAATTAGAGTATTGTCTGATGATGGCCGCTGCTATTCTTTTGACAATCGTGCCAATGGATTCGGCAGAGGCGAAGGCGTGGTGGCGGTTGTATTAAAGCCACTCAGTGATGCAATGCGTGATGGAGATCCGATCCAATCGGTGATACGAGCCACTGCAGTTAATCAGGATGGTCACACTCCCAGTGTGATGATACCCTCACAAGCAGCACAGGTCAGGATGATCAACAGAGCGTATGCTGACGCAGGACTTGATCCACGAGATACATGCTACCTCGAAGCGCATGGTAAGCTATGCTTGGCACTGCAGGTACTAGCTGCTTAGGTAGGACAAAACATACTGATGATTTTGATTAGGTACTGGAACGCAGGTTGGAGACAAAATTGAAGCAGGTGCTATTTTCAAGACCTTCTGCCGCGATCGAGCATCGGATTCTCCGCTCTACGTCGGTAGCGTCAAAACCAACATTGGCCATACAGAGGCCACTGCGGGCTTGGCAGGGCTTTTAAAAAGCGTGATGATTCTTGATTCCAGAAAGATCCCTCCGAATTTGAACTTCTCCCAATCCAACGAACGAATACCTCTAGATGACTGGCAAATCAAGGTAGGTGTCTATAGTCTTGCTCTGCGGTTGTCTTCTTACTTTCATCGCAGATACCACGAAAAGTGCTTCCCTGGCCTGAAAATCACGTCCGACGAGCATCAGTGAATAGCTTTGGATATGGCGGGACAAATGCCCATGTCATTCTTGAAGCACCAGAAGATTACTTGGCCTCACACTCTCAGCTGCGTGCCAGCCACAGGCATGCGGCAACAAACGGTACGACAAACGGGGTAAAACCCGTGAACGGAACACCAGTTCACCAGCCAAGTGATTGCGATTCACCCGGAAATCAGGAATGGAAACTCTTGCGTGCACGTGAAAATGCGGACCAGGCCTTTCAGAAGAGGCGCCTGTTTGTTTTCACGCATGCTACCGAACGCGGCATGAGTGCAATGGCAAAGAATTTCAAGCAGTATCTCCAGACGCGGGCTCAGGGTGAAAGCCATATTCTCGATAGATTAGCTTATACACTAGCGATGCGGAGATCTTGCCTCGCATTCCGAGTGGCCGTGAGTGCTAGTAACTTGACAGAGCTGCTAGATGCTCTTGAGGCGGTCTCCAAAGGCACAATACGTCCTCAAAAAGCTCTTAAGAACCCAAAGATATGCTTTGCATTTACTGGTAAGTTCGGTGGCGCGCAACCTTGAATCATGTACTGATGACACAATATAGGCCAAGGAGCGCAATGGGCTCGCATGGGCCAAGAGCTCCTCAGTGCCTATCCAATATTTGCGGCATCCATGGGAACCGCTGAGCTACAGCTTGCGAGCTTAGGCGCAGAGTGGTCGCTATTAAAGGAACTTTCCGCAAAGCCTGGAGAATCTCGCATCAACGAAGCTGCCATATCGCAGCCATGCTGCACAGCCATTCAAATTGCTCTGGTGAATCTGTTGCGGTCTTGGGGGATTCGACCGACCGTCGTTTGTGGCCACTCGAGTGGTGAAATCGCGGCAGCATATGCTGCAGGCTTCCTTACTGACCATGATGCTCTGAGCATTGCCTTCTTCAGAGGGCAAGCTGTTGAAAACCTTAAAATACGGCACCGGGAGCTTGATGGCGGTATGATGGCTGTGGGATTTTCGGCGAAACAAGTACAGCATTACATTTCTAAGAATGCGTCAAACGATCCTTTCTCGAAAGTTGTGGTGGCATGCATCAACAGCCCAATGAGCGTGACTCTGTCTGGCGACAAATCTGCACTTCAAATAATACGGGCAGACCTCGAAAAAGACGGCGTTTTCAATCGTCTCCTCGCCGTGGATGTTGCGTACCACTCTCATCATATGGGACTCGCTCGAAAAGAGTACCTCGGATTGATGAAGGGTCTGAGACCACTAAACTCCAATAACAACATACGCATGATATCCTCTGTGACCGGAAAGGAAATTCGTGGCGAGGCAATGAATGCCGAGTACTGGGTTGAGAACATGGTATCTACCGTGAGATTTTCGGAGGCTCTTGAGGGTGCTCTAGCATTGTCGGACGAGGACATCGATGGTTCACAATCAATTGTGAATATGATTCTGGAGATTGGACCACACTCAGCGCTCGCAGGGCCAATCAAGCACACCCTGAAAACCATTGCACAAAATTCGGCCAAAGTATCATATCACTCCATGCTTTCGAGAAATGTGGACGCTGTTAGGACTGCAGTCGACATGAGTGGCGATCTCTTTACCCTCGGATATAAAGTCTCCTTCAATTCCATCAACGACCCGAACAATGTTTTGGACAAGGGGACATTGACAAATATGCCGGTGTACAACTGGGAGCATTCAACAACCCACTGGAGCGAAAGTCGTATCAGCACGCAGTTCCGACTCCGGCAGTTTGCAAGGCACGATCTCCTCGGCTTTCCCAGCAATGACAGCATACCCACGGAGCCGACATGGAGAAACTACCTGAGCTTGTCCGAAATGCCTTGGCTCAATGGTCACATTATTAATGACCAGGTGATATTGCCTGCTAGCGGTTATATATGTATGGCTCTCGAAGCTCTCCGCCAGATGACGGTAACGAATGGTCGAATGTGGAGGAACATCACTTGTCGATTCCGTGGGATAGTCATCGGAAGAGCACTGCTGATTCCCGAACACTCTAGGGTGGAAACGTTCTTCACTCTTCGACGTTATGCGTCCTCCACCCAGGAATCCTCATCAACCTGGAAGGAATTCCAGATTTTTTCAATGTCGGCCACGGGAGAAGACACTGAGCATTGCCGTGGCTTGGTTTGTGTAGAAAACCGCGACCCTAAGGATGAAACTGAGGCATCACAAGAGGATCTTCATCACGTGGAAACTACCCGAAAGGGTTTCGAGGATGCACAGAAAACCTGCCGACGCACGATCAATGTGGAAAAATACTACAGCGACCTCAAGTTGGTTGGGATGAGTTATACTGGGCCATTTTCGAATCTCACTCAAATTAGCACACAGCCACTTGACGCGCTGTGTACTGTCACAACCCCGGAAACAAGATCCTCGATGCCTCGTGGGTACCAACAGCCCCATGTCTTGCATCCTGCCACCCTGGACATGTGCTTTCAAACTATCTTTCCAGCTTTGATGGCGTCGACAAAGTTGGCCTCTAGTATGGTTATCTCAGGTATCGAAGAGTTGAACATTTCCAGCAATGTCAGTTCCGAACCCGGAAAAAGCCTGCTTGCTCATACTACGATTCAACCTTTCGGACGTTCGAAGTATAGGGCAACTATTGCTGTTGGAGACTCCGACCTCAAAGAGCCTTCACTGATCAGCATCAGAGGGTTGCGTGCAAACTCTACATATCAACTGTCAAACACCCCGCATCAGTCACAGAAACACAATTTGTGCCATCGGCTGGAATGGGGCCTGGATACCGCTTGTGCGAAGCAAGATGATGTCAACCAGCTCTGCCGATTTGGCCTTGAACCTGACCCTACGATGGAGCGAAGAATCACTTTCGATTGCTACATCCGGCATGTCATACAGCAGGTGCTTTCCGTCATCACTGGCAAAGATGAGGCTTCGATGGCGACGCATCACCAGAAATTGGTAGACTGGATGCGCTCACAAGAGCGAGGTCCGATTGCCAAAGTTGATTCAAATTTAAGAGAGAATATTCAGTCACTTGGTGCTGATGGCAAAATGTTGGTGCACGTCGGTGATCATCTCGTTGACATCCTTACAGGAAAGATCGACCCTCTGACGGTGATGATGAAGGATGACCTGCTCTACCAGTTGTATGCGATGGAGAACATCCAGAGATGCCACACTGAACTTGCAAATTATCTACGTCGACTCCAATTCAAGAACCCTCACATGAGGATCCTCGAGGTTGGCGCAGGCACGGCGAGTATGTCAGTCATTGCCCTGAAGGCATTGACTGGCGACCCAGAAACCCGTCGAGCAGGAAAGGGAAAGCTCGACAAGTATGTGTTCACAGACGTCTCTAGTGGGTTTTTCGAGAAGGGCAAGGCCACATTAGCGGATTGGGGAGAACTGGTTGAGTTCAAGAAGCTTGATATCGAGAAGTCGGTCAAGGAGCAAGGATTTGAAGAAGGTTGCTACGATCTGATCATTGCCTCCAATGTTTTACACGCAACTCAGACGATGTCTAAGACGATGCAGAACGTCAGAAGCCTGCTGAAGCCAGAAGGAAAACTTGCACTGGTGGAAATTACGGAAGCTCATATGTTTTGGCACATGACAGTTGGAACCCTTCCTGGGTGGTGGCTTGGAGCTGACGATGGTCGCATCGACTCCCCATTACTTGCCCTGCCGGAATGGGACAATCTTCTACACGATACTGGATTTTCCGGAATTGATGCTAAGATGAAGGACTATGAGTCTGTGCACGAGCATCAAGTGAGCCTGATCATTTCTACAGCCAAGGTCCAATTTGAGTCGGAGGATCAACCAGCCATAGAAATAGTTTGCAGTGACAAGGAGAACTCTATTGCCGATGCATTCTACAGACAGGTAACAACTGCCAATCAGCAGCGCCGGATTCGCCAGAGCTCCCTCGCCCAGGCTGAATATTCCAACAAGATCTGCGTGGTACTTCTTGAAATTCTGGCACCCTTCCTTGGTTCCTGCACGGAGATTGAATTCCAAAGCCTCAAATCTATGTTCAGTCAGGCCAATGGAATCCTCTGGGTCACGAGGGGCGGTGCGATTGAGGCAACAGAGCCTGAAAAGGCCATCATTACCGGCCTTGCCAGAACCCTGAGGTCGGAAGATCATGCGCTCAACTTTTTCACCCTTGACCTTGACCCCAAAACTGAGGACCCGGCTGATATGGCGCAACACGTCTTTGAGATATTCGGCCAAGCTTTCCGACCTCGTAGCGAGGATGGCTACTTCCGGGAATTCGAATATGCTATTCGGGATGACAAGATCCTGATTCCTCGAGTCGTGGAAAATGGTCCGCTAGAAAGTTATGTTCGGAACGTTGTCGATGATCTAGAGCCAGCGCTTGGACCTCTGAATCAACCGGGACATTCTCTGGGACTCGAGATACAGACTCCAGGAATCCTAGATTCGCTGTACTGGACCGATATCACCAACCACAACCGGAAACCAAACCCGAATGAAGTTCGCATCGAGGTCAACATGGTTGCGCTTAACTTCAAGGATCTTATGAATGCCATGGGCCAGCTCCCGGGTCTTAGTGCAATGCTGATCGAGTGCAGTGGCACCGTGGTTGAAGTAGGCAGTGCAACTAATGGTGAATTTGAGGTTGGTGACCGTGTTTGCGCCATCCATCCCGATGGTGTCGCTACCGTGTGTAACATCGACTATCATCAAGTCCAGCGTATTCCAGATGGAATGTCTTTGGAACTTGCTACAGCCATTCCCATTTCTTATGGCACTGCACTCTACGCTTTGAGGGATGTGGCCCGTATCGAGAAGGGAGAGTCGATCCTCATCCACGCAGCAGCCGGGGCATTAGGACAAGCAGCTATTGCTATTGCTCAGTACTTCAAGGCTGGGGAGATATTCGTGACTGTTGGCAGTCCAGAGAAAAGAGCACTCATCAAGAAGAACTTTGGAATTTCCGACGAGAACATTTTCTCGAGCCGCACTCTTTCGTTTGGTCAAGGAATCAAGAGGAGGACTAACGGCAGAGGCGTGGACGTGGTTCTCAATTCCCTCAGTGGTGAGGCAACGCGTGAGAGTCAAAACTGCCTCGCACAATTTGGACGTTTTGTTGAAGTCGGTAAGAAAGATCTCTTGTCGAATGCTAGAATGGAAACTCAATACCTCGAAAAAAATGCTACCTTTTCCGCGGTGGACTTGGGAATGGTGGCACAATATATGCCGTTGAAGTTTCAGGAAATCCTTGGGACCGTTATCGACCTCATTCATACGCAGAAACTTCAAGCTGTGGTTCCCATTACAGTGTTGCCCATCTCTGAGCTAGAGACTGCATTCCGTCAAATGCAGACGGGGAAACACGTCGGTAAACTTGTATTGCAGATCGATCATGACTCTCAGGTGAAGGTATGTTGTAGTCCCAGCAGATGATGGACCCATTTCACTAACGTATTCCCAGGTTCGCCATGCACCTCGCTCGCCAACGAAATTGAAGGATGATCAGACATATCTTGTTGTCGGCGGTCTGGGAGGCATTGGTAAGGCACTCGTTCGGCATCTGGCAGGTCTAGGTGCAAAACATATCGCCACACTGTCAAGATCCGGCGCAGATAACGAAAACAAGAGCGCATTCGTCAGAGAGATGCGTGAAGCTGGAGTCAACCTCATCATTCAGCAAGGAAGCGTCACTGAAATCGAAGACGTCAAGAAACTCAAAGACCTGGTTGGGAAGCGATCGATTCGTGGTATCATACAAGGAGCGATGGTGCTACAGGTAAGTCAAGTTGGATATGAGCTGTTAGGTGCTTGGAATCCTAACAGCAACGCAGGACTCCACTGTGAGCAACATGACTCATGCCCAATGGCAGACAACGCTTGGACCAAAGGTCACAGGGACCCTAAACTTGCAATCCGTTTTCGACAATGAACTCGACTTCTTCATTCTCCTATCGAGTGTGAGTGGGATCATTGGTAGTCATGGCCAGGGCAACTACAGCGCGGGCAGCACATTTCAAGATGCCTTCGCACGTTGTCTGTCCTCGAAAAATCAACCCGTCCGCACCATAGACCTATGCGTTGTTGGCTCCGAAGGCTACGCGGCAGAGCACCAAGTAGCAGCGAAGCACGCAATGCGTTACGGCGCAGGTACCATCAGCATGGAGGAGCTCTTTGCGCTCACGGACCATGCAATTTCGCACCCGCTTGCTAGCGACTCAAGAACGGCGCAGGTTCTCGTCGGAATCAATCCCGCCGACCCAACATCTGGTTCTGAGGAGAGTGCTGCGCAGCGGCCTGACCCCCGGCTCTCTCACATCTGGAATACTTCTTCGCGCCAGAGTACAACGAAGGCGGGCACCGGTGAGGTTGACCTTTGTGCGGCACTCTTGGCTACCACGACACAAGAATCGGCTGTTCAAACAGTCCTGACTGCATTCACGGAGAAGCTGTCGCGGCTTTTGGGAGTAGCGGCTGAGGAAATCAACCCTGGGCAACCGGTGTCGAGCTACGGTATGGATTCACTCATTGCAGTTGAGCTGCGAAATTGGCTGTTGAAGCAGCTGGAGTCGTATGTCGAGACTGTTGAGTTGATGAGTCCACTGTTGATTCGGGATCTGGCGAAATTGATGGCGGAGAGGTCAAGATTGGTGCCTGCGGGGTTGTTTTCGAAGAAAGATTAGTGATGTATTCATCTTGACTTTAGGCTAGGTCGCGGGTTCCAGAGGTCGGGTTGAGGAATACCCGACCCGGAACCCGCGCGGGTACCAGAATCCTTTTGACTGCACACAAATCGTAGAGCCTTGCGTGTCCAAAACTGGATTGCATTCTAACTATCAATTGTATTGGGCTTTGCTTTGATAGAGGCTCAATTGCTAGACAATTCTGGTAATCAGTCTACCAGTCGATGTTCTACATCTCATCTGCGATCAATTATGGCATCAGCGCGACTTCAACACTCTGTACAGCTGTGCCCTCTCAAGCAGGCAATTTGCTAATCCAGCCATTGTAAATCTCTATCGGTAGGCTCTCCCTCGACATTGGTGTCACAGAGCCGGCTGCGCAATATGCATGATGCTGATCAGTAGTGTAGTATGCACGATGTAGCGCCCGTGACCTCCGGAGTCAATGAAGAACTTGAACTGTCTCGGCACGGTAGAGCTGGAGCTACGAACATCAGGAATAGGGTGGCACAGCAAGAGCGGATTGTACGCAAATGGTCACAGCTATGGAGATCGATCATTCTCTCAAGTTTGAACAAGACGGTTTTCCCATACTGCCGTTATATTCGGGCTCTAAATTTCCGTGATCTTGGTTATCTCTTAGAGGATGCGAGGTTCAAAGGGAAGATAGCCAGGTATCTGTGGAACTCCAAACTCACAAAGAATGGGGCCGTAGCTAAATGTTGTAGGGACTTCTTCAAGGATGACCTTGCGAAATTCCACCACGACGTGGGAAAGGGGGGCCGGTCGAACGTCATAGTAACCATTGAAACCATTGGTGAAGGTCTGACGCCTCCACCCAGACCTTATGTTCAAACCTGATAATTACCAGTGGTGACGCAGCAGACACCGAACCTGGAAGATCTGTCAGGGCACCGTGGGTTCTGCATCATCGCGATTCCAGCGCTCACTCTGATTTTGTGCAGTGCCGGATCGCGCCCTAGTTCGTTGGGTATCTAGGCTTCCCCGACTTCAAGCCATGACTTTATACGAAGGTGCGGCACTCGCTGAAGGCGTCCAGAGGTCCATTCATGTACATTGTCCGCTCTTCAAAGCCCTAACAATCTACCGGTGGTCCGTACGGATTGCCCCATGATTTAACCGGTATATCTACTCATCAAGAACAGGCGCGATGAGCAAGCAGATCATCAGCTAGCGATGTTCCTCAATGGTTTGCGCGAGAACACGCTGGAATCTTTCGAGATCATCAGTTACGCTAAAATTGGCGTCGAAAGTTTCCTTGCGTTGGGTTGTCACCGAGATTCACTTACGGAACTGAAATTGTCGAGTCTCACGTATGAATCGACTGTGGCACTTGCCATGCTCAAAGGATGTACCTCACTGAAGATTCTCCACCTGCAGGATCTTTCCTGCACGGACCTTGCAGTTACACAGAAAGATATCTACCTCGAGATAATGGCTTGGCTTCAGAGTTGCAAGCGCCTTCAGGAGATATCCTTAGAGGGGTTCTTCAATGCTACAGCGGTTCTGATGCCACTACTTCTTGACGACCAGATACACCTTCTGAAAGTTGCTGTGGAAGGCTATTTCGTGCGAGATAATCTCGGGATCCATCAAGCATTGGCACACCAGAAGACACTGGAGAGTCTCAGGCTTGGAGGTGACGGCGAAGATGTGGTTCCGAATGATGTTGACATCTTTGTCGAGTCCCTTTGTAACCTCACTCACCTTCGAGAGCTAAGCTTGAGAGACGTATCGGACTGTTTTCAGGATGAGCACATTTGTCAGCTGGCTCGAAATTTACCTGAGCTCGAAGGACTCTGGACGAGTGGATTCGGGATAACCGATGCGATCTGGGAGGACGTGTCCGGCCTCAGCAAGCTCAAGAGACTCGACATCGCCGCCATGACACGCTTTTCTGCTGAAGGGATCCTGAACTTCATCTCGGAGCTGGGACCAGGGAACAAAGGCTTAGTACTAGTAATCATGAATGCGGACGTCGATAGCAATATCAGTGATGAATGGCAAGCCGTCATAAGGGAGACTCTGGCGACCAAACTGGACGGGAGGTGGGACTTTACCCCGATGAGAGGTATGACTAACTGGACCCATTTCATGATGTCGTGCTGAGGTCTTCTTTTGCAGATCCGGATATGTCAGAATTCGAAGGCGAATCTGATTAGCAGCCGGTGGAGGCCGGCTAAACTGCCTATGATCGTTCTGTTTGGAGAACCAACACAAGCAACATTATTAGATTCCTCTGAGTAAGTATACGTGCGACGAGATGAACTTCTTGTCCAAGAGCAATCGTAACAGCACTGCCCGTTGTAATGCAGACTCGCCGGTTGGTTGACGTTCGCTCTCGCTTGTACTTTAGCGCGATACTGTAATACGAATATAGATCTTCTACTCTTGAATAGATGAGACTGGGAGGCGAAGATGAATAGAAGACGGATTTTAGTGGTAGCAGGCTCGGACAGCTCTGGTGGAGCGTAAGTGCAGCCAACAAAGCCTCCCAGGCCGGGATCTGATGGTTTTGAGAAGTGGTTTAGAAGCCGATCAGAAAGTAATAGCGGCTTATGGATGCTACGCAATGACGGCTACCACAGCCCTGACGGCACAGAATACCCAGGGTGTCTATGACATTCACCATACGCCACCAGAATTTGTGAAGAAGCAGATTGATGCTTGTGTTGATGACATTGGTGTGGATGTGGTCAAGACGGGTACGCCTGTGGGTTTAAGCTTGAGACTCTTTGCATGCTCTCCTCGTCGTTTCCGTGACTATCTAATCAGTCCACAGGCATGCTGGCCTCGGCGGAGACCATAGAGATTGTAGCAGATGCCCTTGTAAGGTACAAGCTGCCAGTGTCTGTTGTCGATCCAGTACGGTGCTATATCATCTGCTCTTGTACGTTCTATCTGATGCCAGCAGGTCATGGTATCAACGAGTGGAGCACAGCTGCTCCCAAACGAAGCTTTGCGTTGTCTTCGCGAGAAGCTCCTGCCCTTGGCGACGGTCCTGACGCCCAATATCCCGGAAGCTATTTTATTGCTACAAGACGCTGGGGAAGATGTGAAACGCCCAGAATGTCTCGCAGACATTACTGAACTTGCCAGAGCTGTGCACAGGCTTGGTCCAACTTACGTCCTGCTCAAAGGTGGACACTTACCACTGGGCCGGGACCATACCGTATCGAGTGGAAATGCTGGAAAGCGTTCTGCGATTGACGTACTCTACGACGGTGAGACTACGGTGCTACTAGAAAATGATTTCTCAAGCTCCAAGAATACACATGGCACAGGATGTTCGCTTGCGTGTACGTGCTTGCAGCAAATCTGGAGTCTCACGAGAGATACTGACCTTACCCGCAGCTGCAATAGCGTCTAATCTCGCTCTTGGTCTTGACGTCCCACATGCAGTTCATGCCGCCAATCGTTATGTCGAAGCGGCCATTCGGAAGAGCCACGACCTCGGCAAAGGCGCTGGCCCTATCAACCACTTTCATTCGAGTTACATGCTCCCCTTCGCGCCGTGAGCATTCCGTGGTGAGCGTTGACAGAAGAAACTCACTGATAGCAATGAAGACGACGATTTGTAGACTACCTCCTGAACAGGGCGGAAGTGAAAGATGCTTGGCGAGAGCACACGGAGCACGACTTTGTTAACCGTTTGGCTGACGGTACTCTTCCTATTGAAAGCTTCAAGTATTATCTAATCCAGGATTATCTTTATCTTGTCAGTATTCTGTTGTTCATGACAATTGCCACATTCCGGCGAGAGTGGCTTACAGATACTACAGGTCCAATTTGCCCGGGCGAATGCCTTGGCAGCATACAAAGCCAACAGAATTGACGAAATCTCTGCGGTAAGAACATTCTCCAGTCCGTGGTACCTACTACACTGACTCGCATACCCGATGCAGTCAGCAAAGATTGTTCTGCATATCGAACGCGAGATGGCTTTGCATCTCGGGTACTGCAAGGAGTTCGGGCTTTCCAAAGAAGAAGTTGAATGCCAAGAAGAGAGCCAAGGTTGGCCTCGGAAATGCGGGAAAGTACAGTATCGCTGACAAGATCGTAGCATGTACAGCATACACCAGATACATGCTCGATATTGGACAGTCGGAAGACTGGCTTGCACTCCAGGTGTCCTTCGCCCCCTGTCTAATTGGGTACGCAGTCATTGCGAGAAGGCTTTATGACGAACCCAGAACTATTAGAAAAGGCAACATCTACTGGAAATGGATTGAGAATTACACCGACACAGATTATACGACGGCAGTAAAAGTCGGCTCGGGTGAGCTCCAATGCACTCCCTAAGCGTCGGCTCCACTAATCTGATCCCAGATCTCCTGGAAAGCCATGCAGTAAAGCAATCGCCATACCGTGTCGAGCAACTCGTGCGAATCTTTCTCCACGCTACGCGCGTATGTGTTGCTTCTTCTGTGCCCACTGATAGGCCGAACTAATGAGATTTGCAGATGGAGACCGGATTCTGGGATATGGGTGCTGGTGGCGGTAAGACCGTTAAAGGCTCTTGAGCCGTATCTTTTTCCAGCGTATCTATCAATCAGACCTACATTTGTACATAGGATAGAATCAACTTGGAAGGCTGAATCATTGCCCGTATTTCTACCTTAGGTAAGATACCTTACCTTATCTTAGTTAGTCAGACATTGTGCCCACATGACCGATTTGGCTAGCGCCACGTTAGCGCGTGAACACATTTCAAAAATTTACTTCAGGCGCGGCAGACTTTTAACCTCACTTCACCTCGACAACTCTCGACCACTTGCGAACCTCACGAATATCTTCTTCTACTTCATCGGGCTAGATTCTTGATATACATTTTCATAACGGCCTTGACCTGAGGAATATATTGAAATGTCGTACGGCGGGTCTTACGGCGGCTCGCGTGGCGGCGGGTACGGAGGCGGTGGAGGTTATTCTAATGGGTACGATGACTATTCCAGAGGCTATTCCAGCAACTACTCCGGCCATGATCACTCCCAAAGCTACTCCAACGGGTATGAAAACCTTAGGCTTAGACGTTGATTGCTTCGAGTTCCAAGGCACCTCACTCGGTTGAGGTTGCCTGTGAAACTTCAGTCCTGGGCTTCTCTTCCCTCAGAGCTGAAAGGAGCCCCTCCATCCAGAAGTTTTATCGGCTTAATCTTGATAAGCCCTGCGTTTGATCTCTTCTAGACATGTGCTGACTCTTCTTGCAACGTCTAGCGGCAGTAACGGATACTCTGGTGGCAGCAACGGCTACTCTGGTGGCAGCAATGGTTATTCAAACGGCTATTCCAACGGCTCGAGTCACGGCGGCGCGTCAAATGGATATGGCGGTGGAGCTTCCTATGGAGGTGGCGGAGGTGGCAGCTATGGTGGAGGCGCTGGTGGTGACAGGATGTCTAACCTAGGTGCCAGCTTGAAGACACAGCATTGGGGTAAGTCTTTCTGACAATACAACATTTCCTCGATATTAATCTGGATTCACAGACCTTGCTACGATGCCAAAATTCGAAAAGTCCTTTTACAAGGAGGATCCATTGGTCGCAACCCGTTCCGAACGAGATGTCGAGGCTTTTCGCAAGGTCCATGAGATCGCTATCCAGGGTAGGAATGTGCCAAGGCCAGTCGAAACCTTCGACGAGGCCGGATTTCCAGGCTACGTAATGAACGAGGTAAAGGCGCAAGGTTTTGCTAGGCCTACGGCGATCCAGTCTCAAGGTTGGCCTATGGCTTTGTCCGGTCGCGATGTTGTCGGTATTGCCGAGACAGGGTCTGGAAAAACTTTGACCTATTGTCTGCCAGCTATCGTTCACATTAACGCTCAGCCTCTTCTTGCTCCTGGAGACGGACCCATCGTTCTTGTCCTAGCTCCGACTCGTGAGCTTGCCGTACAAATTCAACAAGAGATAACGAAATTTGGCAAGTCCTCTCGTATCCGCAACACGTGCGTCTACGGAGGCGTGCCAAAGGGTGGTCAGATACGAGACCTATCGCGGGGTGTAGAGGTCTGCATCGCTACTCCGGGGCGCCTGATCGATATGCTGGAATCTGGAAAGACTAACCTGCGCCGTGTCACTTACCTTGTCCTCGATGAGGCTGACCGTATGCTTGATATGGGTTTCGAACCCCAAATTCGAAAAATCATTGGCCAGATCCGCCCGGATCGTCAGACTCTTATGTGGTCGGCTACCTGGCCGAAAGATGTCCGCCAACTGGCTTCAGATTACCTGCATGACTTCATTCAGGCTAATATTGGATCCATGGATCTCTCAGCTAATCACCGCATAACCCAAGTTGTGGAGATTGTTTCTGAGTTCGAGAAACGGGAACGAATGGCCAAGCACCTTGAGCGAATCATGGAGGACAAAGACAATAAGATCCTAATCTTCACAGGTACGAAACGTGTCGCAGACGAAATCACTAGATTTCTCCGTCAGGATGGCTGGCCTGCACTCTGTGAGTATCTCCAAATGCCAGTTATATTGAATGTGGCTAATCATGGTATAGCCATTCATGGAGATAAGCAGCAAAACGAGCGTGACTGGGTCTTGAACGAATTCAAGACGGGCAAGAGCCCCATCATGGTTGCTACTGACGTAGCCTCGCGTGGTATTGGTATGAATGACTATATTCCTGCACCCATCCGTCCCGTTCCTTGCTTGACGTTGCTGTCGCGTGGTTCTTGAGGTAACGCTATGCTTCTTCATGCTCATGTGCTCCGAATGAGTATGCATGACCTTGTCCAGGCTCTACGTGTCTTCTTATGGTTCTCTAGCCAGGAGAACCTTGGATATCCAGTGCAGCGTGGTTTGCTCCGCTGCTGATTCCGTATCTCTACGTACCTTACGGGTACAGAGGCGGAATCGGTATTTCTTGACTTGTTCAAGCTGCATTTCCAAGGCTTCTCCAGGACCACGATAGGTTGCCATGCCTCGGACTTGGATGCTATGACTTCTGCATTGTCGCAAGGAGAGTAGTGCAAGCAGCATGTGCAGCTTCATACAACCACCGACAGGACTTCTTTGCTTTACCCACTGTTGCTAAGAATGCTAACCATGAATGAAGATGTCCGCAATATCACTCATGTGTTCAACTACGATTACCCTAACAATTCAGAGGACTACGTTCACCGCATTGGTCGAACTGGTCGTGCTGGTGCCAAGGGTACTGCAATTACTCTCTTTACGACCGATAGTAAGTTCGGCCTGGTTCCCCAAATTTGCGTCAGAACATGGCTAATGTCACTGTGTCCAGACTCTAAACAGGTGTGTCTATATGGTTGTACGCATCTCATACTCATACTGACGCTTTCATTAGGCTCGCGACCTTGTGGCAGTTCTCGTAGAGTCGAAGCAGCAGATTGACCCTCGACTCCATGAGATGGCTCGTTATGGTGGCGGAGGCGGCGGAAGTCGCTACGGAGGTGGAGGCCGTGGGGGTAGGGGAGGTGGTCGTGGAGGTGGATTCACGAGCTCGAACAGTGCTCCTTTAGGCGGCGCTCGACGTTGGTAGAGCTTTACCTCCGACACTTGGACGACACTTTGCTTGCTACTGGAGGCGCTCCGGCACGCTCTTAGATTTCTTTGGCGTCCTCTTCCTGAACTTTCCACATAGACTGGCACGTGGCCGTTACCTCTCTGCAAGGCTTGCGGCCCCTTCCCCTTGCGCTAGAATTCCGCTTACCTTTCCTTTTACTCCTTTCGTTTGTACTTGCGGAGGTTCTACTTTTCATGGGTTCCGAGATCTGAGCAGATGAGGGCGTGTTCGTATGTTGACTCTCACGTCATCTGAATATCTACCCCAGACAAGCATCAGTCCGAATGCAACCTAGCTAGGTTTTCACTACAGCTTCGAAGGAACACACCGGGTTGACACAGTATTGGGTAGCTAGTAGGCTAATCAGAATGAATTGCAACTACCGTATCTTCGTTTGTTTTGTCAATAATAGCTGCCATGCCTCGTCGTGTCCTCCGACTGAGCGTTACAAGAAAGAAACATGAATTTTCCGCTTGTCGATCAAAAGATGCTATCGGCGACCAATCTCACGGCATAGGCGCCCTCCCAGCTCTCCGCACCCGAATACTCGACGTCCAATGACCCCTTCCGCATGTGGGCTGCGCGGCTAGGCACGTGTAAGATGCAGTCGACGCACCTAAGGTAAGACGCTTGAACTCTGGATTGATCAAGACCTCGAGCTGCAGCTTGACGTTACTTGCCGTGTCAACCGCTGTCATGGGCATTTTGAATGTGGGTATTCAACGACGATGTGTGGCGTTTCATATCTCTGAAGCAGGGTAACGGCCTCTCTGCCGTCTTGGCGGTTGAGGTTGGGTACCAAGATATCTCCGTCCTTCTGCTGAGAGTTGACATCACCGCTTGACAAAGCACCGGTGGGGTGAGGGGCATTATTGGACGGTTCAACCGCCATCCGGCACAGAACTCTTCAGGAACCGGCAGCCCGACGTCGCAACCAAGCTTTTCGCTACAATTCTCCAACACCATGGAAGGTAAAGGCAGGCAAGGTACTCTACATGTGAAGGATATGCAGGTGCGTTGCATAACGGCACACCTCTTGAGATCATCACACATGCTTCCTCCAATCCATTCTGCTGGAGAACGTTTACGATCAAGATGCCGTTGTTCCAGCGTCAATGTCATGGTTTTTGATTTGTCAAGAGAAAGAAGGTTGTAACTCTATACGGGACCATATCCAAGCATTTCCAGGTCTTCTCGTGTACAGAATCCTTCACATTAATTATAGGAAAATCCATGTTGACATGGGCGGATCTGTTTACTGGATTGGAGACAGCCGGGCTTACCGACGGATTATATCTAATCGCCACGCTTTCGGAGGGTTACCGTATGTATGCGTGGAGCAGGGGCATGTCGAAATCCCGCGAACGTTGATCATCTGAGAGCACAGCATGCAGGGACTGTAACCTAGGTATGTAGCGACTTCGTCCTTCATACTTCGTACGGAGGCCTTGATTTCTGTCTCGGCTCTGTGACGCATGATGCGGGCTGGCAAAAAGGAGCGGGAATGGTCGCAGAACGGAGAGTACCCCGACTCCCTGTCCACACGTGTCGCGGGGTCCTTGCCTTCACGGCTGGATATCATTTCGCAGCTTAAAGTTACGAAGTAACTTATAGACCTTCCAGTTCCGGTGGATGGGATTTTGGAGGAGGTACCGGGGAATGATGCAGCATCCGCTGGCCTGGCACACTAAGCGTTAGCACACGCGCAAGCGTGCTGCTGCTGCTGCTGCCGCGAGCACAACCCAAGAAAGTCAGAACCCCGTCGCACGCACACGACAATTATTAGAGAACTTTTGCAAAGTGTAAATTTTTATTTGCACTTCTGACATAGGTTTAGCTCAGATTCGAAGTGTTAGTCGTTTACACAAAGTGAAAACGGCTAACACTTTGACCCTT
>JAABUU010002693.1_pt1 | contig 24533 bp, 23 predicted proteins | sample 5559301 | NCBI WGS metagenome assembly JAABUU01 (sample SAMN10711884, study PRJNA513360) | rock metagenome | isolation source: Antarctica rocks | place: Antarctica: Victoria Land, Richard Nunatak white | reverse complement strand
TGCTTCATGCTTCATGCAGTGACAAGTGATACTGAGCGTTGCTTGGCCCTCTGCATTCAGCCATCCAGCCAGCCAACAAATCAAGTGCTTTGGTTGGTGACACACCCACCTTTCTGTCCCGCGTTTCCCTCATTATTACCAGGTAGTTGTTCTGGAGGATGCCATCGGAGCAGAGAGCAGGCTTCCGTGGCTGTTTCACGCACCCTGCTATCATCATGCAAAATGCAAATCGGTTACGCATCGAGTTTACCAGCAATGCACTGTCCCCTCTCCCTCTCCCCTCTCCTCTCGACATCATCGGATCATTGGCCCCCCACTGCCATCGCTACAGTACCTGCAAACGACTTCTATACACACTCTTTCACGAGTGTCTTTCATATCCTTGCAGCAGAATCTAATATCAACCGGTCCAGCCACCTTCCCTCCTCATTCACCTATGGGATTAGCCGGCTTTACCGTCAATATTGATGCAGCTCAAATGCCAATCAAACTCTCGACTGAATACTGACGCAATGCTCCTCCGGCGCTTTCGAGCGAACTCACAGAGCTCGAAACATCCAAACCTGCTTTTCAGCCACAGTGAGGCACTCCAGCCCGTGCATTCGCCCAGCGGAGCTCGTTGCGGTGCAGTTGTTACACGGCCTTGCGGTGATTGCAGTGACGTAGTGAAGCTGCCCCCTCTCCGTCTCCCAGCCATTTAATATTGTCCTCATACGCTCTCTCCCTCGCTTTCGAAAGGTATATCCCTTATATCCTCACAAACAACCTTTCCCCTCCCCTATCTTCCGCATCGTTGTCGCTTTATGACAACCGACCCACGTTCCTCTGCCTCGTATACGTACTACTCCTTCCCTCCCACCCCGAACAGAACATCTCCTCCCACGAGTAATCAATCATCCGCCTTCAAGACCCCCCAGACGGCCCAGACATCTCACAGCATGGCACCCTCACCGGCCGCCGGCAAACAAGCCACCGGGAACACCCCGAGGACGCCGACGAAGACTGGAAGGACTCCTGGCTCTAATTCCACCTCAAAGTTGGGTCAGTCCCAGAGCGCCGCAGACTCCCCCAAGAACGCCGCAAAGTCGGCAACAAACACCCCCAAATCCGCGGCAAAGAATACCCCGTCCAAAGCAAAGGACAACGCTCCCTCCACCAACTCTCCCAAACTTCCTCCAAGGCCTAAAGACGGTGGTGATGCGGCACAGAAGGCCAAGGACACCGCTTCCGACGCCAAGGGCAAAGCCGAGGACGCCCCCGAGCAGGCTAAAGACGCCAAGACCAAGGCCGAGGACGGTCCCGAGGACACCGGAGAGAAGATCGGCATGAAAGATAACGATCCGGCAGACGGCGATGACGAGGAAACCGACACTCCGCAAGGCAAAGTCAGTCAGGCCGGAAACGAAACCGGGGCCGAAGAAAGCTCGGCAGACAACGATCTGGATGATGCGGCACCAGAGCCAATTGATGACGATGACGACGAGGATGAAGACGAAGAAGACGCTGTCGGCGGCGCCAAGGATAAAGCGGACGATGCGGCGGACGGTGTCGATGCGCCGGATGCCGAAGACGCAGAAAATGCGGCTGGTGACGCCAAAGACAAAGCCGAAGAGACGACCGACCAAGCGAAGAGCAAGGCAGGCGACGCGAAAGACAAAGCTGAAGAGGCCGGCGGCCAAGCGAAAGGCAAGGTAGGCGACGCGAAAGACAAAGCTGAAGAGGCCGGCGGCCAAGCGAAAGGCAAGGCAGGCGACGCGAAAGACAAAGCTGAAGAGGCCGGCGGCCAAGCGAAGAGCAAGGCAGGCGACGCGAAAGACAAAGTCGAAGAGGCCGGCGGCCAAGCGAAAGGCAAGGCCGGCGACATGGCAAACGGTACCAAGGGCGCTGCCGGCAAAGCGGCGGACAAAGCTGCCGGAGCCAAAGATAAGGCTGGCAAAGGTGCGGAGAAGGCTAGCAAAGGTGATACCAATGGCGTTGCCGAAGACACCGCCGACGGTGCCAAAGAGACGGGCGAGGATGCTGCTGACGAGGCTGGCGATGAAATTCCAGACGAAGCCGAGGATGCCGTCGACGGCGCTAAGGAGAAGGCAGAGGGCGTCAAGGAAGAAGCTGGTGACGAGGTCCCGGACGAGGCTGAGGATGCCGTTGATGGCGCCAAGGAGACTGCAGAAGATGCCGCCGACCAAGCACCCGTCGATCTTTCCGTACTGAAAGGTCTAGAGATCGGCGAAGATGGGCAGATTCTTGATAAAGAAGGCCAGCCTATCGGACAACTCGACGAAGGTGATGCAGAAGACTTAGCTGGGAAGACCATTGGTGACGATGGTGAAATTCTAGATGAGGACGGCGATGTAATTGGAAGAGCCAGTGTGCTTCCTGACAAAGCTAAGGAGCTGGCTGACAAGGCGAAAGACGGTTTACCTGACGTTGGCGTGTTGGAAGGCAAAGAAGTTAGCGAAGGTGGAGAGATTCTCGGAGACGACGGTACGCCGCTTGGCAAGATTGTTGAAGGTGACCACGAAGATCTCGTCGGTCAGAAACTCAACGAGAAGGGCGAGATCCTCGACGAGGACGGAGATGTCATCGGCCGTGCTGAGGTTGTTCCTGGGGATGCTGCCGACAAGCTCAAGGAGGGTGCTGATGAGGACGGTGGATTGACACCAGACTTGTCAATCTTAGATGGAAAGAAGGTGAACAAGAAGGGTAACATTCTTGACGAAGAAGGTGAGGAAATCGGCAAACTCACCGAAGACTCTGACCCGAAGAAATGCGCCGGGAAAACACCTAATGAAAAAGGCGAGATCCTTGACAACAAAGGGAAAGTTGTCGGGAAGGTGGAGGTTGTACCAGGCGAAGCTGCTGATGAGGCTATGAAAGCTTTGCATCCAGAGTTAGCCGAGGAAGCTGAGGAGCCAGAGGAGAAGGAAGACGGTGCACCCGAGGCAGACACTCCTGATATGTCGATCGTAGATGGCTTGAAAGTGAACAAGAAGGGTGAAGTTCTCAACGAGGATGGTGAGGCTGTTGCCAAGCTTTCCGAAGGTGAATTGTCCGACGTCGCCGGCAAGAAGCTCAACGAGAAGGGTGAAGTTCTTGACAAGGAGGGCAACGTCATCGGCAAAGTCGAGCTCATTCCGAAAGAGCCCGAGCAGCCAGCTGAAGACGCTGAAGAAGCCACGCCAGAGACAGAAGGTCCAGACTTGTCGGAACTGGAAGGCCTGAAAGTAAACAAGAAGGGCGAAGTCGTCAATGAGGACGGTGACCCTGTTGCCAAACTTTCCGAAGGTGAACTGTCCGACGTTGCCGGCAAGAAGCTCAACGACAAAGGCGAAGTCCTTGACAAGGAGGGTAACGTTATCGGCAAGGTCGAGCTCATCCCGCAGGAGCCGGAAGAGCCAGCCGAAGAGGCTGAAGATACCGGACCCGAGTTGCCCCCGCTGTCGATCTTAGAAGGTCTCAAATGCAACAAGCAGGGCAAAATTGTCACTGCTGAGGGCAAGCCTGTCGGCGAGCTGGTTGAAGGTGACCCGAAGAAGCTGGCGAAATCAGGCACCGAGTGTGATGACCAAGGGCAATTCTGGGACGGCAAGGGCAAGGTTATTGGAAAGGCGAAGACCATCCCGCAAGAAGATGATGAGGAAGAGTCGCCTTTTGCAGGATTGGAAGGCCTCATAGTGGTCAAGGATGGTTGGGTCGAGGATGAAAATGGCAACAAGGTCGGCCAAATCGTGGATGGTGACGCGAAAAAACTTGTTGGCAGAACCGTGGACGAGGATGGGGATGTTATTGATAAGCGAGGCAATGTCGTCGGTCATGCGGAGAGATACGAAGAACCCGAGGAAGCAGAGCCAGAGAAGGCCGATCTGTCAGTTCTCGCTGGCAAGACAGTGAACAAGCAAGGCAATGTCATTGGTGACGAAGGTGTTCCTATCGCACGTCTCGTCGAAGGGAACGCCAAGGAACTCGCCGGCAAGAAGTGCGATGGCGAGGGACAGCTCTGGAGCGACTCCGGCAAAGTCATTGGTCGATGCGAGCTCATCCCAGAGAACCAACGGGAAGCAAAACCGGAGGGTCCTTTCGCTGGTCTCCAGGGCCTAGTCGTTGCCAAGGGCGGCATGGTTGAGGATGAAGAAGGCAACACAGTAGGTAAGGTCGTGGACGGAGATGCTAAAAAGTTAGTGGGACGTGCGGTTGACGAAGATGGCGATATTATTGACAAGTACGGAAACGTCAAGGGCCATGCTGAGCCTTATGAAGAGCCTGAAGAGGAGGCCGAAGACTTGTCCACGCTCGAAGGCAAGGTTGTGAACAAAGCCGGAAACGTGGTCGACGAGCATGGAACTGTTTTTGGTCGAATCGTGTCCGGAGATCCGAAGAAGATGGCCGGAAGAAAGGTTGACGGTCAAGGTCAGATTTGGAGTGACAATGGAAAGGTTATCGGCAAAGCTGAACTCATTCCTGGCGGCGAACAAGAGAAAGCCGAAGGACCTTTTGCCGGCTGGGAAAATCTCACGGTTGGTAAGGACGGTCTTGTTCAAGATGCCAACGGCCAGATCGTTGGTCGCCTGACTGAGGGCGATCCAAAGAAACTGATGGGACGCAAAGTTGACGACGATGGCGATGTGCTTGACAAGCAAGGTAACAGTCTTGGCAAGGCTGAGAGATGGGAGCCTGAGGAAAAGGAACGACACGTCAACCCTATGTCGGGGCACAAGGTCAACAAAGAAGGTGAAGTCCGTGACGGTGATGGTAACCTGATCGGAAAAGTCACCGCTGGTAACGTCAAGAACCTCATCGGTTTAGAGGTCGATGACAACGGCTACGTGGTGGACAATGACGGAAACAAGGTCGGAGAGTGCACACTCATCGAGAACCTTGAAGAAGAACCGGAAGAAGGCCCAAGCGAAGAAGAGCTTTCGCAACAGAAGAAAGACCAGGAGGACAAAGAACTTGCAAATAAAATGTCCTCTATCCTTCAGCAGACATCCGAGAAGATGGAGCCGATCTTGAAGCAAATTACTGATGTGAGCTTCCTCCTTCCACATCTTGTCCTGTGAACAAGCATTAACGTTCAATAGCACATTGAGAAAGCCGACCGCACACCCAAAGAAGAGCTTGACGAAGAACAGCTTGTCCAGGACGTCAAGCCGCTGATCGAAGAAGGCGGCCGCATCCTCGGAGAATGCAACGGTGCCATCCGCGGCCTCGACCCAGATGGCCGCATCGCCAGCAATGCCAAAGCCCGCGCCGCAAACCGCGAAGCCACGCCCGAAGAATACCGTCTGGCCGACAACCTCAAGGACCTCACGACCAATGTCGTCAAGACCATCGACAACGCCAAGAAACGCATTGCCGACATGCCGCATGCGAAGAAGGGTCTCAACCCGCTCTGGGGTATGCTCACGGAGCCGCTGTTCCAGATCATCGCTGCGGTTGGTCTATTGCTGAGCGGCGTCCTTGGCCTCGTTGGCAAATTGCTCAACGGTCTCGGTCTCGGAGGCCTCGTCAACGGACTTCTGGGTGGCTTGGGCATTGACAAATTGCTCGGTGGCCTCGGTCTAGGCTCCATAACGGAATCCCTGGGTCTCGGCGGCGGAAAGAAGAAGAAATGAGCGTATGTGAAAAAGCAGCGATGTGATGAATTGGCAACAGTTGGTTAAAGAATGACTTGACATTCCATATGTCTGGAGGATTTATGTTAGCGATTTCTTGTCTTTAGTCTTTTTGCCTCTTCGCAAAAGAAGGGTTGTTCTTATGTTGATGTCTCTGTCGCGATATGAGTGGACATCTCGTGTACCATATGTATAGTAGTTGATTGAATATCTCCAATATGTAGTCTATCTCACTCATTCCAGTATCCAGTCGTTGGACTCTTCAATGCCTCTTGCGTTGTAATAGAAGCTGTGTTGATTGTTCAAGAATTTAGCGGGATCGCACAAGTGTGAACCCTACGTCATGTTATTGCGTTTACGGTCAGTATACTTTAACCTACCCAAGGGCTCTTTCATCTACCTTACCTTGAGGCGTACTCTTAGCAACTTCTCGGAATAACAGCAGCACTGAAATGCAGTAGAAGATCTATGCATTATGCGCTCCTTGTCTCTATCTACAGCAATGCATGACGAGACTAAACCTCGTCTTCGAAGAGAGGCAAAAGAAAACGCCCGTGTCCATGCGTCGATTGCTGAGCCAACTTGTATGTCGAATATGGAGATATGCGAGAAGTTGGGCCGAAATATGCGAGCTGTGTTGAAACAGCTGCTAGACGCCCCCTTCGATGTTTGTCTGTTCTCAGTGCGGTGATACGGTGATATATGCAGTTCGTAACTTTGATTTGGAGCTTTGGTACACGTATATTGCGTGATGTATCAATGCTTGGGAATCTTCACAAGCCGTAGGATTGCGATAGTCTGGCTAGTCACTCTTCTGTGACGTACGGCCATTCGCAACCCTTTTCTCAGCCATCAAGCTGCTCGGCCCAGGCCTGAACCCTTCTTTCGTCTGTCCCGGCGCGACCTTGTCGCCTATCGTCAAGCAGCTGATGCCCAAATATGCGCATATATTGTTGATGACCAGCAGAGCCCATCGGAAGTAAACCACCATTGCGAACACAAGGTATCCCCTCAGATACCAGAGTTCGGTCTGTGCGGTTACTGGCGGAAGACCTAGCCGCGGGAGATTGCCGAGAACGGCACCGCCAACGAGCGGCACTAGCATGGCCGTCCAGTAGGGGAAGGGCTGTCTCGTCAAGTGTGCGAGGATGATTTTCGTCGTCATGCGTCCGAAGACAAACGACATCGTTAGGCAGAACAGTACGAGCCTGTTCTCACGCAGAAGCGTCGAGTGAGGCGAGTAAAGCCATGCGCCAATAGACAAGGTATACACTGCCATCGGTGTCCACTCGAGGAAGACGGGAGCGACGGGAAGGTTGTGCTGGCGACGAGCCTTGATGACGTTGGTAATGCATGCTGGCATATGAGCAACGAAGAGGGATAAAAGCAGCATTGGAACCCAGATGTCCAAGATGGAGAGCTTGCCAAAGACGTTAGGGTAACCGACATAATCGGCTATTCTGTAGGTCCATATCTGTGGGCCGTAGTAACCGGAGAGTATCATAACGGCGCATGCTATAATCAAGCCCTCTGATTGATATTAGTATGTCTAGAATAGCTGGGAGGTATGCAGTCCCCACCTGTGGGGCCGTTGAAGTATCCGAGGTAGAGAGTGTGGGTATGGTATGTTTCCCAGGTTGAGAAGAACATGGGGAGGCATGGCACAAGTGCCGTGAACGCGCCCTTCTTCGTGGGACCAACACCAATGGCAGCTGTTTCGCACAGGCTGGCAAGTGTACAGTTGAGGGAGTCTATGCCATGACTGGTATATGTCAGCATATGCTAAAGTTGGAGGGTTCAAGGCCCTGCCATTACTCAAAGAGTTCACCAAGGCCGCTTGATGTGCCAGTTCTACGCGCCTGCTTGCCATCTACGTTGTCCATAGTTGAGTACCTGTTGGAACTCGTTATCAGGTTTGCCTGTTGTAACCTCTGGGTCGGCAAATTGAGCGGAATCATACATCCATAACCCGAAGGCAAAGCTGTAGTACAACCATGATGGACCCTAAAGCTCAACGCCAGAGTCTCTTAGCAACCCCACCCATGACAAGTGCCAATGTCGTAGCTTGATGACAACCTACCGGTCCGACCAAATCAGGAATGAATATCTCCAAAAGTCCCACGTTCACTAATATGAAGAAGAACCCCAACAGGGTGACCATGTTTGGTGCCAACCATAGCGGCAGAAATTCAACAAAGGCGGTCCACTGCACAGTCAGTCAGTGAGTTTGATTTATAGAAGCAAATATTTCACTTACATAGTGTCTAAGTATGTACCGTGATATGAGTGATTTGTCCACACTCGAGTATTTGTAGGTTTTGAGGTGGACGAGCGCATCTTCGGAGACGCACTCGTGAACTGCATCGGCTATACATACGTGTGATCCCGTCAGCTATTTTGGCCAAACTATCTATCATTCAGACCAAGAGCACAGTTCGTATAGGGGGTTGAAAATGGACTCGTACTTCTCCTCATACTTCTTCCTTATGCACTCAACCAACCTGTAAAGTTCGTCCCTTGGATTAATGTACAAGACTTCTGGCCTGCAATATCCCAGCAATCATCAGGGTCATCTTGTTGTGGCCGAGTGGTGAGAAAAGAACATATTTACGAAGCGGAAGTTGGCGGTTGTCAGGGTCCAGTGACAGAGCACGATGACCAAGTTCCAGTTCTGCCGCCTCCGACCGCTTTAGCCCCTGGAAGCCACCACGCGATATCGGCCTCAATTTTAACCGGATGTCACTAACAAGCACGGCAGTACCTGATTCACAATCGATAGAAAAAGCGTTTTACACGAATTGTAATTAACAATCACTGAATGAAGGAGAGCAAGGGACAGACAGTCATGGACTGCTCTCCCAATATCAAGATACACTGCAAGACGAGCGCCTCGCCGGTCTCTGAAAAATGAAGAATCACAGTATGCTTGTCTGACGCATACCGTAAGGCCCTGAAATAATAGTGATTGAGCTTGTTTTGTGTTCGACTCATCACCCCATCAAACCTCCAATCAAGCCCTTCCCTACTTCAACCCGTCTAGCTAACGGAATGACTGTGATTGCGTTGCCGATCTTCACCTTGACAGCATCAAATCTTATTGTTTTGATCAATAGATCACTGATATCAGCGCCCCTGACCCGTTCTAGCTCGTCAGTAGAGGGTTTCTCAAGGCTCCACCCTATACTGATATGGAACTGAGACGGAACATCAGCCCTAGTACTCTTCGACATCACATCGGTACGTCCACGGTCTTCAGTTCGTACTGTTCGATTGCCCTGGAAACCCCGCTTCCTTCGATTCTCAGATAGCGAGGTTCTGGCTTCAGACTGGCCAACCGCATATAGTGGCGGTTGCCCAAACGAACTCAACACACCGTTAGCGACTCGAAGCATCCGATTGAGACCGTCGTTGGCAGGCTGCTCTAGTCTTAAAACTAGAAACCAGCGTGTATTTTCTACATTCGGAACCCATTCCAGAGACTTGAAGGACACGTCAACACTAAATTGCTCGTTAGTCGAACCAGATGACCTTCGCAGGCGTTTTGAACCTACGGTCTTAGCCTCGATTGCTCAATTGACTCTTGGAGCAGCTCAGCAAAACTCTCACGCTGTTGCGTAGCAAGAGAGACTGGCCGTGACAAGCTGATGTGTAACGGCAAAGGTGTTCCGAGACTGCTTTCAAGCAGATTGCAGGTTACTTGCTCATCATGTGTAGGTTCTTTCGTAGTAGGCATGAGTTTTAGCAATCGCTTCGATTCTGCATGCGTAGGATACCCTCGAATCCATCAGACGACAATCTCCAGGGGACGCGATGATCACTAGTCATATTGACTAGAGACTTACACTCCAGGTAGACATGAGTTGCCCAACTTCCTTGCACATGCGGTGTTAATCTCTGGCGGCCGCCATGGAGGCTTGGATCGTCGGTCATGCTTGTTTTGATGCCGGACGCATATAGGTCATGGAAAGCAGCCGGCAATGGTGGTAGTGCTGCGGTACAAGGATCGTCTATCTTCGAATCATCTTCGCCTCTCTTCCTCTTACTCAGTCCTCTAGCGGAGGGAACCTGTAAAGCGCCAGGGTGGTCAGATTTCTGGGTAGATTCTGATCTAGAATCAGAGTCGGAATCGGAGTCGGAGTATTCGACCAGAGCCATAACCTCTGCAAAGTACTCTGTACGTTACCAACAGTCTCGGGGATCGGCAGATAACGTTAACTAGCATCGCCGTTATGAGTCTGTGCTGGCTTCCGGGTTCCGCTACTCTAACTTTAGATTGAGGCTAAAAGCCCGCTTTATCCGAGTATCTGGGAGAGCTCATTGGACGATGCAGGTCATAGTGTTACGCGTCAAGCGGATTCGTATAAGGTAAGCGGAGCTCTCCACTGACGTCGTATGCACTCGATTGTTTGCCAAGTGCCAGGAGTACCTACCCACCTGTTCAGCTTCCTCTCCAACCTCTAGAACCTAAATACTTCGTCCGTTCCAGCTTATCTCTCATCTCCTGGCTCCTCAAAGCGGTGGATATCCCATTGCCTCAGCGATCAAGTGCAGGCACGGAAACGCAAGGAGAGCTCCCGAAGAGAAGCCACCTACGAGCACATCATGGAGAGCTCTGTGGATAAGCATTGGGTGAGTGCTCTGCCACTGTTAGGCACCCTTGTAGTCTGCATTGTACCTGCATTATCGCTCCGACAGCCTCATCAGTTTGCTTTGACTCACAAAGGTAACTACAGGCCTCCAAATACCTTCTCGATCCCCTTACAGCTCCGGGCCCCAGTGAAGAGACCGGACCTGGCACACACTACACTTCCACATTCAGTTCCGCAAATAAAGAAGAGTCTCCTCCATCACCTACGACGCCGAAGAAAGGTTCCTCCGTTCACAGTCGCCGAGATAGCCGCAACGCAACCACAGGCTATCCATCTCCTCCACCGTCGTCGAGTCCTCGGCAGGAGCAATTCCCTCGTCCCTCGAATCCATTTTCTACCAACAAGGGCGGTTACCAGCAACGAAAAAGCATAGATCGAACACAAGAGGCGATACCAGAGTTGGCCCACAACCGGCGTCGGGTTAGCTCGTTGACCTCCCGATTTCCAGGCGATCAGTCTCATCGCCCACTTGATATGTTAAAGCATGACGCCAAGTTGGCGAACCGTTCTCCACATCTTCGTAAGAAGCATATCCCCGGCCCTGATACCATCGACAGCCTAGACACCATTGGTGGATCATACCATCACGGGGGCCCGTTCGATGCGACGTTACTGGCGCGAAACACATCAAACATCAGTAGCCCTGTTCAAGCTGTGAGAGCTTCGAACATGGAGGCTTTAAGGGCGACGCCGGTAGAAAGGATCAAAGATAGCGTGGAGAGGCACCGACCGCTTGACGGGGTGGCAACTGTACCACCTGGTATGCCGGATCAGTCTGGACGTGTATATAAATATGAAGAAGGAGCCGATCTTATGATCGAAGATGGGAATTACAAGCGATGGCCTGGCGTAGTAAGCATAAACCACCAGAAGATTTGCTGCCAATTCTACGCTAATACGAGCAGCAATATCTACCAGAAGATCTGAAAGGAAAGGGCGAACCTGCGTACTCTCTGGAGAAGGCTTTGAAGGACCATAAACTCCATAGGCGGTCGGCATCAGACGGTGGTTCTGCGATCGAATTGACTACTCGGCCAACGGGCTCTGACGGCTATGCCCGATCAACAAGTAACGAACAAAACTACAGCCAGTGGGAGAGTAGCGTGCATCGAAGTGATACTACTGGCCGAAAAGCGAGCAATGGACTAACGAAGAGATATGGGAGTCTCAGGAAGGCGAAGAACGACGACTGATAGGCTGCCCTGTATCTGAAGGGAAACATAACGTGAAATAGGTTTGGGGGGTAAAGAGATGGCTTGGGATTACAGGAGCCCCGCGAACACATCGAAGGACCATTATACCTTATGGAGCGAAGGTTATCCCACACACGGGGCTCTAATGGCTAATGCAGTGAAACACAAATATGATTAGAAACATTGCAAACGCTGAATAGACCCCTTGATCTACTTAGGCTTCCTTATTATTGAAGTAAGAGTTTCAACTCCCCTTAACCAAGCAACCCGCCCGCCAAGAACCCGCAAAAGGAAAGGCAAATCGTGTCATTTCCGCTTAGAGTCCTTATCAGGTAGCGGACGACCCCATTTCAAATCAGCTATAGTTTTGCCAGGCGGTATATAGATGCTCTCGCCCGTTTCTTCTTTCTGGCGCTCCCAGGCCGCTATCTCCTCCGAATAATCCACTTCCTCTGCGTCAACGTCCCAGACTGGACGAAGCCAAGGCCGTGAGATTCCAAAGTCTCCCTCAGGGTGATACATGTCTGACATATCACCTCGGGGTGTCTCGTAGTCATCCTGGTTCGGAACCTTGTTCTCTTTGACCTCCCAGTCAGGATACTTATCGTAGTCTATGTTTGGGTCGATGATCCTCGTTTTGCGGTCGGTTCCACTGTTTGTATGGGAGTGCGCTTGCTCCTCCTTAGCTGCGCTTGGCTCCTTTTTGTCGTCGTCCGGTATTGTGGTGTAGGCTCGATTCCTGTAGTCAGGATGAGTGGTTTCATTGTGTTGACGGGGATCCTGACAGATGGTTAGACTAAGGGAGGAGGGATGAAGATACCTTGTTCTTTTTCGACCAGCTTGTATAAGAATGGACGTCCTAGAAAGCTCTGCTGATCTGTCTGGGGAAGACAGCGTTGCAAGCCGGTACGCTCTTTGCGCAATGAACGTTCTAGGTGGCTGTGAGATCTTACACTGACAGAAATTAGTACAACATCTGTAGTCCTAGTGTCTGTAAGAGCCAATTTGGTGCATACTTTGAGAGGGTGGAGAAACAAGCTGTAGCTGCGCTGAGCGACTTTGAATCCAACCATCAAGCGGATCATGGTTGTTAGGCAAGTCAAGTCTTAAGTGTGGTGAAGTCAGATCTTGAAGTTGTACATGCTCTATATAATAACTATGGATCAGAAAGACCTGGAAATAACAAATTACATATAAATTATCACTTTGTTTACTTTGTTTACTTTGTTTGTCGTGTCTAAGGTATGCACTGAACTCATTAGTAAGCAGTGAGACATTGAGGCGCTTTGTCGATCATTTTAGGTACAAGTACAGCTATTCCTAGAATGTTGGCTCCAAGAGGCACATAATGAGAATTTGTAGAAAATAAACAGTAAAATCTGTCTAAATTCTCTTCTCTCTAATCATCATTCACAAAATTGATCTCACTGCCTTCCTCAACATCACTGTTGTCACTGTCACTATGAGATATCCTCATAGTCTCAATTACAACATCAAAAACAATATACAAATGAATCTAAAGTGTGAAATGTCACTTAAGATCATAGTAAAGATCACAGAATATAGTTGAAAGTATATTAAGAGAATGTGAAGAAATCTATGAAATTAAGAATCAGTCATTGTATTTAAATTGTTTAAATTAAGAACATCAAGACTACTTATAGTTGCTATAACAGAGATAGATCTCAATCTAGAGAGAGAGATCTAATTTATTAATAATTAATATAGAAAGTACTTGATTTTCTTAAGAATTGATTTACAATATATTTAAATGAGATGTAGAGATATATTTAATATAAATATGAGATTTAGATCAGTATTAATACTGTCAGTCTCATCATTAAATAAATTAATTAATTAAAAAAGCAGATAAGCATTCTCTTATCACTGTTACTGTCATTAAGAAAATGATTTTTAATGTTAAAAATGAATCATTAAATGTTCTTAAAAGATTTATAATAACTGAATGATGCAGCTAAGTAGCTAACATGTTAATCAGCTAATCTTTATTAATGAAAGCATCATCAATCTCTGTATTATAAACAGAAAGTTTAACTGAGCTGTTATGAGAAAGTAAGCAGTCATAAAGAAGTTCTTTTAGAAAGAAAAGCATTACAGCATTCTTTCAACATATATAATTGATGACTATATTGCTTAAGAGATCTATGAGAAAAAGATGAACAAAGAAATGTTTAATATTTTCATTTAAGAGAAGATCTTATCTTTATATAAGTAATTTTCAAAGTCACACAGTGTTTTATGCATAAATAATTGTGAAATACATTGTTTAAAGATAAGTCTTTATACTAATATAAGTATTCTTGCTATTGCTATTGCTAATCTCAGTGACAGAAGCTTACAGTTATGTATTATAAAATTAACATCATTTTTGCATTTCTCTCTCTCTATTTATCAGACTACAATTCTATCAAGAAGTTGTTTAGTGAGCTAAAGACATAGATATGAAGACATAAGACATTAATGAAGAGATTTAAGAATAAGTTTTCAGCATTTATTTATATGACTGTACAGAAGTATAAGACAGAAGACAATTCAGAGAGATATTTTTGAAACAGCTTTATTAATTGTACATAAATATATTATTATAATGAATTAACTATCATTTCTTATTGTCTTTAACACTTACAATGCTTTCTGCTTCTTCTTAAAATCATAAATCTCTGTAAAATAAGTCTTTATAATTATTATATATCTTCTTTTCTTCTGATATGAGTGTAAGACTTTCTTTAGCTGTCATTCAAAATTAACTAAAATACTCAGCTCTTTTTATGTCTGCTTAATGATTAGCTGTATATTCTGTGAATTATACATCTCTTTCAAAAGAATATCACAATAATTCATCAACTATGTCTTCAAAGTAGAGTGTTTTCACTCAAATTAAGTGAAGAAGTTCTGCAGTTATGTTTTAAAATCAGTGCTTAAGTTAAGTAAACTGCTGACAAGTAATACTGCAGACAATGCTGATGAGAATGTGATGAAATATATTTTTTATGAAGATTGTAAAGTCTGCAGTGAAGATAATGAAGATAATGAAGATAATAAAGATGATGAAGATAATAAAGATGATGAAGAAGACAGTGAAGATATGAACTGCAGAGAAAGCAGTTAAGAAGAAGATGAAGAAGAAGAATATTAAGCTAAGATGTATAAAATATAATGTAGAGACTGTGAAGACTATGAAGACTGTAAAGAAAAAGAAGAATGTTGTAGTGCTGTAATTAATGAAGTTAGTAGTTCTAGTATAGTCTCAACATTACTGAAAGAAACTGTAAAAATAAAGATTTTTGATGTTGATGCTGATGCTGATGAGAAAGTGTAAATTTGAATGAGATAAGATGATGAAGATGTTGTGAATATTGATGACATGAAAAAGAAAGAAAACAATGTAATTAATAATGAGATTCTCTTCTTTAACTGATCAGCTGACATGATCTTTATGCTGATGAGTAATGTATAAATTGTTATTTCATTCTTATTAACAGTCTTTGCTTACATTTAAATAGCTGTAGAGTTGAGAATCTTATAAATGTTGTTGTGAGAAAGACAATAATGATTATAGTTAAAGTATATCTTGTCATCACATTGATAGTGAACAATAATAACATTTAATGTATAATTAATGTTCTTTAAAATCTTTACATATTGATCTGCATTCTTCTTATGTATTACAGTAGCTGTTCTCTGATATTTATTAGCAAAGACATTAGAAATCAATGAAAAAAGAAGATAGATTTATATTTAATATTTAAATTTATTTTTTTTCTTTACAACTTCTTTCTTTACTGACTTCTCACTTACTGTAATAATATTCTTTGCTGTCTTTCTATCTCAGTCAGCTCTTATAATAACTATTATTTCTTTTCTCTTGTTACTGTTTCATAATTTAACAAGATTCTTCATTTTCTGTCAGTCATTTATGTCTTTAAGAATTACAATGATTACAGCATTCTTCTTTACAGCTAAACAGTTAATCTTAACTTTTATTCAGTGTCTATAATAAAAGTATTCTCTCTCATTACAGTATTTCTTGATCACTGCTGACTGCTTAAGATCTTAAATTCTTCATATAAAGCTCTTTTCTTTTTCATTCAATTTAAAGACATTTAAGTTCTCATTCATCAATTTCTTATTCAGATATACTGTGTAAAACACAGTATATTGTATGAATAACATTAAATCTTTGTTGACAGCAACATTGAGATTGAGAATCTTAATGAGATTGTTGTTAAGATTCAGTGAACAGACTGATGTGAGTACTGACATAAACACTGATTTTTATGTTACAGAAGAAGTCTTCTGTAAAGAAGAAGTCTTTGTAAGAGTCTTTTGTTTTGTCATAGTGATGATGATGATGATGATGATGATGATGATGTTGAGAAAGGCAGTGAGATCAATTTTGTGAATGATGATTAGAAAGAAGAAAATTTAGACAGATTTTACTGTTTATTTTCTACAAATTCTTGCTATGCGCCCCTTGAAGCCAACATTCTAGGAATAGCTGTACCGATGTGGCGCAGGCAAGGACAGATAATCCGATACTGAAAAGGACCATTGCTAACTTATAAGTAAGTTCACCATCAATTCGCTGCGACTTGAGTTTTATATTTTCAACGTTACACATTGTACAGGTGTGCACTGGGTTTGTTCAAGCTAGTGCTTCCGCAATCTGATGACAATAAGAGCCAAATCTTCTTTGAAAGGAACCCTCATTTACGGAGTCACTTATCGTTTTGATTTGGCGCTCAATTCGACCATTCCCTGAGATTGCCTATGAACCCATTATTCTGTTCAGTCGCTGAATCTATTGCACACACCTACCGAGCTAGCCAATTCATCCTCAGGCACAATCCACAGCCGCAGCCATGCGGTCTGCCACACATATATTCTACCTTGCCGTCTTCGCCTTCCTTGGACCCTCCCATGCAAGGAGCCACACAGAATCGAAGTCAAAAGTCGGCTCTGGAGAGTACTGCGGCGTAAGCCCAGCATCATATGCCACATCCCGTTGACGTTGTAGCTGACACATGGTAGTTCGAGCCTAAAGCCATCGTTTCTGATGCGTGCGCCTCCTACAGTACTCTCGACTCTTTAAACTCGGCCCTAGCGCCATCATTACAGTCCATCACGCATACCACGGACTTTTTCGCCTACTATCGCCTCAATCTCTTCAACCGTGTCTGTCCCTTCTGGAACGATGCGAATAGCATGTGTGGGAACATTGCATGTGCTGTCAATACTCTGGATACTGAAGACGACATACCGTTGATATGGCGTGCGGAAGAGTTAGGGAAACTGGAAGGGCCGAAAGCGGGGCATCCGGGTCGAAAGCTGCAGCAAGAGAGGGGTGCTGAGAGACCGCTTCAGGGAATGTTGGGCGAGGATGTAGGCGAGAGCTGTGTCGTCGAATACGATGATGAATGTGATGAAAGGGATTACTGCGTACCCGAGGACGAACGCGCGACCGCCAAGGGGGATTACGTTTCGTTGGTCGACAATCCAGAACGCTTCACAGGCTACACTGGCGAGAGTGCACATCAGGTTTGGGACGCTATATACAGCGAAAATTGCTTCTCAAGAGAGTCCGAAATCCCCTCCAACAATACGGGTAGCTTTATGCTTCACAGTAGTGGCTTGCAGGCTGCTCGCGACTTGCGAAGTGTTATCCAAGCCAATTCAGCCTCCACGGACCTTCCGCTTGTCGACGAGTGTCTCGAAAAGAGAGTATTCTATCGGGTAATCAGTGGAATGCACGCTTCTATTTCCGCGCACATATGTTGGGACTACCTGAACCAGACAACAGGCAAGTGGGGCCCTAATCTTCAATGCTACGAAGAGAGATTGGGGAACCATCCCGAAAGGGTGTCAAATCTATATTTCAATTATGCCATGGTATTGAGAGCTGTTGCAAAACTACGGACATATCTCAAGAACTACACATTCTGCGCTGGCGACTTCCAGCAGAACGTCGAAACGAAGCAGAAAGTCCTCAAGCTTGCAGACGAAGCCGCCTCGGGGCCGGTCATCTTCGACGAGAGCTTGATGTTCCAAGACCCGTCAGTCTTTGGCCTGAAAGAAGACTTTCGAAATCGCTTCCGCAATGTGAGCCGGATGATGGACTGCGTAGGTTGCGATAAGTGTCGACTCTGGGGAAAATTGCAAACCGTTGGATACGGGACAGCGCTCAAAGTGCTTTTCGAGTACGACGAGACCAAGAACGGCGAGAACCCACCGCTAAGGAGGACTGAGCTTGTGGCTTTGATCAACACTCTAGATCGGATCAGCAACAGTCTGACGTCTATAGAGAAGTTCAGGTCGATGATTGCTGCCCGAGAAAGCGGGAAACCGGCGGGCGAGAGCAAGACTCAAAGCTATGCTTCGGATGAGAATCGGGTTGTGCTCGATAACGACATACCACTGGTTGATGAAGAGGACAATGGAGACGCATACAACAATTCGAATGCCCAGGCCAGCTTGATGGATGAGATTCTGGACGAGTGGTATCTAGTTTGGAGGGCGTTAGCATACGTAATCAAGAGCTGGGTGCAGCTCCCTGGTACAATGTGGGCGTTCCTTTTGATTCAGCTGCCTACCATTGTCGGACTGACCTTCAGACAGATGGAAGATCCTCGTGCTCGAACTCAATCGGCTCTGGAACTTCTGGCTTGGGCTGCCGGTTGGACCGAGGACGTGGGAAATCAGATTCCCCAGTCGGGACGAGATTTGACGATAGATCTTGACAGTTGCTGTTCTATTTTTGGGTTGCGGTTAGCGAGCATATGAATGGCGTTCATCGGTAGGTGCTCGTGGAGGCATCGATACACTTAGAGATAGATTCGTCAGTCATGTATACAACATTCAAGTTCCCTGTCAAGCTATAGTCCATCCATTGCCGGTACATCAAAGAGCAAATCATATTTGGATGCAGCCATTCGGCTTACGCCGTTTGTAGTCTGCAGCTAGCGAGAACCACAAGGCTGAAAGTCGTGATGTTCCAGTGAACCTTACCTACCTTACGGTAGGTATCTCCTCTAAGGTAACGTGTTATATACATAACAACGACGGCGTACAATGGCATCATCGACTATCACACAACCTGCATTCCGTATTCCATCATTAAATCAGGTATGCTTTCCAGACACTTTCATAATGGTGTCTATAGTTTCTGTTACTGCTCTTAGCTCATTCTCCACCTTAGGTCGACTTGCAAAACTTTCAAGCGCGATATTTTGGCGCAGACTCAGCTGGGACCGCCTGTCAGGGCTTACCTGGTCTTGTATCGTACGAACATGACGATGGACTAGGCTACTATCCGGACGGAGTCAAGCGTACCCTAACCGATGAGCAGATTGCCATGTTCAGGCATAGTGAAATTCAGGCACTCCTGCGGAAGCGAAGGCGCGGGAGAGAGAATAGCGATAGTCCTCAACATCGGAGAATGGGTGTGGAAGTAGACAGACGAGAGCATAATGATGACGTAAAACAAGAATCTCTGGTTGCATTAGAGGAAGAGGATGAGTATGCGCGCTTTCTGGAACAAGAGCAGGAGCAGCTGAGAAACGATACAGTCGTCAAGAAAAGAAAGAGAAATGGCAATGCCCAGAGGCCCCGTCACTACACCCATGAAGAGGGCAGAGAAAATGGTACAGAGTTGCACAGAGTGGTTGTGCCGTACGACGGCTTGGATTACGGTGACGATACAGCGGTCAGCAACCCGAACACTCAAGTGGTCGATGGACAACGGACGCAGCTCGGGTGTGGACTCAAAAGGATTGTCTATGAAGATGAAGAACGTGAAGATGCTGTCACCTCAACCGCCGGTGGAGAAAAGTCAGGTATCTCAACAGAGGCGAAGATGTTTCTATGGCCCAAAATAAATACTGAGACCCTTCCAAACGAAAACCACATCGAGTTCGGGAATGGCACCACCTGAACGCCAGGTTGGACATCTCTAGACCTCGTGAGTCAATTCAATCCTATTTCAGCTCCGCGTTTCGCCCCAATCCAACATGATGAAATCCTTTGTATCGTCATCCTTAGTCGGAAATTAGATGGGACCGCCTTGCCATCTCTAACCCTCTGGTTAGAGTATGCCATGCAGGTTCTCATATTTATGACGAAGATATAATCTTCTCTCTGAACCTCTCTCGTGTATCGTACAACATCGCTTGCGCTTTCTTCATAAATATTTGGCTAATGAACGGTCATCAAGGATGTCCATCAAGGATACGGGTCTTGGACTTGCCAGCTTCCTCTAACCGAGATGTCTAAATCCAGTCTGCATCATAGGACATCAGGACAATTTTCTCGGTTCACCGGGCCCGGAATCTGTCCTTCTCTGGTCCTTCGGCTTCTGCAAAGTGTGAGACCTTGATATAGCCGCGAAGTCCAGATCCCATGTTCTCATTTGCTCAAGCACAGACGGTGCGGTCTCACGGGAGCCGAGTAGGATTTGTTCATGCGACAGGGAAGCTCCGAGATATCGCTGCAATTGCGGGGACTTCTCTGGTTGAGAAGAATGTTTGGGAGGACTGACTTCGGAACCCAGGCTGTGACACGCACGCGTTAGCTTATAACGTCTCTCCGATGGCTAAAGCACATTCGAGAGTACCTTTGGGTGGAACACACTGCCCCTGTTGACGAAGGTGTACTCTGGGATGGCATATTTTTGGTATGTGCAAATTCGAAGGACACCGCACGGAAGGGTGAGAAACTCTTCTGATGTTGCTCGAGTGGTGAAGTAGCTAACCATCTGGAAGGAAAGTAGACCTTAATCTATAGATACTTCATCTCTTACAAGATCAGAAATTCGTCCAAGCCTATGACTTCTAGGCGCTTCCCAAAACCACACAGCCCTTTTCAAACAGAGTTCAAAGACCACTAGGGCGGCGGCTTGGATGCTGCAACGCTTCACCGGTCAGAGACCGTATTGCTGGAAGAGTGACACAAGGCGTCCAACGCAATTTAAGCGTCCTCCTCCGCAGACACTCATGTAGTCCGCCCGGGCAAGTGTTGCATTAGCCAAAGACCCCGGGGTCTACCCGCTGCGCTCGAAGCATTGGCCCCCCAAGCACGGTCCTTGCGGTGCGCGAACGTGCATCATACCGAAGAAGGATGTCCTGAGCAAGATCAAGCATCCTGTCCAGTATCGACAATGCGCCATAGCCTCTACGCAAGAAAAAAGCCATTTGCTCCAAGGCCGTGGTCAAAGGCTTTGCACTGCAGGGGAGCTAGAGCTTGCGCCCAACCGAATAGGTAGGCACACAACATGCCGCTAATGCATGGAAGGCACGAAGAATGCGGCATGGAAGCACATCCGGAACTCAGCCTGCGTCGACCTCCTGCAATGTGATTTAAATTGCGAAGCTGCCGGTCTACGGACAACTGGGTGAATTTTGTCACCTACTCGAGACCTCCGTGTTCCCTTGTCGGTGGGGCTCGCCTCGATATCTCACGATGATATCAGTGGCGCACGCTAGTACTTTGTACGCCTGGTGGCGGCCCCCATATGCTTCTGTCAGCGCATCGGTAATTTAGCAGAGGTGTCCAGGTGCAGGCAATCATTTCATTTTGAATATGCAGCTGGTACGGAGGTGACTCGTGCACATAGCACTTTTCATTGGATGCTGACAGGCTTAAGATTCAAAACGGGTGGCTGACGGTCCTGATCGAGTCCAGCTGTGAGGTCGCTATTGGAGCACAGTACGAATGCGAGGTGTGGCCACGGCAACGATTTCAATTGCGGGGAGGAGTGACCGTGGGCACCACGCGTATGAGCGAAGGTCTACGCAACAAGGTAACCACGACCACCCTGAACGCCTGGACCGGCGTGGGGAGAGTGTAGCTTGGACCGAATTCGGTCTTCGGTCTTCGGTACCTCCAAGATAAACGCGATCAGAAAACTAGCATGATGGCATGCTAATAGCTGGGGGTTTCATACCAAACTGAAGTGGTTACTGTAGCTCAACCACTGCAGATTCTCTTCCTTTACCTTCTCCCTTTCCCTTGCTGTCATCGTCAGTTCCGCCATGTGGAGATGGGATCGGGGGAGGGTTGGTGCTAAACGGTAAGGTACATATTGTTTTTGCTGCCGGTTTGTGTTGTTCATTACAGACTTTACCGAGACTGTCCCACAAGTTTGGGGGTTTGGGCCCTTGTGTGAGATATTGTCCATACACTAATCTATCGACATTCGTGTTTTGGATGGATAAGATGAATTGGGATAGGATAATTGTAATGTTATGACCATACCTCCGGCACGAGTTGGGATTATCACTACGCCTCCAGTGGTGGCTGAACTGTCTATTTGTGAGGTGGTACAAGGCCACCACTCACTGACGAACAACAAGCACATCGGATGCTAGCGGACTCTTCGGGACGCTATCTGGGGGTATCAAGCCAAGGACGCTCCATGGACACGCGAAAAACGCCATCCCGGACAACCTGTCAACGAAACCGCAACCGGATGATAGAAAACAACATGTTCTGCAGCACATGAACCATGACCGCCAAAGACGTCGGCAGCAGCTCCGGCCACGCCACCAGATCCGCCGTCCCCTCCTTCGTAACATCCATCTTAAACGCGCGGGCCAGAATCCTCCTGACGACCCAGCCGGCCACGATCTCGCACGCCCACGTGACGCACGAGGCCCAGAAGGTGAGCGGAAACGTATAGGGGTCGCCCGGGTCGTCGAGGGAGAGGTAAGGATAGAGGACCTTGTTGGGCCCGTAGTTGAGGACGAGGATCTCGCCGAGGAAAGCGAGCATGGAAGCGGACTCGGCGACGCCGCGGAGGAAGATGTTGCGGGAGGCGAAGGTCTTGTACGCGGCGTAGTCTTGACCGTTGAGGCCGAGGAGGACGAGAAGGTTGTGGAAGCGGGCCGTTAGGGAGAGCGGGGTGATGAGGATGAGGAGGGAGGAGGAGAGGAGCTGGAGGATGGCGAATTGGGAGGGGGAGCGGAGGCGGGCGTATAGGGCGCGGACGTAGGTTTGGTAGGTGAGCATGAAGTATCTGCTTTATGTTAGTATCAGGGGCTTCCCTAGAGTTTTGGTGGATGGGATTGTACAGTTTATAGAGCCAGCCGAGCGGGTAGCTGCCTACTCGTTCACCATCTTCACCACCGAGGATCCATCCAACGAGGCCATCGAGTGCGTGGATGGTCAAGACCCAGCTGTAGACGTAGATGACCGTTTCAATGCTGTTGTGAGGTAGTGTGCGCAGGTAGACCTCCGCGTATGCTTCTCCGAGTACGTACGCGAGCATGCCTAGGAACATAGCTGAGCAGAACCAAATGAAGCGGACAAAGCTGGCAGGAATCCAGCGTCTGCGAAGCCGTCGAGAGCGCTCTCCTGCGGCAGCTGCTGCCTGAAGGCTGATGATCGAGTGCGGATTAAAGCCGAACGCTTCGGCCACGGCTCTCTGTCGAGATCTTGCAGCACCATTTTCTGTGCCACCTATCCATGTATCTGAGGTGAGTAGCTTTTGCGTATCGGAGATGTGCTGCTGCAAGCCCAGATAGCGTTCGCTACTGAGGAGTCTGCCAAAGGCCACAATGACAGGCACGAGCATCGACATGAAAGTCAGTAAGACCCAGGATATATTATGCTCAACGATCCATTGACTTCCGGGGCTGAAGTAGATCGGAATCGGGGTGACCAAGAGGACAATGATGATGGCGAGGATGGTGCCCATGAAGCCTATTACTGTTGGCCACCAGTTCATGTTATATATGTGGAAAAGCTTGGTGATCCATAAGAGCGCAACGCAGTTGTAGAGTCCATAGTATACGATGAGGAGGCCCAAAAGTTCAGTCGAACGACAGCCTCGCCTTTGCCAGGTCCGCGCTGATCTGTATGTCGTAGCAGGAATGACTCCGGTGGATTGGACGAGAGTGGGTAGCTTGGTAGCGGTATCGCGCAGAACACTATGGTCTTATTCAAGAGAGTCAAACGTCAACACGGCTATCCAGAGAGCAATGCGGGGGTACATACAATGAGCGCAGGCAGGACGAAGAGCAGAAACGTCCTGCTCCACCAATGCGCGAGGGCGTGTTTGACCACGTTCGGCTCCGGCGCAAGTAGTAATTTTCGGAAGTGATCGAAACGATTGACGTTCTGTACTTCCTCCTGTGTTTCGTTGCCGCCGTCATGGCTTGTGGTGCCATAGTTGTACGCGGAGAGCCTTCTGAAGCTTGCGAACCAGCGCCCTCCACTGGAGCTTCGCCGTTGCCGTCCAGCTTCTCCGGGTAGAGCGCGATATCGACCGAGTAATGGAGTCTCCTGGTCTCGTCTGGCTGTTGACTCGTTGCCTTGTTGGAAGCTAAAGAACGCGGGCATTGACCGTTACGTCAGTTGTGGTTCGTGGATGCTGTTGACAAGGATCCCTGGTGCGGAAGCTTCCCGCTCTTTGTCTGGTGTGTTGAGGCTATGACTATGCATCACTAAGCTGAATAGGGTATAGTGAATTTTGGACCTTCTGAATCTAAAACAATAAGAGTAGCATCCATCATCCTTCCAATAACGCAGCATAATGTGTTGATGACCTCTCTCTGTGTTAGAAGTTTCTGCTTATTATCCTATTCCATTTCGGTCCTTGCTAAGATGGGTTGCTCTCAGATAAAAGAATCGGCTTTCATTTACGACAAAGACTTACCTCCCGCTCAATTACAGCATGAATGCCCTCAAGGGATCGATCGATAAACGTTTCAAAATGCTCTCCTTCATAGCTTCATTCCTATAAGTTTTAATCGAGTGTTAACAAGATCAAACCTCCAAGCCCTTGTGGTTGCCGACAGCCAGCATCTCAAGAACCCCCCAGCGCAGAGCACTTCCTTTATCCGACATCTGCTCCGCGGCAAACCCACGTACAGACAGAGCCACCACGTCCGCCATCATCAATTCCAACCAGGACCTCACCTCACCTCACCCACATACACCCCCCCCCACATTACCTCCCCAAGCTTGCCCACGGCCAAAAAATGAACTCTCCTCCCCCAACCCACCCTCCACCAGCCACCAGCAGCACCCTTTACTTCGCCTACGGCTCCAACCTCAGCCTCGCG
>JAABUU010002691.1_pt1 | contig 24535 bp, 23 predicted proteins | sample 5559301 | NCBI WGS metagenome assembly JAABUU01 (sample SAMN10711884, study PRJNA513360) | rock metagenome | isolation source: Antarctica rocks | place: Antarctica: Victoria Land, Richard Nunatak white | reverse complement strand
ACCCTCGCCGACCCGCCCTTCGAGGGCATCAAGGCCGGCGCGCGGTTCCGCATCGTCCATGCCCTGAGCGAGCTCGACGGGCCCGGCCAATGGTGGCGCGACGAGGCAGACGGCCTGCTGCTGGCCTGGCCCCGCACGGCCGACTCGACGCTCGACGTCGCGGTGACCGACACGCTGATCGAGGTCGAGGGCGCGAGCCACGTCCGCATCGAGGGGCTCGCCCTCGCGGAAAGCCGCGGCGACCTTGTGGCGGTGCGCGGCGGCAGCGACGTGACGATCGGCGGGAGCCATCTGGCCTGGGCGGGCCGGAGCGGTGCCGTCTTCGAGGACGCGCGGTCGAGCGGTGTCGAGGATAGCGAGATCGCCGACACGGGGGGAGTCGCCGTGGTGCTGGACGGCGGCCGACGCGATGCGCTCGTCCCGGGCGGGCTGTTCCTGCGCCGCAGCAGCATCACGCGTTGGGCCCGCATGCGGCGCACCCAGAGCCCGGCGGTCGCGGTCGAGGGCGTCGGTGCCGAGGTTTCAGGCAACCTCATCCACGATGCCGGCGATGCCGCCGTGCATCTCCACGGCAACGACCATCGCGTGCTGCACAACGAGATCGCGCATGTGCTGGCGGGCGCCACGGATGCCGGCGCCATCTACGCGGGTCGCGACTGGACGGCACGCGGCACGGTGATCGCCGGAAACTTCATCCACGACGTGCAGGCGGACCCGGGTGCCGAAGTCAAGGGCGTCTACCTCGACGACGAGTCGAGCGGCTTCACGGTGCGCGACAACCTGTTCCTGCGCGTCGATCAGGCCGTGTTCATCGGCGGCGGCCGCGACAACACGGTCGAGAACAACGTCTTCGTGGCCTGCGTCCCGGCCATCCACGTCGACTCGCGCGGGCAAACCTGGGCCGCCGCGGCCATCCAGGATCCGCATTCGGAGCTGAGGGCCGCCTTCGCGGCCATGCCGGTCGCTGCAGCCCTCTGGCGGCGGCGCTATCCGGGTCTCGCCGGCATCCTGTCGGACCGGCCCGAGGTCGCCAAGGACAACCGGCTCGTCGACAACCTCTTCGTCCTCTCCCGGCCTTTCGCGATCGACGACGGCGGCCGCGCCGCAGAGCAGATCATCCACGGCAACCGAGGCCCGGCGGATGTCCGTCTGCGCTCCGGCGAGGACATCGCGGCCGTGGCGGCCCGAGCCGGCGACCCGGCCGACTTCGCCGGGCTGGTCGACGCGGCCGGCACCCCGCTGTTCCACCTCGATCCGCGCGCGATGCGGCGTTGAAGGGTTCGGAGGGACGAGGGGTCCGACACCTCATTCGGCCGGTCGGCCGTGCGGGCCGAACTCCGCCAGCAGGATCGCGATGAAGCGAGGGATGACGAAGCCGTAGCGGCCGGCGAGGCGCTTCGGTTCCCGGGCCAGGCGATAGGCCCATTCGAGCCCGACGATCTGCAGGGCACGCGGCGAGCGCGGGATGCGGCCGATGTTGACGTCGAAGGCCGCCCCGACCCCCAGGGCGACCGTTCCGGGCAGGAACGGAGCATGTTCTGCCATGAACAGCTCCTGCTTCGGTGTGCCGAGACCGACCCAGACGATCTGGGCTTTCGACACCCTGATCCGGTCGCGCATGGCCGAGGCCTCCGCGGCGTCGAGCGCGCGGTACGGCGGCGTCTCCGCACCGACCACGATCAACCCCGGCACGCGGGCCGTCATGGTGGCGGCCAGTTGCTCGGCCACGCCGGGTCCACCCCCCAAGAAGTAATGCCTCCAGCCCTTGCCGACGCCCGCCCGGCACAGCGCCTCGACGGCCTCGATGCCCGGAACCTGTCGGATCTCGGCACAGCCCTTCAAACGGCCCACCCAGACGAGGGGGCGCCCGTCCGGGCAGACCAGCAGCGCCTGGTGGTGCGCCTCGCGCAGGCGGGCGTCGTCCTGGGCGCGGACGACGCCGTGGGCGTCGCGGAACACCACGAAGGTCCCCGGAGCCGCCGGCGAGTGGTCGAGGTGGCGGTCTACCGCGCCCGCGAGACCCGACATGGTGATGTCGGACACCGGGATGCTCCCGACAGTGAAGCTGGCGACATCCGGGTCATGAGCCATGGTCAGGCGATCTCCAGGGCGCGCGAAGCTGCGGCTTCGGCGTAGATCGACAGGAGCGCCCCGGTGGTGACGCTCTCGGTCCACTGCATCTCGAAGGCGGCACGTGCTCGGACCCCCATCCGGCGCGACTCGGCGTCATTGTCCTCCATCCAGTCGAGCGCGCCCGCGAGTTCCCCGGCGTCGCCGGGCGCGACCAGCAGGCCGGTGTCGCGGTCCGCCACGAGGCTCGCGAGAGCCCCGATCCGGGACGCCACGACCGGCGTACCGACCGCGAAGGCTTCGACGATCACACTGGGCAGACCCTCGTACCAGAGCGACGGGACCACCAGCACGACGGCCGCCGCCATGGCGGCGCGCACGGCCGCGGCGTCGCGTGATCCGAGCAGGGTGATGCCGGGCGCGCCGGCCAGCCGGGACGCCAGAGGCCCCTCGCCGATCACAGTGACGCCCGAACGGCTGATGCGCGCGGCCGCGGCAAGGACCTCAAGGCCCTTCTCGGCCGTGAGGCGGCCGACGTAGAGGGCGCCCGCGCGCCGACGATCTTCCGGCATCCCCGAATCGGCGAGGCCGTTGGGCCTGACCCGAATGCGATGCTCGGGCAGGCCCACCGCCACGAAGCGCTCGCGCGCGAACTCCGTCAGGGCGATGAAGCGGTCGACGTCCCGGGTCCAGGTGCCCCGCCGCCGGTGAAGCTCGATGGTGTGGGCGACCGCGAGCGAGCCGATGCGCGAGCCGCGGTAGCAGCCGTGCAGCACCGCCCGATAGGGGGAGCCCGACACGCAGTCCTCGCACGGGACGCCGTCGCGGGTCAGCATGCCGTTGGCGCAGGTCAGGCGGTAATTGTGGAGCGTCTGCACCGTGGCGGCACCGGCCCGGCGGATCGCGCCGTGGACGCCGGGCGAGATCAACGGGAAGCTGTTGTGGACATGGACCAGTTCCGGACCGAACGACGCCACGGCGGCCATCACCCGGGCGATCCCGCCGGGCGCATGCGCGGCTTCCATCGCGGTACGCAGACGGTCGAGCGGCGACCGGATCTCGTCGTTGTGGACGAACAGCGTCTCGACCGCGAGACCGGCCCCGCGCAGGGCCGACACGTCCCGCTCGACCGCGGCGTCTTCGCCACCACGGCGCTGGTAGCTGTTGTGGACCACGAGGACGCGGGAAACGGGGCGCCGGATGGCCACCATGTTCACCGGTTGCGGCCGCCACCCGAGACGAAATCGGCATAGGCCAGGGCCAAGCCGTCGCGCAGACTGGTGCTGGCGCGCCAGCCGAGCTTCTCCAGGCGCGAGACGTCGAGGAGCTTGCGCGGCGTACCGTCCGGCCGCGACGTATCGAAGATAAGATCGCCCCGGTAGCCGACGGTCTCGGCGACCGCTCGGGCGAAATCGCCGACCGCGATGTCCTGACCGCTGCCGACGTTGAGAAAGCCCGGACCCGACCAGTGCTTCATCACGAACACGCAGGCGTCGGCGAGATCGTCGACATAGAGGAACTCGCGCCGCGGCGTCCCCGTGCCCCAGATCGTCACGGAGGGCGCGGCAGTCTCGCGCGCCTCATGAAAGCGGCGCAGGAGTGCAGCCGCGACGTGGCCGTATTCGGCGTGGTAATTGTCGCCGGGGCCGAACAGGTTGGTCGGCATCAGCGCGACGAAATCGCGGCCGTACTGGGCCCGATAGGCGTCGCAGAGCTTGATGCCGGCGATCTTGGCGATCGCGTACCACTCGTTGGTCGGCTCCAACGGTCCGGTCAGCAGCATGTTCTCGGTCATGGGCTGAGCCGCATGTTTCGGATAGATGCAGGAGGATCCGAGGTAGAGCAGTTTCTCGACATCGTTGAGATGGGCGGCATGCACGACATTGGCCGCGATCATCAGGTTGTCGTAGAGGAACTCCGCCGGAAAACGATCGTTGGCCAGGATCCCACCCACCGTACCGGCACACAGGAAGACGGCCTCGGGTCGAGCCTCGGCCATGAAGGCGGCCGTCGCGGCCTGATCGCGCAGGTCGACGTCGGCCCGGGACGCCACGACGACGTCGCAGCCCTCGCGGGCCAGCCGCCGTGCCAGGGCACCTCCCGCCATGCCGCGATGCCCCGCCAGGAAGACACGCTTGCCGACCAAGCGATAGGCGGCGTCGGATTGTGCGATAGGGCCGATGTGCATGGTCATTCCGCCGCCAAGTTGACGGGTCGGAGCCGCAGGTCGCGGCGACGGGCCTTGGTTTCGGCCTCGAGCCGGGCCTCGACGATGTCGGCCTCGACCATCTCGCGCACGAGGTCGCCGAATTTCGTCCGCGCGGTCCAGCCGAGCTTGTCGCGCGCCTTGCCGGGATCCCCGATCAAGAGGTCGACCTCGGTCGGGCGGAAGAAGCGCGGATCGATCCGGACCAGCACGGCCCCGGTCGCGGCGTCGCGGCCGACCTCCTCGGGGCCGCTCCCGCTCCAGGCGATCTGGCGGCCGATCTCGGCAAAGGCCGTTTCCACGAAACACCGGACCGTGCGGGTTTCGCCCGTGGCGATCACGTAATCGTCGGCCGCGTCCTGCTGGAGCATCAGCCACATGGCCTCGACGTAGTCGCGCGCATGTCCCCAGTCCCGCTGCGCGTCGAGATTGCCGAGCCACAGGCAGTCCTCGCCACCGAGCGCCAAGCGGGCCACGGCGCGCGTCACCTTGCGGGTCACGAAGGTTTCGCCGCGTAGCGGGCTCTCGTGGTTGAACAGGATGCCGTTCGACGCGTGCAGTCCATAGGCTTCGCGATAGTTCACGGTGATCCAATAGGCGTAGAGCTTGGCCACGCCGTAGGGCGAGCGCGGGTAGAATGGCGTCGTCTCGGACTGCGGTACGGCCTGCACGGCGCCGTAGAGTTCCGAGGTGGAGGCCTGGTAGAAGCGCGCGCCATCGAGCCGAAGGCGGCGCATCGCCTCCAGAATGCGCAGCGGGCCGATGGCATCGGCGTTGGCCGTATATTCGGGCGTCTCGAAGCTCACCGCCACGTGGGACTGCGCTGCGAGATTGTAGATCTCGTCAGGCTGCACATCGTCGAGGATGCGGGCGATAGCGGCCGAGTCGGTCATATCGCCGTAATGCAGCCGCAGCCGCGGGTCGTGCTCGTGCGGATCCTGATAGAGGTGATCGATGCGCCCGGTATTGAAGCTCGACGACCTGCGCTTGATGCCGTGGACCGTGTAGCCCCGCGCGAGCAACAACTCTGCCAGATAGGCCCCATCCTGGCCCGTGATGCCGGTCACGAGGGCGGTTTTTCCGACCATGAACACTTTCCCCTCGGACACGGACTGGCCGACAACACACGGCGGCTCTCTGTTGATGGCACAGGTCGAATAGACATGAACGTCGGTGCAAGATCAACGATGAGATTGGAACAGGCTTAAGTCAAAGCTGTTCGGGGCGCATCAGCGGCGGCAGCGCGCGGCACCGACGCCTGTAGTCCCGTCACACAAGAAATACAGTCTGCTTCAGGCATCGAGGGCCGAGGCTTCGGTGAGCACGCAGACCGGGGACCGGTCCCGTGCCAAGGCCGGCAAGGCGCGCTCGATGCTCGCGAACGTGCTCTGCGCGGCGCTGACCGCCAGTAGCACGAGCGACACGCGCGCATCCTTGATCAGGCGATCCGTGAACAGGTCGGCTCCCAGCACGCCCGCGTTGATCACCACGAGGTCGAGGTCCTCCGCGCGCCCCAGGATCGTCTCGGCGGCGGCACGGGCGTCGAATCGGGCCCCACCCCGGCCCGCGCTCAGGAAGCGCAGGCCCGGGAAGTCGAGCAGACGCGTCTCAGGAACGACGGCACGCCCGTCCTTGATCTTGGTCGGAACCGGTGCGACCGGCAGATGGAATTCCGTCATCATGTCGGTGTCGGGATCGGCGTCGACCAGCAGCGCGCGATCGTGCTCGGCTGCCCCCATGGCGGCCAACTGCAGCGCCAGCAACGATTTGCCGGAGACGCGATCCGCGGCCGTCACCACGAGCACGCGCGTAGGGGCCGTCGCGAGCACGCGCTCGAGTTGATCGCTGAGCCGTGCCACGGCGAGGTCGTAACGCTTGCCGCCGTCCATGGCGCCCTGGCCGGCCGGCCGGCTGAAGCGAAACTCGGCCTGACTTGCCTCCGGCGGCGGCAAGGCCCCGAGCACGCCGAGCCCCAGTCTCTGGGCGAGTCTGCGGCTGGTCCGCACGCGCCCGGTTATGCGCTCGGCCAAGAGCGCGCAGCCGATGCCGAGGCCGAGGCCGGCCGCGAGCGCGGCCGCCAGGATCACCAGGGCGGGAGGACCTTTGCGGTGAGCCGGCGGGGTGGCGGGCGAGATGATCCGGCTCGCCGACGTGCCGACCTGCTGCTGCTCCTGCAACTGGCGCGCGCGGACCAGGAAGGTCTCGTAGACGCTCCGCCTGGCCTCGATCTGCCGCTCCAGTTCCCGCAGCCGCACCATGGCGTCGCCGACCGAGACGGCCTCGCTCTTGTCCTCGTTCATGCTCCGCGCCAGTGCCGCGACATTGGCCGTGGTGGCCTTGTGTTCATTGCGCAGGCTGGTGGCGATGCGCCTGATCTCGGCATCGAGCTGTTCACGCGACGCCTTCAACTGCGCCTGTGCGGCGATCATCGACGGATGCCGGCTTCCGAGCGTGCCGGAGATGTCCGCCACCATGCGTTCGGATTGTGCCAGCTGGGCGCGCAACTGCGAGACGGTCACCGACTGCAGCACTTCGGGAAGTGTATTGAGCGATCCGCCGCCCTTCAGCGCGGCCTCGATCTGGTTCAGACGCGATTGCTGTTCGGCGGCCTTGGCGCGTGCCGCCCCGAGCTGGTCGCCGATCTGGCCGAGCTGCTGCTCGCTCACGAGCTGCGTCCGCGTGCCCACGAGGTTGTTGGCGGTCTTGAACGCCTGTGCCCTGTCCTCGGCATCGCGCACGGCGGCCTGCAGCTCGCCGAGGCGGGCCGTCAGCGCCGCGCCGGCACGGCTCGCGACATCGGCACGGCTCGCCGCCTCGACCGACAGATAGGTCTCGGCAATGGCCTGGGCGAGGCGCGCCGAGAGGTCGCGGCTCTCCGTCGTCACCGACAACGACAGCACGAAACTCCGTTCCACGCGCTGCACGGCCAGACGCTCGCGCAGGCTGCGCAGGGCCGCGAGCTTCGGGTCGGCGGGCGCATGCGGCAGGCCGAGCAGGCCCGAGACCGCTTCCACGACCTTCGAGCCGACCGACGCACGGCCGGCGAATTCAGGGTCGCGATCGAGGCTGAAACGATCCACCACCTGGCGCAGGACGTCATCGGACGACAGTACCAGCATCTCGCTGTCGACCAGCAGCAGGCTGGCGTCGCTCGTCTGGGAGGGAGGATTGAGGTCGTCCTTGACCACCTGAACGCCATGCGGGTCGATGAGAAGCTGGGTCGAGGCCGTATATTGGGCTGGAAGGATGAACAGCGCGCCGAGCACGAGCGCCACCAGGATGGCGGCAGGCAGCAGCACCAGGAGACGCCGCAGGCGCAGCACATGCAGGATCTCGCGCGGATCGAGGTACCATGGCGCGTCGGTCGGCTGCGAGCCGCGCTCGGCCGGCGGTCTCGCGAGCCCGGGACGCATCTCGTCGATGCTCGACTGGGTGTGTTCCGTCATGAAAGCCATCATCCACCCCCTGTCGTCAGTTCGGACGTCCGCGGAATGTCGCTTCCGCTCCGGATCGATCGACGATCGAGACATCGAGATCCGCAAAGGATGCGGCGGCGTCTCTGGCCATTAGCGGGATCGCCATCAGACGGCGCTCCATCGCGGTGGCGCCGCAAAGCCGCGCTCGGGATCCTGGTCGCGCCGCGCGGCGCGAACGAGAGAGCGCCGAAGGGTGCCGATCCGCCCATAGGCCAGCACGGCCACGAACGCGAAAGTATTGACGGTCCAGTCCTGGAAGATGCCGGGCGTCGTCATGCCGTTCAGGATCAGCATCAGCACCACCGAGACGACGAAGCGGCGACCGCCGAGCTCAAGCCCCAAGCCCTGACGGACGGCACCGCCCAGCACCACCGCCGCGAAGCAGAGGCCGGCCACACCGGTACCGGCCCAGGCGCTCAGGAACATGTTGTGGGAGCTGGTGATGAAGATCTTGTCCTTGCCCAGCGTATCGGCCAGTTCGCTCGTCGGGATGAGGAGCTGCACGAAGCGGTCGGCCGCCGAGAAGCCGGAGCCGAAGACATGGTCGCGGGTGGCGGCAATAAACGTCGGCCAGAACGTGGTGCGGCCCGTGGCATTGGCGAGTTCGACGGCAGGTTTCTGCAGGACGACCGACAGGAGGTCGACGAGGCCCGGGACGCTCGAGAGGCCGACCATCAGGGTCAGGAATCCCGACACCACCAGGGCGGCCGCCACCCAGCCGAGGAGCCGACGCGCCGGCCGGGACGAGGCGATCAACAGGGCGGGCCCGAGCGCGGCCAAGAGCGCGCCGGCGCTGGCGGCGGAACCCGCGATGACGAAGCCGACGAAGCCCAGCGCGAAGGAGGATTTCCGATAGCGTGCGGGCGGCGCAAAGGCGACCAGCAGCATCAGGGCGGCGCAGACCAGCGGCATCATGTTGTTCTTGGCGGCCGAGAAGACGATGCCCCCGACCAGGCTCGCCACGATGATGGGCGCCACGGCCGCGAGCCAGATCAGGATGAAGGCGACCAGGATGCCGCGCAGGCTCGAGGCCAGATCGTCGCGGTCGAAGATCAGGATCGACGCCGTCGTGAAGATCGCCAGTTCGAAGGCCCGATAGACCGTATAGGCCGGCACGATCGACCAGATCGCGCTCATGGAATCGAACATGATCATCAGCGTGAACGGAAGATAGGCGGCTGCCAGCGGCAGCAACACGACCGTCGGACGATGGGCGATCCTGAACGCGAGGTAGAGCGCCGTCAGGCCGGTGAGGACCAGGGTCACGATGTTGGAGGCCGTCAGCCCTTCCTGCAGGACGGCCGAGCCGTCCTCCCGCGGGATCACGAAGACGAGCGGCATGAAGGCGAAGACCGCCACCAGGGCGAGCGGCAGCAGTAGCGGCACGTTCTCGGCCGGGCGTGGCACGGCGAGGTGACGGATGGCGAGCGGGCACAGCAGAGCGAACCAGATCGCGATCCCGACGGCGAGCAGAACGCTGAACATGGACGAGCCTTCCCCTCCTCTCGCGTTTACCGCCGCTGGGCGAGGCCGGATCGCAGGCCTTCATCGGCCGGTGGCGCGCGGGACGATGGCGCCCGACATCGCGACCGTTACGACGAGGCACCCCGCGACCGCGCCACGCCGCGCCTCGACGTCTGCGTCGGCGCGCTGGAACCGTAGGGGATCATCATCCAACAAGCGCTTAACCGATGCATTCATGGTGAACCGCCCCGACAGGTTGCAGTCTGGCAGGCCGGAACTTCCACAGCGCCAAGGCGGCCGTGAACTCCCCGGCCCGCGCCTACGACCGCCCGTGGAGGATACCGTAGAAGCTGCTGACAAGGTAAGGAGAATGCATTACACTGGGGATCGTTGAAATTTGCGAGTCGTGCGATGCCCGTGGTCGAGGAAGTCTGCACTATCACGTCCAAGGGCCAGACCACCGTGCCCAGGGCCGTGCGCCAGGCGCTCGGTGTGGGCTATGGCGGGCGCATCGCCTTCCGGGTGGAACGAGGCCGCGTCACCGTCCATGCCTGGCCGGCGGAGGATGGGACCACGGACCCTGCCCTGGCGCCCTTCCTGGCGCTGCTGGAAGCGGACCTGGCCGCCCGGCCAGGCAATGCCGTGCGCCCGCTCCCCGAGGCCCTGACAGGTCATCTGGAGTCGCTGGCGGCCGAGGTGGGGGAGGTGGACCCGGACGCTCCTATCGAGGGACAGGTGAGCCTGTAGGGGATGGCCGAAGTCGAGGCGCAGGCCGGGCCGGAGCGGCACGGCTGGTGCCTTCATGCCCATCCCCTGTTCCTGGGCCAGCTAGAACGGCTCCTGGCGGCAGTGGAGCGGGCCAAGCGGTCCGACCCGCACGGGTGGAAGAAGAAGGCCGATGCCCGACTCTTGGCGGCCTTGCGTGGCCTGGTGCTGGACCGTATTCCGCGCGACCCGCTGGCGCCGGAGTTCCGGCAGGGCAACACGTTGGGGCGAGAACGCCGGCACTGGTTCCGGGCCAAGTTCGGGGGCAACCGGTTCCGGCTGTTTTTCCGTGCCGATTCCCGGTCGCGGGTGATCGTGTACGCCTGGGTCAACGACCGGGACACGCTGCGCAAGGCGGGGGCCGGCTCGGACCCGTATGCGGTGTTTGCCGGGATGCTGGCGGGCGGCAATCCGCCCGACGACTGGCCGGCGCTGCTGACCGCGGCGCAGGCGCCGGAGGCGGTACGGCGCTTCGGCGCGGTGGCCGAGGGAGCCTCCGGAAAGGCTTGAAGCTGTGCTTCTCTGAGGCGCTCGCCGGCGATGTCCGACGATCTGTAACGCCGGCCGGGATCATGCCGAAGACGCTGCGGGCAAGCGGCAGTGGCGTCATGATCATGCGAAGTTACACGCGGCACCTTCCCTGGCTGGACCGTGCGGGCCGTCTTTCGACGCTCAAGCTCGTGGCCTTCATGGCGACGGTCCTGCCGGGGCTGTGGATCGCCCTCGAGCTCCGCGAGGGCTGGCTGCAGCCGAAGCCCATCACCGAGGCCATCCACCAGAGCGGGACCTGGGCGGTCCGCTTCCTCCTCCTCTCGCTGGCCATCACCCCGTTTCGGCGCGTCGGGCAGTGGGGCAAGCTGATCGCGGTGCGTCGCATGCTGGGTCTTGCGGTGCTGGCCTATGCGATCATCCACCTGGCGCTCTACGCGGTCGACCAGCATCTCGACCTGGTCCATGTGGCGAGCGAGATCGCGCTACGCTTCTATCTCACGATCGGCTTCGTGGCGCTGATCGGTTTCGCAGTGCTGGGGGCGACTTCGACGGACGGCATGATCCGGCGCATCGGCGGCAAGCGCTGGCAGCAGTTGCACCGCATCGTCTACGGGCTCGGGGCGCTGGCGCTCCTGCATTTCATGCTGCAGGCCAAGCTCGACATCTCGCAGCCGGTGCTGATGAGCGGATTGTTCCTGATCCTGATGGGATGGCGCGCCCTCCAGAGCCGGGGCCTAGGTGACAGCGTCGCGGCACTGATCGGCGTCGCGGTGCTGGCCGGCACCGGCACCGCCCTTATCGAGGCGTGCTGGTACCACGCCTTCAACCGCCTGCCGATCGCCGACGTGATCGCGGCCAACCTGTCGTTCGACAACGGACCGAGTGCGGCTGGGTGGGTCGTCGTCTGCGGGCTTGGCGTCGCGGTGCTGCGGATCGGGCGGCTCGCCTGGAACCGGTGGGGTCACGTCCTCCCGACGGTGGCGGGCTGGAGGGATGCGGGGCCGCGGTCGACGCGGCCCCGCGGGCGGTCACTCGCGTGTAACTCGGGCCGTTCGGGACCGAACACGAGACGAAGACTGGATGGAGCGCCGTCATGCTGATGCGAATACTGTCGATCGGGACCCTCGTAGGCGGCCTGTCGGGCGCCGCGGCTGCAGCCGAGCGGCCCGTGGTCGTGGAACTCTTCACCTCGGAAGGCTGCTCGTCCTGTCCTCCTGCCGACGCCTTCCTGACCGAACTCGCCCATGGACGGCGCGACGTGCTGCCGCTCGCCTTCCACGTGACCTACTGGGACAGCCTCGGCTGGAAGGACCCCTATTCGCTGCAGGCCGCTACTGCTCGCCAGAGCCAATACGGCTCCCGGTTCGGGGACGGCTCCTATACGCCCGAAATGGTGGTCGACGGTGCCAAGGGCCTCGTCGGCTCCGAACGCGGGGAGGCCCAAGCCGCCATCGCGGCGGCCGAACGCCAAAGCCGGACTGCGGCAGCCATCAGCCTCAGCCGGCATGCGGGGAAGATCGCCATCACGCTTGGAGCGGGCAGCGGCAGTGGGCGCATCCTGCTGATCGGCTTCGATCCCGAGCATCGCACCGCCGTGGGACGGGGCGAGAACAGCGGCCGGACGCTGACGGAATCCAACATCGTCCGCTCCGTCCGCTCGGTCGGCTCATGGAGCGGCGCTCCGGTGACGATCGAGGAGGACGCTCCGGCCGGGCAGGACGCGGCGGTGCTGCTGGAGGCACCCGGTGGCGCGATCGTCGGAGCGCAGCGCCTGGGATCCTGAACTCTCCCGCACCCACCGGAAAACCGGATCAGGCCATGAGACGCCACCATGTCCAAAGCGCGTTGCTGCTCTTCGCGGCGCTCGCGCCCGCCGCACCGGCCGCGGCGGCCACGACCGACTGGGTCGGCAACCAGCATGCCGCGGTTCGGCTGATCTCCGCGACCGACGCGGTCTCGGGCGCTTCGCCGGTCGAGGCAGGGCTGGAGTTCCGCTTCGCGCCCGGCTGGCACGGCTACTGGCGGACACCCGGCGACGCCGGGATCGCGCCCGTGATCGACTGGTCGGCATCGGCGGGTCTGACGACCGCGACGGTCGCCTGGCCCGCGCCGACCCGCCTCGTCGTGAGCGACCTCCAGAACAGCACCTACGAGGGCCAGGTCGCGCTACCGGTCGCGCTCACATATGCGGATCCACGTCGTGCGGCCGACATGCGCGTGTCGATCGATTACGCGGCCTGTTCCAACGTCTGCGTCCCCTACCACGCCGACCTTTCGCTGATGCTCCCGGTCGGTGCTGCCGTCCCATCGGCCGAAGCCGCGACGATTGCGGCGGCCCGGACCGCCGTGCCCGGGACGCCGACCGCCGCCGGAATCGAGGTGGCGAGGCAGGCCTTCGTCGGGACGGGCGCCCAGAGGACGCTGGTGGTCGCGCTACGCAGCATCACAGCCCCGTTCGACCATCCAGACCTCTTCGTCGAGAACGCGGGTGACGGGATCCCGCCCGCGCCGGCGGTGCTGCTCGGCCCTGATGGACGGACCGCGACCCTGACGGTGCCGGTGGCCGAGCGGCCGGCCGCAGATACGGCGTCAAAGGAACTCGTCCTGACCCTGGTCGATGGCGGCCGTTCGGCAACCTTCGCGGGTCCCGCGATATCGGCGGCGGCGCCGGATGGCGGCGGCCTCTGGACCGTGCTGCTATCCGCACTCCTGGGTGGCATGATCCTGAACCTCATGCCTTGCGTGCTGCCGGTCCTGTCGATCAAGCTGGTCGGTCTGACCCGGCAGGCCGGGGCCGGTCGGCGGGCCGTACGTGTCGGCTTCGCCGCCACCGGGCTCGGGATCGTCACGAGCTTCCTCGCGATCGCGGCCGCGCTGGTCGCCCTGAAATGGTCCGGCGCGACCCTCGGCTGGGGCATCCAGTTCCAGCAGCCCTGGTTCCTCGCCGCCATGGCGGCGCTCACCGTCCTGTTCGCCGCGAGCTTGTTCGACTGGGTCCATGTGGGGGTCCCGAGGGTCGTGATCGGCCTCGGCGGCGTCACGCGGAACGCGGCGGCCGGCGCGGGAGGCCGGGCCGCGTGGATCGAGTCCTTCCTCACCGGGGCCTTCGCGACCCTGATGGCGACGCCCTGCTCGGCCCCCTTCGTCGGCACCGCGGTGGGCTTCGCCTTGGCCCGAGGCCCCGCCGAGATCCTGGGCATCTTCTTCTGCCTCGGCCTCGGCATGGCGCTGCCCTTCTTCGCCGCGGCCTTGCTGCCCGGGGTGGTGGGCTGGCTGCCGCGGCCGGGACCCTGGATGATCACGCTGCGCCGGATCCTCGGCGTGCTGCTGCTCGGCACGGCGGCGTGGCTGCTGGCCATTCTCTGGAGCGTCGCCGGCCCGGGTGTGACCGCCCTGGTGAGCCTGCTGCTGGCCACGATGCTGGCTCTGGCGGCCTGGGCCGCGCTCCGCCCGAGTGCGGAACCGCGGCTCTGGCCGAAGCTCGCCACCGGCAGCATCGTGGCGGCCGCGGTACTGGCTGCGGTCGCGATGCCGTCACCCGGACCTATCCCCCCGTCCGGCGCCGCGGCGGACGGCGGCGCCGGCGCGTGGCAGGCTTTCGATGCCGAGGCCCTCGAGCGCCTCGTGGCCGACGGCAGCACGGTGCTGGTCGACGTTTCGGCCAGTTGGTGCCTGACCTGCAAGGTGAACGAGCTGACGGCCTTGAAGACAGCCGAGGTTCGGAACCGACTGTCACGCCCCGGCACGGTGGTGATGCGGGCCGATTGGAGCCGCCCCGACCCGGCCATCTCCCGCTATATCCAGGGCTTCGGCCGCTACGGTATACCGCTCGATGTCGTTTACGGACCGCGCCGGCCCGCCGGCGAGGCCCTTCCGGAATTGCTCACCGCGCGGCTCGTGGTCGAGGCCCTGGACCGGGCCTCTCCGGCCGGGGACCACGCCCCGGCCGCCCAAGCGCGCTCAGGCGCGGCGCCGTGAACGCCGCGGCGCGATCCGCGAGCCGCTCTTCCGCGGATCGACGCGGCGCGCTATGTGACGCCCAGGATGGCCGTGCGACGCGGCGCTTCGAGCGGAAGAGCGATGGGAACTGGCGTCTCGGATCCCGAATCTCTCGACGCGAGCTGGTCGGTCCTGATGGCGGCCGCCCAGGCCGGAGACAAAGCCGCCTATGGTCGGTTGCTGCGGGAGTGTACGCCCCTGATCCGCCGGGTCGTGCATCGCGGCATGCAGCCCGATCGGGTCGACGACGTCGTTCAGGACGTGCTGCTCACCATCCATCGGGCGCGGCAGACCTACGACCCCACCCGGAGCTTTTCGGCCTGGGTGGTGACGATCGCCCAGCGGCGCGCCATCGACCTGCTCCGGCATCGCGGCCGGCACGACCGCCGCGAGGTCCACGCTCCGATCGAGTATGGGAACTATGCCGGAGTGGATTCCGACCACGACCGGGACGTCACGCTGGAGCAGCAGGGCAAGGTGCTCCAAGCGGCGTTGTCGAGCCTGCCGCCCGGGCAGCGCCAGGCCATCGAGGCCCTCGCCTTGCGCCAACTCTCGTTGGACGAAGCCGCCGGTGTAACCGGAAAGACCAAGGGAGCGTTGAAGGTCAACATGCATCGCGCTTTGAAGAGTCTGCGCGAACGATTCGGAGCACCGGAGTGACCGACGCCGCCGTCGACCAATATATCACCGGCCTTATCGAAGACCTCCGGCCGGTCGGCCGGCTTCGCTCGCCGTGGATCAGGGCGCTCGGCTGGCTCTCGCTGGTCGCGGCGACCGGTGCCGTGCTGGCCTGGTTCAGCGACCTCACCGACATCGCCTACCGCCTGCGCTCCGTCCCGGACATGTGGGTGGCGGTGCTCGGCTCGACGCTCACCACCGTGCTGGGCGCCATCGCGACGTTCCAGCTCAGCCTGCCCGACCGGTCCGAGCGCTGGGCGCTGCTGCCTATGCCGGGCCTGGCACTGTGGATCGCGGCAAGCGGGATGGGATGCTTCCGGGCCTGGGTGATCCCGGACATGCATGCTGCCGACCTTATGGAAACGCGGGACTGTTTGGCCTTCATTCTCGGCTTGTCGGTCCCGTTCTCGATCGTGACGATCCTGATGGTCCGGCGGGCCTTCCCGATGCGGCCCAACCTGACGGCCGCAACCGGCGGGATCGCCGTGGCGGCCGCCGCTGCAACGCTGCTCAATTTCTTCCATCCCTACGATGTCGGCGTTACCGACATCGTGGTCCATGTGGTCGCGATCGCCCTCGTGATCGCGGCCAATCGGGTGATCGGCGGGCGTCTGCTGACGCCCAGGAGCGTCGTCCTGCCCCGCGCCTGACGACCAGCCCGGAGGCGGGCATCCGAACCGGACCGATCGGCACCCCGTGCTGGCGCACCCCTTCGAGTGACAAGGCGTCGGCCTGCTTCGGCGCAGCACCCTTAGCGCTTGCGGCCGATCGCGGGGAGGCCTTAAATCGTGGTCCGACCGGTCAAGAACCAGCGACAGGCCATGCCCGCCCTCACTCTCGATGCCGCCACCACCCTGCCCCGTGACGGAACCGAGGGCGCACTCGCGGGCCGCGTCTGGCGGCCCGGTCTTGGCGGGCAGAGCGATGGCGGCCCGGCCGTGGTGGCGGTGCGAGCCGAGGGGGTCTTCGACATCACGGAACGGTTCCCCACCATGCGGGACCTGTGCGAGGCGCCGGAGCCTGGGGAAGCCCTGCTGGTCGCCCGCGGCAATCGCATCGGTTCGCTCGACGAGGTGCTGCGCAACACGCCCGAAGACACGCGTGATCCACTGCAGCCCTGGTTGTTGGCGCCCATCGACCTCCAGGCCGTCAAGGCCGCGGGCGTCACCTTCGCGGTGTCGATGCTTGAACGCGTGATCGAGGAACGCGCGCGGGGCGACCTCGCGGCCGCGGCCGGCATCCGCGACGAGATCATCGGCCTCGTGGGCGAGGATTTCTCCAAGCTGAAGCCCGGTTCGCCCGAAGCCATGCGGCTGAAATCCGTGCTGATCGCGCAAGGGGCTTGGTCGCAATATCTCGAGGTCGGCATCGGGCCGGACGCCGAGATTTTCACCAAGGCGCCCGCCATGGCGGCGGTCGGCACGGGGGCCGATGCCGGCCTGCATCCGTCGTCGTCCTGGAACAATCCCGAGCCCGAGGTGGTGCTGGCCGTGGCGTCGAACGGCCGCATCGTCGGCGCGACGCTCGGCAACGACGTCAACCTGCGCGACGTCGAGGGTCGCTCGGCACTGCTGCTCGGCAAGGCCAAGGACAACAACGCCAGTTGCGCCATCGGTCCTTTCCTGCGGTTCTTCGACGCGAGCTTCACGCTCGACCACGTGCGGCGCACGGACGTGAGCCTCACGGTCGAGGGGCCGGACGGCTACCGGCTCGACGGCGGCTCGTCGATGTCGCGGATCAGCCGCGACCCCGCCGATCTCGTGGCCGAGATGATCGGCCCGAACCACGGGTATCCGGACGGCGCCGTGCTGTTCCTCGGCACGCTCTACGCGCCGGTCGAGGACCGCGAGATGCCCGGCCAGGGGTTCACCCACAAGGTCGGCGACATCGTCACGGTAGCGGCGCCCGAACTCGGCAGCCTGGTGAACCGCATGAGGCTCTGTGCCGACTGCCCGCCCTGGACCTACGGCGCGAGCCACCTCATGCGCCACCTCGCCCGCCGCGGTGTTCTGTGACACCTAGCCGAGCCGCCGCAACGAGCCTGGGAGCACCCATGGACGATAAACTCCTCGTTCTCGTGTTCGGACACGAAGCTCTCATCGATCTGATCCCACGTGAGGAGACCACCTATGAGGCAGCGCTGGGCGGGTCGCCGTTCAACACCGCCATCGGCTTGGGCCGCCTCGGGGTGACGACCGGCATGTCGGGACGGCTTTCGAGCGACAGCATGGGCGATGCCCTCGCAGCCCAACTCGCGAGCGACGGGATCGACACGCGCTTCGTCCTGCGCGACCCGAGGCCCTCCCCCCTCGCCTTCGTGACGCGGGGCACCGCCGCGACCGGAGCCCGCTACAGCTTCTATCTCGGCGCCACCGCCTACGATTCTCCGGCGACCCTGCCGCAGGATTGGCCCGACCACGCCGCCCACCTCCACATCGGTTCCTTTTCGGCGACCGACGGCGCGCTGGGCCGCGCCGCGCTCGACGCGCTGAACCGGGCGGAGGGACGCGCGACGACGAGCTACGACCCCAACATCCGTCCTTTCGTCGTGCCGCCCCTGGCCGAAACCCTGCCCATGGTCGAACAGCGCGTGAAGCTGTCGACCGTGGTCAAGGCGAGCGAGGAGGACTTCGACTGGCTCTATCCCGGCGCGCCTGCAAGCGCGTCTGCGGCGCGTTGGGCCGCATGGGGGCCGCGCCTGGTCGTGATGACGCGCGGCGGCGGCGGCGCGGAAGCGCATTTCCGCGGCGAGCGCATGGTGCAGCCCGCCCCGACGATCGACGTCGTCGACACGGTCGGCGCAGGCGACAGCTTCATGGCCGGGCTGCTCTGCGCCATGGCGGACTCCGAGGCGCTCGGGGCCGGGTCCCGGGAGCCGACCGAGGCCGAGGTCGGCCGCTGGCTGATCTTCGCCATCGCGGCCGCCGCCATCACCTGCACCCGCCAGGGCGCCCAGCCGCCGACCCGCGCCGAGGTCGACAAGGTGCTGGGGCGGGGTTGAAGCGGGCTCGCGGCCGGTCGCCGGCAGAGTGCGAAACGAGAGGCGAAAACGATGGCGATCAGATTCGTGGACAAGGGCCCCGAGGACAAGCGGGCCAGCCGGCCAGAGCGATCCAAGACCCAGCCGGTTGCGGCGCCCACCATCGCAGCAGTGGCGCACCTTCCTGGCGCCGACATCGGTCCGCCGGCCCTGCCGCACGCCAAACCCGAACCGAAGCCACGCGGCCGCAAGACGCCGCCGTCGGTTGCACCGAAGGACCGGCCGGTCATCACGAACGAGCCCGCGCAAGCGACCCTCGACGGCGTGCTGCCGAGCCTTCCCCATCCCAAACCGGAGCCCAAGCCCCGCGGCCGCAAGAAGGCGTTCGGATAATGAGGGCCGCGAACCAGAGCGCACCGGGCGCAGCGGGACGGCGCGCGGAATTTGCGGTGTTTACTCGCTTTTGAGAGAAGCCTGAACGGCCCTCGCAAGATCGAGATGCTGCTCCAGGATCGGTCTGGTTTCAGCGGAATACTGCCGCAAAGCCGCGTTCTGCGTCGATGAGTTCTCATGCGCGAACTTTTTCAAGTCGCCGCTATGATCCTCGATCTGGGCATCCATGAACGCCTTCTCGAAGGCCGACCCGGTCAAAGGCTCCAGCTTCGCTCTCGTCTTCTGTCCCTCTTGACCGACGCCGTCAGGCAGATCGGCCTTCTCGCTCTCGGACACGGCAGCGAGATGGCTTTCGATCTGGACATGATCGTCGACCATCAGACGAGCGAAGGCCTTGACGGCCGGTGACCGCGCCTTCTTCTCCGCCAGAATGCAGAGATCGATCTCGGCTTGGTTGTCTTCGGCGGCGTATTTCAGGAACGCCTTGTCGTCGGAACTCAGCTGCTTGTCCCCGGCACCCGGAGCGGGAGCCGATTGCGCCAGGAGAGGCGTGGCGAGCGACATCAGGATTGCTGCGAATGCGACGGTGCGGATCATGGTCATTTCCGTGTCGACGATCAGTATGATCGGTGTAGCCTTCGGATAGGCGCGCGCACCCGATAACGGGTTCGGCGCTGAAAAGGTCGCGAGCCGATCCAGCAACCTCCCTGCGTCGGCTCGACCTGTCATGCGCAGGACATGGATGCAGGCTCGGCAAGGATCATTTGCGGCAGAAGAAGGGGGGAAAGGTGCTGGCCGTTCCCGCGTTCATGGCCAGGATCACCATCACGTTTGCGAGTTCCAACTCCGCCGTCGATCGGGGACAGACATCGGATGTCCTCGTGCAGTTCGAAGCGAGGAAAGCCTCATGACGGTCGAGGAAATCCTTCCCCAGGCCCCGTGATCCCATTCGGGCGAGTGCGGCGGACCACGCCTTCTTGTAGCGGGCGCATTTCACGTCGTGCCAGCTTTGCCCTTGGTGCTCGTGCGCGACCGCGCGTGGTGGACCGCTCGCGAGGGAGAGAGCCAGCAAGGCCGCGCCGACGGCGATCGAAACGGCCAATCGGTTCATTTCAGTGAAGCCGCGAGAGACGGCAATTCCTCGAGGAAGGCGTCCCGGGCCCGGTTGCCAGCCGGGCCAGGCTCCTTCTTCTCGTCCTGGATGAGTCGGGCGAAGACGAGGGTCCGGTTGCCCTTGACGGCCCATCCGACAAACCAGCCGTAGGCGCGCGCCTCATCGAAACTCTCGTCCGCCTTGCGGGGATAGGCCATGCCCGTTTTGCCGTGCGTCTCCCATTCACCCGACGGGAGCACCTCGACGATCCGATCGATCTGATCGAAGACGTGCGGAGCGACCGGCAGCGTCCGACCCACGATGTGTTCGAGGAACGCGACCTGCTCCCGGGGTGAGATCTTGAGCGACGAGCTGATCCAGGCGCGCTCCAGGCCATTGTGCTTGCCGGGGTCGCCCGAGAAGTCGGCGTTGCCGTAACCGAACTTGGAAGCATAGTGTTCGAGGCGCTCCGTGCCGAGCCCCTGCGTGATCTGCTGCGAGTACCAGACGACCGAATATTTCAGCCACCGCGTTGGGTCGGTCGGTTGCTTCCAGGCGTCGCCACCCCAATCCACATAGCCTTCGCGGTACGGCAGCGTCGGCGAATGAGCGTCCGTGAGGAACCCGGAATCGAAACCCATCGCGGCCAGGGCGATCTTGAAGGTCGAGGCAGGCGTCACGCGCGTCCGGCAGTCGCCCTGCTCGACCAGAATGCTGCCGTTTGCGGCGTCAGCGACGACCGTGCAGATCGTCCTCGCGTGAGCGGAGGCGGGCATCGCCATCAGCAGAAGGCACAGCGCGGCGGGCCGATAGGTCCCTGAAGCCGTCATCCTGTCTCCACGCATTGAGCACCTTCTTGGCTGTCGTCTGGAATTCCGGTCGTCAGGCGAGGGGCATCGAATCCTGGAGCGTCGAGCCGGATGACGATCCACCATGGCGAGCGCGCGCCACGATGGGAAGACGAGCGGGCGACATAGCTCCGCCTCGGCGGCGGCCCGATTGGCCCGTGATCGCGGCCCCGGGTGGCCGCCATAGAGAAGCGCGCTTGCCATCCCGTGTTCCGTATCGGACGGTGCCGCGCCGTTCCCCCGTCGCTCGAGCCCATCCGATGTACCAGCCGCCGCACCACCGCGAGGATCGCCTGTCGGTCCAGCACGATCTCATCCGCCGCTATCCGCTGGGCCTCCTGGTCTCGGCCGGGGCGGGCGGGCTCGTGGCCAATCCGGTGCCGTTCCTGATCGATGACGACGGTTCCCTTTTGGGCACGCTGCGGTGCCATGTGGCCCGGGCCAACGGGCAATGGCAGGACCTCCTGGCCGTGGACGAGTGCCTGATCGTGTTCCAGGGACCGCAGGACTATGTGACGCCCTCCTGGTACGCCACCAAGCGCCAGACCGGCAAGGTGGTGCCGACCTGGAACTATGCCACCGTACACGCCTGGGGGCGCCCCCGGGTGATCGAGGACGCCGATTGGCTCCGGCGGCAGATCGACGACCTCACCCGCCTGCGGGAGAGCGCGCGGGCAGTGCCCTGGGCGGTCGAGGACGCACCCGCGCCCTTCGTTGCGGCGCAGATCCGCGCGATCGTCGGGATCGAGATCCCGGTCGCGCGGATCGAAGGCAAATGGAAGATGAGCCAGAACCGCTCGGACGCGGACCGCCAGGGCGTCGCCGAGGGCTACCGCGAAGCCGGCGAGGCAGGGGCCGTCATGGCCGGGATGGTCGAGTCGGCGCCAAGGCCGGCGCGCGGCTGAAGACGCTCGGCCTGCGGAGCCGCTCGGGTCCCCGTCAGGCGGCGCGCTCGACCGCGCGGCGGGCCTGCCGCGCCTCGACGCGCGCCACGAGGCTGCCGCCCAGCGGGCCGCGGCGTTCTTCGACGCAGAGCCCGCGACCGTCCGCCAGGGCGCCCCGGTGCAGGGCGACAGGCGCGACGGCGCGGCCCAGGTGGAGGGCGAGCCAGCCGGCCTCGCAGCCCCGGGCTTCCGGGATCGCGGGCCATGCCGCGGTGCCGGGCGACAGGCCGAACAGCGCGTCGAACCGCCGGTTGCGCAACAGGCAGCGCCCGTCCGGGTCGAACAGGGCGACGGCGTCGGCTTCGCGGTTCGCGAGCTCCTGCAGCAGCGCCGCACTGTCGCGCTGCGCTGCGGCGTCGTCCGCGGCACCGGCCGGACCCGCGGCCTCACAAGGCTGCGGATCGTCCAGGAACGACGCCACGAGGTCGCCGAACTCGGCGAAGAGCCGGCGCTGAAGCCCGGTCAACAGCGTCTTGCGGTCCGGATCCATGAGGCAGATCGCACCGCGGCAGCGGCCATCGGCCGACACGATCGGCGCGGCGGCCATGAAGCCGCTTGCCGGCGCGACCTCTTCCATGACCCCGGCCGCGTGGCGCGGGAACTCCGACCCGGACGAGTCGGAGGCCGCCAGGATTTCGAAGAGCCGGCGGGCTGCGTCGAGCGCACCTTCGGCACCCGATCGGCACGCGGCCGATAGCGGTTCGACCCTCAACCCCTCGGGTGCCACGAGGACCAGCACCGCCGCCCCGACACCGAACAGGTCGGTCGCAAGATGCAGCAGCCGGTCGATTTCGGTGCGCCGGATGCGCGGACCGTCTTCTCGCGCAGCCGCATCCTGCCGCGACGTGGCCGGCGGTGTCATCCGGTCTCGAAGGCTATGAAGCGTTGCAGTGGCCATCCGACGAGATCCTCACGACTCTAAACCCGTGGGACCATCCTTAGTGGGGTATCCTTACCCGCCCGTTGCCAGACCGGCCACGGAGGCACCTGCCTGAGCAGGTTCTTGCGAACCTGCTTACACCTAGAATGTTCAGCAGCGTTGATTTCGCTTTGAAAAAGCGAAATCAACCGTGGCGTAAGCCACGCAAGGCTGCTTAGTGAAGCCGGGGCGTCTTGAGGAACTGCCGGCGGTCGGCCGAGGTGATCCGCAGTTCGAACACGTCGCCTTCCCGCTCCAGCGTCAACGGCACCTCGATGCCCGGGCCGCCGAGCGCCCACATGCTGCGGTAGAAGTCGGCCAGGTTGGCGATGTCCATGCCAGCCGCGACCTTGACGATGTCGCCCTTGCGCAGCCCCGCGCGGTCGGCCGGACCCTTGTCGGCGACGCCCACAATGACGACGTGCCTCTCCATTTCATGCGCGTAGACGCCGAGCCAGGGCCGGGCGGTTCGTCCCATCTTGCCGGTCAGGAGCTCCTCGTAGATCGGGATCAGCAGTTCGATCGGCACCACCATGTTGAGGGCCTTCACGCGCCCGCCGTTGACCTGATGCTGAAGTTGCAGGGAACCGACACCCAGAAGATCTCCGGCCGGACCGATCAGCGCCGCGCCGCCCCAGTTGGGGTGGCCCGGCGCAGTGAAGATCGCTTCCTCGATGAGGTACTCCCAGTAGCCGGCGAACTCCTGGCGGGCCACGATGTCGGCCGCTACGGAGTGCCGGCGTCCGCCGGCACCCGCCAGGATCACGCTCTCGCCGACGCCGGCATGACGCGAATCACCGAGCTTCAGGGACGGGAGATCCAGCGGTTCCAGCGCCTGGACGAGGCCGAAGCCCGAGCCGCCGTCATATCCGAGCACGTGCCCGGCCACGACCCGGCCGCGACAGGTCTCGAGCAGCACCTCCTCGGCCTCGGTGATCAGGTAGCCTATGGTGAGAACGACGCCGTCGTCGCGGATCACCACGCCGTTGCCGCCGCGTTCCACGCCGAGCGTGTCCGCCGTATAGGCCTCGGTCGACACGCGCGCGCTCAATCCGACCACGGCGCTGAGCGCGCGATCGAGGTCGAAGCCGTAATTCCCCGGGCGCGGCTGCGCCCGGGGCGAGATTTCCCAATCGTCGGACTCGTCGCTCACCGCCACACTCTCCCCGCGTCGGAACGGATTTCATCATCCCGCATGCGGTTCGCAAGTGCGCGGGCGATGCCAGCAGCACAGTTTCGGCGATGGACCGGCCCCGTTGCGGCTCGTCTGGTGCATCGACCGGCGCCTTTTATCTTGGGATGCCGAGGCCTCGGCGATTGCCCCGTCCGGCTTTAAGGACCATGTCAAGGACTGCATCGATGCCGCCAGGGGTGGATGTGTCGCAGGGCCGCACACGGCAGGTTCCTGCCGGCACCCGCTGCTCCGGGCGCCTTCACGGCGCCTGTATCGCAGGCGCAGTTCCGCCTGCACGGCGCAGCCTCCGATCAGGCTCGTCCACAGGCCAAAAAGGCTCGAAACAGCGCTTGGCGTTCCCTCCGACGATCCCTTCCCTCGCGCGCGCCCTCGCCGAACGCGATTATGCAGAGCCGACGCCGGTGCAATCGGCCGTGCTCGACGCGGAGGCTGGTCGCGACCTTCTCGTGTCGGCCCAGACCGGATCCGGCAAGACGGTGGCGTTCGGCCTCGCCATCGCTCCCACCCTGATGGGCGAGGCCGAAGCCCTGCCCGTCGCTGGGGCGCCGCTGGCCCTGGTCGTCGCGCCGACGCGCGAACTGGCCATGCAGGTCGAGCGCGAGCTCTCCTGGCTCTACGGACACGCGGGCGCCCGCATCGTGTCCTGCGTGGGCGGCATGGACCCGCGACGCGAGCATCGCGTGCTCCTCGGTGGCGCTCACATCGTGGTCGGTACCCCGGGCCGGCTGCGCGACCACCTCGAGCGCCGCAACCTCGACCCTTCCGCGCTGCGGGCCGTAGTGCTCGACGAAGCCGACGAGATGCTCGACCTCGGGTTCCGCGACGACCTCGAATTCATCCTTCAGACCACGCCGGAGGAGCGGCGCACGCTGCTGTTCTCGGCCACCCTGCCCAAGGGTATCGTGACCCTGGCCCAGCGCTACCAGAACGACGCTCTGCGGATCGCCGTCGCGGGTGCCATGCGCGGCCATGCCGATATCGAATACCGCGCCATCCGGGTGATGCCGCGCGAG